>Ga0115572_10000074_pt1 | contig 81897 bp, 83 predicted proteins | sample COGITO_mtgs_1206_FD_88681 | JGI IMG/M metagenome (GOLD analysis project Ga0115572, IMG submission 88681) | Pelagic marine microbial communities from North Sea - COGITO_mtgs_120607 | ecosystem: Environmental > Aquatic > Marine > Epipelagic | place: Germany:Helgoland, sampling site Kabeltonne... | reverse complement strand
ACCCCAACAAGTTGTAAATCAACAAGTTGAGGTTTTCTGTTGGTGGTCCCACCTGGGCTCGAACCAGGGACCAACTGATTATGAGTCAGCTACTCTAACCAACTGAGCTATAGGACCTATTGTGCTATTTATAGGGGTTTAGAGAGGCCAAAATGATTGGCTGGATTAAGGGGGGTCAAAAATCGCAATATTGACAAAACTCCTGAAAATCTAAATCCTTATTAGTACGGTGTAAATTTAATCTATTTTTGGAAAAAACAATGCATTATTGTGTCTGTCTGTCTCAAGTAAGTAGGATTTATTATGTTATATGAATTTACTTCAATGAAGAAACGATTCTCTCTCATCTGTTTAATAGTAATCATAGCTTGTGCTAGGGAAGAGCCTGTAAATATCGAAGGTTCAGGTGTTCCTGCAAATTATTCATATTTCTTTACAATGATCGTTGGAGAAGGAGGTGTCGTGTCGTGTTTACCAACCGGATTAGGTTATTCAGGATGTAGATATGGCATAGGAACCATGGATGGGATCCCTTTTAAAGTCAATAAAGGAAGTTCAGCTATTCTTAAGGCTACACCTAATGATGGATATTCCTTTTCAGGGTGGTCCAGTCGAATGAATTATCGATTATCGTGAACTTTGGTTCTGATATTACCCTTACAGAAACAAGCGATTAAATTCGGAAGGTGGTTCGGTTTGGACAAAACAATAATTAATGTTCCCCTCTATACCCTGCCTAATAACATTACTTATCCACCCTCCGTTTCTTCATCACGTTTAACAACTTCAACTTCTGTTAAAAATTAGATGTTCCAATTAAAATTTCATGCCTTTTAAGTGATGTTTTAAGTAACTTTGTCCTGATGAATACAATACATAATGCTTTTGGAGTTCTATTTCTTGGAATCCTATTGGGTTGTAGTTCAAATGAACCTGCAACAGAAGAATTACCCGAAACCTTAACCGTTTCTTCTATTGCAACTTTTTCTGCCAATCAAGAAATGTGTTCAACGAACATCACCTCTAATCTCGAATGGCGAATAAATAACGACGCTAACTGGATTAGCGTTAGTCCTCCATCAGGATCTAATAATGGAGCAATAAGTGTTTCTGTATCCTCAAACTCAAGTCCCTACATGCGTTCGGAAATGCTTTCTGTCTCGGGCGGTAGTCTTTCAAGATTTCTACATATTACGCAAGAAGCAGCCGCAGAAGAACCCGCTCCTATACCTTCAAGTGGTTTAGATCCAAATCAAGCCCCTGCAGAAAACTTTGATTTATCCAAGTGGAAGTTAAGTATCCCTGTAAATAAAGGAAATGGAACCGCAACCGATATTTCCGTTAGTCAACTCAATAATAACTATGAAAACAGTACTTATTTTTATACAGCGTCAGATGGAGGAATGGTTTTTAAATGCCCGGTAGAGGGTTACAAAACATCAGCCAACACAAGTTACACAAGGGTAGAGTTACGTGAAATGCTTCGAGGCAACAATACGAGTATCAGCACCCAAGGTGTAAATAAAAACAACTGGGTCTTTGGCACAGCACCTCAAGCAGATAAAAATGCAGCAGCGGCCTTTGATGGTGAAATGAATGCCACTTTAGCAGTGAACCATGTTACAACATCGGGTAGTAGCAGTCATATAGGAAGAGTCATTATAGGACAAATACACGCAAACAATGACGAGCCTATTCGTATCTACTACAGGAAATTACCCAACAACAACTTAGGCTCTATCTACTTTGCCCACGAACCAACCGATGGAAATGGCAATGAACAATGGCACGTAATGATAGGTTCTAGAAATAACAGCGCATCGAATCCTTCAGACGGAATTGCTTTAGACGAAGTCTTTAGCTATCGAATTAAGGTTGTAGGAGATATCCTGACCGTTACCGTCATCCGCGAAGGGAAACAAGATGTTATTAAAACAGTCAATATGGTGAACAGTGGTTTTAATGAAGGCGGTCAATACATGTATTTTAAAGCTGGGGTCTACCATGTTAATAATTCTGGAAATGACGCTGATTATGCTCAGGCAACCTTTTATGCTTTAGAAAAATCGCATACAAGTAACTAAGCTTTTACTTGGGTTAGATCAACACTTAATGGGCTTTGCCAACAATGAAAGCAACCTCTTTTTAATCGATTAAAACCAATCTTTGTATCTTTAGAAAAACAGCAAACTATTTTTCAGATGAAATTCCTTTACCTAAGCCTAGTCCTAACTTTTGTTCACCCCACGGTTCCTGTGCAAGACGATTGTCGTGCACGTTTGCGTTATTTCAACTTTGATACCATGACAGAACAAGAGCGTTTGTTGTGGCTCAATTGTGCTTTCGAAAAACTTAAAACAGGAGATGATGGCGCTTTAATTCGTTATGAGGAATGGAGCGGAACACTTATGTCATATCCTGAATTTAAAGCGCTATGGGAAAAGAAAAAAAAGAGCTCATCCTAAAAAGAAGTATCTTTATACGCGTTGTATAAACTCTTTTTTCTGTGATTGTAGAATTAAAAAAACATTTTGGAAGCAACTTCGAAACTGCACTTTTAGAGGAAATTGCTCAAGTCGGCACCTTTCGCTCTGTCCCTGCTGAGGTGGAATTAATGGATATTGGCCAAACCATTAAAGGAGTTCCTTTGATGCTCCATGGGGCAGTAAAAATCTCACGTGAAGACAGTGAAGGAAACGAACTCTTGCTCTATTACTTAGAGGAAGGAGAATCCTGTACCATGACCTTTGCTTGGGAATTGGGGCAACAAAAGAGCAAAATACGTGCTGTGACTGAAATGCCTTCCGAACTTATTATGGTTCCGCTCTCGGTCATGGAAAATTGGTCGGACCGCTATCCTTCTTGGCGGCAGTTTTTATTCAAGAGCTATCAAAAACGCATGGATGAACTCCTCGAAACCCTCGACAGTATCGCCTTTGACCAGCTGGAAAAAAGACTTTGGAATTACCTCATCGAAAAAAAACGAGTCACTAAACAAACTACACTTTCTATTACCCACCAAACAATCGCACAAGACCTACATAGTTCACGCGTGGTCATTTCTCGCTTATTAAAACGCTTGGAAAACAATCAAAAAATTAGTTTACACCGCAATACCATAGAATTAATTGAGCTTGTGTAACCTAGGTTACTCTGGGTGTCAAAGTAGTAATGTACATTTGCTGAACAATGAACAGCATACAACACTATTTTCCGATTCTCAGCTGGTTAAAAACCTATTCCCCTTCTTTTCTTAAAGGAGATATTGCGGCAGGCATCACAGTGGGGATCATGTTGATACCACAGGGAATGGCTTATGCTATGATTGCTGGCCTTCCGCCGGTCTACGGACTGTATGCAGCCCTCTTTCCACAAATTATATATGCTATCATGGGCACATCGCGCCAACTTGCCGTTGGTCCTGTTGCCATGGATTCTTTATTGGTTGCCGCTGGTTTGGGTGCCCTATCCCTTACAACAAACGCAGAATATGTTGCCCTTGCTTCCTTTTTGGCGCTTTTTATGGGAACCATACAGCTTTTATTGGGCGGTCTAAAATTAGGCTTTTTGGTCAATTTTCTTTCAAAGCCTGTAATCAGCGGATTTACTTCAGCAGCAGCTATTATCATCGCATTAAGCCAGCTAAATCATTTGCTAGGCATTGACATTCCGAGGAGTAATAAACTTCATGAGCTTTTCTTTTATTTAATAGAATTGGGCCCTCAAACCCACCTTTTAAGTGTCCTCATAAGTGGTATAGGTATTTCTTTTTTATTGATCGCAAAAAAACACTTTCCCAAACTTCCCGGGGCGTTACTCTTGGTCTTTCTAACCACTTTTATTGCGGCGCAAAATAACTGGGAAAGCCTCGGGGTTACACTGGTTAAAGAAGTTCCTGAAGGGCTGCCTTCTTTTGTGTGGCCCAAAGCTAGCTTGTCTCAGGTCTATGAGCTATTCCCTCTAGCATTAACTTTGGCGCTCATTGCTTTTATGGAAGCTATTTCTGTTGCAAAAGCCATCGAAGAAAAGGAAAAAACAAATTACCTCAACCCCAATCAAGAGCTCATTGCCTTGGGAAGTGCAAATATTGTTGGTGGACTGTTCCAAGCCTTCCCAACCACCGGAGGGTTTTCTAGAACAGCCGTCAATCATGATGCTGGAGCAAAAACAGGAGTTGCCGCTCTTTTTAGCGCAGCCGTAGTGGGGTTAACACTCCTCTTTTTCACCTCCTTTTTCTATCATTTACCCACTGCTGTCTTGGGCGCTATCATCCTTGTTGCTGTGGGAAAATTAATTGACCTAAGCTACCCCAAAAAGCTCTGGAAAAACAACCGAGCCGAATTTTACGTTCTCTTGTTTGCCTTTTCTATTACCCTCTTTGTTGGGATCAAAGAAGGAATTTTACTAGGGGTCTTTGCTGCCCTTTTATATATGGTATATCAAAATACGCGCCCACATATTGCCGTTTTAGGACGCATTAAAAACACCCACTATTTTAAAAATATTGATCGCTTTTCCAATGAGGTCACAACTTTTCCGCATGTCCTGATCTTGCGTTTTGACGGACAACTTTTCTTTGGAAACCAACTCTATTTCAAGCAACAGCTCTCGCATTTAATAAAACAACACCCTGAATCGGTCAACCATTTAGTCCTTGCTGCTGCACCCATCAACTATATCGATGCAAGCGCCATGGAAATGCTTTCTCTCTTGTTCGAAGAGCTAAAAGAAAATGGCACTAACCTCTACTGGACCGGCCTGAGTGGTCCAATTAGAGATCAGTTTCACAACCTAGGTCTTTTGAGCCGTTTTAACAATCTTTTTGTCTATTCTTCGCTAGAAGCTGCCCTAAATGCCATTGAAGGAAAAGCCCCTTCAGAAATCGAAAAATCAATCGCTACCCAACGTAATAACCATTAATTTCAGAACATTATGAGCATAGAACAAATTTACACCGGTTGCCTTTCTCAAGGAGCTTACTATATTGAAAGCAAAGGAGAAGTGGCCATTATTGACCCCTTAAGAGAAGTACAGCCTTATTTGGATCGTGTCAATCGAGACAAAGCCCAAGTAAAGTATATTTTTGAAACACATTTTCATGCAGATTTTGTGAGCGGACACATTACCCTCTCGAAAAAAACAGGGGCTCCCATTGTCTACGGACCAAATGCTAATCCAGATTTTGATGTACTTATTGCCAAAGATGAGCAAGTTTTTCCTTTAGGGGAAATCAGCATTGTTGCCCTGCATACTCCAGGACACACCTTAGAAAGCACCACCTATTTACTTCGAGATAAAGACGGCAAAGATCAAGCAATTTTTAGTGGAGACACCCTTTTTCTTGGCGATGTGGGACGTCCCGACCTAGCCCAAAAAGCCGAAACCATTACCCAGGAAGATTTGGCCGGCATGCTTTTCGACAGTCTCCAAACCAAAATAATGCCTTTGGCCGATGATGTTACCGTATACCCTGCCCACGGTGCAGGTTCTGCCTGTGGAAAAAACATGATGAAGGAAACTGTGGATAGTCTAGGGAACCAAAAGAAAATGAATTATGCGCTTCGTCACGATATGTCCAAAGAAGAATTCATCAAAGAAGTGACCGACGGCCTCCTTCCACCTCCTTCTTATTTCCCATTAAATGTAAAAATGAATAAAAGTGGTTATGAAGACATTGGGCAAGTAATCGAACGCGGAACACATGCCCTAACGCCAGATGCTTTTGAACAATTGGCCAATAGCGAGGGAGCAATCGTATTGGATGTACGCCACCAAAACGAGTTTGTAAAAGGCCATATTCCCCAATCCATTTTCATTGGAATCGATGGTGGCTTTGCCCCTTGGGTTGGAACGCTCATTGCCGATGTCAAACAACCGATCTTACTGGTCACTCCTCCCGGGCGAGAAGAAGAAACCATCACTCGTTTATCTCGTGTTGGCTTTGATCAAACCCTTGGATATTTAGCAGGCAGTTTTGACGCCTGGAAGGCACAAGGCAAAGACTTTGACCGCATCAGCGGTGTCAGTGCTGAGACCTTTGCACTAGAAATGAGCGAAAATCCCTTACCCGTTTTTGATGTACGAAAAGAAGGAGAGTTTATTTCTGAACATGTTGAAGTTGCCAAAAATGTATCACTTGACTTTTTAAACGATCACTTAAACGAATTCCCAGAAAAAGGAAGCTTTTATCTCCACTGTGCGGGGGGCTACCGCTCTGTCATCGCTGCATCACTTTTGAAAAAAAGAGGTATTCACAACATTATTGACGTGCAGGGTGGCTTCAAAGCGATTAAAGAAACGAACATCTCATTAACCGACTATATTTGTCCATCAACACTGTAAACCATGATAGAGTTTTTATTACAACCCTGGCCCTGGTGTTTTAGTGGCCCCATGATTGCCTTTGTCCTCTTTTTACTTCTTTGGACAGGTAAATCTTTTGGAATGTCTTCCAACCTTAGAACCCTTTGCGCAGCAATGGGAGCAGGTAAAAACGTTTCCTTTTTTCAATTTGACTGGAAGGCACAACGCTGGAATCTCGTCGTGGCGTCAGGTGCTGTATTAGGTGGTTTTATTGCTTCCAATTACCTAAGCGCTTCAACCGCAGTAGCCATTAGTCCAGCAACCATTACACAATTAAATGAGATGGGTATTCTCGATGCAGGCCAAAGCTATATGCCTGCGCAGCTTTTTAGTCTAGCAGCCTTTAGCTCAGTTAAGTCTGTTTTACTCTTGAGTTTGGGCGGCTTTTTGGTAGGCTTTGGAGCCCGTTATGCTGGAGGATGCACCTCTGGTCATGCTATTTCTGGACTCAGTAATTTCCAACTCCCCTCCCTCATTGCCGTTATTGGCTTTTTCGTGGGTGGCCTAATTGTTAACCATTTCATTCTTCCAATTTTATTATAATGCGCACACTTCTCTATTTCTCCATCGGAATTCTTTTTGGCATAACCATGTTCAAATCAGAAGCGGCCTCGTGGTTTCGCATCTATGAAATGTTTCAATTCAACGCTTTCCACATGTATGGCATTATTGGTTCTGCCTTGTTTTGCGGTGCAATTATCACTTTTGTCCTTAAAAAATTTAACGTTAATTCTGTCGTAGACGGAGAACCCATTGTTATTCCCAGCAAAGAAAGTGGCTGGAAACGCTACCTTTTTGGCGGAGTGTTTTTTGGTTTTGGCTGGGCCATTTCGGGCGCTTGTCCAGGACCAATGTTTACCGTATTAGGGGCTGGGTTTTTGCCCATACTTGTGGTCATCGCTTCTGCAACGCTAGGTACTTTTTGTTATGGATTACTCCAAAAAAAGATTCCGCATTAGGCTGCAGTAGGTACCCAAGAAGCGAGTACTTCTCCTAAACGAATGGCCCATTCAAAGGAATAGGCTTTACCGAAAATAAAACCAATAAATACGACATAGAGGCCAAGCAGTAAATAAGCGTGGACTTTCCGTAAACCAGCATTGAAGTAATAAATCAAAAAAGCGGCAACCGTTAAAAGCACTAAGCTTGCTTGCAATTCTGCTACATTGGCAACCGTTTCTGATGTCATGCTAATGGGACCATTGAAGAGCGTAAATGCAAACAGTGGAAAGCCAAGGGCGAAGCAAATATCAAAAATATTGCTCCCAAGCGCGTTAGCAACGGCATCGTCATAGTTCCCTGCAACCGCATCACGGTAAGATAAAATCGTGTCTGGGACACTGGTTGCGGCTGAAGCCAAAACAACCGCAATAAAATAAGGGGCAATCCCCATTTCGCCTGATAATAATTCACAAGAATGGATTAAAACAATACAGGCCAAACCAATGACTAACATCGAAAAAAGCAACAACATCCATGCATTGAGTGTATTGATTTGTTTCCTAATAAAAACATGTTCAAAATCCAACAAAAGGAGAGATTTTACTATGGTTGGTTTTCGACCAACGGGGTATTCTTTTACTTCCTCTATTGTTGTTAAGACTACTCCTTCTTTCGTTTTCATGGTTGAAAACATATAGGCAACATAAACCACATAGGTAAACATTAAGCCTAGTCCGTGCATCCAGGTTAGATGATTTCCTGAAACCATATAAATGAGGATAAGTTCGGCGATTATTAAACCAATACCATCGCGAAGAATAACTTTCTTCGACACCTTAACTTTGTGCGCTATGCCGTAACCAATTACAGCAATAATAACGACTGCGGGAATAATCATCCCATTGAAAATAGCACTTCCTGCTGTTGTCCCAATTCCAAAAGCAAAATTGTCAACCTCACCTAAAAGCATTAAACTAAAAAGAGTGGTAAATAGCTCTGGAATTGAACTTCCCACCGCATTAATGGTTGCTCCTCTTACGCCGTCTGTTAAGTTTCGTCCGAGGTAGCCAGAAGCTACCTCAAACCCATCGCTTGAACGCCATATAATTAACATTGCAAGGGTAATGGCAAAGAGAGCAGAAAGTATAACCATGGATTTGTTTTATCGTCACAAAACTACATTATTTTTGTTTTATGTCCCTGCTATTTTTGAAGCGATGGTTTATCAAGTCTTCCTGAAATTTTGTACCTTAGTTGGTATGGGATACTTTTTGACAAATATATTGGTTTACGGTTTTTTGTTTGCCCTTGTCGTAATGGGCTATAATGCTATCCGAGAAATGAAGAATAAAAAATAAAAGACTGACTTACCTCATCAAACAGTTTGTTTTTGCTTTTTATCCTCACTACTTTTGCCTAAAAAGCACGCAACATGAAATCCTCTAAAAAACCCGACGGTGTGGCATGGGATGAAGAAAATCAGGAATATATTTCCAAGCTTCTTCCTTACGCAACAAGCAACAGCAGTCCCGTCATTTCCATTCCCAATGTTGATGCTTTCAAAAAGAAAGGTGTGGATAAGGTTTCTAAACAGTTTCAGGCAGAACTCACCGACTTACAAAACAAGATCAAATCGTTTGTTACGCTTGCTGCGGATACCCAACAGGTTTATTCAGCAAAATTTAAATTTGAACCCATTGTCGGAGAAAGCTATCATTTATATGTAGGCGAAAAAGGCGAGAATTTTCTTTCGCTAATTGCTCCATCCAGCTGGAACAAAGAGCACCTCGGTACTTTTCGTCTCAATGGAGAGTATAAATGGGAGCGCGAGGATTAAAAGAAAACTTGTGTTCCAAAACCCATTCCCGTGGCATCGAATTGAATCCCAACACCTAAATAGAGATAGTCCCCAAGAATGTTTTTATAATGCGGGGGACTTTTTTTCCAACCCTCAACCATACATTCAGCCAAAGCTTCTGTAGATCGGGTATCTCCGCAGCCAATAACGTTTTCAAACCAAGGGACCCGTGCAATGTTTTCGGCAATTCCACTATATCGATTCCCTATTTTTCGCCAAGGTTGTATCCCTAACTTTTCAGCTCGTGTAACCGGATTTAATCCCTCAGAATCAATATGACTGTAAAATGCTTTTGTGGCCATATTATTACTGTGATATTGCGCTAAAAAGGTGAGGCTGTCCAGCGCTTTTAAGGCTGGTAAACCCTTGGCTGCTCGTAAGGCATTTGTTTTTTGAAAAATAAGGCGGCTAATCCCTTCTGTGCTTTGTTGTGCCAAGGTGAGCTGGCAAGCCAAAAACAAGCCAAAGAATAGTAAAGAAAAGAAAGGCTTTTGCATTTGAAAAAAATTAGTCCAACAAATATGCTTAATTTTACCCAATAATCACAGCATGGAAAGTCCAAGACAAAAGAAAATAGCCGCCTTATTGCAACAAGAAATTGCGCAACTACTTCAAGGAGCCATCCGAAAAGAAGGGGTGAATAACCTTTTGGTCTCAGTAACAAAAGTAAATGTAACCGTCGATTTATCTGTCGCCAAGGTTCACCTCAGCCTCTTCCCTTCCAAAGAGGCCGATAAATGGCTGGAAGGCATTCAATCAAATGCTTTTCAAGTAAAACATGATTTAGCACAATTGCTAAGAAACGAACTGCGCCGTATTCCTGAGCTTCTTTTCTTTCTTGACGATTCTCTCGACTATATCGAAGGAATTGATGCCGCTCTAAAGGCCACAGAAAACCCTATCCTAGATGGTGAAAAACTGAAAAAACGCAAAAAAAAATAAGCCGTGCGTGTCCCTTTTTTTATTGCCTTGCGTTACTTTTTTTCCAAAAGCAAACAAACCATTGTTAATCTAATCAACCTTATCTCTATCGGTGTTGTTTTGGTTGCTACCGCTTCTCTTTTTATAGTCCTAAGCGCCTTTAGTGGGCTCAAAGAGTTTGGGCTTTCTTTTTCAAACTCCTTCGATCCGGGTCTCCGTATCGAGACGGTTCAAGGAAAAACACTTCTTGTTGACTCTCTTCAAATCGCTGCACTACACGAGTTGTCCTTTGTTGAAGCAGCCACTCCTCTGCTTGAAGAAAAAATCTTTTTAAACTTCCGCAATAAAAACCACGTTGCTTACCTCAAGGGGGTGGAAGACAATTACCAAACCGTTGTTCCTATAGATTCTTTGATTGTGCGTGGGAATTGGTTTCTGAACGATTTTGACGAAGTGGTTATTGGTGGAGGCATTGCGCGTGCCCTTAGCCTTGGCGTATACGATTATACCGATTTTTTAACATTAACCGCCCCGAAAAGAAAAGGCGGTGTTGGCTTAGGGCAAAATCCTTTTATCAACCAAACAGCTTTGGTCGCCGGGATCTATTTTGCGAATGAAGAAATCGACAAAAAATACCTCTTTGCTAAAATCGATTTGGCGCGTCGATTACTTCAGCGTGGAAAAAACGAATATACCTCTATTGACTTGAAAACAACGGGGCAACAAAGTGTTTCATCTATGGAGGAACAAATCTCTACTGTTCTTGGTCAAACGGTTTCTGTTCGAAACAGAGCACAGCTCAATGCGGCTTTATATAAAATGTTAAACACAGAAAATGTAGCGGTTTACCTTATTTTTAGTCTTGTCATTATCATTGCACTATTCAATGTAGTGGGTGCGCTCATCATGATGTTTTTAGATAAAAAGCCACAACTTCGCATCTTGTTTGCCATGGGTCTGTTGCCCAAAGAAATACAACGGGTGTTCTTCTATTTAGGGGGGTTAATTAGCTGGGTTGGTGGCGGCTTGGGAATAATCGTTGGAGCGGTTTTAGTGCTGTTTCAGCAGGCCTTTCCCTTTTTACTTGTGCCAGGAACGAGCTTGCCTTACCCGGTGAAATTTGAGCTAAACAACTTCTTTGTCGTTTTTTGTACCATCTTTGTCTTGGGCACTTTTGCTGCTTTTTGGGCAACCCGAAATATGGACAAAAAAATAGCCAAAGGCTAAACCATCACATAGTCGTTCCAATCGCGCTTCACATCTGCCAAAGCGGCAAAGACGTCTTCTGAGGCGTTAGATGTTACCATACGGGTACGGTACTCTTTAAAATTTGGAATTCCTTTAAAGTAATTCGTATAGTGACGACGCGTTTCCAAAACACCCAAAACTTCTCCTTTCCACGCAATAGACATTTCAAGATGACGACGGGCAGCCTCTACACGCTCGCTAATTGTTGGTGAAGGAAGATGAGTTCCTGTCGCAATAAAATGTTTCACTTGATTGAAAAACCATGGGTTTCCAATACTTACTCGGCCAATCATTGCGCCATCCAACCCATATTGATCGCGCATTTCAACAGCACGCTCTGGTGTATTGACATCCCCATTACCAAAAACAGGGATATGCATGCGAGGATTGTTCTTTACTTCTGCTATTGGCCCCCAGTCAGCATCTCCTTTATACATTTGTGCTCTTGTTCGGCCATGAATAGAAATTGCAGCACAACCAACATCTTGTAGCCGTTCGGCCACTTCGACAATCTTGATCGAGTCGTGATCCCAGCCCAAACGTGTTTTTACTGTTATAGGCAGCGAGGTGTGCTTGACCATTTCTTCGGTTAGTTTTACCATCAAAGGAATGTCTTTGAGAATTCCAGCACCAGCGCCTTTGCAAACTACTTTTTTTACTGGACAGCCAAAGTTAATGTCAATAATGTCTGGCTTAGATGCTTCAACAATCTCGACAGAGCGCAACATCGAATCGATGTTTGCGCCAAAAATCTGGATCCCTACCGGGCGTTCTTTTTCGTAAATATCTAGCTTTTGGACACTTTTTGCCGCATCGCGAATAAGGCCTTCACTCGAGATAAACTCAGTGTACACCACATCTGCGCCGTTCTCTTTGCACAATGCGCGAAAGGGAGGATCACTTACATCCTCCATGGGAGCTAGTAAGAGCGGAAATGCGGGTAGTTCGATGTTTCCAATTTTAACCATTGGGTGATTTTTTACAAAAATAAGCAAAAAAGCCTCCCCACAAAGCCTTATCTTTGCATGGCTATGAAAGACGGCGCCGAATGAAAAACATTAGAAATTTTTGCATCATTGCTCACATCGACCACGGAAAAAGCACCTTGGCCGATCGCTTACTTGACTTTACCGGATCGGTAACCGAGCGCGAAAAACAAGATCAGCTTTTAGACAGCATGGATTTGGAGCGCGAACGAGGTATTACCATTAAATCGCATGCGATACAAATGGAATATGTTCATGAAGGAGAGGAATATATTCTCAACCTAATTGATACTCCTGGCCATGTCGACTTTTCATATGAGGTTTCACGATCAATCGCAGCCTGTGAAGGTGCGCTCTTAATTGTGGATGCCGCCCAAAGCATACAGGCACAGACCATTTCAAACCTTTATCTGGCCCTAGAAAATGACTTAGAGATTATTCCCGTTTTAAATAAAGTTGACCTTCCTTCCGCAAACCCTGAAGAAGTAACCGACGACATCGTTGACTTACTCGGCTGTAGCCCCAATGAAGTTATTCCTGCTTCTGCAAAAACAGGCCTTGGAATTAAAGACATTCTAACAGCAATTATCGATCGTGTTCCAGCACCCAAAGGAAGTCCAGACGAGCCTCTTCAGGCTTTAATCTTTGACTCTGTTTACAATCCCTTCCGGGGTGTAGAGACCTATTTCCGAATTTTAAATGGCCGCATTCGCAAAGGACAAAAAATACAATTCATCGCCACGCAAAAGACCTATAATGCGGATGAAATTGGAACACTAAAACTAAAACAAGTCCCTAGAAAGGAAATTTCTGCAGGAGATGTTGGCTACCTCATTACTGGGATAAAAGAAGCCAAAGAAGTGAAGGTTGGAGACACCATTACCACACCTGAAAATCCAACGCAAAACGCCGTTGATGGTTTTGAAGAGGTGAAACCTATGGTCTTTGCAGGAATATATCCTGTAGATACTGAAGACTATGAAGAGCTTCGTAACTCCATGGAAAAGCTTCAACTAAACGATGCTTCGTTGGTCTTTTTGCCCGAAAGTTCTGCAGCACTCGGTTTTGGTTTCCGTTGTGGGTTTTTGGGCATGTTACACTTAGAAATTATTCAGGAGCGATTAGAGCGTGAGTTCAACATGTCCGTTATTACGACGGTTCCCAACGTATCCTATCATGCGTATACACGAAAAAACCCGGACGAAATTCTTTTGGTTAACAACCCTTCTGACTTACCCGATCCTTCTGGAATGGACCGTGTTGAAGAGCCTTTTATTCGTGCGACTATAATTACCAAAGCAGATTATGTGGGGAATGTTATGTCACTGTGTATCGAAAAACGCGGACAAATTACCAACCAAACCTACCTAACCACAGAGCGCGTAGAGCTTTCCTTCGAAATGCCCTTAGCCGAAATTGTCTTTGATTTTTATGATCGCTTAAAAACCGTTTCCAAAGGCTATGCCTCTTTCGATTACTCTCCATTAGGAATGCGCGCCTCCAAATTAGTAAAGGTAGATATTCTTCTCAACGCCAATCAGGTTGATGCTTTGTCGGCCTTAATTCATGCAGACAATGCCTATTCTATTGGGAAAAAAATGTGTGAGAAATTACGCGAACTCATTCCGCGTCAACAATTTGATATTCCCGTTCAGGCGGCTATTGGAGCGAAAATCATTTCACGAGAAACCATCAAGGCCTTGCGTAAAGATGTGACTGCCAAATGTTATGGAGGAGATATTTCCCGTAAACGAAAACTGTTGGAAAAGCAGAAAAAGGGAAAGAAAAAAATGCGCCAAGTAGGGAATGTTGAAATCCCGCAACAAGCATTTATGGCCGTCTTGAAACTCAATGACTAATCATGGTAGAGATGCGATTTGCGCAAAACACTTCAGATCTCAACAACATCCTTCTTTTACAAGAGAAAAACAGTAAACATTCCATTTCCCCACGCGAAAGAAAAAGTGAAGGCTTTGTTACCGTCCGCCACAGTCTAGCACAATTGAAGAAGATGCAGGCTGTATCACCACAGATTATCGCCTTGCAAGAGAATGATCTATTGGTTTTTCCTTAGTCATGCCTTTAGAATTAAAGACGGTGATTCCCTCTCTTGTCCCGCTCTTTGTGATTCTCGCCTCGCTCGTCTATAAAGACAAACCCCTTAAAGAACTTGACTATTATGTGATGGGACAAATTTGCGTGGACAAAAGTCATCGAGGTAAAGGTGTTTTTAGGAATCTTTATGCCGCGCACAGAAAGCATCTTTCTACAAAATACAACTACTGTATTAATGAAATTTCCTCCTCGAATTTACGGTCACTAAATGCTCATCTGGCGGTTGGCTTTGAAGTCCTTCACTCCTTTGTCGATCCAACAGACGAATGGACAATTGTGCTCTGGGATTGGACCCGCTAAGCCTGCTCTTCAAAAAAAGTTTTCCTACCTTAGTGCTAACCTTCAATTACAACCTATGGAACTGATTTTTTTGGCCGCTATACTCCTTTTATTATGTGTTAACCTCTACTATGTGTTGACCAAAAAGGAAGGGAATTCGTCTGGTGAGACGCAGGCTGCCCTAACGCGATTTGACCAACAATTGGGCCAAACAGATAAGCAAATGAAAGATGAATTTCAGCGTAATCGAGAGGAAAACCAAGGCGCCTTTAAAAGCCAACGAGAAGAATTGACCAAGTCCCTTGCCCAATTCGAAGAGCGCTTTGAAAACAATTCTCGTCGATTGAACAAAATTCTTAAAGAACGTTTCACTTCGCTCAATGAAAAACAAAATCAACTGAATTTGGATGCAGAAAAACGCATCAAAGAAGTGCATGAAACAGTTGAAAGACAGTTAAAAGAACTGCGCGAAGACAATAGCAAACAACTTACAGAGGTTCGAAAAACAGTTGATGAAAAGCTTCAAAAAACCCTGAACGAACGACTCAGTCAGTCGTTTGAAACCGTAGGAAAACAGCTAAAATCCGTACAAGAAGGCTTGGGAGAAATGAAAACATTAGCCAACGATGTTGGGGGCTTAAAAAAGGTCTTAAGCAACGTAAAAATGCGCGGAGGTTTTGGGGAGGTACAACTGTCCATGTTGCTCGAAAACATTTTAGCTCCCGACCAATATGAGGCTAACGTAAAAACAAAAATTGGCAGTGACGCCAATGTTGAATTTGCCATTAAACTTCCTGGAAAAGACAACAATAATACGCCTGTATGGATCCCTGTTGATGCTAAATTCCCCAAAGACATTTACGAACATTTACAGAATGCCTATGAAGACGGAACCGTTGCACTAGTCGAACAAGCGCAAAAAGAGCTGGAAACAACCATCAAAAAAATGGCCAAAGACATCCGGGATAAATATATTGATCCACCGAACACAACTGATTTTGCCATCATGTTTTTACCTTTTGAAGGCATCTATGCTGAGGTCGTACGCAAAGCAGCTCTATTGGAGAGCTTACAGCGCGACTATAAGGTAATTGTTACAGGGCCAACAACCTTAGCCGCCATCTTAAACAGCTTGCAAATGGGCTTCAAAACCTTGGCCATTCAAAAACGCTCCAGTGAGGTTTGGAATGTTCTAGGTGATGTAAAAAAAGAGTTTGGCAATTTTGGGGGGATGATGCAAAAAGCTCAAAAGAACATCCAAACGGGGCTGAGTCAACTCGATGACGTTATGGGGGTTCGCACCCGTGCCATTGAACGAAAATTAAAAGATGTGAGTCGTTTAGACGACGCTCCTATTTCACCACAAATAAAAGCCCCTATCGAAGAAAACCTACTAGACCTTGACCAAAAAACAGACTAAAATGAAAAAAATTTTCTTCTTTCTATTCTTAACTAGCCTAGGGGTATGCGCACAAAAACAAGCCAAACTAAATGATCTGGCTGAAGAGTTCACACACAAAAGCTTGCCTTTGTTCAGGGAGGTCTTGAGTATTCCCAACGACGCGTTTAATTCCGATTGGATTGAAAAAAATGTTATTTGGACCGAAAGTGCTTTTGACCAACGAGGGTTTAGAACCCAACGCATTGCCACTTCGACAGCTCCTCTAGTCTTGGCGACTAGAAGTTTTCCCAAAGCAAAAAAAACGGTCTTGGTCTATCTGCAAATGGACGGTCAGCCCGTAGACCCTTCACGATGGGCGCAAGAAGATCCTTACCAACCTGTCGTAAAACAACAAAACAGTGACGGCGAGTGGGAAACCATCGACTGGTCGCGTATATCAGATTATGATGACGACTGGCGCATCTTCGCTCGGTCAACAAGTGATGCCAAAGGACCTGTCGTAATGTTTTTGGCCGCCATGGATGCACTAGACAAAATAGGAAAATCACCCAACTACAACCTAAAAGTTGTTTTAGACTTTGAAGAGGAAATGGGGTCTCCACGATTACCTCAAGCGGTAAAAGACAATCGAGCGCTGCTGGCCGCAGACATCCTAGTTATCTTTGATGGTCCAATGCATCGCCTCAACAAACCAACACTTTCGTTTGGAGCAAGAGGAATTTTCACTGTTCAATTAACGACCTATGGCCCTATCGTTTCGCAACATTCTGGACACTTTGGCAACTATGTTCCCAACCCTGCCTTTAAGATGGCAAAATTGTTGGCCTCAATGAAAGATGATAACGGACGAGTACTTATTCCTGGGTACTATGATGGCATTACGCTTGACGAAAAAACAAAGAAAACCCTAAGTGCTACTCCTCACGATGAACCCCAATTACAAGATTTAATTCAAGTAGGGCACTTTGATCGAGTGGGGCCCAATTATCAGGAAGCCATCCAATATCCATCGTTGAATGTCCGTGGAATGCAATCGGGTTGGATCAACGAAAAAGTACGTACCATTATTCCCGCTTGGGCACGAGCGGAAATTGATGTTCGTGTAGTGAAAGAATCTGATCCTATTCGCCTTTCCAGCCTCATCAAAAAACATATTGAAGACCAGGGTTATTTAGTGTTGGATAGAGAACCCACCAAAAAGGAACGTTTGTCCAATCCTAAAATTGCCACTTATTCAGACACTTTCGCTTACCAGTCCTTTCGAACACCCATGGATTCTGAGATTGGAAGCTGGTTAAAAAGCGCCTTGGTCAGAGGATTTGGAGAAGAGCCCATTCGCGTACGAATGAGTGGTGGATCGATTCCTATTTCTCCATTCGTCAACACCTTGAATTTACCTGCTGTTGCTGTTCCAACCGTTAATCGAGACAACAATCAACACAGTCCAAATGAAAATTTACGCCTAGGTAATTTCCGAGACGGTATCAAGACCATTCTAGCCATTCTAACCGAAAAACTTTGATGTACACTCTTCTACAATGAAACGCCTTTGCTCTTTTTCATTCTTCATTATGATCGCTTCAAGCCTTTTCAGTCAAAGCTATGCGTATAAATTTGCAGTCCACGAACAAGACGGCCAACGCTTGCCATACCGTATTTTATTGCCTGAAGTGTATGACATGCAAAAAAAATATCCATTGCTTCTTTTTCTACATGGAGCAGGAGAGCGAGGGGAAGACAATGAACTACAGCTTGTTCACGGTAGCAAACTGTTTTTAGCCGCAGACTTTAGACAGCAGTTTCCTGCCATTATTGTCTTTCCTCAATGTCCAACAAACGAATACTGGGGAACCGTCACCGACAGAGATGATCCTTTAAAATTTAGCTTTCCTAAAAAGCCAAAAAACAACCTCACTCTAGATAAGGTGGAAGGAATGTTGGAACACATCTTGCTTAACTATGGTGTCGATAAAAAACGTATTTACATTGGTGGGTTGTCCATGGGTGCTATGGGCACCTTTGAAATGGTTTACCGTAATCCGCGAAAATTTGCGGCTGCTTTTGCCATCTGCGGAGGAGCAAATACAAAAATTGCACGAAAAATACGTCGCCCTTCTTGGCGGATTGATCACGGAGAAGCAGATGAGGTTGTTCCTGTTCAACTTTCTAAACAAATGGCAGACGTCCTTGAAAAAAAGAAAGCCAATGTACAGCTAAATCTTTACCCTGGCATAAACCACAATAGTTGGGAAAACGTCTTCGCAGATCCAACATTTCTTCCCTGGCTTTTTTCTCAATCGAAGTAAAATGAACCTCAAACGCTGTAATAATTTCAATCTAGATTTTAAGGCTTTGGTTACACAGCTTGACGCCGAGCTTTTAGTCAAGCTGCTGCTCAAACATAAGGAATACGAAAAAATGGGCTGAGGAAGGTGCTCGTTTATACCCGAATCGTTTTCCGCTTAAAAAGCTTCAGAATAGATTAAAGACTGAATAAGTTGTCTTGTCTGATTTCGAATCCCTTTACAAAAACGACACCATGGGCGTAAAAGATGCCAACGGCAACATGCTCAAGGACAGTAATGCCATATAACTAACCAAAGACTTAAAACTAAAGGGCACTTCAACCACAATTAAACGAGGATTAGTCTTAAAAAACATTCGCCTAACAGACCATCCTGACAAAATAGGTTGGCGTGTAAACAAAATGAGCGTTGTGCTTAGAACCGAATTTGTAAAGAAATAATTACTGCTTTTTTTGTACCTTTTTATCAAAATTCACTCTCTTGAAAAAAGTACATTTTAAAAACATCTTGATTGGGTTTGCTTTTTCGCCCAATCTAAAAGCCAACGTCTTTGAAGCCATGCGTTTGGCTAATTTTTTTGATGGGAATTTGTTTTTTCTTCATGTAGGTGAAAAAACTGTCGCCAAAGAAAAAACCTTCTTGGAAATACTTAGAAATTCGCCAGTAAACCCCAAACAAATAAACGTTTTGTGGGAAGAAGGCCAGCCAGACAAAACCATTCTTGCGCAATGTACATTACATAAAATTGATTTGCTTTTATTAGGTGCCTTGCAGCGCGAGAATATGGTGAAGTTTTACTTGGGGTCTATTGCCCGAAAAATCACCCGTAAAGCTCCGTGCTCTGTCTTGTTGTTGATGAAGCCCTCTGTTGAGCGAATTCCATCACAACATATGGTGGTCAATGCCTTTGAGAGCATACAGACAGAAACGACCATTGGTGCGGCTCTTGAATTTGCCCAAGCATTGGATATCCCCAAAATAACGTTGGTGGAAGAAATTAGTCGTTCTAAGGTGGCCGTGGCTGTCGATGACGACCGAAGTTTACGCAAAGCCACCCTTCAGAAAGAAAAATTAAACCGCCGTGAAATTTCTCGTGTAAACGAGATTCTTTCCCGTATCCCCTCAAATTTAAAAGAAAACAAAAGCATCACTTCTCAAAGCATTTTTGGGGCTCGAGGGTATTCCATTGGTCACTACGCAAAGGTTGTACGTGCCGATCTGCTTATAATGAATGCCGAAAATAAAAACAGTTCCCTTTGGTCTCGTATTTTCACCAAAGACCTAGAACACATTCTCTCTGAATTACCTACGGATGTATTAATCGTTCAAAACAAGGAAGATGAATAAACCCAGCGCAATAAAAACATTTATCGGAGATCTCCCCAAAAACCTTTTTGCTGGATTTGTTGTGTCTCTAGTTGCTCTCCCCTTGGGGCTTGGATTGGCCATTGCTTCTGAAGCGCCTCCCATTTCTGGTGTCATTGCTGCTGTGGTTGGGGGAATGGTCACCGCGATTTTAGGCGGTTCTCAACTAACCATTACTGGGCCTGGAAATGGTCTCGTAATTGTCTTGCTTTCAGCAATAACTACACTTGGAGGAGGCGATTTATACCAAGGCTATTTATTCACCCTTGCTGCCATTGTTTTTGCCGGGACGCTCATGTTTTTGTTTGGTGTTTTTCGTTTAGGTGCGCTAAGTGAGTTTTTCCCATCGTCTGCCTTGCAGGGAATGTTAGCCGCCATTGGAGTTGGTATTTTAGCGAAACAATTGCATGTTATGCTTGGCATTACCTCGGTGAGCGGGACCCCATTAAAATTACTTCTGCTTGTACCCTCTTCCATTCAGCAACTTTATCTCAACGCGTCTTTGGAGGCTCTCCTTCCGGCTGGATTAGGGATTGTCTCTTTGCTTATTTTAGTTTTTTATTCGCGCTTAAGAGGCCCTCTTTTTCGTTTTGTGCCTGCTCCCATGTGGGTGGTGCTAGTCGCCGTTGGCCTAACCTATTATTTTGACCTTGTGGTGAAATCACCCTATCCTGTTGCAGAAAACCTGTTGATTCGTCTGCCCGAAAAAGTATTGAATAACCTTCCTTTTCCAGATTTCAGTATACTTACGACTGGTCCATTCATTTCTACAGTTTTTTCCATAACACTCATTGCCAGTATTGAATCTTTACTTAGTATTAAAGCCGTTGACAAACTAGATCCTCAAAAAAGAAGATCAAATGTCAATAAAGACTTGCGCGCCTTGGGTATTGGAACAACCTTGAGTGGCCTTGTTGGGGGACTTAATGTTGTTACTGTTATTGCGCGAAGTTCAGTTAACGTCAATAACGGGGGGAGTAATCGCTCCTCAAACTTTGCACACGCTCTCTTTTTGTTGGCCTTTGTTTTACTATTTCAAGATCAAATTGAACGAATTGCTCTCCCTGCTCTGGCGGCAATTTTAGTGTTTACTGGTTACAGGCTTGCCGCTCCCAAAAATCTCTTGCGTATTTTAACCATTGGAAAAGAACAGGCAGCAATTTTTGGTATCACTCTAATTGTTACGCTCACCAATGGTTTAATTACGGGAATTGGCGCGGGTATTTTAGCCACCTTCCTTATCCATGTTGCCATCAACCGTAGTTTATTTCTTTTTAGCCGAAACTGGCTAAAACCTAATGTGCTTATGTACAAGGAAGACGAGAGTGGAAATTACTATGTAAGCGTTAAGAGCTTTAGCTCCTTTTTAAACTTTTACAGGCTAAAAGGTAAATTGGATGAGATTCCAGAATCTGAGCATGCAATTGTCGACTTTTCTCTCTGTGAATTTGTTGACCATACCGTGATGGAAGGACTCAACGATTATCGTCGTGTTTTTGCTAGAAAAGGCGGTGTTTTTGAAATCATTGGTCTAGATGCGCACGGGACAGACACCCAGCATCCTTTTGCCATTCGAAAAACCCTACCGTCAAATGACTTTTTTAAATTAGGAAAGAACCTGACCAAGCGTCAAATCTCATTACAAAAACTGGCCACTGTTTTGGATTGGGAATACCGTTCAGAACTTACGTCAGACACCAAAGAACTTGAGCGTTTTGATTATTTCAAAACAAAAGTGGTCAACTATCAATACAACGAACTTATCTCTAAAGACAATCAATTTCATTTGTTTGATCTTTCTTACACCGAAGGAGCATTCATTGCAAAAGAAGACATTAAGGCTTCTTTCTTGTTGGTGGAACTTGGCTATTCTATCCCTAAATTTATTTTAGACCGCGAAAATTTCTTGGGTGGATTAAATGAAATAACTCCTTATGACGACATCGATTTTTCTGAATTTACAGACTTTTCACGCCGTTTTTTTTTAGGGGGAGAAGACGCTAAATCAATTCGCTCTCTCTTCAATCAAGAGCTTGTTTTCTTTTTTGAAAGTCACCAATATTATCGTGTTGAGTCTATTGGGAACAGTTTGTTAATTAAAAGAAGAACTCGTTTGTCCAGTATTCAGGAAGTGAAAAGCCTTTTGGCCTTTTCCAATGAATTAATGGCTATTTTAAACACGCGAAACAATGCATAATAAACGATTTGTCTTTTTATTCATGGAAAACAACAACAATGACATAATCTACAACTTGCTCTACTTAGTTGGCGTGCTTCTTTTATTTTTACTTATTTATTGGCCGCCACTATTTGAAGCCTTTTTAGAATGGAAACAATAACCCTAATCTCAACTCCCATGAAAACATCTCCCCTTTATGCCTGCCTTTTTTTTCTTTTTACAAGTACAATCATTGCACAAAAAACAATTGATAGCGTAGAGCGGCTTGACCCAGAAATCAACCGTTTGATCCCAGAGAATGCTGTAATAGAAATTCTAGCGGACGGCTTCAGTTGGTCCGAAGGGCCCGTTTGGGTCCCTGAACTCAAGGCTGTTTTATTTACCGATGTTCCCCAAAACAAAGCATATCGTTGGGATGAAACCAATGGCCTACAAGTATACTTAGATCCGAGTGGCTATACCGCCTATGCACCTAACGAGAAGAAAACTGGAGCAAATGGTCTTATTTTAGACCCCAAGGGCAACCTGCTTCTTGCACAACACGGAGATAGAAGAATTGCAAAAATGCTTGCTCCTTTGGAAACAAAAAGCTCCTTTATAACTCTTGTAGACTCTTTTGGTGAAAAGCGCTTTCATTCGCCAAATGACTTGATCCTTTCTTCAAACGGGGATCTACTTTTTACAGACCCTCCTTATGGCTTAAATGGCGATAAAGATCCACTAAGAGAAATAGAATTTAACGGTGTTTACCGCCACTCTAGCGAAGGAGAAACAACCCTCCTTTACTCCGGTTTAACCCGCCCAAATGGCCTGGCTTTCTCTAGAGATGAATCAATTTTATATATCGCTAACTCAGACCCAAAAAAGAATCTTTGGATGGCTTTTGACTACATAGATGGAGCACTTGAAAATTCGCGTGTATTTTTCGACGCTACTGCATTCAAACAACCCGGCTTAGCGGATGGTTTAAAAGTTCATTCCTCTGGCGCTGTGTTTGCCACAGGGCCCGGAGGGGTTTTGGTTTTCTCTGCCCAAGGGAAACATCTTGGTACAATTCGAACGCCCGGGAGAGCCGCTAATTGCGCTTTCGGTGACAACGAAGACCACCTCTATATTACAGCCAACAAATACCTCACGCGAATAAAACTTAACTAATGCGATTACACGCCATAGAAACAGGACATTTTAAACTGGACGGAGGCGCCATGTTTGGCGTTGTTCCCAAAACACTTTGGGAAAGAACCAATCCTGCAGATGAAATGAACCGCATTAAAATGGCTGCACGTTCGCTATTGATTGAAGACGGGAACCGCCTAATTCTAATCGACACAGGCATGGGCAATAAACAAAGTGAAAAGTTTTTTTCGCACTATGCCCTGTGGGGAAATTTTGACCTAGACAGTTCACTTAAGAAGGCAGGCTTTCACCGTGATGATATTACGGATGTCGTTTTTACTCACCTTCATTTTGACCACTGCGGCGGAGCCATTGTCCGCAACAAAAAAGGCTTCTATGAGCCTGCCTTCAAAAATGCACGCTTTTGGTCGCACAAAGACCATTGGCAATGGGCCATTGAGCCCAATGTGCGCGAAGCTGCTTCCTTCCTGCCCGAGAACATTCTGCCCATAGAAGAAAGTGGGCAACTAAACTTTGTGAACAACGCTAAAACTGAACTGGGCTTTGAGATGCTTTTGATGGATGGTCACACCGAAAAACAACTACTCCCGGTAATTCAACACAAAGGAAAAACGATTGTTTTCGCCGCAGATTTAATTCCAACCGTAGGACACCTGCCCATTGCTTATGTAATGGGGTACGACGCCCGACCCCTTTTAACCTTAAGTGAAAAGAAGCGTTTTTTGGCTACAGCCGTTGATCACGATTATCTCCTTTTTCTAGAACACGATGCAGAGAATCAATTAATTTCCTTGAAAAACACCGAAAAAGGTGTTCGATTGGACCAAAGCTTTAGTCTAGACTCTTATTTTGAATCCTAAGAAGTTTCCTATATTTACCTCCTTATCAACTTTTTATCATGAAAAAACTACTTCTTTCTTTTGCCCTTCTTACCGCTTCTTTCGTCTCTGCTCAATATTGGCAGCAAGCCGTTGACTATACCATTGCAGTAGAATTGGATCCAGAAACAGCACAGTACCAAGGAACAGAAACAGTTGTTTACACCAATAACTCCCCAGAAACTTTACATAAGGTGTTTTTTCATCAGTATTTCAATGCCTTTCAACCGGGAAGTGAAATGGCGATTCGACTTAAAAATGCGGGAGATAGAAATGGTCGTTTTAAAGTTGACATTGATTCGCTAAACCCAACACAACAAGGCTTTTTAAAGGTGGCTAATATGACGCAAGACGGAACAGCTGTTCAGCTTGTTGATAGTGAAACCATCTTAGAAGTAAGCTTAGCAAAACCACTAGCGCCAGGAAAAAGCACTTCGTTTTCTATGACCTTTGAAGGACAAGTTCCCGATGTCATTCGCCGAGCAGGAAAGAACTCCAAGGAAGGCATCGCCTTTTCCATGGCACAATGGTACCCCAAAATGGCGGAATACGACTATGAGGGTTGGAATGCCGATCCTTACACTGGACGAGAATTCCATGGTGTATGGGGAGATTTTGACGTGAAAATTACCCTTGACAAAGCGTTTACAGTAGCAGCAAGTGGCTACCTGCAAAATGCGGACGATATTGGGCGTGGATATACTGATCGCAAGAAAGCGAAAAGCAAAAGAGGAAAAATTACCTGGCATTATGTTGCTCCAAACGTACACGACTTTACTTGGGCGGCAGATCCCGACTATATTCACGACACCTACCCTGGGCCCAACGATGTTACCCTTCACTTCTTCTATAAAAACAATCCTGATATTATTGATAATTGGAAAAAACTTCAGCCACTTACTGCTAAGTTGATGACCTATTTTAATAAGGCTATTGGTCCTTATCCCTACAAACAATATTCTGTTGTTCATGGTGGAGATGGAGGAATGGAATATGCTATGCTTACGCTAATTACAGGGAACCGTAAATTTGGTTCGCTTGTTGGCGTGACTGCACACGAATTAGCCCATTCTTGGTTTCAACATGTGTTGGCCACCAACGAAACCAAACACGAATGGATGGACGAAGGCTTTACCTCCTTTATCTCTACCCTTGCTGAAAATGAAATCTTAGAAGAAAACAAAGAATTTCCCTTGGAAGGTTCTTATAAAGGTTATTATCGATTAGCCAGCTCTGGCGTTGAAATGCCACAAGCAACCAATGCCAACCGATACAGCCACAACTTCGCATATGAAAGTACCGCATATAATAAAGGAGCTGTGTTTTTGGGTCAATTAGGCTACATCATTGGAAAAGAAAAATTGTTTGAAACCCTCCGAACCTATTATGATGAATGGAAATTCAAGCACCCGCGACCAAATGATCTTCGTGTAATTGCTGAACGCATCTCTGGCCTGCAATTACAATGGTATTTAACCGATTGGACACAAACAACAAATGCTATTGATTATGCTATTACTTTCAAAGAAGACGGAGAAAGTAAGGCAACGGTTCAGTTAGAGCGTAAGGGGCTAATGCCAATGCCCTTAGAAATATTAGTGCAATACAAGAACGGAGAAACACAATTGCACTATATCCCCATTTCTTTAATGCGTGGCGAAAAAGAAAATCCATATTCAATTGACTGGATCGTTCATGCAGACTGGACTTGGGCAAACCCGAAATATTCCTTTAGTGTCGATCGTTCTTTATCAGAAATTGAAGCGGTAATCATCGATCCAAGTAATTTAATGGCTGATATCGATAAGACAAACAACTATTATGTTAACTACGAAAAAAACTAACCTAAGAAGGCTTAAAAGTAAAGCGGTTATTGATCGCCTTTTTTTGGAGGGAGAAGGCATTCATAGCAAGCATTTGTTTCTTCGCCTAATACAAGAAAAAGAGACCCCTTTTGTCTATGCTGGCGTTTCGGTTTCTAAAAGGACTTTTAAAAAAGCCGTAGACCGTAATCGCATCAAGCGTCAATTGCGGGTTGCTCTAAAAAGTGTTACTCAAATCTCGTTTAAAGGAAGTTTTATGCTCGTTTACAAAGGCAGAAAACTACCCAACACCCTCGAATTAATTGAAGAAACCTCTCTTTTGTTTGCAAAAATAACGCCCCTATAATTTAACCTATGTCTTTTACTATGAATCGTTTTCTCTCTAAAATAACTTCTTATTTTACCGTCATCTTTGGACTCGTTATGTTTGCATGTGGAGGTAAGGATTCTGATCGTGCTGCAAATGCATCCAATAATGACAGCGCTTCTCCATTAACCCTACATGCTGCTTTTAATGACTTTGATGACCTAAACGTTACTATCTATTTAGACGTAGATCAAGTCGTTATAGAAACAAATGGCCTGCCCAATCACACGTCTCCCTATTGGTCGAATACTACAGATCGGGCAATAATCGGCCCCGGAGGAAGACAAATTGTTACTGCTGCAGTAAGCACAAATCATCCATTATTTGTTGCCCCAACAGCAACTTCGTTTGACCTAATGTCTCCAGGGAACATCGACGATTTTAATGGCGAATATAGTTTGCGTGTCTCGTTCAACCCGAGTAAAGCAAATAGAGCCTCTTCGACTGGTTTAGGCGCAATTGGAATAGCCATAAGTGGTGCTGTTATCTACAACGATCAAGAAGGGCCCAACGAGCCATTGGACAATGCCATAGGGTCTTTTGATTATTCTGCTGCTCATACTGGGCCACAAAGCTATCATTACCATTTAGAACCAAAAGCTTGGTCCAATGACAACGATGCGCTGGTTGGAATTATCGCAGATGGCTTTTTTATCTACGGACGGAAATGTGCTTCAACGGGCACTTATCCTGCTGACCTTGATGCCTCTGGTGGACACACAAATACCACTCAACACACAACGGAAGAAGAATACCATTACCATATTGGAAACGAAGTGTATTTGAATCAGTACTACTTACTTTTTCCTGGTGATTATCAAGGAACTGCCAATGCCATTCGATAAATTCTTTTTTCCCTTTCTGTTTGTTATTGCAAGCTGTAATTCCGCTTTGGATAAAGGCGCCCCTATAGAAAAAACACCCTTTATTAAAGTTCAAAAAGATACATTGATTCGCGATCAAAGCAATGGTTTGCTTCTTTATGAAGGAGAATTATTTACTGGGCGCTCTGTAGAAAAATATTCCAATGGTTCGCTGGCAGAGCAAATCACTTACTTAAGTGGAAAGAAAAATGGAGTTCATAAAAAATGGTTTCCTTCCGGCACGCAAAGCTTTGAGGCATATTACATTAAAAACAAACGCGAGGGCAGTGTTAAGACATGGTGGGGAAACGGAAATTTACGCTCTTCTTCAAACTACATTTTAGGTATACCACATGGGGAACAAAAAGAATGGTACAGTAGTGGGCAACTCTTCAAAAAAACAAACCTATTTCAAGGAAGAGAAGAAGGGTCGCAGCAGGCCTGGAGAAAGAACGGAAAATTATATAATAATTATGTAGCGAAAGATGGGCGAATTTTCGGACTGAAAAGAGCCAATTTATGCTTCGAATTAAAGGATGAAAAATTACGTGACCGCAACTAAACCTTTCTTGGGGTTCTGCTTGTTGTTATTCAGTTGTCAATCTGTAAAAACAAGTTCAATCCCCTACTACAAAGAGGCTTCTTTTTCCCCTCACTGGCTCAAAAAAGGAAGTAAAGAGATTAAGGCATTTCATAAGGTTGCCCCCTTTGAATTAACCAATCAAGAAGGGGAAAAAATTGACAATAGCACTTTTAAAGGAAAAATTTATGTAGCTGCTTTTTTCTTTACCACTTGCCCTGGAATTTGCCCTAAAATGACGGACAATATGCGACTTATTCAAGCGGCATTTTTAACTGATCCTAATATCTTGCTGCTTTCTCATTCCGTTACACCAAGTGTGGATTCGGTTTCTGTTTTAAAAGACTATGCAAAAGCCAAAGGTGTTATTTCTTCTAAATGGCATTTGGCTACAGGCGATAAACAGCTCATTTATTCTCTTGGTCGTAAAAGCTATTTTGTTGAAGAAGATCTAGGTCTTCAAAAAAAAGAAACCGATTTTATTCACACCGAGAACTTTGTTTTGGTGGACGGAGATGGTCATCTTCGTGGGATTTATAATGGCCTAAATAAACGGTCGGTGAATCAATTAATCGAGGATATACGTACGCTTAAACAAGGTAATTAAACACTCTACACCTCCAATACCATTCCTATGTGGGGAATTCCATCTTCTAAGTACGCTTCGCCTGTGGCAATAAAACCGTGTTTATTATAAAACTTTTCAAGATGTGCCTGAGCAGAAATTTTTATGCTTTGCCCTGGGTATTTATTTATGCATTGTTCAATTGCAAAGGCAACCAAAGAGTGGCCAATGTTTTTTCCTCTATGCGATGATGAAGTAACAATTCTTCCAATTGACGCATATTTTGAATACGTAATTCCTTGAGCAAAAACGCGTGCATATGCCACAATATCTGATTCAATTGATCCAATAATATGAAGCGCTAAAGGGTCTTTCCCGTCTACATCTGGATATACACAGTTTTGTTCTACCACAAAAACGTCAGCCCGAAGGGCTAAAATTGCATACAGCTCTTCAACTGTTAACGCAGTAAATTCTTTCTCTTGAAATGTTGTCATTACATACAAGGCATTTTATCGATACGCCCCTGATGACGACCCCCTTCAAATTCGGTTTTAATATAGGTTTCTACCATAGCCAATGCTTGAGGAATGGATATATAACGTGCGGGCAAACTTAAAATATTTGCATTGTTATGTTCTCTGGCAAGAGCAACAATTTCTTTTGTCCAGCAAAGAGCAGCACGCACTTTTTGGTGCTTGTTTGCCGTCATAGCTGCACCATTTCCACTTCCACAAATTATAATTCCTAATTCTACCTTTCCTGAAGAAACATCTTCTGCGACGGGATGAATAAAGTCTGGATAATCTACGCTATCTGGTGTATCCGTACCATGATTCATTACGCCGTATCCTTTCTCTTTAAGAAAAGCTACTATTGCTTCTTTGTAGTCTACTCCTGCGTGATCATTACCAATAGAAAAAGTCATATTTCATGTTTTTTGTAAAAGTACACAATGCAGATAAGTATGTGAATAAGTGCTGTTATTAATTAGATAAAATGTTGATAAGTTCTAATACGGTAGAGGACTATTTTACTTTGTTTGTATATCTAAAAAAAAAATCCGCACTATGAAAAAGAGTTGTTGTTTTCAATACATTTTTTATAAGCAAAAAGATGGGGTTTATTAACCTTGTTTTTTGCTTTTAACATTGAAAGATACAACCAAATTGAGTTATAAACGGATGTTGATAAATATTCTATTTAACTAAAAAAGAAAAGATTGCATTATTCATAAGCGGTTTTTATGTAGTTAATAAGTCTATAAATTTAATATAACCTAAACCTAAGACAGAAAGTAATACCGCTATTAACACCCTATTATATCCATCGTTTTATTTTAAATTTCAAAAAAAAAAAAATGTAATATGTAATAGTTGTGAATAAAAGAGAACTCTTTCCAATTTTAATGAACTAGCTTTGTGGAATATATGGGAAAAGGAAAAAACAACAACCGTCATATTGAGAAGAAGATACTTTCTTTTTTTCGCGAAAATCCATCCAAAGAATACAACTACAAACAAATAGCTGCAGTTTTAGAAATCAAGGATACTAAGGGTCGGAATGAATTAATCAAATCACTTAATTTAAATGTTTCTAGTAAGCAATTACTCAGCCCAAGTAAAGGGAAGTATAAACTTGCACAAACAAAAAAGCAATACCACCAAGGACGTCTAGAAGTAACCTCATCGGGGCGCGGTTTTGTTATTTGTGAAGAATTAGAGCATGATATTGCGATACCTAAAAATGCAATTAATAAAGCCTTTAATGGTGACCAAGTAGAAGTGTATTGTTATAGAAGAAAAAGCAACGGTAGTTTTGAAGGTGAGATTGTAAAAATAGTAGAGCGCAATAAAATTGATTTTGTTGGTGTTCTTCAAATTGAAAAAAGTTACGCTTTTGTATTAACGCGAAATGCTCGCATGTACACTGATTTTTTTATTGATAAAAAACAGTTGACAGATGAATATAAAGATGGAGATAAGGTTTTGGTTCGTTATACAGACTGGCCAAAAAAAGCAGAATCCCCCTATGGCACATTAATTGAAAATTTTGGGCCTCCCGGGGAAACAGCAACAGAAATGCATGCTATTTTATCTGACTATGGTTTACCATTACGTTTTCCTGATGAAGTTGAAGCAGCAGCTACGGCTATTGATCAATCCATTTCAAAAGATGAAATTAAAAAAAGACGGGATTTCCGTGATATATTAACTTTCACAATAGACCCCAAAACGGCTAAAGATTTTGATGATGCATTATCTTTTCAACAATTAGACGATGATCTTTTTGAAGTAGGTATTCATATTGCAGATGTATCGCACTACGTTCAACCAAATAGTATACTAGACGAGGAAGCTTTGGCTCGTGCAACATCTGTCTATCTAGTCGATAGAGTTGTGCCCATGCTTCCAGAAGTGTTATCCAATGGTGTTTGTTCTTTACGCCCCCATGAAGAAAAATATACCTTTTCAGCTGTATTTGAAATCAATTTGAAAGGAGAGTTGAAAAAGGAATGGTTTGGTAAAACAGTTATTTATTCTGATCATCGTTTTGCTTACGAAGAGGCACAAGATATTATTAGTTCTGGAACACCAATAGTTAGCGAAGAAAACTCTTTACGCGATGGTTCTTATGATGTAGATCAACCAACGTTTAATGCAATTATTACATTAGATAAAATAGCCAAAACCCTTCGAAATAAACGCATGAAAAATGGTGCGCTTTCTTTTGATAGAGTTGAAGTAGCATTTAATTTAAAAGAGGATAACACGCCCGAAAGTGTTTTTTTTAAAACCTCACAAGATGCCAATAAATTAATTGAAGAGTTTATGTTATTGGCGAATAAACAAGTTGCACGTTTTGCGGGCAAAAGAGAGAAAGCTTTACCAATGGTTTACCGTATTCATGATGAACCAGATGCTGATAAATTGAATAATTTACAAATGGTTGTCGCTGGTTTTGGGTATAAACTAAATCTCAAAACAAAAAACATAAGCCAATCAATCAATATTCTTTTGCTGGAAACTCAAGGAAAGCAAGAACAGAATATGATCGATACTTTAACGATTCGTTGTATGAGTAAAGCGGAATATACCACCCAAAATATTGGTCATTATGGTTTAGCTTTTGATTTTTATTCCCATTTTACTTCACCAATTCGTCGTTATCCAGATGTGATGGTACATCGTTTATTAGAACAACATTTAACGAACCAAAAAACCGCCCCTGTAGAAGCGATTGAAGAAGCTTGTGTACATTCTTCACAAAGAGAGATGTTGGCCACCAAAGCAGAACGAGATTCAATTAAGTTCATGCAAATTAAATTTATGGAAAATCAAATCGGTCAAGTTTTTGAAGGAGTAATATCTGGTGTAACCGATCGAGGTTTGTATGTAGAAATAATTGAAAATAAATGTGAAGGGATGGTTCGCATCAAAGATGTTCCTGGAGATTATTATTTTTATGATGATAAAAAGCATTCATTAATTGGTGAGAAAACAAATAAAGTATATCAATTAGGTGATGTTATTTCTGTTGAAGTAGCTAAAGCAGATCTTATAAAACGCCACCTTGATTTTACTTTTGCTGCAACAGAAGAATAACATATCTTTAATATAAATTGACTCCATGAAAAAAACCGTTTTTATTTTCGCTTTAGTGTTTTCATTATTTGTTAATGGCCAAGAAAGAAACGTAGCCATTTCTCCTTTTTTAGGAGTGAAGGTTTATTCAGGAATTCATGTAAAATTGATTCCTTCGGATGAGAATAAAATGGTTATTTCTGGCGAAAATACAGCGACAGTAGTTTTTACTTTAAAAAAGGATATTTTAAAAATTCACCATTCTATCGATCAATTGTTAAATCCATCGAATACATATATTGAACTTTATTTTACCGAAAAACTAGATGCTATTCATTCTTATCAAGGGAGTACAATTGAATCAAAAGCAGAAATACAAACAACCAGTATTGAGATTAAAGCACGAGAAGGATCAAAACAAACGCTAACAATTCTAGCAGAAAAAATAGATTCCAATGTAAATACTGGCGCTACACTATCATTAACAGGTAAAGCAACGGCACACGAGTTATCTATTTTAGGTGGCGGCATTTGCGAGGGAGAAAACTTAATTACCGAACAATCTATCGTTAAAGTTCGCGCAGGAGGTGTTGCTTATATTTATGCTTCCGAATTGTTTGACGGATCGGTAAGTGTAGGTGGCACTGTTCGTGTTTATGGCAAACCCACCAAGTTGATTAAGAAGAAAATAATTGGTGGTTCCATTATTGAAATGGACTAAAAAACCCATCCTAAGATGGGTTGTGTTTTAGAGGCACCGAGCGGATTCGAACCGCTGTACAAGCTTTTGCAGAGCTCTGCCTAGCCACTCGGCCACGGTGCCGTGCTGCAAAAATACAGTTTTTATTTTTTAATTTGACGTTCTTTTTGCTTTTCGTTCAACACTTACATAACCCACATCACCACCAATTGGAGGGTTAATTTTTGCAACTTCCACTTGTACGGTCTGTACCGATATATGCTTGCTTAAAATTTCGCCTATGATTCGTTGTACAACGGTTTCCAGTAATTTTGAACGCTGCTTCATTTCACGGTAAACAATACCATAAATGTGCACATAATCAACAGTGTCTTTTAGATCATCACTTATACAAGAAACAGAAAGGTCTGTTTCTACCTCAACATGAACAATATAATCGCTTCCTATTTTTGCTTCTTCGTCTAAGCAACCATGGTTGGTGTGAATTTTTATATCACGTACACGAATAATTCCCATAAATATAATTTTAGGTAAAGATATAAAGACAGATGAAAAAGGCTACTTCCCCCTATGCTTTTTAATATCTTTGTAAAAAACAATCCATGTCTGAAGAGAAAGCATCTTTGCATTTTATAGAACAAATCATAGAAGACGATTTGTCTAACGGTTTTGATTCATCAAAAATTCGTTTTCGTTTCCCCCCGGAACCCAATGGATTTTTACATGTAGGTCACTTAAAGGCAATTGCACTCAATTTTAATTTAGGCCAGCGCTACAATGCCCCGGTCAACCTTCGTTTTGATGACACCAACCCTGTCAAGGAGAACCAAGAATTTGTCGATGCAATCAAAGAAAACATTGAATGGCTTGGTTTTGCCTGGGACAAGGAATGTTATGCATCGGACTATTTTCAACAACTCTATGACTGGGCAGTTTATCTCATAAAAGAAGGGAAAGCTTATATCGATTCGCAAGATTCTGAGGCCATGGCACAACAAAAAGGGACTCCAACGCAAGCGGGAGAAAACAGTCCTTTTCGTGATCGGCCAATAGAGGAAAACCTTTTTTTATTCCAAGAAATGAAAGACGGTAAACACAAAGAGGGTACCCATGTCTTGCGTGCAAAAATAAATATGGCTTCTCCAAATATGCTCTTGCGTGACCCCATCATGTACCGCATATTATTCAAACACCATCACCGTACTGGAGATCAGTGGTGCATTTATCCAATGTACGATTGGACCCATGGAGAGTCCGATTATATAGAACAAATATCTCACTCCTTGTGTACGCTAGAGTTTAAGCCTCACAGAGACCTTTACGAGTGGTTTTTAGGCCAATTGCCTAGCTCGGAAGACCTAAGCCCTTATCAGCGCGAATTTGCCCGCCTAAACCTCTCTTATACGGTAACGAGTAAAAGAAAGTTGGCTCAGCTGGTTGAAGAAAATCACGTGAATGGATGGGATGATCCACGTATGCCTACCATTTCTGGCATGAGAAGACGCGGTTACCCACCCCAGGCATTGATTAATTTTGTTAATACGGCAGGGATTTCTAAAAGAGAAAACGTGATAGACGTTTCCTTGCTTGAATTTTGTGTGCGTGAAGAATTGAACAAAACAACCGCACGGGTAATGGCCGTTGTCAATCCGGTTAAATTGGTCATTACAAACTACCCAGACGGACAAGAAGAAAAGCTTACCGCAATAAACAATCCTGAAGACGATAGTCAGGGTTCTCGTTCACTTCCTTTTTCCAAGGAAATCTATATAGAGCGTGAAGATTTTAAAGAGGAAGCCAACCGTAAGTTCTTCCGTCTTACTCTTGGGAAAGAAGTGCGTTTAAAAAATGCTTACATAATTAAAGGCGAATCTGTAGTAAAAGATTCAGAAGGAAGTATAACAGAAATACACTGTACGTATGATCCAGACAGTAAAAGTGGTTCAGGCTCAGAGGCAAGTATGCGAAAAGTAAAAGGAACCATTCATTGGGTAAGTGTAGCACAGGCAGTGGAAGCTACCGTGCATAACTACGACCGTTTGTTTAGCGATGAAAGTCCTGATCAACACAAAGAGGCCTCTTTTCTAGACTTTATTAACCCTAGCTCTTTGCACAGCCAGAAGGCAATGGTAGAACCCTCCTTAAGCAGTCTTGCAAAAGGAGAACGAGTTCAATTCCAACGGTTGGGTTATTATGTTGTGGACAAATCGTCAAGTGAAGATCAACTCGTTTTTAATAAAACAGTTGGCTTACGAGATACTTGGGCTAAGAAGCAGTAGATCCCTTCCCGCCTTTTTTCTTCAACAAGTTTTGTTCTTTCATGGCCTCTCCTACCATATTACTTGCGGTGAACGAAGCAACCATATTGTTTAACATATCACTCCCTGCCTGAGGTGAATTAGGGAGCAAAATTAAGTTGCTGTTTGTTTCTTCACCAATGGATTGAAGGGTGTCATAATGTTGAGTAACAACGATCAATGCTGAAGCTTCTTGTGAATTAATCCCGACACCGTTAAGCACATCAACGGATTCTTCTAGACCTCGTGCAATTTCACGACGCTGATCTGCAATTCCTTGCCCTTGTAACCGTTTGCTTTCTGCTTCAGCTTTTGCCTTCTCGACAATTAAAATACGCGCTGCATCTCCTTCATATTGAGCAGCTACTTTTTCACGTTCGGCAGCATTAATTCTGTTCATGGCTTCTTTAACTTGAGCGTCTGGATCAATATCAGTTACCAAAGCTTTTATGATGTCATAGCCATAGTTGATCATCGCATCATTTAATTCTCTTTTTACAGCATTTGCAATGTCATCTTTTTTCTCAAACACATCGTCCAATTTCATTTTTGGTACTTCAGCACGAACAACATCAAAGACATAAGAAGTGATTTGATCTTGAGGATAGTCAAGTTTGTAAAAAGCATCATATACCTTTTCGGCAAGTACTTTATATTGGACCGAAACCTTTAATTTGACGAACACATCGTCTTTTGTTTTGGTTTCAACAATAACATCAAGTTGTAAGATTTTTAGACTCATTCGTCCAGCTACACGATCAATCAAAGGAATTTTAATGTGCAGTCCAGATTGACGTATGGCTAAAAAACGGCCAAAGCGTTCTATGATGGCGGATGTTTGCTGTTTAACAATAAATAAACCGGAAAGGATCAGTAAAACGGCAATGAAAATTATAATGTAAGATATGATGTCCATAGATGTAGATTTATAAAGTTGTTATATTAATTAGTCGCTCTAATCGTCTTAAAGTTACATCTTTTCCAAGAATTTCAAGTATACTAAACAGTTCTGGACCAGAAAGTCCGCCAACAATAGCAATACGTGTTATTTGCATAAATGCCCCTAAGCCGATACCGTTTGCTTCCCCCTTTTGAACAAAAGCATCTTTTAATTCACTCAATTCGTTTTCTTTTACGCTTTCTGAGATTAATTCAAGAACTGTTTTTATATCAAATTTACCAATGCGTTTCATCGCCTTTTCATCATAGTCTTCCGGATCTTTTAAAAAGAATTCTGTCGCTTTTTCCAGATCATTCATCAGCACCAGTCTTTCTTTTACTAGGTCAACAATAGTGACTGTTTTTCCCCCATATACATCATTGAGCGATTCAACTATTCTGGGGAATCGGTTTATCAACTCATCTGCAGTTATGGACGCTAGGTGTTGTTGGTTTATCCATTTTGCTTTTTCAAAATCAAAACGAGCACCACCCTTTTGTACATTGGCAACATCAAACTCTTTTTCCATTACGGCTAAAGTCATCAATTCTTCTTCCCGCTTTGGGCTCCACCCCAATTGTGCAATGTAATTTAGGTGTGCTTCAGGTAGAAATCCAGATTCTCGGTACCCAAGGGTCTCATTCCATTGAATTGGAAACACGGGATATCCGTTCTTGTCCCCATCTCTTTTGCTTAACTTCCCTTTTCCTGAAGGATTCAGAATTAACGGAAGGTGCATAAATTTTGGTGGATTCCATCCAAAAGCATCATATAAAAGCTGATGTATTGGCAAAGAAGGCAACCACTCCTCTCCGCGAATAACAGTTGTTATTTTCATCAGATAATCGTCTACCACATTGGCAAAATGGTAGGTGGGCATTCCGTCTTTTTTCATTAAGATTTTATCCTCTAGTTCGTTGCTGTTTACACGCACACTTCCGCGAACCAAATCACTTGCCATCACTTCCGTATCAGCATCAACCTTAAGGCGGATGACAACATTTCCCTCTTTAAGCTTATTCGCTGTTTCTTCTTTCGAATTGGTGAGACTATTATCAAAAAGCATGCGGTTTTGTGCATTGTACTTAAACCCCCCTTTTTCCTTTTCGTCTTTTTCTCTGGCCAATCCCAGCGCCTCCCCACTGTCAAAAGCATAATAAGCTTTCCCGTTTTCGATCAATTCCAGCATGTGTTTTTGATAAATGTCTTTTCGTTCGCTCTGACGGTATGGACCATATTTCCCCCCTTTTATGGGATCTTCATCGGGAGATATTCCGGTCCAGGCTAAACTTTCATGAATGTATGCTTCACTGTTATCAACCTTTCTGTTTTGATCGGTATCTTCCACCCTTAGTACAAAGATTCCTCCGTGTTTACGCGCATATAAATAGTTAAATAATGCTGTTCGAAGCCCTCCAATATGTAATGGCCCGGTTGGGCTGGGTGCAAAGCGTACGCGTTCCATGAGATAAATTTTTGACAAATATAGTGGGTATTGCCGATTCCTGCATCCTATAAGTTTGGCTATATTTGCACTATGGATGAAGAAATTCAATTTATTGATTCCCCTAGTTATTCCCCTAAGGAAAATGTATTGACCGAATGGCTTCAATCGTGTGCGCACCATTATAACGTACAGATTGAGCAATTGCAATACTCCTTTGTCTCTGAGGATCACCTTTTGTTGTTGAATAAAACCTACTTAGATCACGACACCCATACTGACATCGTTACGTTTAGTTATGCACAGCTACCTTTTGTGGAAGCTGAAATTTATATTTCCTCCTCTCGTTTGGAAGACAACGCCGCTAAGTTTAGCGAAACAACTGAAAATGAGCTGCTTAGGCTTTTGTCTCATGGTTTTCTACACTCCATAGACTATCTTGACAGTACTGCAGAAGAAAAACGTTTAATGCGCGAGCAAGAGGATCTTTGTATCCAATTGTTTCACGTGAAACACAAATAATATGTTTGATCAGGTATATGATGTAATTGTTGTTGGCGCCGGGCACGCCGGCGCTGAAGCTGCAGCTGCAGCGGCTAACATGGGGAGTAAAACGCTTCTTGTCACAATGAACCTTCAGAACATTGCGCAAATGTCGTGCAATCCAGCGATGGGCGGTATTGCCAAGGGACAAATTGTTTGCGAAATCGATGCCATGGGTGGCTATAGCGGTATCGTTTCTGATAAGTCGGCAATTCAATACAAGCTTTTGAACCGTTCGAAGGGTCCTGCGATGTGGAGCCCCCGTGTTCAGTCAGATAGAATGTTATTCGCGCAAACCTGGCGTGAAATGTTGGAGCAAACAGCTAACCTAGATTTTTACCAAGAAATTGTCTCTGATCTCTTGTTTGAAGGAGACGCAATTAGCGGTATTGTAACAAGTACTGGGATAAAAATTCATGCAAAGACAGTCGTTTTGACGAATGGCACTTTTCTCAATGGTCTTATTCATATAGGGGAACAGAATTATGGTGGTGGCCGGGCTGGCGAAAGCGCATCAGTCGGCCTTACGGCTGTTTTAGAATATCGTGGTTTTGTGTCCGGACGAATGAAAACAGGTACACCCCCAAGAGTTGATGGACGCTCCTTAAATTTTGCCAAAATGGAAGTACAACCAGGCGATCAAAATCCCGGAAAGTTTTCCTATTCCCCCCTAACTTCCCCCCTAACTCAGCAGCGTTCATGTCATATTACTTATACAAGTCTTGCTGTACACGATGAGTTGCGCACTGGATTTGATCGTTCTCCAATGTTTAACGGTGCTATTCAAAGTACAGGCCCGCGCTATTGCCCTTCTATTGAAGATAAGATCAATCGTTTTGCCGATAAGGACCGTCACCAAATTTTTGTCGAACCAGAAGGATGGAATACTATTGAGTATTATATCAACGGCTTTTCTACCTCGCTTCCACAAGACGTTCAGTTTTCTGCGTTAAAGAAAGTGGTTGGGTTTGAGGACGTGAAGTTTTTCCGTCCGGGTTATGCCATTGAGTATGATTACTTCCCTCCCACTCAACTGACCCACAGTTTACAAACTAAGCTTGTAAGTGGGTTGTTTTTCGCTGGTCAAATTAATGGCACTACTGGATACGAGGAAGCTGCCGCTCAGGGCATGATGGCAGGAATTAACGCGCACCTCTACCATAAAGGAGATGCGGCTTTTATCCTTAAGAGAAACGAAGCCTATATAGGTGTTTTAATTGATGACCTCATTACTAAGGGAACGGAAGAGCCCTACAGAATGTTTACTAGTCGTGCCGAATACCGCACGCTTTTACGACAAGACAATGCTGACCTGCGTCTTTCTGAACGCTCAAACGAGATTGGCTTGGCGAGCGAAGATCGCGTAAAGGCCGTCGAGCAGAAAAGAGACGAAACGGCTTTATTGAAGAAATTTTATGAAAAGACTAGCATACTTCCTGAGGAGGCGAACCCTTTTCTTGCAGAGAAAAATTCTGCACCAATACGTCAGTCAGATAAAATGGTTAAGGTCTATTCTCGGCCCAACGTTACTTCAGTTGAAATGACATCAGTGCCTAAAGTCGCCCAATTCATTGCCGACAATTCTCTCTCTTCGGAAGTCCAGGAACAAGTTGAGATTGAAATCAAATATGCTGGCTATATTGAGAAGGAAAAGCTCAATGCCGATAAATTAAATCGCTTAGAAGCAGTTAAAATTCCCGCGGATTTTGATTATCACGCTCTTGCCTCTCTCTCGCATGAGGCCAAGGAGAAACTTTCCAAAATTCTCCCCGCCACCATTTCCCAAGCTTCCAGAATTAGCGGAATTAAACCAAGCGACATCAGTGTCCTTTTGGTAAAATTAGGACGATAATGTTTCACGTGGAACCAAACGGCGAAGAACAGCTTCTGGCTTCTCCAAAAGACAATTTGGTTAGTGGAGAGGTTTTTCAGGTTGTGCTAGATCCCGTTACGCAAATCGCTAAAACAGACCCTTCTCCTTCTGAAAAGGAATTGCCTGCCTATTATAAACATGAAGCCTATATCTCTCATGGGAACTCAAAGCAGTCTCTGGTTGAAGTAATCTATGGCTATGTTCAGGAGTTAATGTTTAGACAAAAAACAAAATGGCTCGCTCCCTTTTTTGCCCATGAATCTTCTTATCTTGATTATGGTTGTGGGACAGCTTCTTTCGTCAACTACCTTGACCGAAATGGGGTAGATGCCCACGGAATTGAGCCGAACGAGAAGGCGCGAAACTTTTATAAGGAAACCAAAACGGTTGTGGCGACTTTAAGCGAGATTGAAAAAGAAAAGTTTTCTGTTGTTGCCCTTTGGCATGTGTTGGAACACATTCCCACCCCAAACAAACTTTTGTCTCAACTATCCAAAAAGCTGTCTTCTTCGGGCACGTTAATAATTGCTGTACCGAACTTTAATTCCAAAGACGCCAGACGCTATAAGAGTGATTGGGCGGCGTATGACGTGCCAAGGCATTTATGGCATTTCTCTCGTGATGGAATGATTGGGATGGCAGCAAAAGAGGGTTTTATATGCACAAAGGTTCGCCCGTTATTCTTTGATGCGTTTTATGTGAGCTATTTGTCAGAAAAGCATTGTGGAAAAAAACGCCCCTTGTTATGGGGTTTTTTCAATGGGTTGTATTCGAACCTTCATGCCCTAAAAACGGGAGAATATTCTTCGCTTGTTTATTTTTTTCAAAAGGAGCACTAGTCCTCCTTGGTGCTAAGTAATCGTGTTAATTGGAGACAGAAATCGGTAAAGAGAATTTTTCCATTGGCATTTCGTTCAACGCTATAGATCCCTTCTTCAAACAACTGAATAAGGCTTTGTGCGTTTTTACTGTGCACAAAAGGAGCAAATTTCTCCAACGAAAACCCATTAAAAGATCGATAGGTGACAATTGGTTTTGTTTGGTAGGACATCAAGAGAGCCTGCCGAATAAACCCTAAGCCATAACGCAAAAAAGCTTTTTGGAGCGGCCTCCCTATTTGCCCAGCTTTGTTTGCCCATTGCATTAAATCTACACTGATTGATTTATTTCCGCCGGCTCTGAATGCACAGCGTAAACACTCAATGAGTAAGGCTTCAAGATCTTTGGTTTCATCTCCCTGTAGGACTTGTTGTTTCGCCCAATGAAGGTTTCCCCCAGCGTTTTGCGAGATTTCATTCGCCTGGTTTTCGTCTACATTCATCGCAACTAATTCTGCTTTTATGTCTGCAGGACGCAAAGGCGGAAGAGATAACATTTGACAACGCGATTTTATTGTTGCCAACAAAGCATCTGCATCTTCTACAATTAAAAGGAAATAGGTGTTTTTGGGTGGCTCCTCAATGAGTTTTAATAGTTTATTGGCCGCTTGAATGTTTAGCCGTTCCAAACCCCAAAGAACACAAACTTTATTCTTTCCTAAGTAGGCTTTTAGTGACAAAGACTTGAACAATTGCTCTGTTTCTTCAACGCCAATATTTCCTTGCTTATTGTCGGAACCAATTCTAAACAACCAATCGGTTAATGATCCATAAATGTCTTCTTTCAAGAAAGAACGCCAATCGGGTAAATAATCGGCACACAGTGGCTTGTTTTTAACAGAAGCAGAGGTTGCAACGGGGTAAACAAAGTGTAAATCAGGGTGTTGCAGTGCTTTTTCCATAGAATCGGGTATTTCGGCATAGAGTAGGCTAAATGCGCAATCAAGCGCAAGAGCGAGCCCGCCTCTGCCTCCTTGGTCAACAACACACTGAGAATGAGGTACTTGACTGTGTTTAAAGCTACGCTCAACAGCTGCTTTTGTGTTGTTTTGCCCAATTGTTTGTGAAAAAACCATATGCGAAGATAGAATATTCCAAGCGGAATTATCTTCTCTGACTTTTAATCAAATGCAAAAAAGAAATATAGCTACCTTTAGCAAAAATTTTCAAGCCCATGACAACTGTAGATCAAATTGATTTTAAAAACAAGAAAGCGATCATTCGTGTAGATTTTAACGTTCCTTTAAACGAAGAGAATAAGGTGGCAGACTCTACTCGTATTTTAGCAGCTAAACCAACCATTGATGCTATTTTAGCGCAAGGCGGGAGTTGTATTTTAATGTCGCATCTTGGTCGTCCAAAAGGAATAACACCAGCACTTTCTTTGTCGCACATTGTTAAAACAGTTGAAGAGATTTTAACTGTTCCGGTTCAATTTGCACAAGACAGTATTGGAGATAGTGCACAATTTATGGCGGCAAAGCTTCAACCGGGTCAAGTGTTACTTCTTGAAAACCTTCGTTTCCATGAAGAAGAAACAAAAGGAGATGTAGGTTTTGCGGAACAGTTATCCAAGCTTGCAGACGTATACGTAAATGATGCCTTTGGAACCGCACATCGCGCGCACGCTTCTACAACAATCATTGCACAGTTTTTCTCAGGTAAAAAAGCAGTTGGTAAACTTTTAGAGCAAGAAATTGTGGCCATTGACAAGGTGCTACAAACGGGAGAAAAACCGGTTTTAGCCATTTTAGGCGGATCCAAAGTTTCTTCCAAAATCACGATCATAGAAAACATTTTAGATAAAATAGACCATCTCATTATTGGAGGGGGAATGGCTTATACATTTGTTAAGGCTCAAGGAGGCACCGTTGGAAATTCTATTTGTGAGGATGATTACCTCGATTTCACCCTGGAATTGATGGAAAAAGCTAGAGCAAAAAATGTTCAAATACACCTTCCCGTTGATGTTATTGCAACGACAGGTTTTTCCAATGACACTGAGCGAAAAATAATGGATATCAACGAAATACCAAACGGTTGGGAAGGCTTAGATGCTGGCCCAAAATCTTTAGAAAACTTCAAAAAGGTTGTGTTAGAAGCGAAAACAATTCTTTGGAATGGTCCTTTGGGTGTTTTTGAGTTTTCCAATTTTGCCAATGGAACCATAGAATTAGGGACGTTTATTGCCGATAGTACAGCAAAGGGCGCTTTTTCTCTTGTAGGAGGAGGTGACTCTGTTGCTGCAGTAAAGCAATTTGGCTTTGATGAAAAGGTTAGCTACGTTTCTACCGGAGGAGGGGCAATGTTAGAAAGCTTGGAAGGAAAGACCTTACCGGGGATTGCAGCCTTAAATGAATAATTATGAAAAAGACGCTTTTTTTTCTGCTTTTTATCGGGATCATTTCGTGTGATAACGGAAAGCAGCAGGCCTATGTTCCAGACTCTAGCGGAAACCTAAATAACATTACCGTTGTAATGCCCAAATCTTTCTGGGAAGGAAGCTTGGGTAAAACGGTTCGCAATGAAATTGCCACACTGTACGAAGGCTTACCCATAGACGAACCTCGTTTTACACTACGTTATCTTGAGCCAAAGGCATTCACGGGTTTTGGACGACACGGCCGCAATGTGATTTGGTTTCGAAAAGACAGTTTAAATTCGTTTCAACTGGCACAAAACCAATTTTCCCGTCCGCAAATTCTTGCCCAAGTTAGGGGAGAAGATCAGGAAATAATGGGGGAATACATCAAAGAAAATGCAGTTCTTATGATTGGAACATTTCAAGAAAACGAACGAGTAGAAAAAATTAGACGGATTGCAAAATCGCGTTCAAAAGATCAGGATTTTCAAACAAAATTTGGTGTTTCCCTTACGTATCCAACAGCTTATACAACGGTCAAGGACACAACCAATTTTTTGTGGCTAGAAAAGCCCGTTCGAAAAGGAACGTTGAATATCATTGCTTATGCGCTTCCCATAGAACAGCTCGAGGAATTTGAGTTGAAAACACTTACTTCAATTCGTGATTCGATTGGGGCACTGCACGTTCCGGGACGCCTACCAAATACTCACATGATTACCGAAAAAGCGTATCGCCCCTATTTTTATTCCACGACTTTGGCAGGCCAAAAAGCCTATTTAACGAAAGGAATGTGGGAAGTGAAAAAAGATTTTATGGCGGGCCCTTTTGTCAATTACATTCTTAAGGACACACTCAATAAAAGAGCTTTTGTAATTGAAGGGTTTACTTTTGCGCCCTCTGTTGCAAAGCGTGATTATATGTTCGAATTGAACAGCATTATATCAACAATGAAGATTGAAAGAACAGAAAAAAATTAGTCTTCTTTCTTTGTTTGCTCTTCTTCCTCTTCTTTTGTAGCGTTCTTGAATTCTTTAATTCCGCTGCCTAAGCCACGCATTAATTCAGGAATCTTACGTCCTCCAAAAAGAAGTAGGACAATCACTAAAATTAGAATGATTTGTTGTGGCCCAATTGCCCCGAAAAAAACCGATGCTTGAATCATAGAGTAGATTTTAAACAAAGGTAATCAATATTTTAACGCCCTGAAGAGGATTTGAACCGATAAAGGAAGAAATATTCCCAAGAGGATTGTATATCTTTGTGTGAAATGAAAAAAGAAACCAGCAGTCGAAAAAGGATTTGGAAAAAACTATTGAGTCGCTACCGCTTGGTGATACTCAATGAAGAAACCTTTGAAGAACAACTCTATTTTCGCTTAACTCGTTTGAACGTAATCATTATCTCTACGTTTTTATTTTCATTATTGTTTACAGGAACATTACTCCTTATTTCATACACGCCCATAAAAGAATTTATTCCGGGCTACTCCTCAACACAAATGCGCAAGCAAGCAGCCGAAAACGCGTTTCGCCTTGATTCGCTCATGCTAGCCTACCGTCAGTCACAGCTTCAATTAGTATCCATACAAAAGGTATTGACTGGAGACATCGCTTTCGAAGAGTTCAAGCAACAACAATTTGTTTTAGACACCCAAGACATAGACATTAGAGAAATTCCAAAACGCAATGCTGAAGACTCCATTTTGAGATCACTTGTAGCACGCGAAGACAAATATTCTGTTGTTAACAGCAACGACAGCAAGGTAGACTTTGTCTTGTATCCGCCCGCAAAAGGAAATCTTTCGCAAGCCTATGACCTGGTTACCAAGCATTTTGCGGTCGATATTGTCCTCAATGAAAACGCTCCTGTGAAAGCGGTTGCAGAAGGAACCGTAATTTTCTCAGAATGGACGGCAGATACAGGTTTTGTCATCATCATAGAACACCCCTATGGCTTAATTTCGGCCTACAAACACAATGCGGCACTCAGTAAAAGTCAAGGAGACACTGTCGTAGCAGGAGAGGTTATTGCTACTGCAGGAAACACGGGAGAATATTCTACGGGCTATCATTTACATTTTGAATTATGGAGTGATGGTTTCCCCATGAACCCAGAAAATTTTATTGATTTTTCAGTGAATTAGATATGAAAGAACTCGTGGCTAAACTTTTTGCACGCTATGTTATTTACCAAAACAGCCAATGGATAAAGAACCCTATTCGAGCCCAAGAAGAAACCCTTAAAGAGTTAATTAAGCAAGCCAAAAAGACCCAATTTGGCAAAGATCACGGCTTTGAAAAAATCACCCGTTACGAGCAATTCAAACAACAGATTCCTGTTTGCGATTATGAAGGAATACGTCCATATATTGACCAGATTCTAGATGGAAAAGAAGATGTATTATGGCCAGGAAAACCCATTTATTTTTCAAAAACAAGTGGGACAACTTCTGGCGCGAAATATATTCCCATTACTAAAGAATCCATGCCAACTCATATACAAGCAGCACGAGACGCACTGCTAACCTATATTCACACTACGGGAAAAGCAGGTTTTATTAACGGAAAACAAATCTTTCTTCAAGGGAGTCCAACTTTGGGAGAAAAAGCAGGCATTGCCTTGGGTCGTCTTTCAGGAATTGTTGCGCACTATGTCCCATCTTATCTTCAAAAAAGCAGAATGCCCAGCTGGGAAACCAACTGCATTGAAGATTGGGAAGAAAAAGTAGAAGCCATTGTCAAAGAAACCCTTCCAGAAGAAATGACCTTGATTGGTGGCATACCGTCTTGGGTGCAAATGTATTTTGAGAAATTAAACAGCCAAACCCAGAAAAAAGTAAGTGAAGTTTTTCCGAAATTTTCACTCTTCGTCTATGGTGGAGTAAATTTTGAACCCTACCGTTCGGTCTTCAAAAATTTGATTGGAAAACAAGTTGACACCATTGAGTTGTTTCCCGCATCCGAGGGATTCTTTGCCTATCAAGACCAGCAAAACGAAGAGGGTTTATTGCTTTTGCTCAACAACGGAATTTTTTATGAATTTATTCCCGTAGATGAATTTGGAAACGAAAATCCAACGCGTTATTCGTTAGCAGAAGTAAAGGAAGGAATAAATTATGTACTCATTCTCTCTACAACAGCTGGCCTCTGGGGATATAATATTGGAGATACGGTTCGCTTTGTTTCTACAAAACCCTATCGATTGGTGGTAACGGGTCGGGTAAAACATTTCATTTCGGCATTTGGCGAACACGTCATTGGAAAAGAAGTTGAAACAGCCATGAAACTCGTAACAGAAGGAACGGATATTCGAATCAACGAATTCACCGTTGCACCTCAGGTTGCTCCAGAAAACGGCTTACCCTACCATGAATGGCTAGTTGAGTTTGACGTTGAACCCAAAGATCTTTCAGCCTTCGCTAAAAAATTAGACACTGCCATGGAGGCGCAAAACGTGTATTACCAAGACCTCATCCAGGGCAACGTTTTGCGTTGTTTGGTGATCACGCCAATAGTGCGCAACGGTTTTCAGGCCTATATGAAATCCATTGGGAAATTGGGTGGACAAAATAAAGTTCCACGTTTATCGAACGACCGTAAAATTGCAGATGCTTTAATTAACTTTAGTCCAAATGGAAAACAATAAGGTTTTAATTACGGGCGGCCTTGGTTTTATCGGCGCACATTTTGTCCATCATTATCGACAAGTACAGCCAAAGGCGCATATAATTGTTTTCGATAAAAACACCTATGCCGCAAACATTGATCGAATAGATGACCTGGTTAACACAGCACGTTTCACCTACATTGAGGGAGATATTTCTAATCAAGAAACTGTTAACCGTGTTTTTGAAGAGCACCAACCCACACATGTCGTTCATTTTGCTGCGGAATCGCATGTAGACAACTCAATTGCTGGACCATTGCCCTTTTTAAAAACGAATGTAGAAGGCACCTTTTATTTGTTGGAAGCAGCGCGAAAAACTTGGATGCAATCTCCGCAAAAACTAAAGTCAGCATTCAAGAATGCGCGCTTTTATCATATTTCTACCGACGAAGTTTTTGGCTCTTTGGAAAAAGAAGGACTTTTTAATGAGCAGTCCAACTATGCGCCCAACAGTCCTTACAGCGCTTCAAAGGCAGCGGCAGATCATTGGGTAAGGAGTTATTTTCATACTTATGGATTGCCCACGCTGCTCTCGCACTGCTCTAATAATTATGGCTCATATCAACATAACGAGAAGCTAATTCCAACCATTATTCGAACGGCCCTGAGCGGAGAGCCTATCCCCCTTTATGGGGACGGACAAAATGTTCGTGACTGGCTCTATGTAGAAGATCATTGCAGTGCCATTGAGCGTGTTTTAGCAGAAGGAACTCCAGGGCAAGTTTTTTGTATTGGCGGTAATGCAGAACGCTCTAATCTTGACATCTGTACAGCGATAGTCCAACAGTTAGATCAACGGCAACCCAAAGAAAGCGGAACTTCTTATGCGGAGCAAATAACCTTCGTCACTGATCGTTTGGGACATGATTTTCGTTATGCGATAGAAACTACAAAAATTAAAACTGAATTAGGCTGGGAACCAAAGTACAACGTTGAAGCTGGTTTGGAAAAAACCATTGCGCATTATCTGGCTAAATACAAGAATCTACCTTAACTTAATGGCATGAAAGGAATTGTTTTGGCTGGCGGAAATGGCACACGGTTGCACCCACTGACACTCTCAGTGAGTAAGCAGCTAATGCCGATTTATGATAAACCCATGATTTATTATCCGCTGAGCACGCTTATTGCTGCCGGGATTCACGAGATATTGATTATTTCAACTCTAGAAGACCTCCCTCTTTTTGAACGCCTTTTGGGCGACGGGTCACAATGGGGATGCGCGTTTTCGTATGCCGAACAAGCCGAACCAAAAGGCTTGGCAGAAGCCTTTATTATTGGAGAATCTTTCATTGGAGAATCTTCAGTAGCCCTTATTTTAGGCGATAATCTGTTTCATGGAGGAAAACTTTCGGAGCAATTAGCTGCACTAGACAAAATAGATGGAGGCCATATTTTTGCCTATCAGGTAAAGGATCCTGAACGCTATGGCGTAGTCGCGTTTGATACAAGGAATAGAATTATTTCCTTGGAAGAAAAGCCAGAACAACCAAAATCTTCTTTTGCCGTTCCAGGAATATATTTTTACGACAATACGGTAGTGCAAAAAGCAAAAAATCTTCGCCCCTCTAAGCGAGGAGAGCTAGAAATTACCGACATTAATAAAAGCTATTTAGCAGAACAAATGCTGCGTTTAACCCCTTTAGAGGTTGGGTCAGCGTGGTTGGACACCGGTACCATCGAGTCCTTGATGGAGGCCAGTCAATATGTTCAAGCCCTCCAGTCTAGACAGGGAGTTTTGGTAGGCTCACCAGAGGTGGCGGCCTATACCAGTAAAGCTATTTCACTGGAACAGTTAATCGAAATTGCAAACAAAATGACCTACACCCCCTACGGTGAAGCAATTAAAAGCCTAGCAATGCGATGATTTTTACAGAAACAAAATTTACCGGTTGTTGGATCATTGAGCCTAAAATACACAAGGATCATCGTGGTTCATTTCACGAGGTATTTAAAAAAGAGCTTTTTGATCAAACAGTAGGCCCTGTAGATTTCATTCAAGAAAACGAAGCAACCTCAGTATATGGTGCTATTCGAGGGATGCATTTCCAAGAGGGCAAATATGGGCAGGCAAAATTAGTCCATGCGACTCGCGGAAGTGTTTTAGACGTTATCGTCGATTTACGCCCAGGGTCACCTACTTTTCGCCAACAACTTGAAGTAGAATTATCGGATCAAAACAAGAAACAACTCTTCGTTCCCAAGGGCTTTGCCCATGGCTATAGTGTATTGTCAAAAAAAGCAACAGTAAGCTATAAAATCGATGCTCCTTATCGTCCAGAAAGCGAAAAAGGAATATCGCCACTTGACCCTTTTTTTGCCATTGATTGGAGAATTGACAAACAAGAACAGCTTATAAATGCACGTGACTTAGCGTGGCCACCAATACAATAATCATGGTACACACCATTCTTGTTACGGGCTCAAACGGTCAGCTTGGAAAAAGCCTTTGTGCGTTGGCCGAAAAAGATCAAAAAAACCAATGGGTTTTTTGTTCTCGACAAGACCTCGACATCACCAATAGAGAAAACATTGAGCAGATTTTTGTAGAACACCAGCCGACCCATTGCATCAATTGCGCTGCTTTTACCAATGTGCGTTTAGCAGAAAAAGAATTGGATAACGCAAGAAGAATTAATGTAGATGGAGTCGATAATCTCATTGAGGCCTGTAATAATTTTGACACGACATTGGTTCATCTTTCTACCGACTATGTGTTTGATGGTGAAAAAAGCAGCCCCTATACGGAAGATGATGAGGTAAACCCGCTGAACGTATACGGCAAAACAAAAGCAGCTGGGGAGGCATTAGTGGCGCAGCGAGCAAAGAAAGGCTACATCGTTCGATCGTCATGGGTCTATGCGGAGAAACACGGTCAGAATTTTTATCGTTCTATTCTTGCCAAAGCCAAAACTGGAAAACAGCTCGAGGTCATTAATGACCAAACAGGCACGCCAACCTCAACCTCAGAATTAGCACATTATTTACTTCGTTTGATTGGACAGAGTCCGTCTTATGGGATATATCATTTTGCCGGCGATAAAATTCAAACATGGTTTTCTTTTGCCAAAGACATTCTTGCCGTTCATGGGCTAGGTGTTGAGGTAATGCCAGTAGCGACTGCTAAGGATGAACTAAGAAGACCGCTCTATAGCCCACTCATTTCAATAAAACCGTTGAACAATGAACTATAGTGTAATTGTTCCAGCACATAATGAAGCCGATTTTTTGCCTGGTCTTTTGGATAGTTTATGTTCACAAGATTGCTTGCCCAATGAGGTTGTTTTGGTCAATGACAATTCTACTGATAAGACGGAAGAAATCATGCAAGACTATGCTAAAAAACATCTTTTTGTACGATATGTCAATCGGATTTCATCTGCAGAGCATCAACCTGGGACTAAGGTCGTTCGTGCTTTCCAACACGGGCTTAAAGCACTAAAAGAACCTTACACTGTCTTGGTTAAATTGGATGCTGATTTGTTGCTTCCTCCAAACTATTTTTCAACCCTATTAACTTTGTTTCAGCAAGAGAAAGTTGGAATTGCAGGAGGCTTTTGTGTAGAACAAAACGCAGCAGGCCAGTGGGAAGTCAATCATCCAATGCACAAAGATCATGTGCGCGGCGCTTTTAAGGCCTACCATAGCGATTGTTTCAAAGCCATTGGCGGCCTTCGTCCCAGCATGGGTTGGGACACGGTGGACGAGCTTTTGGCGCGTTTTCACGGGTTTTCTGTGCGCACCCTTGACCTTCTTGAAGTAAAACATTTACGGCCCCTAGGCAAAGGTTACACCAAGAGTAGTGCAAGCGCTCAGGGAAAGGCGTTTTATCAAATGCGTTATGGTGTGGTCTTGAGTTTTTTGGCTGCACTCAAGAGTGCGCACAAAAAACGTTCGTTGGGCTGGTTTGTGGGTGTTAACAGGGGAATATTTTCCGCCCTCTTTTCACAAGCAGAATTTATGGTAACCAAAGAAGAGGGTCGCTTTATTAGCCGCCATCGATGGGCGCAAATGCGCTTACAAAGCAAAAGGCGCTAAAAAGCAAGCGGCTATTGTCAAGGATGCTTATCTTTGCCTCGAAAAATACACCCATGAATATACTTATTATTGGCGCTGGTGGACGAGAACACACCTTCGCATGGAAATTGGCCCAGAGCCCAAAATGCAATCAATTATTTGTCGCCCCAGGAAATGCAGGGACGGCACAAATGGCCACCAATCTAGCCATTGGGGTGAATGATTTTGAAGGAATTAAAAGCGCAGTAATTGAAAACAATATTGAAATGGTTGTGGTGGGCCCCGAAGATCCATTGGTCAACGGAATCCACGATTTCTTTCTAAACGATAAAGCCTTAAAATCTGTCATGGTAATTGGACCACGCGAGCAAGCCGCTCAATTGGAAGGAAGTAAAGAATTCGCCAAAGAATTCATGAAAGCAAACAATATTCCAACGGCACAATATGCTAGCTTTACAGCGGCAACCCTCGACCAAGGGCTCGTTTTTTTGAACCAAATGAAAGCGCCATATGTTTTAAAGGCAGATGGTTTAGCCGCAGGAAAAGGAGTGTTAATTATCAATGACCTGACAGAAGCGAAAACCCAGTTAAAAGAAATGTTAGTTGACGAGAAATTTGGTGCCGCATCCAAAACAGTGGTTATCGAAGAGTTCCTAGACGGAATAGAACTTTCCTGCTTTGTGTTAACTGATGGGAAAAACTTTGTCACCTTCCCAATGGCAAAGGACTACAAACGTATTGGCGAAGGAGACACAGGCCTTAATACGGGCGGAATGGGCGCGATCTCTCCGGTTCCTTTTGTAACACCACAATTTGAACAAAAAATTCACGAGCGCATTGTCTTGCAAACCATTGCTGGTTTTGAAAAAGGCGATCTCCCTTTTCAGGGATTTGTGTTTATTGGCCTTATTAAAGTTGGTGAAGATCCCTATGTCATTGAATACAATGTTCGAATGGGTGATCCAGAAACAGAAGTTGTTTTACCATTGATTAAAAACGACTTTGTAGATCTGCTGACTGCTACTGCAAAAGGCGAACTAAACACCCAATCCATTGAGGTCGATGAGCGCACAGCAACAACGGTGATGTTAGTGTCTGGCGGGTATCCAGAGGCCTATGCAAAAGGAAAGATAATGGCAGGGTTAGATTCTACTTCGTCAAGTATTTTATTTCATGCAGGAACACAATTAGACGGCGACAAAGTGCTTACTTCTGGTGGAAGAGTGATGGCCGTAACGTCCTTGGCAGGGAACTTTAAAGAAGCATTAAATCATTCTTATGCAACCATCGAAAACATTTCGTTTGAAGGAATGAATTATCGAAAAGATTTAGGCTTCGATTTATAAGAAAGAATGCGCAGAAGGATCTTTGTTTTCTTCTCCTTTATCGCTGAATGTTTTCAGTTGATTTATCCAGTAAACTAAAGCCGTAAAACCAACGGCAATAAAAATAAAGTTAACGCCATTAGCTAACCACCAATTTTTTAACTCAAGTGAAGTTAAGAATTGATGAGGAAGAAAGAGAACCTCTTCAAATAACCAGGTAATTACTTCTAAAAAATCTTTCATAGCGAACGTAGTTTTTATTTACCTTGCAAAAGTAGTAAAAAACTTAGCAGCAATAAAGCCGCTAAACCGTAAATTTTAAAGAAGTAGCTCAACATTAAAATAGTCCAAGAATGATTCGCTTTTTTTTCAATAAGTCTTCGGTGTCTAGTTATTTGTTTAGCGTGCTAATCGTTATTGCAGGGGTCTATTATCATTTCCGAGAAACCACAGGTCAGTTTTCTTTTTTTAATGAAAAAAACACGAATGCATTTCTGTTGATCTTATGTCTTTTAACGACAGATTGGGCAGTAAAACAAAGGTATTGGGCGAATAAATCAAGCTATCATTTACTGGTGTTTTCTTTGGGTGTTTTTGCTTTGCCAATCGAAATTTTTAATAGTTGGATCGTTGTTTACGCCTTTTTTTTCTGGATCGCATTTATTCATTTACTCGCGATTTCCACCCAAGGAAAAGAAATAAAAAGCACCTTTAATGCCGGCTTTTTTCTGGTTTTCGGCAGCTTGTTTTTTCCTGTGGGAATCGTTCTTTTTCCGTTTATTTGGCTTGTTCTTTTGATACACGGACTGTTAAATCTTCGTCTTTTCCTTATTTCGCTTTTACCAATTGCGAGTATTTATTTGCTTGGTGTAATCATCAGCACTTTCTTTCCTTCGGTTCCTTTTATCCAAGAAATTAATTTTAACACCATTGACTTAACGTGGAGTGGATTTGGTTCTTTTCGGCAAAACATGTGGTGGTTGCTTTTCCTTGGACTGTTTTTTGTTTCCATGATCAAGCATTATGCTTCATTAGGAGCCAAAAGTGCGAGCTACGGTGCTGGTATTTTTAGCTTGCTTTTATTGGGCTTTTTAAGCCTTGTTTTTGCTGTGGCGTTCCAGTCTCTTTCTGTTATTTCTTGGGTTTTGTTTTTAATGACAGTAGCTTCTTCTAGTACACGTTTTTTGGAGGAAATTAAACGCCCGTGGTTGAGAGAAGTGATTTTATTGATCTTTATTCTCTTGTTTTTTATTGGAAAATAGAGGCTTAATGCACCCTTCGTGTTTGGGTTTATACATCGTCATAATCGACATGAAGTGTTGCTGATGCTGGAACAGCCTGACAGGTCAAGACCAGTCCTTCAGCTACTTCTTCGTCTGTCAAAATTTGATTGTTTTCCATGGTTGCGCTTCCTTCGGTTACTTTGGCAATACAGCTACAACACACGCCTCCTTGACAAGAATAGGGCACATCTATTTTTTGTTGAAGCGCAGCGTCGAGCAAGGTTTTGTCGGCCGTAGTTTCAACAGTGTGGGTTGCATCGTCTGCTGTAATTGTAAGTTGCACCACTCCTGTAGCTGTAGAGGAAGGCACAGTCGTGGTAACACTAGAAGTAAACAGTTCAAAATGAATTTTATCAGCAGCAATTCCTTTTGTAATCAAGCAGTCTTTTACGGTATGGATCATGGCTTCTGGACCACATAAATAGGCGGCAACTGGCGCCTGTTTCCCTTGGTTCAAGGCATAAAGAACGGTGGAAGCGTCTATGCGCCCAAACAAGGCGTTTGGTTCATTGCTTTGCGAATAGACCCAATGAATAGAGAGGCGATCAGGATAGGTTGTCGCCAAGGCTTCTAGTGCAGGCCTAAACATCGCTTCTTCTGCCGATTTATTTCCATAAACCAATTGCACACTTGTGTTTTCCGTCTTCTCAAGAGCAGATTTAAGAATCGAAAACAAAGGGGTAATTCCGCTTCCGGCAGCAAAAAGAAGTAGATGTTGCTTCTGGTCGCTAGGCGAAAAAAGAAAGCGTCCCTCTGGAGGGGCAACCAGTAATGAATCGCCTACTTTGAGGACATCATTTACATAGGTGGAGAATTTTCCGCCTTCAATTTTTTTAATTCCAACGGTAGCTTTCGCTTGGTGAGGAGCAGAAGACAGGGAGTAAGACCGGCGAACGATTTCTCCGTCAATTTGGGCCTCAAGACTTAAATATTGACCAGATTCAAAGGCAAAAGTTTTTTTTAGATCCTCAGGAATTGCTAGTGATAGGGCAACAGAAGTAGAGGTTAAGCGTTTAATTTCTTCTACAATTAGGCGGTGGTATGAACTCATTCTTTTTTCAGTAAAAATAAGGATTCACGAGATACTCTCGTCAATTGTAACTATTTTTATATTATTACGTCTAATATTAATGTAAACTAAAACTATGAATTTATTTTCACTACAATGGAAAGAAACATTTCGCGCCCCGCAATGGGAAGCAAAAGTGACAATTAAAATTTTAATAGGTTTAGTTTCTATTTATTTTATTGGGGCTTTTGTTTTTCTTTCTAGTGTCGTTTATACCATCTTGAATAAAGAAGTGCTGGATAGAGAACCGCTTGAAGTATTCAATGGAATCCTTTTGTTTATCTTTTTTGCGGAGCTTGTAATTCGTTTTTTCCTACAACAATTACCGGTAACCAACATTCAATCCTTGATTTTGTTGCCTTTCAAGAAACGACAAATCATCAACCATGTAATGCTGCGGTCTGTTTTTTCTGCCTTCAACCTTTTCCCGTTCATCATTTATTTGCCTTTTGCTATTTCCATGTATCGAGATGATTATTTGGGTTCACAAATTTTTGCTTGGTGGCTTGCCTTGTTAATGTCCACCTTATGCTTGAATTTTCTGCTTTATATCATCAATAAAAACAACGCCTACTTCTTTGCCTTGTTAGGCTTTTTGGCTGGAACAATTGCACTGGATATTTACACGGAAATTGATTTAGGAAAATTAGTTGGTATTCCCTTTGACGCCGTAGTTAAAAACTCGGAGTATCTTCTTGGGTTTGCATTACTTCTTGTGGGGATGTATGCCTTTCTGTTCACCTTCTTGAAAAAAGGCTTTTATATGGACGCTGGTTTAGCACAGAAAAAAACACGCGCAAGAGGAGGTGAATTTAAGATGCTTAACTTTTTGGGAGAGGACGCACTGATTTTACGAAACGATTTACGCATGATTATGCGTAATGTTCGTCCACGTCAAATCGCCCTAATGTCTTTTCTGTTTTTGTTTTATGGCTTGGTGTTTTTTACTCAAGACATCTATCGTGATATGGAATATGTCATGGTTTTTGCTGGTTTATTTGTAACGGGTGGCTTTACCATGACCTTTGGGAATTATGTTCCGGCCTGGGACAGTAGTTATTATAAACTTCTCATGACACAAAACATTTCATACAAGAAATATTTGTTGTCCAAATGGAATTTAATGGCCTTTGTCACGGCTGTTTCCATGGTTCTAGCGATTCCTTATGTTTATTTTGGGTGGGATGTTTTAGCCATCATCGTTGCCGGTGCTTTTTTCAATATGGGTCTAGGTACTTGGATTGCCCTTTTTGGCGGTCTGTTGAACAAAACGCCTATGAAATTAAATGTAAAAGCAAAGGCCTTTGAAAATACCCAAAGCTTTTCGGTAACCCAATTTGCCTTAATTATTCCCAAAATGGTCTTGCCGGTTCTTTTGTACTGGCTCCCCAGTTATTTTATTTCTCCAATAGCCGGATTTATCACCCTGGCAGGGGCAGGCGTTTTAGCCATTATTTTTCGTGATAAAATAGCGAATGGGGTCACAGTATTGTATAAAAAACAGAAACACGAAACCATTGAAGCATTTAACAAATAATCCATGATACAGCTAGAAAATCTTTCAAAAAAATATGATGAAGCAACGGTCTTAAACGTTGCTTCTCTTGGCATCGATAAAGGAGAACACTTTGGACTTGTAGGAAATAACGGTGCGGGAAAGACAACACTTTTTAGTCTGTTGTTGGATTTAATTCGACCAAGTTCAGGAAAAGTGAGTATTAATTCAATTGAAGTAGCTAAAAGCGAAGACTGGAAAAAAGATACGGCAGCATTTATAGATGACGCTTTTTTAATTGACTATCTCACCCCAGAAGAATACTTTGCTTTCGTCGCGCAATTGCGAAAGATTTCAACGGATGAACTCCAAACGTTTTTAGCACAGTTTGAGGAGTTTTTTAATGGTGAAATTTTGGATCAAAAAAAATACCTGCGTGATTTCTCCAAAGGGAACCAAAAAAAAGTAGGTCTAGCCGCTGCTTTCATTGGGAGCCCTGAGGTGGTTATTCTAGACGAGCCCTTTGCAAACCTTGATCCATCATCTCAAATTAGATTGAAAAATTTTTTGACCGCCGAAAATAATTTGAACTGTACTTTGTTGATTTCATCCCACGATTTAAACCATGTGACAGACGTCTGTGACCGCATCGTTTTATTGGAGAAAGGGGCCGTCATCAAAGACACCCCAAAGAGTCCAGAAACACTAAAAGAGTTAGAAGCGTATTTTTCAGGCCAATAACATACTAAAAAACGCTTTTTTCAGTTATCATATAAATGCTTTTTTTGAATCGTAAACCGGCCTCTATCGTACTGCCTCTTTTGTGGGTGATTGTTTTTGGATGTTCTACCCAAAAAAACAACTTTGTCAATAGAGAATATCATGCATTAAACACCAAATTTAATGTGGTCTTCAATGGGAATGAAGCCCTATTCATTGGAAAGGCAATTTTATATCAAAACTTAGAAGACGGTTTCCTCAACATTCTCCCTGTGGAACCCATTCTGTTGGCTGGAGAAGACCAGGAAAACAATGCCAGTATCCCCAGTTTTTCTATTGCCGAAGAGAAAGCGGTGAAGGCGATACAAAAGCATTCCATGAATATCGAGGGAAAACAGCGCAACCGTCAAATCCAAGAAGCCTACTTGCTCTTGGGGAAGGCACGCTATTACGACCGACGGTTCTTACCAGCGCTCGAAGCGTTTAATTTTTTACTGGAAGAATATGGCGGTCAAGAAGCGTTTTATGAAGGCAAGCTTTGGCGCGAAAAAACCAACTTACGTTTAAAAAATGACGAGTTTGCCATAACAAACTTGAAGCCTTATGCTAATCAAATTCCTTTTGGCCAAAAATTATACGCAGAGTATAATGCAACAGTCGCTCAGGGGTATATCAATCTAAAAGAAGAAGATTCTGCACGAGTATATATTTCTAGGGCTGCTTTAGCAGAAAAAAAGAAAGTAACCAAGGCGCGTTATCGCTATATAGAAGCACAACTCTTAGAGCGTGCAAACCTAATTGACAGTGCACAGCTAGCATATCAATCCATTGTAAACTGGAACAGAAAGGCGCCTAGGATTTTTTGGATGCAAGCCAAGTTGCAGTCCATTCGATTGCGAGCAGTAATCGACAGCGTTAGTCCGCTTCCTTCGCTAGATCGCTTGAGTAAACGCTTTGAAAACCAGCCTTATTTACATCTTATTCACCAGCAAGAAGCACGTTATCTTTTATCACAAGATCAAGACAGTCTCGCATTAAAAAATTATAATAAATCCTTAAAAAGCGTCTACATAGATCCCGCAACCCAACGAGCCAATTACAGGGAACTGGCCGACTATAATTTTAGTCAAGGAAATTATGTAAAAACAGGATCTTATTTGGATAGTTTGGTGGGGCAAATTCCAGAAGAAGGACGATTAAAAAAAACCATTCAACGCGAACGCGAAGGTTTAGAAGATGTCATAACGCTTGAAAAAATCGTCCAAACAACCGATAGCATATTGCGATTAACAACAATGAGTAAAGAAGAGCAACGCAATTTCTTTCAAACAGAGATTGATCGAAAAAGAGCGCAAGAATTGGCCGCAGTTGTTCAAGAGAAAAAAGGAATATTTAATTTTGGCGGAAATGCGTCTAACAACTTTTATTTCTATAATAACCGTTTATTGGTGGGTGGGAAGCAAGAATTTCTATCCACTTGGGGAAACCGACTAAACGCCGACAATTGGAATCGTTTACAAGCGACTCAACTCCTCAATGAACCCATCGAAACCCGAGCAAAAGGCCAGGAGAGAGAAGAAGGTTTTTTTGTTGAAACAGCCGACTTTTTTATAGAGCAAGTACCTACAGATCAAGTGTTAATTGATAGCTTGGATTTGGCCCGTAAGCAATCCTATCTTGATGTTGGAATAATCTACAAGGAAAAATTTAAAAACAGATTGTTAGCCCTAGAGAGACTTGAAAAGGTGTTGACTCTTTCTCCAACTCCCCGACAAGAAGAAAGTGCGCTATACCATTGTTTTAAACTGCAAGAGAAAGAGAATCCAAAGCAAGCAGAAGAATATAAAAAACGCTTATCGTCAAGTTATCCAGACTCTGCTTTTACCCAGATCTTGGTTGATCCCGATAATTTTTCATTGGCAGAAAATCAAACCCCTTCTTCTATTTACGCCCAATTGTATGAGGCATATAATCAACAAGAATACGAACGGGTTTTGGATGAAGGTGAAAACCTCAAGGTTTTTGTGAGTGGCACCTCTTTGGCTCCTAAAGTAGCCTTGCTCCAAGCCAATGCAAAAGGGCGACTTTTTGGGGAAGAGAAATACAAAGAGGCGCTTGAGGAGTTTTTAAAGCAGTACCCAAACGCAGAAGAAGCTACCGCTGTGAAAATTACATTTTCGCGCATTCAAAAAGAAGCACAAGAACAACACAAAAGAGTTTCCGTTAAAAGCTATAAATGGGTCCTTGCTTTTGCCAAAGAAGAAGGCATAAACAGCTTGGTGGACAACATGAAGAAAGCGATGGAGAAAGACCCAAACAGTCGTTGGAAAATATCAAGAGACGTGTACGACAAAACAACAGATTTTATTGTTGTGCACACAAAAAACCAATACCCAGATCAACAATTTTACTTAAAACTATGGGGAGATATCCCAAATTTCGATAAGAAAACAAATAATTTTGTACTTTTATCGGCTCAATATGAAGAAATTCAGCGACTTAAAAGCTGGCAACCCAAATAACAAAAGTTTACAATAATGAAAAATAACGAAACCAACGGACAACCTAACAGAATTGAGAAAAGCACCAAAATCAAGGGAGACATCTCTTCAGATGCAGATTTTAGAATTGATGGCACTCTAGAAGGGTCAATCGTTACTTCTGGCAAAGTGGTTATCGGTAAAGATGGATATATCAACGGTTCAGTGAGCTGCACCTATGCAGATGTTGAAGGGAAATTCAACGGAAAGATTGATGTAAAAGAAAGCCTTTCGCTAAAAGCAACCTCTGTGGTTGAAGGAGACGTTGTTATTGGAAAACTGATTGTTGAATCAGGAGCGACACTAAACGCGAACTGTTCAATGAAAACCGCTACAGATGTAAAATCAATTGTGGGGAAAAATGAAAAAACAGCCTAATGCTTGGTTAATCTTTTCCTCACTCGCCGTTCAAATTGGCGTTTTGATGTATGCTGCTGTTTCCTTAGGTCAGTTTCTTGACCAAAGGAATGCAACATCCAAACCATGGTGGACGCTTGGCTGCTGTATTTTCGGTATAATCGTCATCATCCAACGAATCATTCAACAAACAAAGAAATTATAGGACCCACGCTTCGAACAATTTACCTTCCTTTTACAGCGCTATTTGCTATGGTGTGTGTACTTCATTCAACGGTTTTATTTCTGCTAGGACATAGTTTTACAGAAGCCTATTTTGTTGAGGTTTATCTTGGGAACTTTGCGTTAAGTATTCTTTTTTTATGGGGATTACTAGCAGCATTCAATCGTTACAGTCACAATGTTGCTTGGCTCTATATGTTGTTAAGTGCTGTAAAATTTACCCTGTTCTTTTTTCTTTTGTGGCCGGTTTTTAAGCAAGATGGTCAAGTAACAATTTTAGAAAAAACAAGCTTTTTGACCCCCTATTTTACGGGCCTGTTTTTGGAAACACGAATCTTAATTTCCAAATTGAATAAAATATAAGCCGGAACTGTTTTTCCTTTTCGTTTAAAGCACTACATTTGCACACGAATTTTAGTTCGATATGAAGAGGAAATCAACTATTTTGAATCGCGTTAAAAAGAGCGCTGCTGTTCTTGCCCTTCTCTGCTCTAGTGTAGTTTTTGGAGAAACAAAAGATCAAGCACAAGGGGGAGACCTCAAAGCCCAAATCAAAGAATACATTGCGCATCACTTACAAGATTCCTATGACTTCAGTTTTTTCTCTTACACCAACGATCAGGGAGAACATGTATATGTCGGGCTTCCATTGCCCATCATTTTGTGGGACAATGGGCTGAAAGTCTTTTCTTCATCCAAATTCCATCACAGCGAAACCGTGGCCAATGTTGACAGGAATTATTATGCCCTTCATCACAACAAAATATATAAAACGGATGCAGCTGGAACCATTAATTATGATGAGGCCCAGCATGCAACAAATAACAAACCACTCGATTTGTCAATTACCAAAAGCGTGGTAAGTATGATGATCGTCTTTTTAATCATGTTCTTCCTCTTTAAAAGTTTGGCAGATTCTTACGCAAAGAATGGTGGAATTGCCGCAGGAATTGGTCGCTTTTTCGAACCAATCGTTTTGTATGTTAGAGACGACATTGCCAGACCTAATATTGGAGACAAGAAATACAAAAAGTACATGAGTTTTTTGTTGACCATCTTTTTCTTTATATGGTTTTTGAACATCCTAGGCCTCACACCTCTTGGCGTTAACGTTACGGGAAATATCGCTGTTACCTTTGGCCTTGCACTTTTAACCTTTTTAATCACCAACCTTACTGGGACAAAAGATTACTGGTTACATATTTTTGATCCTCTTGGAAGTACCATGGCTTGGTACGCTAAAGTGCCTTTGTACATTATCTTAATTCCTATTGAAGTCTTGGGGATTTTTATCAAACCCTTTTCACTCTTAATCCGTTTGTATGCAAATATGCAAGCAGGACATATTGTCTTGATGAGTTTAATTGGACTGATGTTTATATTTAAAAGTTGGTTAGGAAGCCCTTTATCCTTCGGACTTGCTTTTGCCATTTCATTGATTGAAGTTTTAGTTGCCTTGTTACAGGCATATATATTTACGATGCTTTCTGCACTATATTTTGGCTTTGCAGCCGAAGAGCATGAGCATCATTAACCAAACACTACTCAATTGAGTACTGAAAATGATTGTTTAATTTAAATTACACACTATGGAAATTCCAGTAATGGTAGGAGCAGGTTTAGTCGTAATTGGTGTTGGAATGGGGATCGGTCGTATCGGTGGATCTGCTATGGACGCAATTGCACGTCAGCCAGATGCTTACGGTAAAATTCAAACAGCTATGTTAATCGCAGCTGCATTGATTGAAGGAATTGGTTTTGCTGCACTTTTTGCAGTGAGCTAAATCATTTTTTAAATAAAGCTGAACGCGGTTGGCGGCAGCTTTATTTTTCTTAATTGAATACATTTAAATGATATGGAAAAATTAGTAGAAGAATTTTCGTTTGGTCTCTTTTTTTGGCAAACCTTACTTTTTGTAGGCTTGCTTTTATTGATGGCTAAATATGCTTGGAAACCAATACTTTCAGCCGTTGAAGAACGCGAAAACACCATAAAGGATTCTTTAGAAGCTGCTGGTAAAGCAAAAGCAGACATGGAAGTCATTCAGGCAGACAATAAGCGAATCTTGAAAGAAGCGCGTGCAGAACGAGAAGCCCTCCTGGCAGAAGCCAAAAAGGCAAGTACCCAAATGATCAACGAAGCAAAAGACGCAGCGAAGACAGAAGCAGACAAAATTGCAGCTGCAGCACAGGAAGCTATCATACAAGAAAAGAATGCAGCCATTAATGACATTAAAAATCAAATGGCAAGCCTTTCCATCGATATTGCAGAGAAAATCGTGCAAGGCGAATTGGCTGATCAAAAGAAACAAGAACAACTGGTTGAGAAACTAGTTAAGGAGATAGAGATTAATTAAGTAATGAGAAACACCCGCGCAGCACTACGTTATGCAAAGGCAGCCCTAAGCATTTCTTTAGAACAAAATAAAGAAGCCGCTTTGGCACAAGACATGGAGTACATTGTATCCGTATTTGCGAAAAATAATGCATTGGGCCAATTCTTGGAAAATCCTGTAATTGCGAACAGTGTCAAACAAGACAGTTTGCAGCAAGTGTTTGCCTCCCTCAGTCCTTTATCCAATAAAGTAATTGCTTTACTTGCCACCAATAATCGCATTGATTTATTGGATCAAGTAGCGGTTGCCTACCTGGATATATTAAAAAAACACCAAGGAAAGGAAACGGCAATAGTAACAACTGCTGTGGCATTAACACCTGCTTTGGAAAAAACAATTTTAGCCAAAGCAAGCCAATTGTCTTCAGCTAAAATTAACTTAGAAAATATCATTGACCCATCCATTATTGGTGGTTTTATTTTACGTATTGGCGACTTGCAATACAATGCAAGTGTTGCCCATCAATTGGATCAATTGAAAAGAGAATTTACACAAACGAATTATAGCGCATAAAAAAAAACTATGGCAGCAATCAAACCCGCTGAAGTTTCAGCAATCTTAAAAAACCAACTCGCAGGAACCGACACTTCTTCCTCTTTAGATGAAGTAGGAACTGTATTGGAAGTAGGAGACGGAATCGCCCGTGTGTATGGATTATCTAACGCACAATACGGTGAATTGGTTCGTTTTGACTCTGGCCTTGAGGGCATGGTCTTAAACTTAGAAGAAGACAATGTAGGGGTGGTGCTTTTAGGCCCATCCAAAGAAATTATAGAAGGTGATACAGTAAAACGCACCAACACCATTGCTTCCATCAATGTTGGTGAAGGAATTGTTGGACGTGTTGTGGATACTCTTGGAAACACCATTGACGGAAAAGGCCCTATCGAAGGCGAAACCTTCGAAATGCCTCTTGAGCGTAAAGCACCTGGAGTGATTTACCGTCAACCAGTAAACGAACCAATGCAAACTGGAATCAAGTCAATTGACGCGATGATTCCCGTGGGTAGAGGACAACGTGAATTGGTGATTGGTGACCGTCAAACAGGGAAAACAACGGTTTGTATTGACACCATTCTTAACCAGAAAGAATTTTACGACGCAGGTGAGCCAGTATATTGCATCTATGTTGCCATTGGACAAAAAGCCTCTACGGTTGCAGGAATTGCAAAAGTATTGGAAGACAAAGGCGCACTAGCTTACACAACAATTGTTGCTGCAAACGCATCTGACCCAGCGCCAATGCAAGTTTATGCCCCTATGGCAGGAGCTGCAATTGGCGAGTACTTTAGAGATACGGGTCGCCCAGCATTGATCATTTATGATGATTTATCGAAGCAAGCAGTTGCCTACCGTGAGGTTTCTTTATTATTGCGTCGCCCACCTGGACGTGAAGCATATCCTGGAGATGTATTTTACTTACACTCCCGTTTATTAGAGCGTGCAGCTAAGGTTATTGCAGACGACACCATCGCAAAAGGAATGAACGATTTACCAGAATCCTTAAAAGATAAGGTAAAAGGAGGTGGATCTTTAACAGCACTTCCGATCATCGAAACCCAAGCAGGAGACGTATCAGCTTATATCCCAACCAACGTAATTTCGATTACCGATGGACAAATCTTTTTGGAGTCTGACTTGTTCAACTCAGGAGTTCGACCAGCCATTAACGTAGGTATTTCGGTATCACGTGTAGGAGGATCGGCGCAGATCAAATCCATGAAAAAAGTATCAGGTACATTAAAATTAGATCAGGCACAATTCCGCGAATTAGAAGCCTTTGCTAAGTTTGGATCTGATTTGGATGCAGCAACCCTAAACGTAATCGAAAAGGGACGCCGTAACGTAGAAATACTGAAACAAGCACAAAACGACCCTTACACAGTAGAAGATCAAACAGCGATCATCTATGCGGGGTCTAAGAACCTATTACGTAACGTTCCGGTTACCCAAGTAAAGGCGTTTGAAAAAGCGTTTTTAGCAGAATTAAACGAAAAATACCGCAACGTTTTAGACACCATCAAAACAGGGAAATTAACCGACGAGGTGTTGGATACATTGAACGCTGTGGCCAAAAGCACATCAGCACAATTTGAATAGACCGCTATGGCGAACTTAAAAGAAATACGGAATCGGATTGCATCGGTCTCTTCGACCATGCAAATTACCTCGGCCATGAAAATGGTTTCGGCAGCGAAGCTCAAAAAAGCGCAAGATGCCATTACTGCCATGCGTCCGTATTCCGATAAGTTGACAGAATTGATTCAAAACCTGAGCAGTTCCATCGATGGAGATACGCCTAACCCATACACACAAGAACGCCCTGTAAAAAAGGTGTTGTTGGTAGCAATCACCTCCAACCGTGGTTTGTGTGGTGGATTCAATTCTAACATTATCAAAGCGGTTAACCACTACGTTGAGCAAAACAGTAACCAAGTGATTAGTTTAATCACCTTGGGGAAAAAAGGAAACGATATATTGTCAAAAACGAAAACCATTGCCACAAACAACAATGGAATCTTTGATGACTTGAATTTTGCCAACACAAGTGAAATTGCCGAAGGCTTTATGGAGGCCTTTGCCAACAAAGAATACGACAAAGTGGTGGTTATGTACAACCGTTTTAAAAACGCAGCCACGCAAATTGTTACTACAGAAAAGCTATTGCCAATCGTTGCCGAAGCAAACGATAGTGCGAACGCTACTGCCGATTATATTTTTGAGCCAACCCAAGAAGAGATTGTCAATGAATTATTGCCTAAAAGCATCAAAATGCAGCTTTTTAAGGCATTACGCGATTCTTTTGCCAGCGAACATGGTGCACGTATGACCGCCATGCACAAGGCAACAGACAACGCTACAGAATTGAGGGACCAATTAAAGTTAACCTACAACAAGGCCCGTCAAGCAGCTATTACCAATGAGATTTTAGAAATCGTGGGTGGTGCAGAAGCCCTGAACGACTAGTATTACTTTTAGATTACATTTGTAAGGACCCTTTTTTAAGGGGCTTTTTTTATTCCTGCTTTTCAAAGAATGACCGTATTGTCATTCCGGGCTTGATCCGGAATCCATACCACTGTTTTTAATGCCCTTGTGGATTCCTGCTTTCGCAGGAATGACATCTTGTTGGAGTTGGTTCATTCAGCCATCCCAGCCCTGACCCTTGTCATTAAGGGCTTTTCCTGCTGGAGCTCGTCACCCGAAAGTGGTGGCAGGAATGAAGAATTCAGCGTTATACAAAAATCTCCAAACAGTTTCCTTTACCCTGAATACTGAGCTGTTCAATGGCTGCAGGAACAAGTAAGCAATTGCCATAGGGGAGAGGATAGTCTTCTCCAGCATAGCTTACGCTTAGGTTCCCTGCTACGCCCATTAAAACATGAAATGGACCTCGGCCTTCGTAGTCTCGATCCATTATTCCATTAATGGGAAGAAAAGAAGTTGAGAAATAAGGGGTTTCGATTACAGCGTTCACATGGTTAACTTTTTTAGGATAGTCTACCTTATGGCTTGTTTGAATAGAAAAATCCAAAGCGTCAAGCGCTAGGTCGTTATGTAATTTACGTTTCTCTCCAGTTGTTGCATCCACGCGATTGTAGTCATAGACTCGGTAAGTAACATCAGACGATTGTTGAATTTCGGCCAATAAAACGCCTCCTCCAATAGCGTGGATTCTTCCCGTTGGAATATAAACCACGTCCCCTGCTTGTACTTTTTCGGTATGCAACACTTCTTCCAGACGATTTTCTTCAAGTAGTTGTTGGTAGCTGTTTTGATCGATTTCTTTTTCAAAACCAATAATTAACTCTGCATTGGGTTCGGCATCTAAAACATACCACATCTCATTTTTCCCGAAAGAATTATATCGCTCTCTCGCAATTGCATCATTGGGATGAACCTGAACCGAAAGAGGAATTTTAGCATCAATAAACTTAAAGAGTAACGGAAAGGTTTTCCCAAATTTCTCTAGGACTGAACGCCCCATTATTTCTTTTGGAGAGGCGTCAATTAATTCTGTTAGTGATTTTCCTTTGAGGATTCCGTTAGCCACTTCTGAATCAAAGCCAGGAACGGCAGAAATCTCCCAAGATTCTCCTTTTTTCTCTCCCTCATAAGGCTTCTTCAGAACGGTATATAGCTTTTCACCTCCCCATAAGCGGTATTGGAATTGAGGGATAAAAGCGATAGGATAAAAAGGAGCTATAGCTTTAAAGATATTTAAAACCAACTAAATGAAGCAGCAACCACTTCTATTGTTTTCAACAAGACAACTAGTTTTCATAAAAATAGGTTTATTTTTGTAGGGACAAGCTTAATTTATGGAATCCACCAATCCACTTGTGTTAATCCTTGTCTGCGGAGGGCTCATTTTTGTTATTGCAGGCTATATACAGCAAAAGTTCCCCCCCAAGAAAATCAATCATTTTTATGGTTATCGTACTCGAAAATCGGTGCGCGACCAAGAAAGTTGGGATTTTGCTCAGACGTATTCTGCACGACAAATGCAAAAGATGGGTGCTGTCATTACGCTGTTAGGAGGGCTGGTCTGGCTAGTAGACATTCATTCCATTTGGTCAATCGGAGCAGGGATCACACTTTTTATTCTTTGTCCGCTATTAATGCTGGTTGAAATAGAAATGGAGTTAAAAAAGCGTTTCCCAAAAAAGTAAATCACCCTAGACAATACGGTTAATAACCCTCGGATATCTCCCAAAATTCAATTGCATTCATTTGGCTACATTTTGTACTTTAGGAAGATAAAATAGACTACATGATTCAGCTTCCCATCATCAATGAAAGCCCTTATGATTTACCCACCTATGCAACCGTTTCGTCTGCAGGACTGGACCTAAAGGCTGTATTAGATGCGTCCATCACCTTGGGCCCTTTGGAACGAAAAATCATTGGGACAGGGCTTAAAATAGCCTTGCCCGAAGGTTATGAAGCACAGGTTCGTCCTCGTTCTGGTTTGGCGGCAAAACACGGGATTACCGTACTCAATGCTCCCGGTACAATCGACGCAGATTACCGTGGGGAAATTGGTGTGATACTTGTTAATCTATCGAACGATGCATTTACCATTCAACCAGGAGAAAGAATCGCTCAGCTTGTTGTTGCCCAATACAGTCAAGTTAGTTGGCAGCCCACAATAAATATGGAGGAGACTGATCGTGGTGAAGGAGGCTTTGGTAGTACTGGAAAAAAATAAATAAAAATTACGCATGAAAATAATCGTCCCAATGGCAGGCCGCGGATCACGCCTCCGTCCACATACACTCACCGTTCCCAAACCCTTGGTTCCTGTAGCTGGAACTCCCATCGTAGAGCAATTGGTCAACGACATTGCCAAGGTGGTAAAACAACCCATTACAGAGGTTGCTTTTATTTTGGGTGACCCTGCGTTTTTTGGAGAGGACGTAGAGACTCACCTCAAAGGAGTAGCGCAAAACTTAGGGGCAAAGGCAAGTGTTTATCGCCAGTTGGAACCCTTGGGTACGGGACATGCCATTATGTGTGCCGCACCTTCCCTAGATGGACCAGCCGTGATTGCTTATGCCGACACCCTCATTCGTGCAGATTTTAAGATAGATGCCGCAACAGATGCCCAAATTTGGGTAAAGAAAGTGAACAACCCTTCGGCCTACGGGGTAGTAGAGTTGGATGCTAGCGGAGCAATTACCGAACTAGTCGAAAAACCGACAGAATTTGTCTCCGACCTAGCTGTGATTGGAATTTATTATTTTAAGAATAGCACCGATTTAAAAAATGAATTGCAAAAGGTCTTGGACCAACAACTCACCCATGGTGGGGAATACCAAATCAATGACGGAATAAAAGGCATGATGGCCAACGGAAAGCGATTTGTCCCTGGAGAAGTAAAGGCTTGGATGGATTGTGGCAACAAGGAAATTACGGTAGCCACAAACACCAAAATGCTTCAGTTTTTGTTCGAAGAAGGCGAAACACTGGTTCACCCATCGGCAAAATTAGAAAATGCAACCATTGTACCGCCCTGTTATATTGGTAAGGATGTAGTGCTAACCAATGCAACGGTTGGTCCTGGCGTTTCCATTGGAGAAGGCACCCACATAAAAAATGCAACAATCAAAGATTCCATCATTCAGCAACATACGGTGGTAGAAAACACAACCCTAGAACAGGCAATGATTGGCAATCATGTGCGTTATAATGGTACCCATACGCGTGTAAGCTTAGGTGATTACACCGAATTAATTTAAAATGAAGAACACCCAAAAATACGCAGCACTCTTTCTTTTACTTGCCCTGATGCTGTCCTGTAAGTCTGTTCGTGTACTGCCAAACAAGGCTCCAGTAAAACGCGTTGACTTGGCTGTTTTGGGCAGCGAAATTGTTAAAGCCAAAGAGAACATCAAGAATTTTCGTGCTAGAATTAAAGCCGAGTACAACGACCAAAAAAGAAAACAGCAGGTCAGTGTAAACTTTCGTTTACAAAAGGACAAAAGCTTTTGGATGAGTGCCAACATCTTGATTCCAATTGCTAAAGTACTGGTTACACCCGATAAAGTACGGTTTTACGAAAAATTCCAAAAGACCTATTATGATGGGGATATTGATTTCATTAATCAACAGCTGGGCTCTTCCTTTAGCTTCGATGATTTGCAGAACATTTTTCTTGGCAACCCCATTACGGACTTCAGCAATACAAAATTTGAACGCATTTCTAATCCTCAATTTTATGTGTTGAGTCCTAAAGAAAAAGGCCAGCAATTTCGTCCTACCTATTTCTTTGATCCAAACACCTTTCGCCTAAAAGAACAACGCTTCTTGGTAGCGGCAACGGGACAAAGTTTAAGTATAAAATACACCCTCAACCAACAGGTAGACGGAAAAACAGTTCCCAAGAAAATTGACATCTCCACCTTTGATGGAACTAATTTCCTTCAAATTTCCTTGGATTTTTTACGGGTTGATTTTCCAAAAAATCTGACAACTCCCTTTGCCATTCCTGACAACTATAAAAAAATAGAACTCTAATATGGGGAAGAAAGCAATCCTCTTACTTCTTGTTTTTTGCACAAGCATTACGGGCTTTGCGCAGGACAGTCGACAAAAAAAATTAGAAGCGCAGCGCAAACAGTTGCAGCAGGAAATAAAGCAAATCAACACCCTTTTATTCTCCAACACCAAAAAAAAGAAATCTGCTTTAACAGAGGTAGAAGACTTGGCGGTAAAGATCAACTTACGCCAACGCTTGATTCGAGTAACTAACGAAGAAGCAAATCGTCTCACCCAACAAATCAATGTCAACCAGCGAACTATTGACCGACAACGCAAAGAGTTGCAAGCGCTAAAGGATGATTATGCTGCAATGATCCAGTATTCATATGCAAGTAAATCTGGGCAAAGCCGACTAATGTTTCTGTTTTCATCAGACAACTTTCTTCAAGCCTACAAACGGTTTCAATACCTCAAACAGTACACCAGTTTTCGCAAGCAACAAGGGGAATTGATTGCAGAAAAGACACTCACACTTCAAGCACTGAATAAGGATTTGGTAGTGCAGAAACAGAAAAAACAAGACTTGGTCAAAGCCAACCAAGTAGCTCAAATAACCTATGAAAAAGAACGCCTTACCCAGAAAGAATTGGTCACTGCTCTTAAGAAGAGAGAGCGTTCATATGCGAGTCAAATAAGAAAGAAGCAACAAAAAATAGTTGCTTTTGATAAGGAAATACAACGTTTAATACGGGTTGCAATTGCGGCATCGAATAAGGCAGCGGGAAAAGGAAAAGCAGCGGCATTTACACTTACGCCAGAAGAAGAATTGAATGGGAAAAACTTTAGCGCCAATAAAGGGAAATTACCCTGGCCAGTCGAGAAGGGTGTTGTGACCCTTGGTTTTGGTACGCAACCACATCCGGTAGTAAAGACCACGAAGATTCAAAGTAATGGTGTGACCATTGCCACTCCAGACCATGCAAATGTGCGCGCAGTTTTTGAAGGAAAAGTATTGAGTATTGTAAGCTTTAAAGGAAGCAATCCTGCAGTTTTAATCCAACATGGAAATTACATAACGTCTTATTCAAATTTGGAAGCGGTCTTTGTTAAAAAAGGACAGCAAATTAAAACAAAAGAAGTGATTGGCAAAGTATTCACTCATCCTACCACTGGAAAAACGGAATTAAAATTTAGTGTATTTCAAACCACGACTCCAGTCAACCCGAAGGGCTGGGTCTACCGTATGTAAACTATTTGCTCTCGGCCAAGTACCAACCTTCTTCCTCTAGCGTAAACTTGACGAAGTTCAATAATTTAAAGGCAGCACGTTTAGATTCAAATCGACCATAGGCAACACGGTAAAAACCTTCAGCGCTTGTTTCAGCAAAAGCAGCGTCAAATCCATCGGCTTTGAGTTGGTCCAGTTTGCGCTGGGCATTTACTTTATCGCGGTAACTTCCAGCAATGATGCTATAAAAACCACCCCCTGCAACAGAAATAGTGTTGTCATCGGTGTCTTGCGTTGGCGCAACATCTGCGACAACATTGAGTTTAATTGGGGTTGTAGCACCCAAATCAAAAGTAGCTTCCTGAACGTTTTTCGTTATGCGTTTTTGCGCCAATTCTGTTGATTTGATGCGTTCATTTTGAATGTATTGATTGCCAAAATAATAACTTGCACCCAGTAAAGCCACGGCAATAATACCAATGGTAGCATATTTTATTGCAGAAGAGGATCCTCCCTCAGCTTTTTGTGGTGTAAAGGCTAATGGTTCTTTGTTTTCATCTGACATAGTCGAGGATTTAGAATTAGTAGATTTTGGGACAATTGGGGGAACAACAGCCGCAGCTTGCAGTTGTTCGCGAAGCGGGATGCGTTTAAAAGAATGAAGTCCTAATGCATCAAGATCAAAGTTGATTTTACCATAAGGGAGAAAACGCAAATTATTTTCAACCGTTAGCGAGAATTCGCCTATACCAGGAAGAACAACCATTTGGCGTGTCAATTGTTTTTTCCATAAAGCGATTTCTTTTTCCAAGACCGCCAGCCCATCGGTATAATTCAGCCCTTCGCGTAAAGCAACATAGTTGGCAAGTAAACCATCGTTTTGCTGAATAAGGCTATTGAATGAAATTTCTCTTGAGGGCGGATTAAAAACGCCAGTGTCTCGATTGACACGGATGGGAACTGTTTGGGTCAATAAAGCACCAAATCCTGGAAGTGTAACACACTCATGTTGAAAAAGTAACTCTTTGATATATTGGGTTAATTCCATGTAATAAAGATAGGAAATAAAAACTTCTTTTTTAAATTGTTGAAAACAGGCTCTTTTGGGCCGTAAAATGCCCCTGTCTATGGAACTAACGTCGCTACAAGCCGCTTTATTGTTTTGTCAATTACCCAACCTTGGCCCGCGTTCGGCAAAAAAACTAATCGACGAATGCGGAAGTGCCAAAAACACACTTCAAGAAGAGTCATCTAAATTGCTATTGGTAAAAGGTATAGGCCAGTCACACCTAGCGGTAATTTCCCAATGGAAAAGTGTTTTACCACAGCTGATAAAAGAAGAAAAATTCCTTCAAAAAAAGAAATTAACCCCCTTTGTTTATGGTCAAAAGGACTATCCAATTACCCTAGCGCACATCAATGATCCGCCACCAGTTTTTTTTCAAAAGGGAACGGTAAATAGGAAAAATAAAAGGGTGATTAGCATTGTAGGGACGCGAAAACCTACTGCTCGAGGCATTGCTTTTTGTCAGCAGTTGATCGAAGAAATTAGTCCGTATTCTCCGCTTATTGTAAGTGGCTTTGCTCGCGGAATAGACATTGTTGCTCATCGAAAGGCCCTAGAAATGGGCCTAGAAACCGTGGCTGTGATTGCGCATGCTTATGACCAGTGGTACCCAAAGGAGCATCAAGTTGAGGTGGAAAAACTATTGAATAACGGAGCTTTTGTAACAGAATTTTGGTCAGATGCTCCCTTTGAGCGCGCCAATTTTCTCAAGCGAAACCGAATTATCGCTGGTTTGTCTCACGCAACAATTGTTATTGAGTCAGGGGAGAAAGGGGGGTAGCTTGGTTACCGCCAGTCGTGCCTTGGCCTGTGGGCGAGAGCTTTTTGCTCCACCAGGAAGAGTTTCTGATCCACAATCCAAGGGTTGTTTGAACCTATTGAAAGCAGATCGAGCACGCCTCATTACCTGTGCAGCCGATTTAGCCACTTGGTTGGAATGGGAAGAGAAAACAGCGGTTAAAACTGTACAGAAAAGTCTTTTTGTGGACTTAAGCAAAGAAGAGACCGCCTTATATGATTTATTGAAAGAACCACTATCCTTGGACAAGAATCCCTTAAAAACAAAACGATCTGTAGGTCAAGTCGCTGCAGAGTTGATGCAAATGGAATTAAAGGGGGTTGTTCGCTCCCTTGCAGGAAAGCGTTTTGAACAATTTTAATAGCCAATTTTCTTTCGCACACGCCACAATACTTTATGCGCAACCTGTCGTGCTTTTTCAGCACCTTTGGTCAAGGCAATGGTCACTTCTGCAGGGTTTTCCTGGTAGTAATCATAGCGTTTTCTTGGTTCATCAAAGGTGGCCAAAATCAAATCGAATAGTGCTTGTTTGGCGTGGCCATAGCCCATGCCTCCAGCAAGATATTGATCGCGTAAAACGTCAATTTGCCCTTCGTTGGCCAACAAGGAATACAAGGCAAAAACGGTACAATTATCTGGATTTTTGGGTTCTTCAAGTGGAGTTGAATCTGTTTTGATGCCCATGATTTGCTTTCGCAATTGTTTTTCAGGGAGAAAAACATTGATGAGGTTATTCTTGGACTTGGACATTTTCTCACCATCTGTTCCGGGAACGTACTGAGTAGCTTCTTGAATTTTTGCCGCGGGAAGGATAAAGGTTTCTCCTAATTGACTATTTAAACGTGTAGCAACATCCCGTGTCATTTCCAAGTGTTGTAATTGATCTTTTCCTACAGGCACGACCTCAGCATCATAGAGTAAAATGTCTGCAGCCATCAACATGGGGTAGCTAAACAAACCAGCATTTACGTCTTGTAATCGATCGGCTTTGTCTTTAAAAGAATGAGCAAGCGTTAGGCGTTGGTAGGGGTAAAAACAATTCAAAAACCAGTTTAGTTCAGTCACTTCACTAACATCACTTTGTTTGTAAAAAACAGTTTTATCGGTATCTAAGCCACAAGCCAGCCAGGCTGCAGCTGTGTTAAAGGTGTGTTGGCGCAGGGTATCACCGTCTTTTATTTGGGTCAGGGAGTGCAAGTCTGCAATAAAGAGGAAGGATTCATTTTCAGGGTCTTCTGCCATTGCAATTGCGGGAAGAACAGCACCCAATAAATTACCTAAATGGGGTGTTCCCGTACTTTGCACACCGGTCAAGATTCTAGCCATACCAAAATTTGTTTAAGCAAAGGTACTTTTTTCCCCTCAAAAAAGTTGGTACAGCTAGGAAAACCTGATCTTATTACGCTTCTTGTTTTGCAAGCGTTTTCTTGATGTACAAAGAAGACAGAATGAGGCCAATTCCAGCAAATAGCATGATTCCTGTAAAGTAGCCCGTCTCGTCTTCCACAAACCAATTGTTTGCATCGGCTAAACTGCCAAAAATTAGTCCAATGGCTGCTCCAATTAAAAGAGCGCCAAATTTAAGCCCTCTATAGGGTGTTGGCTTTTTCATCGGAATTTCCATTCCTTTTTCAATCATTTGAGTTTTTTTCTATAGTCAGTAACGATTGCTACAATGACAATTGCAATTCCACCGATTACAGAAAAGACAGGGATCATAAGGGCTAAGGTTTCTTCATTCATAACATGTGTTTTTTAGGTTATTTGCTCTTAAGACCGAGCACTTCAATAAAAGGTTACACTTTTCTGTAACTTTTTTGATTCCACATATGTCTTATAACAAACCAAATCTACCTATGGAACTTTCGGAGTCGATCATTGATCGATTACAGCGCGGAGAAAAAAAACTATTTGGGTAACTCATAGATCTCTATCAAGATCGTGTCTATGGCTTGTCAATGCAATTAATGAAAAATGAAGATGACGCTAAAGAGGTGGCTCAAATGGCCTTTATCAAGATTCATCAAAAAATCAAGCTGTTCAAAGGCAATGCAAAACTTTCGGTTTGGATTTATCGTATTGCCCACAACGAAGCAATGTCGCAATTGAAAGCTAAAAGGCGATGGATCTTTGGTTTTTTTGAACAGGAACACAATCAAAAGACGGCACCTCCAGGGATTTTAGCAGAGCTGAATCAGGCCGATCAACAGGATCAAATTCAGGGGCATTCGAACAGTTTAAAAGCAAAGAGCGTTTGGTATTACAGTTGTTTTATTTGGACGAATTAAATTATGAAGAGATTGTTGAAATCACCCAAATGAGCTTGGCAAACGTTAAGGTAAGCCTGCATAGGGCAAAGAAAAAAATGAAGCTGCTTTTTGACCAAAAAGAGATTGCTATAAATACATAAAAAAATAAGATGGAAGAGGACTACTTGAAGTCATTATTAGAGAATTCAGCACAGCACAAGGCACCTAAAGAACTTAAAAAAGCGGTCTTAATGGCCATTGAGAAAGGGGTAGAATATAAAAAGGAACGTCCACAAAATGGAATATCTATACATGATCATTCTTGGTTTTGGCCTTTTATTGGTTGGGCTGTATGCGTTTATGCCTCTGATAACAGATGCAGTGGGGGGGCAAAACGTTATTCAAGCAATGGATTTGAAAATTGTTTATATAAGCCTATTTGCGTTAGTTTTTTGGAGTGCAGTCGATCATTCCATTACCAGCTATAAAGGCTAGAATTACATTTCTGGAATAGTTTTTTAGCCCTCACTTTTTCTTTACGAGCGGTTTTCTATTCTTCTTTTTCAGTAAATCCAATTCAATTTTTTCTACATTTGAAACTGTGAAAAAAATAGTTTTAAGACTCTGGCGCATTTGGTTTTACTTTGTTGTAGCATTACCCGTTCCTTTTCTTTTCCCCTTTTTAGCAATTGCGTTGACACATCCCAAAGGCTATACATTTGTCTTTTGGGTAGCACGAAATATTTGGGCCTCGTTTATTCTATTCTGCTGTGGTTTTTATTCGAAAATACGCTTCGCAAAACCACTCCCCACGGGAACATCCTATGTTTTAGTAGCCAACCACACCAGTTATATTGATCCTTTTTTGATGTTACGTGTTTCCAAAAATCCCTTTGTTTTTGTTGGAAAAAAAGAGCTGGTCAAGACCCCCATTTTTGGTTACCTCTATAAACGTGCTGCAATTATGGTGGATCGGTCTGACCGAAAAAGCCGTTGGGCCGTTTATGATCGTGCCAACCAGAAATTGGCCTTGGGATACAGTATTTGCATCTTCCCAGAGGTTTCGTATGAAGATGATACAGTTTTTTTAAACGATTTTAAGCGCGGTGCCTTTAAGATTGCTATAGAGCACCAACTGCCCGTTGTTCCCATGGTCTTTTTCGATTGTAAACGCAAGCAACCTTGGTATCCACGTTTTGGCTATCCAGGCGAATTACGTGTACAAACCTATCCAGAAATTCTTCCGCCCAAAACCATCGAGGAGTTAGAGGTTTTACTGGCGGCATCACGAAAAGTGATTGACAAAGGCTTACGCGATGATCCCAAAGGACATCAATTCGAAGCGGTGGCCTTGGAAAAAGCCATTGTTAAAGCGGCGTCCTAATTATTGCCGAATCCTTGCGGCTTCAGTTGTCAAGGCATTATAGGCATTTTGTGCCACAGAGGTTAAGCTAGCACCCAACAAATTTTCGTTTTCATAGGGATCGTTTTCTAGGCTGTACAACGCCTCGTTACCATTGTCAAAAACAATCAGTTTGTGGGTGATATTCCTTAAGGTATAACCCGACTGACTCGCTCGATCTGTTAGATATTCGGTATAATTAAAGCTTCGTGTAGCGGCTCCTGCTGAGCTTAGCAAGGGGAGGAAATTTTGACTGTCATGGCTTTCTTGTACTGTTTGACCAGCTACATTGAGAAAGGTGCTAAAGAGATCAACGGAGGTAATGAGCTCGTCTTCTATTTCTCCCTTTCGCTCAACCCCAAACCCAGTTATTACCATGGGCACATGAATTCCTCCTTGATATAATGATCCTTTACCTTGTGTAGAAGAATAGGGCGGCTGAATGACTTCGCGCGGACTGCCGTTGTCTCCCAGAAACACAATGAGAGTGTTGGCTAGAGTGGTAGAGGATAAGGTCGAGACCAAACGACCCATTTCGGTGTCCAAACTTTCGATCATCGCCAAATAATAGGGCAACGGATTGGCATCAATACTTGCTTCATCTTCCAGGAGAACCCCTTGAGAATGCAATGCCTGTGGTGGCAAATGAAAGGGAGCATGCGGAGCATTATAGGCCAACCAACACAGCCAAGGCTGTTCTTGATCGCCAATCCAGTCAATGGCCAAGTCGGTTAATTTGGTGGTAACGTATTCACTATTTGTTGATGTATTGCTGTTTTGGGTAAGTGGCCAACTGGTGTAAGACGGAACACCACCATTTAAAATTCCAGCATAGTAACCAGCACCCATTTCGATGGGTCGATCGGGTACATTCCGCCCCGATAAATGCCATTTTCCAATAATACTCGTGGCATAGGGGTTAGTGGTCGACTCATTTAACAGACGGTGTAGTATGGTTTCATCGGCGCTTAGTACACCGGCATCTTCAGGATTGAGTACACCTGTCCGGTAGCCATATTTCCCTGTGAGTATGGATGCGCGGGTAGGCGAACAGACAGGATTGGTCCACACATTGGTAAAACGAATGCCCATGTCCATCCATGAGGTAAGAGTTGGCATGGCGGGTAAATTATTTCCCACTCCATAGCGGGGACTTGCATCGATTCCCATATCATCTGCAATGATAAAAAGTATGTTGGGCGTTTCGGCCGTGGGAGCTGGATTTTCAATAACTACTACATCATCGTCATCAACAGGGGTTGCAGGTGCGTTTTTGGAGCAGGCTACAAGAAACAATAGAAAACAAAAGAGGTAGTTTTTTTTCATTAGAGTTGACATGTTTAAATGTAAATAAAATATTTTTCAGTTCTTTATATAAATAAACTTCATGGATTCTTCTGCTTCTATATTTCTTGCTGTAGCCATTATGATCATTATGATGGGAATGGGACTTAGCCTTACCCTGGCCGATTTTCGGCGTGTAGTGCAAAACCCCAAACCTGTTCTCTTGGGACTTACCAATCAAATTATTTTACTGCCCTTGGTTAGTTTGGGACTTGTCTATTTGTTTCAACCTCCACCCTTTATTGCCGTAGGAGTCATTTTGTTAGCTGCCTGTCCGGGGGGAACCTCGTCCAACCTTGTAACACTATTAGCCAAAGGAGACCTGGCCTTGTCGGTTAGTATGACAGCAGTCAATAGCATCATCACCATTGTGACCATTCCTTTTTGGGTGGGCTATGCCTATTCAACTCATTTAGACGAAAGTGCTGCGATGGGTTCGCCAACGGTAGATATACTAAAAACCCTTTTTGTCGTTTTAGCCACACCCTTGGCCATTGGAATGCTTGTCAAAAATCGTTCCCCACGTTTTGCTGAAAAAATGGAACGGCCCGTGCGTATTGCATCTTCGCTTTTCCTCACCATAGTTATTTTAGGACTGGTGGCGCGCGAGTTCGATTTATTACGCCTTTATCTACCACAAACCTTAGGAATTGTCATGGCGCTAAACGCCATTACCATGGGCATGGGTTATGTGTTGTCGAAAAGCTTTGGCCTTTCCTTTAAGCAGGCCATGACCATTGCCATAGAGTCGGGCATTCAAAACGGAACCCTGACCATAAGTTTGGCTGTCATTACCCTAAACCAACCTGATTTTGCTATTGTAGCTGCGATTTATTCTTTGGTGATGTATGCCATGTCGAGTATTCCCATTTATTTTGGGATTAAACATCAATCATAAATGATTCCAGGTTTCCCGCTAAGACATTCAAACTGTTTTTGGAAGTAACCCTCGAACATGTTTTTTGTCGCCCGTTGAAAATTGCGGTAGGCATCTTCATTGTCATAGGTTAGTCCCCAAATGTTGACGTGTTCACTATCACATTCTTCTTGAGAATTGATTATTTGTGGATCTTGATGGCGCCCCGTCATGATATGTCCTCCTTGGCATAAGTGTTCTAGCCCCAGAATATCGTGTCCAAATTCATGCCACATAAGGCTAAGGCGGAAGTCGTTAAAGTCTCGAATACTTTCGTTATTCCAATCACTTTTCCGAAGACCAATGCCAATAGAGTTGGGGTTACAGGCTTTAAATGCATAGCCTACCGCATCGTCAAAGTCATCGGGTTCCCAAATTAATTCAAAATCACTTGCGTTTAAATGACTAATGTCAACACCATGTCGCGCAGCATCTTTTATAAAAGCGTCTAGATGCGAATACGGGTCAAAAAAATCGATGGCTGCATATATGGAATCAGAGAAAATACCAGTTCCTAATTCACGGTATTCTTTTAGTAATTCTGCGTTTGTACGTTGGAAAGGAATATGTTCTGATGGAGACAAAATAAGATTGGCAAAAAGGACTTCTTCGTTCTCTTCACCTCGGTTTTGGGTGATGTCTAAGACCAATTGAAATTCTGTTGCATTGATGAGCCGCTGATCGATTACTGTTCGGGTTGCATAGTAATTGTCTCGGTAATTTAGTTCCTGAAAATAGGGAAGACTATTGAAGGCTGAACTATCCCGAACGACTCCCCAAAAAGTGATAAGGCTATCTTTAATTTGGTAGTGGGAAGTGAATATTTCTTTGTCGGGAGTATAGGCCATGGTATCTAAAATGGCCAGAGAAGAAGCAATTTTGATTTGTGTTCGTTTGTACAATCCATCTCTAATCCCTGCAAGAAGAATGAGTTGTTGGGCGTATTCTTCGAGTAAAATTTCTGCAGACTCTAATGAAATCGTTGCTTCTTCCAAAGCAGTTTGTAATTCTGTTAAGTGCTGGCTTAACTGGCTATTCTGACTGAGCAACGTCGCATTCTGTTCTAAGAGTGAATTGAGTTGGCTTTCCAAGTTCGTCTTATGCGCGTTAATACGTTCGATCTCTGCCTGAGCGGCATTGAGCTCATCAAGATAAAAGTCTTTTTGACAGGAAAAAAGAAGTAATAGTAGAAGAGCTAAAAAACAACGGTGAATAATCATCTTGATACAATTTGGGACACAAAAGATATAAAAAACCCCCCGATTATTGTCGGGGGTTTATAAACTGTAACAAAGCAGAGACTATTTGTTCACTGCTTTTAAGGTGCCCATGATTTTCCCTTCGAGTTCTTCCATTAAATCTGGATTGTCTTCCAAGAGTGTTTTTACTGCATCACGTCCTTGTCCTAGTTTGGTGTCACCATAACTGAACCAAGAACCCGATTTTTTGATGATTTCGTAGTTTACCCCAAGGTCAATGATTTCACCAATCTTGGAAATCCCTGTGCCGTACATGATGTCGAATTCGGTTGTCTTAAAGGGTGGAGCAACTTTGTTTTTCACCACCTTCACACGGGTTTTATTCCCCAATACTTCCGCATCAGCATTTTTGATTTGTGTCGATCGACGGATATCCAAACGCACAGAAGCATAGAACTTCAAGGCATTTCCTCCAGTGGTGGTTTCTGGATTTCCAAACATCACACCAATTTTCTCCCGCAACTGGTTAATAAAGAACACAGTACAGTTGGTTTTGCTGATGGAACCGGTCAATTTTCGAAGTGCCTGCGACATTAAACGCGCATGGAGGCCCATTTTGGAGTCTCCCATTTCTCCTTCAATCTCACTCTTTGGCGTCAAGGCAGCAACTGAGTCAATCACCACAATATCTACTGCTCCAGAACGGATGAGGTTGTCGGCAATTTCGAGTGCCTGCTCTCCGTGGTCGGGTTGCGAAATGATGAGTTCATTGATATCAACGCCTAATTTCTCTGCATAAAAACGGTCAAAAGCGTGTTCTGCATCGATAAAAGCAGCAATGCCTCCCTGCTTTTGGCATTCGGCAATGGCATGAAGCGTCAAGGTGGTTTTACCCGACGATTCTGGGCCGTAGATTTCAACCACACGACCGCGAGGATAACCTCCCACGCCCAAAGCGATATCGAGTCCAATGGAGCCCGAAGAAATGGATTCCACATCTTCTATGGCAACATCGCCCATTTTCATCACAGACCCTTTTCCATAGGTCTTGTCTAGTTTGTCTAAGGTAAGTTGTAGCGCCTTTAATTTGGCGGCTTTATCATCGGCCATAAGTGTTCTTTTTCGTTGGTTAAAAATAAAACTTTCTCCCATTCTTCGTGCATACCTCTTCGAGGGGTTATTAACAACTTTGTCTTTTTTGCTATATTTGAGTTGAATAGTACCTAAACTTGTTCTTTACCCATGAAAAAACTCGTCGTCTATTATTTTTTTATTTTCACCCCCCTTTTTTTACTTCTATGGTTGAGCAATGAAAAGGAGATCGAATCATCCTTGTTTGTAGGGTTACTCTTTTTCTATATCGCACCTATACAGACGGGAAACGACTTGTAAACAAAGGAGTTCTTCTAAAAAAAGACATTTGGCGCTTGATGCTCCTGGGTTTTCGCCTGAGTCATTTTAGGGCACTCTCTTGGAAATAGCGGGCAATAACCAAACGTGCTTCTATATGCTGTAATTTTTTATCTTTGCCCCACACTTAAACCGTTTATAGCATGCAACTGTACAACAAATTAAGTGCGCAAGAGCGAGCGGTGTTGCTCGAGGAAGCGGGGACGGAACGCCTTACCCTTTCCTTTTACCATTATGCGCACATCGAAGATCCGCAACTATTTCGTGATATGCTTTTCTTGCAGTGGGACGCTCTGGAGATTTTGGGACGTATCTATGTAGCCAAAGAAGGCATCAATGCACAGTTATCTTTACCGGCACCCCGTTTTGAGGCTTTTAAAAAATACTTGGATAGCATCGATTTCTTGCAAGGCATTCGCCTCAATATTGCGGTAGAGCAGGATTTAAAATCGTTTTTAAAGTTAAAAATAAAAGTGCGCGACAAAATTGTTGCAGACGGCTTGGAAGACAACACCTTTGACGTCACCCAAAAAGGAAAGCACGTAAGTGCAGAAGAATTCAATGCCCTTTTGGAAGATGAGAACACCATTTGTGTGGACATGCGCAACCATTACGAAAGCGAGATTGGTCAATTTAAAGGAGCCGTTACGCCTGACGTTGACACTTTTCGGGAATCCTTGTCCATCATTGAAGAAGACTTGGCCTCGCACAAAAGTGATAAGAAATTACTGATGTACTGCACTGGGGGAATTCGCTGTGAAAAGGCTTCGGCTTATTTTAAGCACAAAGGTTTTGAGAGTGTCTTTCAGCTCGAAGGGGGAATTATTGAATACACCCGCCAGGTAAAGGACAAGCAACTCGAAAACAAGTTTATTGGAAAGAATTTTGTCTTTGACGAGCGCCGCGGAGAACGGATTACCGATGACATTATTTCCCAATGCCACCAATGCGGTCAACCCAGTGATCTACACGTCAACTGCGCCAACGAGGCGTGTCACTTGTTGTTTATTCAGTGTGAAAGCTGTAAAGAAAAAAGACAAAATTGTTGCTCTGACCCCTGTCAAGAAATCATTCAATTACCCATTGAAGAGCAAAAGACCTTGCGCAAGGGGACGCACAACAGCAATAAGATATTTAAAAAAGGGCGTTCTGACGTCTTAAAATTTAAGTCGCATTAACAGTTTTTTGGCATGCAGGTTTTGTGAAAACCTCCTATCTTTACGTTTAAACTAAAAAACTCAACTATGGCATGTGCTTCTTGTTCCAGTGCAGACGGATCCCCTCGCGGGTGTAAAAGCAATGGTACCTGCGGCACCGACAGTTGCAATAAGTTAACTGTTTTTGACTGGCTGTCGAATATGCAACTGCCTGGTGGTCAAGAGCCCTTTACCTTGGTTGAAGTACGGTTT
>Ga0115572_10000067_pt1 | contig 88462 bp, 87 predicted proteins | sample COGITO_mtgs_1206_FD_88681 | JGI IMG/M metagenome (GOLD analysis project Ga0115572, IMG submission 88681) | Pelagic marine microbial communities from North Sea - COGITO_mtgs_120607 | ecosystem: Environmental > Aquatic > Marine > Epipelagic | place: Germany:Helgoland, sampling site Kabeltonne... | reverse complement strand
TTGGTTGAGACCCACACCTAGTGCCCAACGTTTACGGCATGGACTACCAGGGTATCTAATCCTGTTTGCTACCCATGCTTTCGCTCCTCAGCGTCAGTTACGGCCCAGAGCGGCGCCTTCGCCACTGGTGTTCCTCCTGATATCTGCGCATTTCACCGCTACACCAGGAATTCCCCGCTCCCCTACCGCACTCTAGTCACAGTAGTATCGAGTGACCTCTTGAGGTTAAGCCTCAAGTTTTCACACCCGACTGACTGAACCGCCTACGAGCTCTTTACGCCCAATAAATCCGGATAACGCTTGGTGCCTACGTGTTACCGCGGCTGCTGGCACGTAGTTGGCCGCACCTTCTTCTGTAGGTACCGTCATTTTCTTCCCTACTGAAAGCGGTTTACAACCCTAAGGCCTTCTTCCCGCACGCGGCGTTGCTGCATCAGGCTTGCGCCCATTGTGCAAGATTCCCCACTGCTGCCTCCCGTAGGAGTCTGGGCCGTGTCTCAGTCCCAGTGTGGCTGATCATCCTCTCAGACCAGCTACCCGTCGATGCCTTGGTGAGCCATTACCCCCCCAACAAGCTGATAGGCCGTGAGACCCTCCCGGACCGGCGGACCTTTCATCAAATCCCCATGCGGGAAAAAGACGACATTCGGTATTAGCAGCCGTTTCCAACTGTTATCCCAAAGTCCAGGGCAGGTTTCTCACGTGTTACGCACCCGTTCGCCACTAAATCTTCCGGAGCAAGCTCCATGGACTTCGTTCGACTTGCATGTGTTAAGCACGCCGCCAGCGTTCATCCTGAGCCAGGATCAAACTCTCCAACAAAAACGTGGCCAAAAAAGGCAACGAAAGTCAGATGAGCACCCCACCCAACAAACGTTGAATGAAGCATCCAGCTGTATGTGGCCATCCGCAATCAAAGCCGAGCAAACCCGACCCATCAAACGAACAACCGATATTCATGTTGCCACCGGCAAAAAGCCGACAGCGAAATTGACAGACAATCTCAACCAACACCCCAAAAGGGATACCGACCGGACTGCCCGCACTGGCGTTCTGTCTTCTCTTCCGTTTTCAAGGAGCCGAAGCCCGGAACACGCACAAACCAGGAACAAAACCCCAACAAAGCGTTGATTCCATCCGCACCCCCGACAGCCAAAACCCCCGAGAAGCGAAGAACAACGCTAACACCCCCCAAACAACGCAGCAACCTTACTCACGAACAAATCTGGAGCAGATGATGCAGCTTCTTCCCGCGACGGAGCAGCAGGTACGTCCCATGAAGCGGTTTTTGGTCGCTGAGCTGGATGTTTGCGTCCAGGCGAACTCCGTTCACCGAGTAGGCATTCTGCTCCATGGTGCGCCGCGCGTCGCCGTTCGATTTGGCAAGCCCAGCGGCGACGAGGACTGCTGCCGTGTCGTCAAGCTCCGAGGCCAGCAGTCTGGTCATGGGAATCTCGCTGGCCAACATCTCGAAGGCGGCAGCTGACGCCCCGGTAGGGTCGCTCGCGAACAAGACGTCGGCCGCTTCGGCCGCCGCTTCGGCCGCCGCCGCTCCGTGGACCAACGTGACCATGTCAGCGGCCAGGGTGCGTTGGCCGATTCGGAGATGTGGTGCCTTAGCGTGTTCGTCGGCGATCGCTTCGATCTCGACCACCGGACGCAGCGAGAAGGTGAGCAACTGGGAGCGAATCGCATCGTCAGGTGTCTGCATCCAGTGTTGCCGAAACGCGTAGGCGCTGGTCTTCGTCGCGTCAAGCCAAACTCGGGCGCCCGTGGTCTTGCCCAGCTTGGTGCCGTCGGATGCGGTGAGTAGCGGCCACGAGAACGCATGAACCGCCGTATGGCGCTTGCGGCGAATCAGATCGACCCCGGAGATGATGTTGCCCCATTGGTCGGAGCCTCCAATCTGAATCGAGCAGCCCAAATTGTCGTGGAGCCAGAGGTAATCGTTGGCTTGGAGCAGCATGTAGCTGAACTCGGTGAAGCTAATTCCATGCTCTGAGTTGATCCGCACCTTGACGCTCTCGCGCGCCATCATCTGGTTGACGGTGACGTGCTTGCCGACGTCGCGAAGGAACTCGAGGATCGATATCGGTTGGGTCCAGTCGCGGTTGTCCACTAGGGCCCCGTGCTCAGGATCGGTCAGGTCGACGATTCGGCCCAATTGCTCCTTGATCCACGCCACGTTGTGGTCGAGCACCTCGTCATCGAGCAGGTTTCGCTCATCGGATCGCCCACTCGGGTCCCCGACCATGCCGGTCGCGCCACCCGCCAAGGCGATCGCCTTGTGCCCCGCGTCCTGAAAGCGGCGCAGCATGATCAACCCGATGAGGTTGCCGACGTGCAGGCTGTCGGCCGTCGGGTCGCAGCCGTAGTAGACGCCGACGGCACCCGCGGCAACATGCGTTCGCAGTTGCTCCCGGTCTGTCGAGTCGTGGATCAACCCACGCGCTTCGAGATCTGCGATGAGGTCGCCGTCGACAAGGGCCATATCTCCCGACAGTAGTATCCGCGTCATGCGCGACCCGTGGAACGACGCCGAACTCGCACGGCGCTTCACGTCCCAGGCACGCACCGCAATGCCCCGTGCTCCGCTGAACTCGGCGCTCTGTGCCGCAGTTGCCAACGACCGCTCACTACACACCCTGCTCGGTCATGCCCCGACGACTCGGCAGCATCCAATCCTTCTACTCGCCGTCATCCACTTCCTGCTACTTGCCGAACCGGACCAGGCGCTAGCGGGTTGGTATCCGAACATCGCCGTCGACGCCCGCAATCCGCTCGACCCGGAGCTCGGCGCCACCCTCGCCGACTTCGTCCACGAGCGGTCACCCGCCGTTCTCGAACTCCTCGAAACCCGACGGGTGCAGACAAATGAGGTTGGCCGGTGCGCGTTGTTTCTCCCGCCGATGACCACCGTGGCGGCTGGAGTCGGGCCGATTGCCCACGTCGACGTCGGTAGCAGCGCCGGCTTGACGTTGCTCATGTCGCACTTTGCGTACCGCTACAACGAAGGTCCAACCATCGGGCAGAGCCGAGTACGTCTCGACTGCAGCACGAGCGGATCGGGGACCGTTCCCGACGCGATCCCACCGATCGCATCAGCACAAGGAGTCGACATCGACCCAATCGACATCACGAATCCCAGCGATGCTCGTTGGCTCCAAGCATGTTGCTGGCCTGATCAGACCGACCGATTCCGACGCCTCGCTAATGCCCTCGCCATTGCCCACCAAAACCCACCAGGGGTTCGTAGCGGCGATGCCGTCGAGTTGGTCGGGGACCTTGTCGAGAAAGCCGTACATGCCGGGCACCCTGTCGTGACGACGTCATGGGTCATGAACTATCTCGACCCGTCCCACCGACGCCGCTTCATGGAGCGCCTCGAGGAACTAGGAACCGAGATCGATCTCAGTTGGGTACTCGCCGAATCACCGGACCAAACGCCCGAGCTTCCCCACCCTGCCGACCTCGCCGGTAAAGACATCACCGCATTGTCCCTCGTCACGTGGCGCGCAGGGGCCAGGCAGGTACAACCACTCGCCACCTGCCATCCCCACGGCTACTGGCTGCACTGGCGCTGACAGAGTCGAATCTGGGTTCGGCCCACAGCGCACGACGTCGATACCGTCGCTGAGGTGACGACTGAAGACTTGACCTTCGACCCTGACGCACTGCGCGACAAGTACCGCCGCGAGCGGGACAAGCGTGTCCGCGTCGACGGCAACGAGCAGTACACCGAAGTCGAGGGCGAGTTCTCGAGCTTCGCTGAGGACCCGTACATCGAGGAACAGATCGAACGCGAGCCACTCTGCGACGACACCGAGGTGATCGTCATCGGTGGTGGTTTCGGCGGTCTCCTCGCCGGCGCCCGGCTCCGCGAGCACGGCATCGCGAGCATCCGCCTGATCGAGAAAGGCGGTGACTTCGGCGGCACCTGGTACTGGAACCGATACCCGGGCGCGATGTGCGATGTCGAGTCGTACGTCTATCTTCCGCTGCTCGAAGAGCTCGGTTACGTTCCGAGCGAAAAATATGTGCACGCGGCGGAGATCCTTGCTCACAGCCGGGCTATCGGCGAGCACTACGACCTGTACGACAACGCCTGTTTCCAGACCGAGGTCATCGCAATGCGGTGGAGCAACGACGAGCAGCGCTGGATCGTCTCGACCAACCAGGGTGACGAGATGCGAGCGAAATTCGTTGCGATGGCGAACGGCCCGCTCCACCGCCCCAAACTGCCGGGAATCAGTGGCATCAACGACTTTGCAGGGCACACCTTCCATACCAGCCGATGGGACTACGGATACACCGGCGGCGGCCCCGACGGCGGCCTTACCGGACTCGCCGGCAAGCGCGTCGGCATTATCGGCACCGGTGCTACGGCGGTGCAGTGCATCCCCCACCTCGGCGAAGGAGCTGACAAGTTGCACGTCTTCCAGCGCACCCCGTCGTCAATCGATGTCCGCGATAACCGGCCAACCGATCCGGAATGGGCGGCATCGCTCCAACCTGGCTGGCAGACCGATCGGATGCAGAACTTCAACGCACTCGTCTCGGGGCAACCGCAACCGGTCGACCTCGTCGACGACGGCTGGACCGACATCATCGGCAAGCTCCTCGTGCGCATCCAACAGGCTGGCCAGGATGCCGACCTCTCCCCAGAAGGCATCGGACGCTCGATGGAACTCGCCGACTTCGAGAAGATGGAGGAGATCCGACGCCGAGCGCAAGAAATCGTCGACGATCCGGCGACGGCCGAGTCCCTGAAGCCCTGGTACCGACAGTTCTGCAAACGGCCGTGCTTCCACGACGACTACCTGCAGGCGTTCAACCGCTCGAACGTAACCTTGGTCGACACCGACGGGCGTGGGATCGATCAGATTACGTCGAGCGGGATCGTGGCTAACGGCGTTGAGTATCCCCTCGATTGCATCGTATTCGCCACCGGCTTCGAAGTCGGCACCGACTACTCACGCCGTTCGGGCTACGAGGTCACTGGACGAACCGGGGAGACCCTGACCGAGAAATGGCACGGCGGCATGGAGACCATGCATGGCATCTTCAGTCACGGGTTCCCCAACCTATTCATCATGAGCCCAGGCCAGGCCGGATTCACCGTCAGCTTTCCGCACCTGCTCGGTGAGCAGGCACATCACATTGCTCACGTCGTCCATCATGCGTTGACGCACGACGTCACGATGGTCGAGGTGACGTCAGGTGCCGAACAGGAGTGGGTTCAGACAGTGATCGACAAGTCCCGTATCTCTCTGCCCTTTCTGGAATCCTGCACGCCCGGCTACTACAACAACGAAGGTCAACCGGAGAAGCGAGCAGCGCAGAACTCCACGTACGGCGGCGGCTCCATCGAGTACTTCCAGATTCTCGCCGACTGGCGCGCCGATGGCTCAATGCCGGGGCTGCATCTGGCCGAGGCCGATCCCACACCGGTGAGCACTTCATGACCTGGCTCGACGAACTACCCGAACTGACCACCATCGAGGCCGCCGAACCTGATGATGGCATTGCACTCATCACCCTGCACCGGCCCGATCGTCTAAACGCGATCACGTCGACGATGATCAGCGAACTCGAACAGATCGTCGCAGCGGTCGATGCAGACCCTGCACTCCGTGCGGTCGTTATCACGGGCGCTGGCCGCGGATTCTGCGCAGGTCTCGACCTCCAATCTCAGGGTGTCGCTCCCGGCGCAGAAGACGTGCGCCCAACTGTGGCCGGCTTAATGTGGCAGGACCACCTCGCCACGCTCCATGAACGCATCCATCGATCACGCAAACCATGGATTGCTGCGGTCAACGGTGCATGTGTCGGTGGCGGATTCGCGCTAGCACTCGCTTGTGACATCCGGACGGCTTCGCGAGCAGCAACGTTCGGTGCCGTGTTCTTGAAGATCGGGGTGTCGAACTGCGATATGGGCACAAGCTACTTCCTTCCGCGTCTTGTCGGGGCGTCGCGCTCGGCCGAACTGCTCCTCACGGCTCGGACCTTCGATGCCGACGAGGCCGCCAACATTGGTCTTTTGACCTCGCTCGATGACGACCCGGTCGCCGAGGCGCTCACGACTGCGCGCCTTATCCGCGCGAACCCTCCGTTCGGAACCTGGATGACCAAGGAAACGATGTGGCAGACAGTGGATGCGCCCTCGCTGCGTCATGCGCTCGACATCGAGAACCGAACCCAGATCATGTGCAGTGCGAATGGCGACATCACCGAAGCCCGGAGGGCATTTGCCGAAAAACGTCCGCCCGAGTGGAGCAGCCTCTGACCGGTCAATCGCCGTTCATCGTATCAGCAGCGCCACGCAGCTCGCCGAACAGCATGTCGCCGAAACCCGGTTCATAGGCCGCCTCGGGGTTTGCCCTAACGGCGTTGTCAAGCTTATGTGCATCGTCGCCGACGAGGATCCGCCAGCGGTTTTCGCGGACGCCGGTCAGGATCACCGTGGCCGCTTCAGATGCAGTCATTGGCGCCATGTCATGGAACATTTGGTCGGCAAGCTTGCCTAGTTCGCGTTCTTCGTCGGTGAGATCACGCGATCCGTAGTTCATCGAGCTGGCGACAATATTGGTTCCGATGTGCCCTGGCATCACGACCGAAGCGCTGACGTGAGGCGCATTGACGGCCAAGTCGGTGATCAACGCCTCGGTGAAGCCCTTCACGGCGAACTTGGCCGCCGAGTACGCTGTGTGCGGTCGGTCAGCACCTATCGATGCCCAGAAGCCGTTGACGCTCGACGTGTTGACGATGTGGCCTTCGTCGGACTTTGCAATCGCGTCGAGGAAAGCCAGTGTCCCCCATCGCACGCCGTAGAAGCAGACGTTGAAGCAGCGGTCCCATGCTTCCCGGCTATCGGTGAAGACCGAACCGCCACCGCTGAGGCCGGCGTTGTTGAAGAGCAAATTGACATGGTCGGAGTCATGTGCTTCAAGTACCTCATCGCGGAACACGAGCATCGCCGCCTCGTCACTCACGTCGGCGGTGTGGGTGGAGATCCGGATGTCCGATGCCGGCGCGACGGCTCGGGCTCGTGTGGCGGTGTTGGCCATGTTCTCCTCCGAGAGATCGCACATCGAGACGTGAGCACCCGCTGCGGCCAGCTGAACGGCGAGCTCGCGTCCCATTCCGGTGCCGCCACCGGTGATAACGGCGATTTTTCCTGTGAAGTCCTGCACGATGCGAAACTAGGTCAATTCAGGCGGACGTAACGAGGCGCCCGAACCGTCTCCGGCGACAAGCATGGCCCTCTGATCCGCCAACCAAGTAGCACCTCCCGAGATGACGCCATCGTTGTACTCGAGCAGCGACACTTCGCTCAACAGGTCCGACCCAAGGATGTCCGTCTCTCGATCGGACCCGACACGCTTCGGCACGACTCAGCTGCCGACGAGGAATTCGCTGATCGAAAGCGCCTCCACCCGCAGCATTTCGCGATATGACTCAACCTGCTCCGCTCGGGCTGCCGGCCCGGCGGCACCACGACTCGATCGCATCGAGACGCCGACGCCTGGTCGGACCAACGCGGCACCATCAGCACCGAGCAGCGGATCGGCGGCAACGAGATCTGCCAGCGACCCCGCACCAGCAAGGCACGCCTGAACATGAGCACCGACGACGGCGTGCGCTTCCCTGAACGGCATACCGCCGCGGACAAGATACTCAGCGAGGTCGGTGGCCGCCATGGTCTCTTCGTCGGCGGCCGCCTGCATCCGTTCGGTATCGAACGTTGCAGTCGCGATCATGCCCGTGAGCGCCGCAACAGCGAGAGTCACCTGCTCAACCGAATCAAACAACGGTTCCTTATCCTCCTGGAGGTCACGGTTGTACGCCATCGGGAGGCCCTTGAGCGTCGCCAGCAAACCGCTCAGATTGCCGATCAGTCGACCACTCTTGCCACGTGCCAGCTCTGCGATGTCGGGGTTCTTCTTCTGCGGGAGCATCGATGATCCGGTGGCGTAGCCGTCGTCGAGGCGGGCAAAGCCGAACTCGCCCGACGTCCACAACACCCACTCCTCGCCGATTCGTGCGAGGTGGATACCGACCATTGCGAGGTCGAACACCGCTTCAGCCACGAAGTCTCGGTCGCTTACTGCATCGAGGCTGTTGTCAAACGCCTTTGCGAACCCGAGGTCAGCGGCGTTCCCGACGGGGTCGAGTGGTAACGACGAGCCGGCGAGCGCGCCCGCACCGAGCGGCGACACGTCAAGGCGGGCGATCGTGTCGAGCAGCCGGCTCACATCCCGGCCGAGCGACCACCCGTGGGCCATGAGGTGATGCGACAGCAGTACCGGTTGCGCCCGCTGGAGGTGGGTGTATCCGGGCAGGTAGGCGTCGCCGGCCTCAAGTGCTTGCTCAAGTAGTGCCTCCTGCATCTCGACGAGACGTAGTGCCACGTCACGCAACTCACGCTTGCACCACAACCGGAGGTCGGTGGCGACTTGGTCGTTGCGCGATCGACCGGTGTGGAGCTTGCCCCCAGCTGGTGCGAGTTCGGTGACCCGTCGCTCGATTGCGGTGTGGATGTCCTCGTCGCTGTCGACGAAGATAAACAGGCCCGTCTCCATCTCGATCCCGACGTCGTCGAGCGCTTCGAGGATGCTGTCTCTTTCGCCATCGGAGAGTAGGCCGACACGTGCCAGGCCGCGAACGTGTGCCTTGGAGCCGATGATGTCGTCACGCCACATCCGTTGGTCGTACGGAAGACTGACCGTGTAGGCGAGCAGCGATTCTGATGGGCCGCCGGTGAAGCGGCCGTGCCAGAGGGTCTTGGCTTGCGCCGGAATCTTTCCGGCGCGAGCAAATTCGTGTTTGTCGTCGAGATCCATAGGGTTCCAGTCAGTCGATTCCGGCGAGTTGCCGGAGCTGGTCGGCGAGGCCAGCACCGTTGTCGTCGGCCGCCACGCACATCAGTGTGTCATCGCCTGCGACAGTTCCGATCATGCCCTCAACACGGCTCCGATCGAGAGCAGATGCGACGACGTGGGCGCATCCGGGCGGGGTGCGCAGAACGACGAGGTTGCCCGAGTGCGCGACTTCGGCGACCCACTCCCCCATTACGCGGCGCAGTTGGTCGAGCGGTGCCAGCCGGTCCGGTTCGAACTCCGGGATCGCGTACACCGTATTCCCGCTCGCCACCCGTACCTTTACCGCACCGATGTCGTCGAGGTCGCGAGACACAGTCGCCTGCGTGGCATCAATGCCCTTCGTTGCGAGTAATTCGATCAGCTCCGGCTGGCTGGTGACCTCGTGTTCACCCACGAGGCGAACGATCACCGACTGGCGTTGCACCTTGGTCGTCATCGCGTGACTTCCGACAAGACGAAGGCGAGCGCACCACGAGCCGCGTGCATGCGATTGTGCCCCTGCTGGAAGACCGCTGATTGCGGTCCGTCGATCACATCGGCGGACACCTCGAAGCCTCGGTACGCCGGCAGACAGTGCATAAACACAGCGTTGGGGTCGGCGAGCGCCATGATGTCGTCGTCTACGGTGTAGCCCTCGAAGGCTCGGCGACGTGCGGCTTTCTCGGTCTCCTGCCCCATCGACACCCAGGTATCGGTGTGCACAGCATTCGCCCCCTCGGCTGCCTCGGCGGCGCGGGTCACCTGCTCGATGGTTCCGGTGCCGATCGTCGACAGGCGTTCGAGTTCGGCGTCGTCGGCATCAAAGCCGCGCGGGCAACCGAGCCGAACGTGCATGCCAAGCAGCAACGAGATCTCCGCGAGTGACCGAGCGACGTTCGCATAGTCGCCCACGTAAGCAACCGTCTGCCCGGTGAGCACACCGAGACGCTGGCGCATTGTGAGCGCATCGGCGAACGCCTGCAGTGGATGAGAGCGATCGGAGAGCATGTTGACGACCGGCACTTCGGTCCCGTCGGCGTCGAGCGCCGCCGCTGCCCGTTCAACCGTGGCGTGGTCGAACACCCGGGCCGCGATGATCGAGTGGTAGCCGGCCATAATCCGCGCCACGTCTTCGACCGGCTCTCGGGTGTCGAAGCCGATTTCTTCGCCCCGGGTGTACACTGGGTGTCCGCCGAGCTGAACCACGGCCATTTCCATCGAGTGCCGAGTTCTGTTCGATGGCTTCTCGAAGATGAGCGATGCCCCGTGGCCATCGAGCGGGCGCCCGAGTGACTCGATCGGCTGCTCGGCCAGATCGAGGATGGCCATGACTTCGGCAGTGTTAAAGTCGACGATGTCGAGCAGATGGCGAGTCATGCGTCGGCCTCGTGGAGCTGTACGTTCAATGCGTCGTCGATCATCGCAATCGCCTCGTCAAGTTCATCGTCGCTGACGGTCAACGGAGGGAGCAGGCGAATCGTCGTCGGGCTCACCGCATTGACGATCAGTCCGGCATCGAGCAGGTCGACGTACGCCTGCTTGGCGTCGAGACCCTCGGCAAGCTCCACACCGAGCATCAGCCCGGCACCGCGGACGCCGATCACGCCGTGAAGCGCCCTGAGCCCGTCGACGAGATGAGCCCCCTTACGCTCGGCGAGCGCAGGTGCATCGAGTCGCTGCATTTCATCGATCACTGCGTTGACCGCCGAACAGGCGATCGCCGTGCCCGAGTAGGTGCTGCCGTGATCGCCGGGTTCGAATACTGCGGCCACGTCGGTACGCGCCCAGCAGGCACCGACCGGCATGCCGTTGCCCATCGCCTTCGCCAACGTGACCACGTCGGGCGAGATGCCGGTGTGCTCAAACCCGAACCACCTCCCAGTGCGGGCGAAGCCGGTCTGGATCTCATCGACCATCATCAACGCGCCGGCGTCGTCGCAAATTTCGCGCACCGCGCGGAAATACTCCGCAGTGGCGGGGTGCACCCCTCCTTCACCTTGAATCGGCTCGATTAGTACTGCGGCAACCGAACCGTCGACTGCGGCACGGATCGCATCGATGTCGCCCCACGGAACATGGTGGAAGCCCGCGGGCATCGGTTGGAATGGTTCGTGCTTCGTGGGCTGGCCCGTGGCTGCGAGGGTGGCGAGCGTGCGCCCGTGGAAGCTGCCGAGAGTGCTGACGATGGTGTGGCGACCACGCCCACCGTGCTTGCGGGCGAGTTTGATGGCACACTCGTTTGATTCGGCGCCGGAGTTGGTGAAGAAGAGTTGACCGTTGTGGCCGGTGGCGTCGCGCAGCAACGTGTTGATCTTTACCGCCGCCTCGGTCGCGACCGGGTTGGCGAAAAAGTTCGATACGTGCAGCAGTTGCTCGGCCTGATCGGCGATGGATTCGGCGACGACCGGGTGCGAGTGACCGAGCGATACGACGGCGATCCCAGCGAGGAAGTCCAGGTACCGCTTGCCGTCGGAATCCCAGAGCTCGGTCCCTCGACCGCGGTCAAACATGACCGCAGGCGGGCCGAACACCGGCATAAACGGGCACGCGTCCATCGGTGCGTGGTGGAAGGCGTGGGCATTCATGAGGGCATCACCATGGTTCCGATTCCGTTGTCGGTGAACAATTCGAGCAAGAGAACGTGGGCGATTCGCCCGTCGAGAATGTGGGCGCGGTGCACGCCGTTCCGAACGGCTTGCTGACAGCTGGCGACCTTCGGGATCATCCCGCCGGCAATGACCCCGTCTTCGATCAGTTGATCGAGGTGGTCAGCTGTCGTCTGTCGAATCAAACTCGTCGGGTCGGCGACCTCGGAGCGGAGCCCTTCGATATCGGTCAGGTAGATCAGCTTCTCGGCGCCGAGTGCCTCGGCGATCACCCCGGCCACCGTGTCGGCATTGATATTGAACGCTTGCCCGGTCTCGTCGGAACCGATCGTGGCGATCACAGGGATGAACTCGTCGTCCAGGAGTCCGTGGACCACTTCAGGGTTAATCTGCGTGACATCACCCACGAACCCCAGCCGCTCATCGCGGGCGCGTGCCCGGATCAGGCCGCCATCGACGCCGGACACCCCGACGGCATAATTTCCGTGAACGTTGATAGCGGCCACGACTTGCGGGTTCACCTGCCCCTTGAGCACCATTCGGGCGATGTCGACAGTCTCGGCATCGGTCACCCGCAGCCCGTCGACGAACTCTGTCTTCTTGCCAAGCCGGGTCATCAGCGCAGAGATCTGTGGGCCGCCACCGTGAACGACGACCGGTCGCATTCCAACGAGGCGCATCATCACGATGTCCTCGGCGAACAGCGCTAGCGCATCGTGTTCGGATGATCCTGCCAGTGCGTTGCCGCCGTACTTGACAACAATTGTCTTCCCGGCGAAGCGACGGATGTAGGGCAACGCCTCGACGAGCGTTTCGGCGCGGAGCGCCGCACTCGGGAGGTGTGTCGGTTCGGACGCTCTCACGGCGCCAGCCCAATCGTTGCGAGGCCCGCTGTTTCGTCGAGTCCGAGTGCGACGTTCGCTGACTGGATGGCGCCGCCCGAGGCACCCTTGGTGAGATTGTCGATCGCACACATGGTGATCACGGTTTGGGTCCGCTCGTCGAACCGGGCCGTCACGTGTGCCGTATTTGATCCAAGGACCGACTTCGTTGCCGGCGGCCTGTCGATTACGGTAGTGAACGGCTCACCTTCGTAGGCGTCGCGCATCGTCGCCATGAGACGGTCTGCGGAGCAATCCGCCGCAGGACGGGCGTAGCAGGTGGCGAGAATCCCCCGGCTCATCGGGGCGAGGTGCGGGGTGAACGTGACCTGTGCGCCGATCTCCTGCTCCATCTCGGGCGTGTGCCTGTGACGCAGCAGTCCGTACGCCATCACGTTGGAGTCGATGTTGGTGAAGACGTTCGTCTCCGTCGGGGTCCGCCCCGCCCCGGTGATGCCGGTGACGTTGTTGACGACGATGCCGGTCGACTCGATCAGGCTGGCCGCAACCAGCGGCTGGAGTGCAAGGGTTGCTGCGGTGACATGACAACCCGGGGTCGCGATGAGCGGCGCTCCCTTCAACTCATGGCGGTGCAGTTCGGGTAGGCCGAAAACCGCGTCGGCCAACAGGTCGGTCTGGGTGTGCTTGAACCCGTAGAACTCCGGGTACTTGGTGGCGTCCTTGATTCTGAACGCCGCTGACAGGTCGACGAGGCAGCCCACCTCCCCGATGAGTTGCGGTGCCAGTTTCATCGAGGCTTCGTGTGGGAGGCCGAGCACGACGAGGTCGAGCCCCGACACCTCGGCGAGATCAAACTCGCTATAAGTTAAGTCGGGGTAGGCGGTGGCCAGCGACGGATACAGATCGGCGACGCGACGTCTCGCCATCGAGTCACCGGTGGCAAGCGCGAGTTCCAAGTGCGGATGCGCCGCGATTAGCCGGAGCAGCTCCGCTCCCGTGTATCCGGATGCACCGATGATGCCGACCTGCAGGGATTTTTTCGTCATACCTGAATGACCATACACATCTTTGGATGACCATGCAACCGCTTCCGCCGTGCGCGCTGTTTCACCCAAACTGGTGAACGCTCCGCCCCGGAACGGGCCAGACTGGATGGGTGTTCTTGACGTCACCCCAGACGAAGGGTCGCCTGCTGCTGGCCACACCGCCGCTGTCTGACCCGAACTTTGACCGTACCGTTGTCTACGTGCTCGAGCACCACGAGGACGGCGCGATCGGGCTGATCCTGAATCGGCCGACCGACGAAGTGCTCACAGAGCCTCTCGATCGCTGGGTCGACCTCCAGTCGACACCGTCGTCGATTTTTATTGGCGGCCCGGTCGATACGAACGCAATGATCGCGATGGCGACCACCAAGGAACTGCTGAACGACTCGACCGACCTGCTGACACCGATCAGCGGATTGGTTGCATCAACTGACCTCTCGGCCGATCCGGCGATCGTTGCGGCACATGTCGACGCAGTCCGGATATTTCGCGGCTATGCCGGATGGGGCGCCGGGCAACTCGATCTTGAGCTAGAGGAAGGTGCGTGGCTTCTCCTCGACGCCGAGATCGGCGATGTGTTCTCCCACCGACCTGACGATCTGTGGCACCACGTACTGCGCCGCCAACCAGGTCGATTGAGCTGGCTGGCGCTGGCCCCGGACGACCTCAGCTTGAACTGATGCGCAATACGGCGATCGCGTCGTCTACCCGATCGATCGGCACCAACAAATGGTCGTGGTGGTAGCCAGCAAGCACGTTGCACGGGATCCCGGCGTCGCCGAGGACCTTCGAGAAAGCTGCGGTGAGACCGACCGCCTCGAGACTCGACTGTACCGTCAGCGACAGCCACGCCATTTCGACCACGGTCGGGAGACCGGCTCGACGTGCCGACTCGATCGGAAGCACCAGCGTCGTGGAGGTGCCCTCTTTGACCATCCCGTGCGCTGCCGCGAGCAGCCCGGGCGTGGGCACCTCCACCGCCACGAAGGTGAACACCCCCGGTCGTCGCTGGACGTCGAGTGAGGCGAGCATCGCCTCCAGGTCGGTTGCTCCCGGTGCCGTCACCGGATCAGCTTCGCAGCTCGGCGCCCAGTTTTGTCGCTGCGGCCTCGATGCCGCGACGAATCTCCGCTGTATCGGCATCGGTGAGGCTACGATCGGTCGCCTGGAAGCGAAGTCGGAAACCAAGCGCTCGGGATCCCGGCAAGTCAGGGTCGCGATAGTTGTCGAACAGGTCGAGATCGACGAGGTACTTGCCCGCTCCCTGTCGGACCACCTTCTCGAGTTTTTCTGCTGACACGTCATCGCTGAGACGGAACGACAGGTCGAGGTCGCTCGACGGGTACCGGCTCGTCGCCTTCCACTGGGCTGGCTTGGGTTCACGAGCAAGGAACTGGTCGAGGTCGATTTCGAGGATGGCGACTCGCTCGGTGACACCAAACGCCGCGAGCACATCGGGTGCGATCTCGCCGACAGCACCGAGCGGCACCTTCCCGGCCTGCAGTGTTGCCGAGCGGGTGGCATGAAGCCCCAACGGCACCCGATTCTGATCGACCCGTGCGCCCCCACCGAGCGCTGCGGTGATCTCTCGCCACACGGCCATCGCCTCGGGCGCCTCACTGCCGGCGAGCACGACGGTCAGCGCCTCGTACTCGTCGGGAAGGTCGCCCGCTCCTGGCGGGTAGACGTGACCGATCTCGAAGAACCGGGCACCGGTCCGGCGGTGTGATTCGTTGAACGCGATCGCCTGCTGCAGCCCAGGCCGCAAAGATGTACGCAGGACACTCTCGTCGGACACGAGCGGGTTCGTTATTGTGATCGATTCGCCTTCAAGGCCAGCCTTCTCGAGCGTGTCCGGTGCGAGGAAGGGATTGGGCATCGCCTCGGAGATCCCCAACCCGAGCAGCACGTCTCGGAGTTCTCGACGGCGCTGCTGACGAACTGTCAGACCACCGTGGTCGGACGATATCGGAACCCGCTTGCCGAGGCGGTCGTAGCCGTAGTGGCGGGCAACTTCTTCGATGACGTCGATCTCTGCGGTCGAGTCGAGTCGCCACGTCGGTAAGTCGACGGTCCGGGTGCCGCCCGTACCGCTGACGGTGTAGCCGATCGGGTCCAGCAGCTTCGGCAAGTCGTCCGCGACCAGTTCGGTTCCCAGGATGCGGTTCACGTTGGCGATCCGGACCTCGACGGGACGGTATTGTTCGGGCAGATCCTCGGATCGGGCGTCAGCGGCGCCGGAGTGCACGACGAGGTCGGGGCAGGTTTCCTCCAGCAACTCCACGAACCGGGCGACCGCCGTCGGCATGCCGTACGGGTCGACACCGCGCTCGAACCGTTGCGATGCCTCGGATCGTAGGCCGGTTCGGGTCACCGTTCGGCCGATGCCGACGAGCTCGAACCATGCCATCTCTAGTGCGACCGTCGTAGTCGCGTCCGAGATCTCAGAATCGAGACCGCCCATGATCCCGCCGACGCCGATCGGCACGTCGTTGGCGTCGCAGATCAGCAGATCGTTAGTCGAGAACGTGCGGTCTTCCCCGTCGAGCGTGACCAGGTGCTCACCGTCGGTTGCGAGCCGAACGCGGAACCCGCCACCGCCGAGGGTGTCGAGGTCGTACGCGTGGTTCGGCTGGTTCAGTTCGAGCATCACATAGTTGCTGACATCGACGACGTTGCTAATCGGCCGCATTCCGGCAGCGGTCAGTCGGCGCTGCATCCATTCGGCCGACTCGCCCACCGCCACACCGGAGATGACCGTCGACGTGAACCGAGAGCAGCGTTCTCCGTCGACCAATTCGACTGGCGTTGTGCGCTCCTCACCGTCGACCTTGAGCCCCGGCGTCGGCGGACGGAACTCGACGCCCATCTTTGCTGCCAGGTCGCGGGCGATACCCACGTACCCCCAGCAGTCGGGACGATTGCGGGTGACGTCGGCGTCGATCAGCACGTCGGGATCAATCCCGAGGGCATCGCCATACGGCAGACCAAGGGCGGTTCCGGCCGGCAGAACTCGGATTCCCGAGTGGTCCTCGCCGAGGCCAAGCTCCTGCGCAGAGCACAACATGCCCTCAGAGTCGATGCCGAGGATGCCGCGACGCTCGATCGTCATGCCGTTGGGCATCGTGGTGCCGAGCGTGGCGAGTGGGACGATGTCGTCGGCAGAGATGTTGCTCGCTCCACACCAAACATGCCGTTCGTTGCCATCGCCCACATCGACGTAGACCCGCTGCACCTTCGCCGCATCGGGATGCGCTTCGAGGCGGAGGATGCGAGCGGTGACCACACCGTCGACCGTCTCACCGATGGCCTCGATCGCGTCGACCTCAAGGCCGAGCGAGGTCAGTGCGTCGGCGACGCGTTGGACAGCGTCGGCGTCGGTTGGGTCACCGAAGTCGCCGTATTCGTTGAGCCAGGAAAGAAGAATTTTCATGATGACTGCGCTCCCTCAGAACTGTTCAACGAATCGGAGATCATCGGAGAACATCTCACGGATGTCGGCCACACCGTGGCGCATGATCGCCATCCGATCGATGCCGAATCCGAAGGCGAAGCCACTCCACTCCTCCGGGTCGACCCCACCAGCGCGGAGCACGTTCGGGTGGACCATTCCACTCCCCCCAAGTTCGATCCATGATCCGTCGGGGCGCTGAATGTCGAACTCTGCGGACGGTTCGGTAAATGGGAAATAGCTCGGCCGCAGTCGAGAGTTCCACCCCTTGCCAAAGAAAGCCTTGGTAAATGCATCGATCGTGCCGGCCAGGTCGGCCATCGAAATGTCGCGATCGATAACCAGGCCCTCGATCTGATGGAACACCGGCATGTGGGTGGCGTCGGGGGTATCTCGTCGGAAAACACGACCCGGGGCGATGATCCGGATCGGTGGCTCCTCGTCGAGCATTGTGCGGATCTGGACAGGTGACGTGTGCGTTCGCAGCACCGTGGTGCCGGCCTCTCCTTCGGGCGGTACGTGATCGACGAAGAGCGTGTCCCACTCGCCGCGCGCTGGGTGGCCGATCGGCATGTTAAGCGCTTCGAAGTTGTGCCAGTCGGTCTCGACCTCGGGTCCCTCTGCTACGCGGAAACCGAGTCCGACGAACACATCCTCGAGGCGCTCCCAGGCCTGAGTCACCAGGTGGGCGTGCCCACGTTTCGGTTTGCCGAGGTACTCGGTGAGGTCTATCCGTTCCGCCTCGACCTGAATACGTATGGCGTCCGCAGCAACGGCCGTTCGGCGTCTCTCAAGTGCGGCATCAATAGCGGCCATCGCCGCATTGATGGCCGCGCCGGCCTCCTTCTTGGCGTCGATCGACTCAAGTGATCCCAGTTGCTTCTTCAACCCGGCGAGTTCGCCCTTCTTTCCCGCGTAGCGGGTGGTCATGGCGGCAACTGCGTCGGGGCTGTCGGCTTGAGCGATGTCTGCGAGCGCCGCGTCACGGGCGGTGGTGATATCGGAAATCAAGAGGTGTCCTTTCGAAGGAACGGTGTGAGCAGGAGCGTTCTAGGTCCCCGGTTTCAGTCAGGGTCCGGAAATCGCTGCAACTGCGTCTTCACTGTGAGAATCGTAGCGGCTGGCCGAGCGCCGATCATGGATCAACTTCGCATGGTGATCCGCCGAGGCGCGGTCGCCGGTCGCGATCAGATGGGGCGTTCTGACAACATGAACCCATGGATCCATTGACGTACCGAATGATCGCAGTCAACGACGTCGAGTTGCAGGTCTCGGTCACAAACAGAGGTGGAGCTGCGGGGCTGGTTTTACTCTTACATGGCTTCCCGGAACTGGCCTTCTCCTGGCGCCACCAAATCCAGGCCCTCGCTGACGCCGGTTACGAGGTATGGGCACCTAACCTCCGCGGGTACGGAGAATCGTCGAAACCTCCCAAGGTGTCCGATTATTCAATGGACCGGTTGCTGAGCGACATCGCATCTCTCATCGACGAATCGGGCCGCAGCGACGTCACGCTGGTGGGCCATGATTGGGGTGCTGCGCAGGCGTGGATGTTCGCCATTCGCCGCGTCCGACCGATTCACCGGCTGGTGATTATGAATGTTCCTCACCCAACGTGCATGCGACGAGAACTGCGTTCGTTACGGCAGCTCCGCAAGTCCTGGTACATCTTCTTCTTCCAAATCCCATGGCTCCCAGAGAAGTTGCTCTGCGCCCGCAGGGCACAGGCAGTCGCTAACTCTTTCGAAAAAATGGCAGTTGACAAAAGCAGATTCCCTGCACCGGTTACCGACGTTTACCGAGAATCAGCACTCCGTCGCGATGCAATGCGGTCGATGATTAACTATTACCGTTCGGCGCTGCGCGGGGCCCGGTCCGGGGCGCGCGAGGAGCTTCCCGTCATCGCAATCCCAACGCTGATGCTGTGGGGCCTCGAGGACAAGGCGCTCTCGAGGGAGACAACAGAGGGAACGGCCCAGCACGTTGCCGACCTCACGCTCCGGTTCCTTCCCGGCGTGTCCCACTGGATACAACAGGAGGCGCCGGAGATCGTCAACGCAATGCTGCTCGCCTGGCTCGCCGACGAACTCGTCCCGGAGGCAGATGACATCATCGCTGAACGGCTCGAAGACCCCGCCGAGCACCGCTCGACTTGACCACGCCGCTGGTGAGCGTTGTCACGGACGCAATCATGCAATCCTCAGTCAGCTCGGGGAGCCGTGAGACGTACAATCCTCAGAAGTTACGAATCGGTTTGGGTCTAGCGCTATGTGCGACGGCGTGTGGGTCTCACATCTCGTAGCCACGTTGACGAGCGACTTCGAAGACCAAGATGGTGGCGGCCATTGCGACGTTGAGTGACTCGCTGCGGCCGCGGTGTCGGATCGTCAGCCATGTCCCGATTGGACCGTTAGTATCGTCCCACTCGTCGGGCAACCCGGCCGCCTCGTTGCCCATCACGATCGCAAGTCGCCCCGTGAGATCAGCGGCCGTGTGCTCAATAACCGTTCGGCCGGGAAACGTGTGGCTACTCGTCCCGGCGAGCAGGAACCCGGCATCGGCCACGTCATCAAGGTTCGCAACGACGACTGGCACGTGGAACAGAGCTCCTGCAGAGGCCCGGACCGCCTTTGGATTGAAAGCATCCGCACTGCCCGGCGTGAGGACAACGACGTCGGCACCCGCAGCTTCTGCGGACCGCAGTATCGTTCCAAGGTTCCCAGGGTCACCGATCTGGTCTAACACCACGGCGAAACTCGAATGGGCCAGCACCTCCGCTGCGTTGCGATCGGGCAGCTCGACGAGAACCAACGGGGCCTGAGGGCTGTGCGTTGTAGCAACCTTCTCGAATACACCGGCAGCGAGGTCTGCGAGCGGTCCGGCGCCCGTGATTTCGACCTCGCTCCCCTTTGGGCGATATTGACTGACGCAGATCCAGCCTGCACCCACAGCCTCTGCTGCAAACACTGGCCCTTCGATGACGAACAGACCTTCGTCTTGGCGTGCACTCCGCCGAGCGAGGAGTCGACGGAGCCGCTGTACCTGCTTGTTCGTGAAACCGAGGTCGCCCATCGAGTCATTCTGTCGGCAGAACGGTCGGTCCAGGCGACCGGAATCGAGAACTCAACGCAGAACTCACTCGTCGGCGTACCACGCTCCATGGAACCCAATCGGCACCCGCGCTGCCATTTTCACCCGGGCAATCGGACCGGCCTCGACGTCACGAGCATCAAGAATAACCAATTCCGACCGTTCGGTTTCCCGATCGCTGACGAACGTCATCAGCCAACCGTCGTCCTCCGCTGTACCCGTCGAGTCTGGGGCGAACGCATGTTCGCCGCTGACCTCACTGTCGGCGTAGTAAAAGGCGGCGGAGGAGCCGGTAGCGAAGTCGTATTTGACGACGCCATGGAAATCGAAGTTGAACTCCCAGGTCCGTTGCGGGCAGTCGTAGCCGTAGCGGTTCCGAAGTCCGGTGAAGTTTTCGTTGATCCGAGGAAACTCACCGGCAACATCATCGGTCTGGGAGTGGGAGACAGCGCCAGATGCCAGGTCGATTGTCCACTGCCAGGGCATCGGCTCCCGTGCCGCTCCCGGCTCGTCCGAGAACTGGAATCCACCAGGCATGTCGGCCATTCTCGGTGCCCGGATCTGCAGAGTTTCACCGTTATCCCAGGCATTGAAGAAGTGGACGACATAGCAGTTGTCGGTCTCGAACCAGCGCACGTCACCTGCTGAGCCTCGACGCGGAACGATGCCAATGCGAGTGCCATTGTCAGGGCGCCAGCTAATCGCCTCACCGCCCGACAACAATGCTCCGAGATCAAACACTGCAGGCGCATCAAGGAAAACCGCATAGTTCTCGGTGATCACGAAGTCATGCATCATCACACCGGCCGGCAAGTCGATATCGATGCTGTGCACCAACGCGCCAGACTCGTCAACCTCGTGGTACCGGAGGTACGGCTCCTCGGCGCTGTACCCGAAAAACAACATGTGCCCGGTAACCGGATCGACCTTCGGGTGCGCTGTACATGGCCCGACGAGCTTTCCGCCGAAATCGTGCTCTCCGATCGTCATGATATCACGGCTGAACTCAGTCGGAGGCCCGGCCTCCATTAACGAAAAGTACTTACCGGCGTGCCGAATCGTTGCCGTGTTGGCGGTGTTCTTTAGGATCCCTGCCTCGCCAACCACGTCAGCCGCCGGCAGCTGGAAGTTGGCCATGCCACCAAAACACGATTGATTGCGGGTCCGCTCTGCGAGGAGCCCTTTCGACTCGATCCAACGGTTCGAGTAGCTGGCCGTTCCGTCCGCGATGTAGACGGCATGCAGCATGCCGTCGCCATCGAACGGATGGTAGGCACCCATCGGCGCGAACTGAGGGTTCGGTCCTGTTCGAACGAACATGCCACGGAGCTCCGGAGGAATCTCTCCGACCACCTCAAGCGCCTCATCGTCGCGTTCGTCGAAGACTGGGGCCATCAATCCTTGAAGGAAGGGGGTCTGCCAGGTGTCGTGCTCTGTGGCGCTCACACCCCGATCATTGCACCTCAGATCGGTCGCCAGCGACCACTGAAAACGGCGAAGGGGCCGTGCAATCGGCACGGCCCCTTCAAGATTCGGTGATTATCCGCTCAGAGAGCGGCTTTGGCGTTGCCAACCAGCTTCGAGAAGGCCGCAGCATCGGTGACGGCGATCTCGGCCAGGATCTTTCGGTCGACCTCGATGCCCGCGGCGTTCAGGCCGGCGATGAACCGGCTGTAGCTCATGTCGTTCTGACGGCAAGCTGCGTTGATCCGCTGAATCCACAGACGGCGCATCTCGCCCTTGCGAGCACGACGATCGCGGAAGGCATAGTTGCCCGACCGCATGACCTGCTCGTTGGCGGCCCGGAACGAACGGCTCTTATTCCCGTAGTAGCCCTTGGCCTGCTTTAGGACCTTCTTGTGACGGTTCGTCTTCGTGACGCCGCGCTTGACTCGTGCCATTGATCTTCTCCTTCTCTTACTTCAACGTCTCGATCAGCGTTCGGCCAGCAGCCGCTTAATCTTCTTTGCATCGCCGGGATGGACGTCTTGGTCCTGCTCCAACCGACGCTTGTGACGTGATGACTTTTTCTCGAACAGATGCTGGTTGTTCGCCTGCTCGCGACGGAGCTTGCCTGTCCCCGTCTTCTTGAACCGCTTCGCAGCAGTCTTCGATGTCTTCATCTTCGGCATCTCAATCTCCTTCTGATTCAGCCTCAGCCGCAGGGGCGGCCTCGTTGGCCGCCTCCCTTTCAGCTTCTACGGCTGCCTTCTTGATCGCTTCTTGCGCCTGTTTGTCGGGTGACAGCACCATCGACATCGCTCGGCCTTCGAGTCGCGAGCGGCTGTCGAGCTTCGCGGCTGGCCCCACGGCCTCAATGACCTCGTCGAGGATCTTCGCGCCGAGCTCAGGGTGAGCCATTTCGCGGCCTCGGAACTGCAGCGTCACTTTAACCTTGTGCCCTTCATCTATGAAACGAATAACATTGCGGGTCTTAGTGTCGAAGTCACCCTTGCCGATCTTGGGTCGATACTTGACTTCTTTCACTACGACGTTGGTCGACTTCTTGCGGGCTTCCTTAGCCTTCTGGTCTTCCTCGTACTTGAACTTGCCGTAGTCCATGATGCGACATACAGGCGGTTTTGCCTGTGGCGCAACTTCGACGAGGTCGAGGTCGAGACCTCTGGCCATGCGCAGCGCCTCGGGGACCGGCTTGATTCCGAGTTGGTCGCCGCTGGGTCCGATCAAACGGATTTCACGGCTTCGGATACGGTCGTTCACGCGATGCTGTTCAACGCGCAGTTCTGGTCGTCGCGGTGCTATGAGACTTCACTCCTGTGCAATGGGCCTCCCCATGATGAATGTTGGTGCTCGACGCGAAGTCCACGGAGCGACCGACACCCAACCGACCGAAGTCGGCTTGGTGGCTGTCTCAGCCTCAGTACCTGTGTCACTGTCAGTCGCCCGAAGGTACTGGTTCGTGTACAGGTGGGGACTTGCGTCCCACTTCGCCTCAGTTGTGCCCCGGTAGGCTATCGCGCGTGGAAGATGAAACCTCTGATATCGACGCAGGCACCACCTTCGAGATCCCCGGACTCGACGACTTCCAGTCCGAATTTGAGCAACTTAACCCCGATGAGCAGCAGCAAATTCGCGAGGCTGAGGAGGCCATGGCCGAGGCCCGCGAGCGACTGTCATCAGTTCCAGCCGAAGTCGTCGTCACCAACCACGTAATGGGTCTATACGAGCTGGCCGCTATTCACCTATCAGCTGAGCAGCCGGACCTGGCACAGGCTGCACTGGCGATTGATGCGTTGGCGTGCCTGATCGACGGGCTGGGCGACCGACTTGGCTCCGAAGCATCAACAATGGAGGGCGCTCTGCAAAATATCCGCCTGGCGTTCGTCCAGATCAAGGGCCAGACGTCCGACTAACACAAAGCGAAGTTCAGGTGGTTCGTGAGGGCCAGCGTCGTGCACTATCCGAATTTTGAGCATCACGGCGAAATCAGAGGTCACAGCGACGGAAGCGGCCGATCGGGGCCTCGAGAATCCGTCCGCCGGCGACGAGGACATTCTCCTCTACGAGGAGTTCGGCCTGCAGCGCCGGGTTGGCTGTCCGGATCCGTCCTTGGGAGCCGACCACCCGCCACCACGGAATGTCAGTGGCCGAGTCACGCAGGATTCGACCGACGAGACGGGACTGTTTCGGATACCCAGCGACCTCTGCAACGTCACCATATGTCGTGACCTCGCCCTCTTCGAGCGCGAGGAGCACGTTGATGATCCGCCGTTTCCGAAGCGCCCGGTCGTCACCCACCGATTCAATCCGTCAACTGATCGACGCGGCCTCGTAACGGCCGAGTTTGCACAGCACCTCGAACGTCACGTCGACGCCGAGCGAAATGTCCCGCGTGCCGTCTGCAATCTCGATGCAATGGAATGGATACAGGACCCCGCCAGTATCGATAGCACCTAAGCCCGTGTCAGCATCGAATTCGGCGACCACTCCCGTCAGCACCGAGATCATGGGACAATCTTCGAGATCGGCATCTCGACGAGATCAGTGGCACCCGCGTCCCGTAGGTCAGGAATCACAAGGTTGATCGTCCGCTTTTCGACCACCGACTCAACTGCGTACCCACCATCCGACAGCGGCGAGACCGTCGGCGACTTCATCGATGGGACCTTCGCGAGTACCGCGTCCTTGTCTGCTTCACTGACGTTCAGCTTCAGCAGCACCCGTCCTCGAGCATCGAGGACACCGTTGAGCAGCGTCATCACCTGCTCCATGGCCTTACGCTTCTTAGGATCGGCAAAGGCCGAGGGGTTGGCAACGACTTCGGTGTAGCTGGTAAGGATCGTGTCGATCACTTTAAGGCCGGCTGCTCGCAATGCTCGGCCGGTTTCGGTGATCTCGACTACGCAGTCGGCGATGTCGGGAATCTTCGCCTCGGTCGCACCATAGGAGAGGCGAATATTCGCTTCGACGCCGTTGGCCTCGAAGAATCGGCGAGTCGACTCGAGGTACTCGGTCTGAACCCGAACACCGTTCGGTAGATCCTTCACTGACGTTGCCGGAGAACTACCGGCGACCGCTACGACCATTTGGATTGGGTTGTTTGTGTTTTTCGAGTATCTCAACTCACCGAGACTTTCGACCACACTGCCGGTCTCCTCCACCCAGTCACGCCCGGTGATTCCAAGGTCGAAGAGGCCCTCGGACACGTAAGTCGGTATCTCCTGCGGTCGCAGGATCCGAACGGATTCGATCCTCGGGTCGTCGATGCTTGCCTGGTAATCGACTGAAGACGACCGCTGTACCGGCAAGTCGGCGGCCTCGAAAAGCTCTAACGTCGCTCGTTCCAACGAGCCTTTCGGCAAGACCAGCTTCAGCACCTGCCCGAGGCTACCGCCGACGTTTGGTCCGTTTGTCGCCCACCTTCGGTCAATCGCGCGAAGGAAAACCGCATATGAGTAGCCGGCTAGAGGTCAGTGGGAGTTGTCGGTGTCGTGGAGCAGCCGCAGTGCGTGGGGCAACACGTCGATGACCGCAGCCAACTGCTCCACACATCCCTTGGTGCTTCCGGGCGTATTGACAATGATCGTCTGACCCCGAATGCCGGCAACGCCGCGCGATAGTCGGCCAAGTGGGTTGCACAGCCGCATCGCCTCAGCCAAACCTGGCGCCTCACGCTCAATCACCACCTGCGTCCCCTCGGGCGTTTGATCGCGAGGTGCGAATCCGGTTCCACCAGTCGACGCGATTAGCCCTGCGAAGCCCTCGGACATCTCCGTCAGCACCGTCGCAACGTTGTCGGTGCCATCGGCCGTCACCCGGCACTCAACTACATCGAAACCGTTCGTGATCAGGAAATCAGTAAGGGCTACGCCGCTCGTATCCTCGCGGGTTCCGTGGATCACCCCGTCGGAACACGTGAGGACCTTGGCCACTAGGGGGACGTGGTCGCTCATGGGGCCTGACGGTACCGAATCATGACCATTCCGTCCGTGTCGGCATCCTGCGGCAGGATTCGCCAACCCTGACGATGTTGCCGCCACCGACCCGACGGGGGCGGCGCGTCATCAACTTCGAACCCCTCGGGCGTGGCATGATCGACCGATTCGGCGTTGAGCAGCGTGCACACGCTGTAGACGAGTCGACCACCTGGACGCACCAACGAGGCTGACGAAACAAGAAGCTGCGCCTGAAGGCGCGCGAGTTCACGAACATCGTTCGGTTCAATGCGCCAGCGGGCATCGACACGTCGCCGCAGTGCTCCTAGACCTGAGCACGGCGCATCAAGAAGCACTGCGTCAAACATCGCGGATCCGAATGGCGGTCGATTTCCGTCAGCGACGATGACCGGGAGGTCAAGCTCAAGTCGCTCGACGTTCTCGCGAGTAAGCGCAGCCCGATGCTCCTGACGGTCGGCAGCGACGACCACCGCACCGGATCCCGCCATGGCAGTGGACTTGCCGCCCGGCGCTGAACACATGTCGAGTACACGTTCCCCCGCTTTTGCCTCGACGGCATACGCAACCCAGAGCGACGAGAAGTCCTGCACGTACCCATCAGGACGTTCCGTGACGGTCGGAGCGTGGTTCATCCGCTCCAGCGCCGCTCTTGCGTCGTCGCCGAGGTCGGTATGCAGTGCGTCGGCGATCCACTCCGGATAGCTGAGTCGTGCCGCCTCCGACGGCCACGCCATATCGGCGATGTCGGCCTCGGCAACGCGTCGCAGCACTGCGTTGATGAAACCGCGGGTCTTGGTCGGAGCGAGGTCAACCGTTGCGCTGACCGCAGCGTGCGCCGGTACGTTCGTGTATGCGATCTGATACGTACCGAGACGAAGAATCGATCTGGTCTGCTCGTCGGGCGACTGGCTCACAAAGCGATCGATGATTGCGTCGCATGCTCGGCGCATCCGCGTCGAGCCGTAGACCAGTTCGGTGACAAATTTACGGTCCTGCTCAGACAGCGTTGATTCTGCCAGCATTGGCCCGAGAACGAGATTTGCGTAGGCGCCACCGCTCTCAATCCTCCGGAGCACTTCAAGCGCCACCCCGCGCGCCTTCCGGCGCGCAGCCGAACGCGACGACGGGTTGGGCGTGGTCGTTCCTGCGTCGGTCTTGGCTCCGGTCTGCAGCGCGGCGCGACGCTGCTTTCGATTCAGCGGATGACCAGTCGGCGGCGGCAAGTCACTCACAAGCAACCGAACAATTCGTCGCCCGCCGGTTGGGCGCCATTGCGCCAGGCATCGAATGCCATCGGGGCTTTACCTTCGGGCTGCACCACAGTGGGAATAAGTTGACCTTCAACGACATGCGCAGCGAGGATCTTCAAGCGCTTGCCGCGAAAAGTAGTCCACGCGCCGCCGATTCGCACCAAGCGATAGACGTCGAGTTCAGGCCGCGACCAGTCTATTTCGGATTCACCCTTCTCAAGCTTCGAGGCGTACATAGCGTCACCAACCTGTGCAACAGCGGTGTCGATCCACTCAACCAGCGGTCGGTCGAGCACCTTGACCAGGAGACGACAACCAACTTCGGTCAATTGCTCTCGAAGCTCATCGGCTGTGATATCCGCTCCGATCGGCACCCGCTCCTCGGCGTAGATCCCCCCGACGTCAAGGCCTTCCTCCAACCGCATCACGTCGACACCGGTCACGGTGTCACCGGAAAGGATTGCGCGCTCGACAGGCGCCGCACCGCGCCACCGCGGCAGCAGCGAGTAGTGGAGATTGACCATCGGAATCGCGCTGAGGAGGTGCGGCTTGATGATCCGCCCGTAGGCGACCACGACGCCGAGCTCTGCGCCATCACCGACCGCTGCGAGCACTTCGTCGGGATCATGGGAAACTGTTAGACCCAACTCGAACGCTGCTGCCTTGACCGGGCTCGGTGACAGTGCGGACCCCCTGCCGCGCTTTTTGTCGACTCGGGTGATCACCCGAACGACGTCGTGACCGGCATCGATGAGCGCCTTTAGCGGCGGCACCGCCATGTCGGGCGTACCGAAGTAGACCAGCTTCACGCGATCAGCTCAATCGCAGCCGACGCATGATGCCGCCGCGTGCTTCATCGTCACGTTCAGCTGCCGAGTTCTCCTCGATCCGGCGGTACTCCGCCAGTGCGGCCTTTCGCTGGTCGCCTTCGAGACGGTCAAACATCAACACGCCATTGAGGTGATCGATCTCGTGTTGGAACATGCGAGCCTCGAGTTCGTCGGCCTCGATTTCGATCACCTCGCCGTCGAGACTGACGCCACGGACCAGCACCTGCTGAGGTCGGAGCATTTCGATGTAAAGACCTGGGATCGAGAGACATCCTTCGTCAAACACCCACTCGCCGTCGGACTCCACGATCTCGGGATTGATGATCGCCAACGGATCCTCACCGAAATCCCACACGACAACTTGCTTCTGGACGCCGATCTGAGGCGCTGCAAGCGCAATCCCATTACCGGAGTCGATCAACGTCTCGAACATGTCCTCGACAAGGCGAATGACCTTGCCGTCGACATCGGCGACTTTGGCGGCTTGACTCTTCAGCACTGGATCGCCATATGTCCTGATCTTGTACGACATTGCTGCCAGGCTACGGGAGATGCCCGCTTCACCCATGCCCGACGGACCGCAAGACGCGGTGCCGTCCCACTACTTCGAGGATCCCACGATCGCGCCTGATCCGGTCATCGTCGACGTCACCCTGCCCGATACTGCATTTACGATGGAGACAGACACCGGCGTCTTTAGCCGCGGCCATCTCGATGCGGGCACCTCACTGCTACTGCGCTCGAACGTAGCGCTTGCGTCGGATGGGCACCTGCTCGATCTGGGAGCGGGGTCGGGTGCTATGGCGATGACGATGGCGCGACGCTCACCGGCATCAACCGTGTGGGCAGTCGATGTCAACTCGAGAGCACGAGACCTGTGTCGGCGGAATGTCAAGCGGAACAATCTGACGAACATCCGCGTGGCGACACCCGACGACATTCCTGAGGGCGTACAATTTTCAACGATCTGGTCGAACCCCCCGATTCGAATCGGGAAGCCCGCTCTCAGGGTATTGCTCCTCACCTGGCTGGCCCGGATTACCGACGACGGAACCGCAACGCTCGTCGTCCAAAAGCATCTGGGCGCCGATTCGATGCAGCGGTGGCTTACTTCCAAGGGCTACCCGACCGAACGGGTCGCCGCGAAGTCGGGGTTTCGACTTCTGCTGGTCCGCTCTGGGGCTAAATCGCGCACCTAAGCAGCGCAACCGGATCGGGCGGCGCACTGCATTAGGTCTAGACGCACACGCTTCGACCCAGCTGCGCGGCGAAAGCCGGGCGGCACTCCGAAAGACCCTCCAGCTGGTGCTGCGGCGAATGCCAACTGTGAACTCGATCGGGCACCAGCCTCACCGATCGAGGTGCCAGCAGACCTGCAGTGCCAGACGACGCGTACGCTACGGGTATGCCAATGCTCGATGCAGACCTGCGCGTCGTGATGATCATCATCGACGCGATGCCTCATCGGTACGTCGACCCGATCCGCACGCCTCGCCTGTGGGAGCAGGTCACCACGGGCGGACGTGCTCCCGGTGGCGGAACGTCGCTCCCAATGTCGGTCACCTATGCGAATCATGCGGCGTTCGTTACCGGCGCCGATCCGACGAAGACCGGCATCTACGGCAATCACACCTGGAACGACCGTGAAGGCTGGATAAGCGCCCCCAAGGCCGGCCCTCAAGCCACCACCTTGTTCGATCTCGTCGCAGACGCAGGCGGACGTTCAGTCATCGTCGTGGGTGACCACAAGCTAATCGCACAAATGGGCGGGGCGCGGGCCGACCACCACTGGCCTCTCCATGGCTGGATTCCCGACGGCACGCCTCGTTGCGAGTTCGGCTACCCAACCGACGCCGCCGTCGTTGCGGCCACCGGAGAGATCAATCTTGATGCAGACCTCGTGCTGCTGCACCTGAATCAACCCGACACGACCTCGCACCTCTACGGCCCGGACTCCCAGCAAGCACTCGCTAGGTACACGTCGACCGACGCTGCATACGGAGAACTCATCGACATGCTTGGCGACCGATGGGACCAGACCGTCGTTATAACACTTTCCGACCACGACCAAGAACCGGTAGATGACCGTACCCCGGTACCGCTCGTTGAGGCGCTTGCTGCATTTCAAAACCTCACTGTCGCGACTGAAGGAACCGGAGCCCTCATTCACGGACCAGTCGATCAGAACATACTCGACTCGCTGCATGCGATCGACGGAGTGGGCGGCTCAGAACAGCTCAGCGATGACGTGTGGATGGCCTGGACCCAGCCCGGACGCGCCTTCGACGATCCCCCGATCCCTATTCTCGGCCAACACGGCAGCCCACGTTGTCGCACGCAGATGGCCATTGTGTCGGGCGGACACCCTCGTGCCGCCGCGCTCGCGCGCCATGTCGAACGCCATCGACCGACCACTCTCGACTGGGCGCCAATCGTCAGTGAACTGCTGGAGATCAACGATCGATGACCGACGTTGCGTTCTTTCGCGAGCACGGCTGGCTCGTGCTGTCGGGCGCATTCGACATCGATCGGCTGGCGGCTTTCGATGCTGCCGTCGAGCAGGTCGCCGGCTGGGCGTTCGGTAACAGCCCAGGACTGCACCACTTCGAGCAAACCGGTGCGGGAGCCGTCCTCGCCCGGAGCGAGGACTTCATTCCCCATCACGAGATGCTCCGCGACGAGATCTGTGATGGGCTGATCAGCGATGTGATCGCCGACCTATTCGACGAACCGGCCGTTCTGTTCAAGGAGAAGATTAACTACAAGCACCCTGGTGGTGGCGGGTTCGCGCCACATCAGGACGCCACCGCCTACCGCTTCGTCGACCACCACATCTCCTGCATGGTGCCGCTCGACCCCGCCACGCCTGAGAGCGGCTGCCTCCATGTCGCACCCGGCTTCCGAGAGGGTCAACTCCCCACCGACGATCGAGGTCGGATCGATGATGCTCACGCAGCGACACTCGACTGGGAGCCTGTACCGCTCGCTCCTGGAGACCTGTTGTTCTTCGACTCCTACACTCCGCACTACAGCGACACGAACCATACAAAACGTGCTCGCCGGGCCGCCTACCTGACCTACAACGCGTCGTCGCTCGGAGATTTCCGGGAACGCTATTACGCCGACAAACGCGCCGAATTTGAGTCGGCTGGCAACGATTTCGACGGCCAACGCGTTCGCATCAGCATCAGCGACGACTTTCTCGGCCGACCCGTCAGCGGAGGGGACGCATGAGTATCGTGAGCGAGCTCGTTGCGTTGTACGCCAGCCCGCCAGCCCACCGACTCTACGACGAGGCAGTGACCGAGTTGGAGCACGGGTTGCAGTGTGCTGCGCTCGCCACGCGGGCCGGCTCGACCGACGCGTTGACGGCGGCTGCGCTGCTGCACGATGTAGGTCACCTCGTGCTCGACGACAACGTGACACTCGCCGACGATCTCGCCGTTGATCACGGCCACGAGGCCGTCGGCGCCCGATTCCTCGCAGTCGGTTTCCCCCCGAGGGTGACGGCACCGATCGCCTTGCACGTCGCGGCCAAGCGCTATCTCTGCGCCACCGAGCCCTCTTACTTCAAATCACTTTCCCCCTCGTCGGTTCGCAGCCTGAGACTCCAGGGCGGTCCGCTGAGCGCGCGCGACGCCTCCGAGTTTGAGCGGCACCCAGGATTCTACGATGCAGTCGCAGTTCGACGATGGGACGACCTGGGCAAGGTCAGCGGTTTGGACCTCGGCCGATTCGACCGGTACATCCCACTACTCGAGTCGCTCGCCAGAGCATGAGGGTCTCGATAGCTGATGCATCGTAGATAAACGCCAGTCGCTGCACGGCGCAGTCATCGCCACGTAGAGCAAACGTGCGCCGTGCGCCGTGAATCTTGTAGGGATTGACAACGATCACGCCATCGAACTCCAGTCGCTTGACGGCGTGGGAGCCGAGGACGGGTGCTTCGTCGGGGTCCAACTCTTGAGTGAGCTGGACAGCCGCCAGATCGATGCCTGCGAGCGCTCCACCAACGGCCACGCTCAGCCCGGGTGAGAGCACCACACCGATGACGCAATGCAACCGCTTCATCTCGAGCGTCGCTCGTGCTACTCGCCGGTGTCTGGGCCCGCCAAGTCGTCGAGCGCCTCCGCGACTGCGACCTCGATGTAGTCCTTCGTGATCTCGTCGGCTGCTCCCACCGCCTCGAGCCGGTCGATCAATCGGTCGCGCGATGTACGGAGATTGCTAGCTGCCCTCGCTCTGCGACGAGATCGGCGAACGGGTCGGAGCGCACGGGACGTGCGAGGCTACTGCCATGAAAATTCGTGGTGCCGAGATCGCCATCGAGGAGTTCGGTTCGGGCGTTAACGTCATCTGGGGTCACGGCCTTACGCAGAGTCGTGCCCTTGAGAACCAGCGCCCTTTGATCACCCTCTCGTCGCTCGATGCTCGCGTCTTACGGTACGACGCACGAGGCCATGGCGACTCCGAATCGACGTCTGATCTCAATGGATACGGCTGGGACGAACTCGCCGAAGATCAGCTCACACTCGCCACGGCACTAGGCATCGGCCGGTACGTCGCAGCCGGTGCATCGATGGGGGCTGCGACGGCTCTGCACGCTGCGGTCATCTCGCCCGAGCGAGTTGTCGGGCTCGTCCTCGTGATTCCACCGACCGGGTGGGAGACGCGCGCTGAACAGACGAGCGTCTACGAGCAAAGTGCAAGCCTGATCGAAACCGTCGGCGTCGAACGGGTTGTTGCTGTTGGCTCTCTTATCACGCCACCCGACCCGTTCGTCGACGATGCGGAGTTTTATGCCCGACGGGCCGAGGGACTCTATAGCTGGAACCCTTCTCGACTGGCACACGTAATGCGTGGAGCGACTCGCGCTCAGCTCCCAACTCGACAACAGATCGCCTCAATCCGGTGCCCGACACTGATCCTCGCCTGGACCGGCGACCCGGGGCACCCGATCGGCACAGCAGCGGAGCTGAGTCGCCTCATCCCCCACGCCACAGTGCACGTGGATTCGACGGCGGCCGCCGTCGACCGATGGACCGCACACGTCGCCGACTTCCTGGACGAGCTCGGCCAAACCGACTGAGACGTCGGTTCACACCCGGGGCGGGTCGACTGAGACACGGATTCGCGCCCCGACCGGTCGCACGGTTTCGTTGATCGCCCGCCCGAGTGTCGTCCAATCGTCTGCCCGCAGGAGATATCGATCCTCACCATCTCGGCCGACCTGGATCACGTTGCGATCGAGTTCGGCAATGATCTCGTCGCTGTAGCCACCCGTAACGGCCGCGAGCGCACCGAACGGCGGTAGGCCGAGCATCCGACGGCGTTCACGCTCAGCGGACACGACGATGTCGGGATCGGCTGCGAGTGCCGCTTGCACGACCTCATGGTCGGGATTAAAGGTCTGGATCATGACCGTCGGCGCCAACCGACCGGCCCGCACCAGCAGCGCCATCGCCTGCTCCGACGATCTGAACCGTGGAGCGAGCATCTCCGAATCAAACTCGAGAAACGCCACTACGTCCACCGGCTCGATCCGGTAAAGCGCCGCTTCGGTGCCGACGTACAGATCGGCTCTCGACGGCGGCGTGTCGTCCTTGCCCGTCACCACAACGGCTCTCCGGTTCGCCGCTGCTTCGAGCTCCTCACCGATCCGGGTCACACCAGGCCGGATGTTTGCGAAGGTGCCGCCTCCACACTCCTGACATACGGGCGGACGTCGAGTGAGGCACCGAGCGCATGCGAGCCGTCCGTCATCGGCCAAACCGACCGCGGCATCGCAGTGCTCACAGCGCACCAGCGCCTTGCAGGTGCGGCATGCGAGTACTCGTGCCCGACCGGTCGTGTTGCTGATGCACAACACCCGTTGGAGTGGATCGCGTATCCGCTCGATCAACGCAGAGGTGACGAGCGACTTCTTCCAAGGGTCCTCGTCGGTCCGGTCGACGACCTGCACATTCGGCCAATGCATGCGCTCGCGTTCCGCAGTCGGGTGAACCGGCCCATCGGAGCCTGCCAGTTCCTCAATTGCAACCAACGTCGGAATCGGGGAGACGTACACGACGGGCACGCCGGCACGGAAGCAGCGTTCAGCGATCACATCGCGTGCGTGCCAGGTCGGAGAGCGCTCCTCCTGGAGCGCCTCGTCGTGCTCGTCGATCACGATCGCTGCGGCCATCCCCGCACAGGGCATCCACGCCGCTGAACGCGCGCCGACCACGACGTCGACGCCCCCGGCAGCGGCCGCCCAGTCATCTGGAACGAACGCCACCGTGGCCCCGGCTCGACGAAGCCGCGATGTGAGGTGGGATGCATCGACGGCGGTCGGAACCACCACCAGGGTTGGCCCGAGCGCTATCGCCGACAGCACCGACGGGAGGATGTCGCTGCGTGGAGGAAGCCGTAGGACCCCACCGCCCGATGCCAAAATCTGCGAGGTGGCTGGTGACGACGGTGCAGGCGCATGGGCGCGTCGATGCGCGAGCGGCAGCGCCTTCACGGCACGTTTCGGGGATGCCGCTACGAGAAACGGCCTGATACGCCGAGCCGCCCAGCGAACATGCGCCCACTCCGCGAGTTCGATGAGTTCCTCCGACGGGCCGTACCCGGTCACTTTCGCAATCGGCTTGAGGCCCTCATGATTGACCGCCGACTCGTGGAGCAGATCGACGACCCATCCACCGATGCGCCGACCATGCAGATCCACGCGCACGATCGTGCCGATCCGAATGTCCTCACTGATCTCGTGAGGGATCGAATAGTCGAATAACTTGTCGAGCCCGGTGACATCGGGAAGCACCCGCGCCACCGGGGACGGTGAATCCGACCTCGACAGTGTCGTACCCACCGGCCCGGCCGGATCAGGCGCCGAGTGCGGACTTCAGATCGTCGAGCTTCCCGAGCTGCTCCCAGGGGAACCCGTTGCGACCGAAGTGACCGTACGCCGCCGACTTCTTGTAGATGGGACGCTTAAGGTCAAGGTCCCGCACGATTGCGCCGGGGCGGAGGTCGAAGGTGGATCTCACAGCTTCCTCGATTTTTGTCGGGTTCTCCTTCGCCGTCCCAAAGGTCTCGACGAGGATGCTCATCGGCTGGGCCATCCCAATCGCGTAGGCCAGCTGAATCTCACAGCGGTCGGCTGCGCCCGACGCCACGACGTGCTTCGCAACCCAGCGTCCAGCGTACGCCGCCGAGCGGTCAACCTTCGACGGATCCTTCCCTGAGAATGCTCCGCCTCCATGGCGGCCCATACCGCCGTAGGTGTCAACGATGATTTTACGGCCGGTCAGGCCACAGTCGGCGTACGGGCCGCCGAGCACAAATTTGCCGGTCGGGTTGATGTAGATCTCGTAATCATCGTCGGCGAACTGCTCGGGCACCGTGGGCCGGATGACCTGGTCGATCAGATCAGGGCGGATCACCGTGTCCCGATCGATCCCGTCCTGGTGCTGCGTCGAGATCAACACTGCCTTTAGGGCAACCGGACGACCCTTCTGGTCGTAGTCAAAGGTGACCTGGGTCTTGCCGTCGGGACGCAAGTACGGAATCTGGCCGGACTTGCGGACGTCGGCGAGGCGCTCGGCGAGGCGATGCGCCGTGTTGATCGGCAGCGGCATAAGCACGTCGGTCTCGTTGCATGCGTAGCCGAACATCATCCCCTGGTCGCCGGCGCCCTGCAGGCTCAGACGGTCCTCGCCGGATGTGCCGCTGCGCACCTCCTCGGAGGTGTCAACGCCTTGCGCAATGTCGGGGCTCTGCGGATCGAGGGCGACCATGACACCGCAGGTGTTGCCGTCGAAGCCGTACAATGCGTTGTCGTACCCGATGCCATTAATTGTGTCACGGGCAATCTTCGGAATCTCGACGTACGCCGTCGTGCTGATCTCGCCGGCGACAACGCACAGCCCCGTCGTGATCATCGTTTCGCAGGCGACGCGCGCATCTGGATCCTCAGCCAGAATCGCATCGAGGATGGAGTCCGAGATCTGGTCGGCCATCTTGTCGGGATGGCCTTCCGTGACGCTTTCGGATGTAAAGGTGTAATTGCCCATAGTTCAGTCTTTCCCTGTCTGAGTCGCTGCTCGGATATCGACGATCGTGTTGATGACGGCCCGGGCGACGTCTCGCTTGGCGGCGAGGTCGATCTCGACAGGCTCCGCGTCAGGCCGCAGAAGCGTAACCGCATTCGTGTCGTGAGCAAAGCCAACCTCGGGAAGTCCCACGTTGTTCGCGACGATCAGGTCGAGATGCTTCCTGATGAGCTTTGCCTGAGCGTTGCCGACGAGGTCATCAGTCTCAGCGGCGAACCCGACGAGAACTTGTCCGACCGGTTTGGCAGCTCCGAGGCCCTTCAGGATGTCAGGCGTTGACTCAAGGACGATCTCGGGGACGCCGCTATGTTTCTTTATCTTTTTCGCCACTGCAGCCACCGGCCGGAAGTCGGCAACCGCTGCGGCCATCACGATCACGTCGGCTGAGGCTGAACGCTCCTCAATTGCCGCCTGCATCTCATTGGCGGTCTCGACAGCGACGACGGTGGCGCCAGCGGGCACCGGAAGCGAAACGGTCGAGATCAAGGTCACGTTCGCTCCACGCGCTGCGGCTTCAGCTGCGACCTCATAACCCTGCTTTCCGGAACTTCGGTTGGCGATGACTCGAACGGCGTCGATCGGTTCGCGGGTGCCCCCTGCCGAGACGATCACTTCAATGCCTGCGAGATCCTGCGGAGCAAGAATTCGCGCAGCTGCAGCCACGATCGACTCGGGTGCGGCGAGGCGGCCAGCTCCGTCGTCCCCGCCGGCTAAACGGCCCGACTCGGGTTCGACAACATTCACACCGCGGCTGCGAAGGACGTCAAGGTTGTCGACAACACTCTGGTGTTCCCACATTTCGGTGTGCATCGCCGGGCAGATGAGGACGGGGGCACGAGTGGCGATGAGCGTATTCGTGAGCAGATCGTGGCTGTAGCCCATCCGGTACGCCGCCAGCAGCTTTGCGGTGGCAGGCGCCACCAGAATCAGGTCGGCTCCCTGGCCGACCTTAGTGTGCGGGATTGGCGTGGTCGGGTTGTGCCACAGATCAGTGTGCACCGGCTCTGAGGCAAGCGCGCTTAAAGTCGTGGTCCCTACGAAGTGCTGGGCCGCCTCGGTCATTATCGGCACCACGTAGGCGCCAGCATCAACAAGGCGACGCGAGATCTCGATCGCTTTATAGGCGGCGATACCGCCTGTAACGCCAAGAACGATGCGCTTGCCCGCAAGGGGGCTCACTGCGTACTCAGTCGTCGCTCTCGGCAGCGGCGGCATCGGCTGCGGCCTGCGCTTCGGCGTCAAGATCGATTTCGACTTCGACCTCAATCTCTGGCTCCGGGGCTTCCGTCCACACGATCTTTTCTTCCGAGATCTCTTGGAAGCTGATCGACAGCGGCTTGCGGGCTGTCGAAGACACCTGTGGCGGGATCATGCCGCCGAGGCCATCACCGAGCTGGTTGAAGTACGAATTGATGTTACGCGCTCGCCGCGCAGCCAGCGTGACCAGCGTGAATTTGGAGTCGACCCTGTCGAGTAAGCTCTCGATGGGCGGGTTGATCATCGTGTCGTGGTCCAGCGCCATAGGTATCTAACCCTACCGCAACCAAATGACTCCCCGGCAGGACCATCCGTCGGCGGTGGACCTCAGTGCGCGCGGCGCAGCAATCACCGACGTGCAGCGTGAATGATCGCGAGCATCTCGTCAATGGTCTCGTCGAGATCGTCGTTAACAACGAGGTGATCGGCGAGCTCCCGTCCAATCGGCTCCTCTTCCTCAGCCTTCTTCAGCCGAGCGAGCACCTTGTGGTCAAGGTCTCCGCGGCCACGTAGGCGGCGCTCCTGCTCCTCTCGCGAAGGCGGAAGTACGAAGATCAACATCGCGTCGGGAGTCATTCGCTTCACTTGCTGCGCACCGTCGACCTCGATCTCGAGCACGACGTCTCGATGATCGCTGGCATCTGGCGTCGGAGTGCCGTAGTAGTTCCCGAGGAATTCGGTCCATTCGAGAAATCCCCCATCAGAGATCCGACGCTCGAAATCCTCCAACGTCGCGAACACGTATGCTTCCGCTGACTCAGACGGCCGTTGCTCTCGAGTCGTCCAAGATCGACTGAGCCATAGCTGGGGGTCACGTTTAACGAGGGCGTCGACGATCGTGCCTTTACCGACTCCTCCCGGCCCCGAGACGACGATAATCATGCGCTCCGCGCAGCGGTCAGCGTTGCGGCTCCGAGACGACTCAACTGAGTTCGTCCAACAGCGACTTGCGCTGCTGTGCACCAAGGCCCTGGACCCGACGGTTGTCGGCAATCCCGATTTCTTCCATCAGACGCCGCGCCTTGACCTTGCCGACGCCGGGGAGCGACTCCAGCATTGAGACGACCTTTAGCTTACCGACGTTTGGATCATCGGAGTCGAGGGCCTCAGCGAACGACATTGAGCCCATCTTCAGGCGGCCCTTGATCTCAGCTCGCGCCGTCCGCGCTTCTGCCGCCTTCTGGAGCGCCGCCGCCCGTTGCTCCGGGGTCAACTGTGGTGGTGTTGCCATAAAGTTACGATAGTGCAGCAATGTCGGTTGTTCGAGTGATCCCACGCTTCTCCGCCCATGCCAGCAACTCCCGTTGCACCCCAATCGGCGCAGCAGGGTCGGCGAATGTCGCCGTACCGACCTGAACTGCGCTCGCTCCGGCTAGCAACATCTCAATCGCATCCCAGCCCGACGCCACCCCACCGACGCCGATGATCGGCAGGTCGGGCAATGCTGCATGGACATCGTGGACTGCCCGAACGGCCACAGGGTGGATTGCCCGACCCGAAAGTCCACCGCCACCGGCGCCAAGCACGGGACGAAGCGTGTGAGGATCGTAACCCAACCCGAGCAGGGTGTTGATACAGGTAACGGCTTCGGCGCCGGCGTCTCGGACCGCTCCTGCCACTTCGATAATCCGGTCGGTGTTTGCGCTCAGCTTCGCCCATCGCGGCCGCCCGCACGCCGCCGTCGAGGAGATTACCTCGGCGGACATCTCGACGTTATGGGCGAAAATCGAGCCACGACCCTCAAGGTTGGGGCACGACAGGTTGACCTCGACGGCCACGACTGCGGACGGGGCAGCTGCCAACATCTCGGCCGCGTGTCGGTAATCAGCGAGCGAGCGGCCCCAGATCGAGGCCACGACAGTCGCGCCGGTGGCCAGCAGACCGGGCAGGATCTTTGCCATCCAGTACTCGATCCCGGGGCCCTGCAGTCCGACGGCATTCATCATGCCCTGTGGCGTCGGATGGACTCGCGGTGCAGGGTTCCCGGGCCACTCATACGGCGCCAGCGACTTCGTCACGACTGCGCCGAGCTGAGCTAGCTCCATGAACGGTGCCAGCTCGTCTCCGTACCCCGCCGTTCCGGACGCGGTCATCACCGGGCCCGGCAACCGCACCGATCCGATGACGGTCTCCATCACGCGATCATCTTGCGCTGAGACATTTGCGAAAGCGGAACAAGTTTAAGACCATCAATTTGGCGTTCCGGCAGCATGGTACTCCTGGAGCGAGCGAACCGTCGGGGCACCCTCAGTGCGCTCGCTGAGGCCCTGCGCTGCGGCCAACGCCGCAGCCACCGTGGTCACGCAGCTCACCTGATGAAGGCTTGCGGCCTTGCGGATCGTCTCGCCGTCGGTTCGCCCGGCGCGCCCTCTCGGCGTGTTCACAACAAACCCGATCTTGCCGTCGGCAATAAGACTGGGTGCAGTCGGCAGATCGGGATCCTCGTCGCTACGGATCCCGTCGGTATGGACCTTAGCAACAACTTGGTCGACTGGCTGATCGAACTTTGCCAGGTACTCGGCAGTACCCGACGTCGCTGCGATGCCTAACCCCAGCGCCTTGAGACGCTGCGCGACCACCAGTCCCGCCGGTTTGTCGGGATCCGCGAGCGACAGGAACACCATTCCGTGGGACTTCGCAGTCGGCAGCACCGTTCCGGCCGCCAACTCCGCTTTATAAAATGCCCGTCCGAATGTCGAGTCGATGCCCATCACCTCGCCGGTCGATCGCATCTCCGGCCCAAGTGCCGGGTCGACTTCGGGGAAACGGCTGAACGGAAGCACTGCTTCCTTCACCGCCACGTGCTGCACGGCACCCTTTGCTCCGCCGCCGACTCCTTGGTATCCACCGCCAACGGGAGGCTTGAGTAACCCCTCGTCACGAAGTTCTGCGAGGGTGGCGCCTAGCATCACACGCGTCGCAACCTTCGCAAGCGGCACCCCAGTTGCTTTGGCGACAAAAGGAACCGTACGACTGGCGCGTGGGTTGGCCTCGATCACATAGACGGTTGTCCCCGCAACTGCGAACTGGACATTGATCAGACCGCGCACGTCGAGTCGCTTTGCGATCGCCGCCGCATAGGACTCCAGTACATCCACCACCCACGATGGCAACGTCTGCGGTGGGATGGCGCACGCTGAGTCGCCGGAGTGCACCCCGGCCTCTTCCACATGCTCCATCACCCCGCCGATGAGCACCTCGCCGGTGGCGTCACGGATCGCGTCGACGTCGACTTCGGTGGCGTCGGCGAGGAATCGGTCGACGAGTACCGGGCGCTCGGCGGAGAGGCCGCCCTCCTTGCCGAGCGATCCAAACCCGGCCAGCTCGTCCATCGCGCGAGTGAGCTGTTCACCATCGTGCACGATCTGCATCGCTCGACCGCCGAGCACGTAACTCGGCCGAACGAGCACCGGGAAACCGACTTCAGCAGCAACCGTCTGCGCCTGCTCCAGGTCGACGGCAGTTCCGCCTGGCGGCTGTGGAATGAGCAGCTCGTCGCAGATCTGGTTCCAGCGCTTGCGGTCCTCGGCGGCATCGATCGAGTCTGGCGACGTGCCGGCAACGAGCTCTAGTGGGATCTCCCCGGACAGCTTCAGCGGCGTCTGACCACCGAGCGAAACAATCACACTGTCGGGATGTTCGGCCTCGATCACGTTGAGGACATCTTCCTTCGTGAGCGGTTCGAAATACAGACGGTCGGACGTGTCGTAGTCGGTCGACACTGTTTCAGGGTTGCAATTGACCATGATCGTTTCAAAGCCGGCCTCTCTCAGCGCGAATGACGCATGCACACAGCAGTAGTCGAACTCGATGCCTTGACCGATTCGGTTCGGGCCCGATCCGAGGATCACGACCTTTTTACCATCAGACGGACGGACCTCATTCTCATCCTCGTAAGTGGAGTAGTGATACGGCGTCTCGGCAGCGAACTCGGCGGCGCACGTGTCCACGGTCTTGTAGGTCGGCAGGACACCGGCAGCGATGCGCTCGTTACGCACATCCTCCTCCTCGAGGCTCCAGAGGTAGCTCAGCTGAGCATCGGAGAAACCGAGCTGCTTGGCGCGCTTCCACGAGCGCTTTGTCATGCCGGCCATACCGCTCATCGCAAGCGCGGCTCGCTCCTCGACGATCAACGCCATCTGATCAAGGAACCACAGATCGATCCTGTTCGCACCATGGATCGCTTCGAGCGGAACGCCGCGTCGGATCAAGTCACCCACCTGCAGTAGCCGCTCTGGCGTCGGCACCATCGAAGCTGCGAGTAGCTCATCATCGGTCATCGGTGCGTACTCCTCCTCGCCGGGATCGCAGTTCAGACCGAGGCGGCCCTGCTCAAGCGACCGCAGAGCTTTTTGGAGGCTCTCGGGGAAAGTGCGTCCGATCGCCATCACTTCACCGACCGACTGCATCTGTGTGCCGAGCACCCCGGTCGTGCCGGGCAGTTTCTCGAACGCCCATCGCGGGATCTTGGTGACGACGTAATCGATGACCGGTTCGAACGATGCCGGCGTCGACGAATCCTGGGTTGCAGTAATGTCGTTCGGAATCTCGTCAAGCGTGTAGCCGATCGCCAGCTTCGCCGCAATCTTCGCAATCGGGAAACCGGTCGCCTTCGATGCCAGCGCCGAACTACGCGATACCCGCGGGTTCATCTCGATCACGACCTGACGACCCGTCGCCGGGTCCACGGCGAACTGCACGTTCGACCCACCCGTTTCGACACCGACCCGACGGATACACGCAATCGCCGCATCACGCATCTGCTGATACTCCACGTCAGTCAGCGTCTGGATCGGGGCAACGGTGATTGAGTCGCCCGTATGAACCCCCATTGGATCGACGTTCTCAATGCCGCAGATGATCACACAGTTGTCTGCATGATCGCGCATGACCTCAAGCTCGTACTCCTTCCAACCGACAATCGACTCCTCGACCAGAATCTCGCTGATTGGACTCGCCTCGATTCCCGCCGCCGCCATTCGATCAAATTCCTCGACGGTGGAGGCGATACCGGTCCCCCGTCCTCCCAGGATATATGCCGGTCGAATCATGATCGGTAGACCGATCTCATCCATTGCGTTCCGCGCTTCGTCCATCGAGTGCGCAATCCGTGAACGACATGACTCGAGTCCGATCTCGGTCATTGCGACTTTGAAGTTCTCGCGATCCTCGGCCGTAGCGATCGCCTCTGCATTTGCACCGATCATCTCCGGTGTGCCAGGCACACCAATCAGGTTGCGCTCGAAGAGTTCCATCGCAATGTTCAAGCCGGTCTGCCCACCCAACGTTGGCAGCACAGCATCGGGCTGCTCCTTGTCGATGATCGCCGACACCACTTCCCAAGTAAGCGGCTCGATATAAGTCGCATCGGCAAAATCAGGGTCAGTCATGATCGTCGCCGGATTCGAGTTGGCGAGTACCACACGAAAGCCCTCCTCCTTGAGAACGCGGCACGCTTGCGTGCCGGAGTAGTCGAACTCACATGCCTGCCCAATGACGATCGGACCGGATCCGATGATCAGAATCGAGCCGAGGTCGTTGCGTCGCGGCATCAGCCAACCGCCTTTCGGTCGTCCATCAGTTCGGCAAATTGCGCGAACAGATAGTTCGCATCATGCGGGCCCGGGTTCGCTTCGGGGTGGTGCTGCACGCTGAACGCTTGCTCCGAAGCAACTTCGAACCCCTCGCACACCCCGTCATTCACGTTGATGTGAGTCATCTTGGCGTTACTGGGAAGGCTGCTCGCGTCAACTGCGAAGTTGTGGTTCTGACTGGTGATCTCGATCCGCTCGGTGTGAAGGTTTTTCACCGGATGGTTACCCCCGTGATGGCCGAACGGCAGCTTCACAGTGTCGGCGCCGATCGCTCGGCCGAGTAACTGGTGGCCGAGGCAGATGCCGAAGATCGGAATGGCGCCGAGCAAACCCTGGATCGTCTCGACGGCGACGGGCACCATCTTCGGGTCGCCAGGCCCATTCGACAAAAAGACGCCGTCAGCACCCATCGCCAAAATGTCGGCCGCGCCCGTGTCGGCACGAACCACGTCGACATGACCATGGTTCGCCAGGCTGAGCGTGATGTTGCGCTTCATCCCGAAGTCGAGGGCAACGATTCGGCGACGGGTGCCAGGATCAGCGGCCGCTACCGAGTAGCCGACCGGCGTGGTGACGGTGCGGACAAGGTCGACACCGTCGGTGCCGGGCTCGGCCTGCGCCGCCGCAAGAAGTTCGTCGTACGGCGCGGAGCCGAACGCGCCAGGAATCGCCCCTTGGTCACGAATCAGGCGAGTGAGCCGTCGCGTGTCAATCCCAGCTATTCCAGGCACTCCATGCTGATGAAGCATCGCACCGAGGTCAGCTTGCGCCCGAAAGTTGCTGTGCCGCCGGGCCAGGTCACGCACGACGATGCCTCGGCAGAAAGTTCCGACCGACTCGAAGTCGGTTGCGTTGACGCCGTAGTTCCCGATGTGGGGGTAGGTGAACGTGATGATTTGACCGGCATAGCTCGGATCGGTGATCACCTCTTGATAGCCAGAAAGCACCGTATTGAAGACGACTTCACCGGTCGCGATCGGTACGTACGCTCCGATCAGGTCGCCTTCGAACACACTCCCGTCGGCGAGCACCAACTGTCCTTCGACTCGTCCTTGAGGATTTCTCATCGGATTCCTTTCTCGTCGTTCGGGATGTCCATGCGTTGTAGCGAATGTTCAGTCATCATCGGGTGGCGACTCCGTTCTCGACAGTTACAACGCCACCCAACACCGTGTGTTTCACCCTGCCGCGAAGCGGCACACCAACGAACGGGGTGTTTCGGCTCTTACTTGCAAGTTGAGCGGGGGCCACTTCCCATTCCTCCTCGGCGTCAAAGACCGTGAGGTTGGCCGGTTCACCCGGCACGATCGGACGGCCGTGCAGTCCCCCGAGCCCAGCGATTAGTGCGGGCTTCCACGAGAGCGCCGCTACGACGTCGGACACCGACATATCGAGATGCGCGAGGCAGACGCCGAGCGCCGTTTCGAGCCCGAGCATCCCTGGAGGTGCAAGGTCCAACGGTTGTTCCTTTGTTGCGGCAACGTGTGGCGCGTGGTCGGTGGCGATCGCGTCGATCGTGCCGTCGGAAAGCCCTTCGCGCACAGCAACCACGTCGTCCATGGTTCGTAACGGTGGGTTGACCTTATAAATGGCTGCGTAAGAACGCAGCAACTCATCTGTCAGGCTGATGTGATGCGGGGTGGCCTCAGAGGTCACCGGGAGCCCGTCAGACTTCGCTCGCCGGACGAGTTCGACACTCTTAGCCGTCGATAGATGCAGGAAATGAGCTGGCGCTCCGGTCAGGCGGACCAGCTCAATGTCCCGGTGTACCATCAACTCCTCGGCGACTGCGGGCCAACCGGGCAATCCGAGGTGGCTGCAGCAGTCACCCTCGTGCATAACCGCTCCGTCGGTGAGCTGCTCTACTTCGCAGTGCTGCGCCATCGTGATGCCCAGCCCCTTCGAGTACTCGAATGCTCGACGCATGAGCAAAGGGTTTTGGACGCCGTTTCCGTCGTCGGTGAAGAGCCGGACCCCGACCTCCGCCAGCTCAGCGAAGGGTGTCAACTGGTGTCCTGCTCGACCAACTGTGATCGAAGCGGACGGGTGAACGTCGCACAATCCGGCGAGCTTTCCTTGACGGCGGACGAAGTCGACAACGCTCACGCAATCCTGAGTCGGGTCGGTGTTGGGCATTGCTACGACTGCCGTATACCCGCCAAGCGCAGCAGCCCGCGAGCCAGTCTCGATCGTCTCTGCTTCCTCCTTGCCCGGCTCACGCAGGTGTGTATGCAAGTCGACGAAGCCAGGCGTTACGGTGAGTCCGGTCGCCTCAATCGTCACGTCGGGGTTCCCGTCGTGCGATTCGACAATAACGCCGTCAGCAACCAGCACGTCGGCAGTGCGGGCGCCGGTTTGGTCGACCACCATTCCGCCGCAAATCAAAATAGTGCTCACGGGTGCTCCTTTGGCGCCGCTGCGACGTCGTCGTTGATCTCGATGTCGGACGTGGAATTCGGATTGGCCGATAGCAGGTCGTACAAAACGGCCATGCGAACCGAGATGCCATTTGTTACCTGCTGCTTGACGACTGAGCCGGGGAGTTCGCCGAGGTCAATTGCAATTTCCACCCCACGGTTCACCGGCCCGGGGTGCATCACAATCGTTGACGGGGCGAGGCACGCCGCTCGTTTAGGGGTCAGACCGAATCGCGCGGTGTACTCGCGTAGATTCGGTACAAGAGCTTCGGTCATTCGTTCGTTCTGCATTCGCAGCATGTAGAGCACGTCGACACCGTCTCCGATCACATCATCCAGACGATCGGTTGCGGTCTCGCCAACAACCGGCGGAAGCAGAGTGGTGGGCGCGACCCAAATGACGTCGGCACCAAGCGCCTTGAAGGCTGTGGTGGTCGAACGGGCAACGCGGCTGTGCTTGATGTCGCCGACAACCGCCACACGGAGCCCATCGAATCCAGCGGTCCGGTTCAGCGCTACCCTCACTGTGTATACGTCGAGCAAAGCTTGCGTCGGGTGGGCATGCCAACCATCACCTGCGTTGACGACGCTCGCCGTGGTCCAATCCTCAACAAGCCACGGGGCGCCGGCTGAGGCATGCCGAATCACGAATGCGTCCACGCCCATCGCAGCGATGGTCTCGATCGAGTCTCGAAAACTCTCACCCTTGTTGAGGCTCGACTGAGAGACGGCGAACGTCATTGTGTCGGCAGAAAGCCGCTTTGCTGCTGTCTCAAAACTGAGCCGTGTGCGAGTCGAGTCCTCGAAGAACACGTTGCACACGGTCCTGCCGCGCAACGCCGGGACTTTTGGATTTGGTCGCCGATTGACCTCTGCCATCGTGTCGGCCAACTCAAGAACCCGTTGGACCCCATCGACGCCCAACTCCTCGATCGACAACAACGACCGACTCATCCGTTGCGCCTACGCCGGCTACTGACAGGGGCGGCAGCGATCATGAGATGACGACCCCGTCAGCGGTGACTGACACACTCTCATCGCCACTGGTTGGCAGATTTTTACCAATAAAATCGGGCCGGATCGGAAGCTCACGGTGGCCTCGATCGACGAGCACAGCGAGTTGAACCGCTTTTGGGCGTCCGTATTCGCCGAGCGCATCAAGCGCTGCACGAACTGTCCGTCCAGTAAAAAGGACATCGTCAATGAGCACGATGGTTGCCCCGTCCACGTCGAAATCGATATCACTCACGGCCGCCGGGTGCACGGGCCGCAGCCCGATGTCGTCGCGGTACAACGAAGCGTCGATCGAGCCGACTGGTATCGCGGAATCGATTCGAGCGATCTCGGCACCCAACGCAGAGGCCAACCAGACGCCGCCGGACTGAACCCCGATCAGGACCACACCGTCGAGGCCCTGATTGCGTTCGATGATCTCGTGTGCCATCCGAGTCACCGCTCGGCGCACGTCGTCGGGTTCTAACACCCGCTTCTCGCTCATGTTGTCCTTTCCGTGCGAGCCTCTCTGAACTCGCTTCACGGTATAAATCCGAACGTATCAGCCACGGCTGGCAGCGCACACATCTTCACACTGCAGGGGCGCAGTACTCTTGTCCCATGAATGACCTGGTGATCCGCAATGCCCTATTGGTCGATGGGAGTGGCACTCAGGCCCGCATGGCCGACGTCGAAGTTGATGACGGGTTGATCGTCGATGTCGCTGCGGCCGGGTCGGCCGGCACCGCTTCGCACGTCATCGATGCCGACGGCCTCCTCCTTACACCGGGCTGGGTCGACGTGCACACGCATTACGACGCGCAGGCATCATGGGATCCGTACCTGACGCCATCGTCCTGGCACGGCGTGACCTCGGTCGTGATGGGGAACTGCGGTGTCGGCTTTGCGCCTGCGGCACCCGACCGACACGACTGGCTAATCGAGTTAATGGAGGGGGTCGAGGACATTCCCGGCTCGGCGATGACGGAAGGCATCACCTGGGAGTGGGAGAGTTTCGAAGGATTTCTCGATGCGCTCGACGCCCGACGGTATGCAATCGATCTCGGAGCGCAGATTGCCCACGGACCGGTGCGTGGCTACGTGATGGGCGACCGTGGTGCAGCGAACGAAACCGCCAGCCCCGACGACATTACGAAGATGGCTGCGATCGTCGAGTCGGGGCTCCGCGCTGGGGCGCTCGGGTTCTCAACCTCGCGAACACCGCTGCACAGGTCGCTATCGGGCGAACTCGTTCCTGGAACGCATGCCGATACCGATGAGTTATTCGGTATCGCTGACGCCATGAGCCGCGTCGGCCACGGCGTGTTCCAGTTCGCCCCCGAGCATGTCGATGTTCCGACGCGCGAGATGCCGTGGATGCGCGAGCTGGCGCGCCGAACGGGTCGGACGGTAAGCGTCAACCTAAACCAGCCGAACAGTGCGCCAGAGCTGTGGCGCGAGGTGCTCGACATGATCGACGAATCGCGCGCCGCCGGCCTCGATATCGTCGCCCAAGTCGCGGGTCGAGCCGTCGGACTATTGATGTGCCTCGAAGGCAGCTTCAATCCACTCGACTTTCACCCGGCATATGGCCCAATTTCCGATCTGCCGCTTAGTGACCGGGTGCTCGCACTGCAGCAGCCGGAGCTGCGCAAGGCTTTGCGGGTTGAGCCAGATGACGGAGGTCTGTTCCGCAAAGTGGTGCTCGGAGCGATCGACTCGTGGTGGGCGGTCGACGACGGTGACATCGACTACGAGCCCGAAGCTGCTGATTCGATCGCTGCGGTTGCTCGACGCACAGAGGTTCATCCAATCGATCTGATCGTCGACCAACTCTCTGCGCACGACGGCCACGGCATGATCCTCACGCCGTTCTTCAACTACGCGTACGGCGATCTCTCCTTCCAGTTTGAGTCGCACCAGCGTGCATCGACCCGGATGGGACTCGCTGATGCAGGCGCGCACTGCCGCGTGATCTGTGACGGGGGCACTCCGACATTTATGCTGACCCATTGGACCCGCGACCGTCGTCGAGGCCCTACATTGCCCCTCGAACTCGTCGTTCAGCGTCAGACCAGACAGACCGCTGAACTGTACGGGCTCGGTGACCGCGGCCTCGTCGAACCGGGTCGACGCGCCGACTTAAACCTGATCGACTACGACCGGCTGACTTTTGGCCCTCCACGGATGGCATACGACCTGCCGGGCGGCGCCCGGCGACTCGTTCAGAAAGCCAACGGCTATGTTGCGACGTTCGTCGGCGGCATCCAGACCGTCGACTACGACGAATTCACTGGAGAACTCCCCGGACGCCTCATTCGCGGCCCGCGCTGAGATCGCAACGACCTCAGTCGACCTGCGGAAGCACCTTAAGGCCGAGCTCGAGGAGCGACTTCGGATCCCCAGGGATGGGGCTGTTTGTCATCGGATCCTGACCCGATTGCGTCTTCGGGTAGGCGATCACCTCGCGGATGTTTTCCTCTCCGGCGAGGATCGCAACCAAGCGGTCCAGTCCGAATGCGAAGCCGCCGTGCGGTGGCGCACCGTATTCGAATGGATTAAGGAAGAATCCAAACTTTCGTTCGGCCTCTTCATCGCTGATCCCAAGCGCCATAAACACCTTGCGCTGGAGTTCGGGCTCATGGATTCGGATCGAACCCGAGCCAAGCTCCCAGCCGTTGAGCACCAGGTCGTAGGCAATCGACCGGACGGCCATCGGATCGGTGTCAAATTTGTCGATGTCATCGGGATGCGGCATCGTGAACGGGTGGTGCCCCGACTTGGGTGCGCCGGTCTCCTTGTCACGTCCGACGAACAACGGAAACTCGACGACCCACACGTACCGGTACGGCCCTTCGTGCACTGGTGGGCGGCCGATGTCGTTGCGAAGCATGCCCAGCACCTCGCAGGTGGTCGACCATTCGTCGGCGACGATTAACACTAGGTCCCCGGTTTCGGCGGCCATCGCCGACTTCAGGGCACCGACCTCGACGTCGCTGAGGAACTTCGCGACCGGACTGTCGAAGCCCTCGTCGGTGACTTTCATCCACACGAGGCCCTTGGCTCCAGCACCCTTGGCTCGGTCGGTCATCTTGTCGAGTTGGTTGCGCCCGTAGTCAGCTGCGCCTCCGTCGACCTTGATTCCCTTAATCGCATCCGCTCCGCTGAATGCCTTGAACTCGGTGTCGCCAAACACATCGGTCAGCTCGACCAGCTCCATCCCAAATCGGAGGTCGGGCTTGTCGGTGCCGAACCGGTCCATAGCATCGTGCCACGTAATCTGTTCGATCGGTGTCGGACGCTCCCCCGTAGCCGCTTCCGCAGCGGCAAGAACAGACGCTGACACAGCTTCGAGTACATCGTCCTGGTCAACGAAGCTCATTTCCATGTCGAGCTGCATGAACTCGTACTGGCGGTCGGCGCGCAGGTCTTCGTCGCGCAGACACCGGGCCATCTGGTAGTAGCGGTCGACACCGCCCACCATCAACAACTGCTTGAAAAGTTGTGGCGACTGGGGAAGCGCGTAGAACGATCCGGGCTCTTTTCGCGACGGCACGAGGAACTCGCGCGCTCCCTCAGGAGTCGACGGCACCAGCATCGGCGTCTCGACCTCAACGAAGCCCTGCTCATCCATCGCGCTTCGGACCGCAGCGTTGACCTTGGAGCGCGTACGGAGGTTCTTCTGCATTCGCTCTCGACGCAGATCAAGATAGCGATATTGAAGACGAATGTTCTCGTCTACGTCATCCGCCCGGGCGTCGATGGGAAACGGGGGCGGTGTCGCTACGCGGAGGACCTGGACCTCACAATCACCGATTTCGATACTGCCGGTCGGTAGCGAATCGTTGACCGTGCCTTCCGGACGTTCGCGAACGACACCGCTGATTCGCAGTACGTATTCACTCCGGACGTCAACGTCGTCGTTGATCACGCACTGGACGATGCCCGAGTGGTCGCGGAGGTCGACGAAAGCGAGATGTTCGCCGTGTTCGCGTCTACGGCCGACCCAGCCGCAGACGCTCACCGTCTCGCCAATTTGGCCGAAGCGAATGTCGCCGCAGAGATGGGTGCGCATCGATGTGGAGCTCATTGCAGTCTTCTCAACTCGTCTTTCAGGTGGGAGATCAGGTCGGACCGGGCGATGGTCTGCTGGTCGCCACCGCCCTGCATCGGCTTAGCGACGACGGTATCGGTGGCCAACTGGTCGTCACCGACAATGAGCGCGAACGCAGCGCCTGAACGATTGGCGAGCTTCATCTGCGCCTTCATGCTGCGATTTTCGAAGCCGCGGTCGGCTGCGAGTCCCGCTGCGCGCAACTCCCCAGTGATCGAAACCGCCTCAAAACCGCCGGCCACGTCGACCACAAAGGCGTCGAGCCGGCGCGGCGCTGGAGCGAACACGCCTTCGTCGTTACATGCAAGCAGCGTTCGGTCGACACCGAGCGCGAAACCGATACCCGGTGTTGCCGGACCACCGAGCGCTTCGACCAGACCGTCATACCTTCCGCCACCCCCTAAGGCATTCTGCGCTGAAGCGAGCGTCCCGCCCTGGAACTCGAAGATCGTGCTTCGGTAGTAGTCGAGCCCGCGCACGAGTTTGGGCTCGACGTCGAACGGGATTCCGAGCCTGGTCAGCCCGGCCACAACTGCCTCGAAATGCCTAGAGGCCCCGGGTGAATAGAACTCTGCGATCTGCGGAGCCGAGGTAATTGCCGGAGCATCGAACTCGCGTTTTGAGTCGAGCACGCGCAAGGGATTGTTCTCAAGAGTCTCACGGCTCTGATCCGTGAGCTCCGAGGCCTCAAAGTGCTTGCGAAGCGCCTCAACATAACGCGCTCGGTCTTCAGGATCTCCGAGGCTGTTCAAGATCAACGTAACTTGACTCAGGCCGAGGCGGAGGTAGAACTCCCATGCCAGCGCAATTACTTCGACGTCAAGGTTCGCATCGTCGACCCCAAGCACCTCGACGCCGACCTGGTCGAATTGTCGGTATCGGCCACGCTGGGCCTTCTCCTGGCGGAAGTTGGGTCCCGAGTACCAGACCTTCCACGGCGCAACCGGTCGATGTTGCGCAAAGGCACGACACACGCTCGCTGTCAGCTCAGGTCGTAGTGAAACGTGACGACCTCCGCGGTCCTCAAAGGCGTACAACTCCTTCGTCACCACATCGGTGGCCTCGCCAATACGAGTGAACACACCGACGTCTTCGATCAGTGGAGTGATGATCTGACCGTATCCGGCCGTTTCCACTACATCAGCGAATACGTTATTCAGCGTGCGCCACCGGGCACTGTCGGGCGGCAGGATGTCCCGCATGCCGGGACTATTCTGAAATGCGGGCACGGCCTCCTACGCTACCCAGCGGCCCTACGCATCGCTGCGCCCTCTCACAGATGACCGTGGGGATAGGTGAAAGATCAACTAGTCAGCCGTTGGTCGCCGCAGCGCCGGGCACCGTTCGATAGGCGTCGTACACCGATTCGATGCTCTTAATGCGGTTGATCACCGAATCGAGGTGTGTTCCGTTTGCCAACTCAAACTCGAAGCGCATCTTCGCCTCCCGATCAGCACCGGTAATCGTCTCGCACGACACGACGTTGACCCGTTGTTCGACAAGCGCCGTCGCTACATCGGCGAGCAACTTAGATCGGTCGAGCGCCACTACTTCGATCCCGGCCGTGAAAGTGTTGTTGAACTGCCCCTCACCATCCCAATCGACTTCGATCATTCGCGTCGCCTGCTCCTCCTTCAGTGATCCTGCGTTTGCGCAATCGACACGATGGACGCTGACCCCGCGACCACGGGTGACGAATCCAGTGATTTCGTCCCCGGGCACCGGGGTACAGCACTGGGCGAGACGAACGAGCATGTCGTCAAGCCCTTCAACATGGATGCCGACCTCTTGTCGATGTCCGACGCGTTTCTCGCGGCGCGGCCGGTCGATGGTGGCCGGGAGCTGGACGTCGTGTTCACCGGAGTGAAAGCCACGTGCTACCCGCTGCGCAACGCTGCGCCCCGAGACGTGGTGCTCACCGATCGCAGCAAGCAGCGCGTCAAGGTCGACGTAGCTCATCTCCGAAACCACAGCGGCAAGCTCGTCGGACTTCCACATCTGTTGCACCGGCAGCGACTCGCGTCGGAATTCGGCGTGCAGTTCGTCGCGCCCTGACTCGATCATGTCAACGCGGCGCTCACGACTGAACCATTGCCGAATTCTGTTGCGTGTCCGTGGGGACGCAACGAACCCAAGCCAATCCTGCGACGGCCCCGCAGATTCCACTTTTGACGTGAAGATTTCGCAAGAATCACCGCTTTGCACCACATGGTCGAGCCCGACAAGTCGCCCGTTGACCTTGGCCCCAATCGTCGAGTGACCGACCTCAGTGTGAACTGCATATGCGAAGTCGATCGTCGTCGAGCCGACCGGAAGACTGATTACGCGACCTTTAGGCGTAAAAACGTAAACCTCATCCTGTTCCAAGTCGGTCTTGAGACTCTGCATAAACTGAGCAGGATCGGTCACCTCTTCCTGCCAGTCGATGATGCGGCTGAGCCAGTCGACCTCACCGGCCTTGGCACCAGAACGGTCCTTGTATGCCCAGTGGGCGGCGATCCCCCACTCGGCGCGCTGATGCATCTCAATGGTGCGAATCTGCACCTCAATCGGCTTGCCAGACGGCCCAACCACCGTCGTATGAAGACTTTGATAGAGGTTGAACTTCGGCATCGCGATGTAGTCCTTGAACCGACCGACTACCGGCCTCCATCGACCGTGGATACAGCCGAGCGCGGCGTAGCAATCCTTCATCGTCGGCACGACGACGCGGACGGCGACGAGGTCGAAGATGTCATCGAACTCAAGCCCTTTCACAACCATCTTCTCGTAGATGCTCCAAAGGTGTTTGCCTCGCCCGGTGACCTCGGCTTCGATATTGAGATCTCCCAGGCGCTGACGAATCTCGGCGACTGTCTTGGCTAAATACACGTCTCGTTCGGGTGTTCGTACCCGGACGAGGTGGTCGAGTTCGGCGAAACGCTTCGGATGAAGCGACGCGAACGAGAGGTCTTCGAGCTGCTGCTTGAGCTCTTGCATACCGAGCCGGTGTGCAAGCGGCGCGTAGATGTCGAGGGTCTCTTGGGCAATGCGCTGCTGCTTGTCAAGCGGCATCGCTGCGATCGTGCGCATGTTGTGCAGACGGTCAGCCAACTTGATGACGAGGACCCGCAGGTCCTTCGCCATTGCGACGAGCATCTTGCGCATCGTTGCTGCCTGCTGCTCTTCACGGCTGTCGAAGCGAATTCGCTCAAGTTTCGTGACCCCGTCAACAATCGCCGCAACCTGGGCGCCGAAGTCTCGCGCAACGTCATCAACGGTGATTTCGGTGTCCTCCACGGCGTCGTGAAGAAGCGCCGCAACAACGGAGATCTCGTCAAGCCCGATATCGGCAACGATCTGGGCAACCGCGATCGGATGGTTGATGTAGCTCTCACCGCTACGTCGCATCTGCGACCGATGCGCATCGGATGCAACCCGGTAAGCACGGTTAATATCGCTGATCGACGACTTTGGGTGACGTCGCCGATATGCCGCTAGCAACGGTGCGAGTTCTCCCGTCGCCGCTAATGCGCCTGACGACGCGAGATGCTGTCGCCGCCACGGGAGGACTCGGTCGACCGTTGCCACACTGCTCCTCAGCTGTAGTGCAGCAGCGACCAGACCGGGCGGTTGCCCAGTCGCGAGCGGCCGTCAAGTTCGTCGATTTCAACCAGAAAAGCCAACCCGGCAACGATGCCGCCGAGTGTTTCGACGAGGCGAGCGGTCGCCTGGGCAGTTCCACCTGTCGCCAAAACGTCATCAACGATCAAGATGCGCTCACCAGGATGAATTGCGTCGCGGTGAACCTCCAACTTGTCCACGCCGTATTCGAGTTGATATTCCTCGCGCACCACGGCCCATGGAAGCTTGCCCGGCTTGCGAACAGGCACGAAACCTGCACCGAGGCGATGGGCAACCGGGGCTCCGAAAATGAATCCGCGTGACTCGACCCCGACCACTCGGTCTACGGCGATGGCAGAAAACTCGTCGACGATGGCGTCGACCGATTGGGCGAACGCATGCGCATCACCTAACAGCGGGGTGATGTCACGGAAGTTCACACCCTCGGTCGGGTAGTCCGCTATCTCTCGAACGTACGAGCGGAGTGCGCCGTGATCAGCTGCCATGGGTGGAGGTTATCGCTGGTCAGCGACGCTTCTTCTTCCGCGGCCGCGGTGGATGCGTCAGAATCCGTTCGGCGGGCTGGTGGACGGCAGCTGTCTTGTCGACATCGATTCGATCGGAGCCATCCTCGGCGTCGGCTTCGTTGACGTCGGTAGAAATCCGACCACTCACTCCCGCCCCGACAACGGCGGTACGCAGATCTTCGCCGGTTAGTCGTTCGCGGCGGGACTTGCGCCCAGTGTTCGATCGCAGGGTGGCGAGTAGCGGAGATGCAACAAAAATCGAGGAGTAGACACCTGCGAGCATGCCGACCAGCAGCGCGAGCGCAAATTCCTGGAGTGCAATCGCACCGAGCAGGCCCGAGCCGATGAGCAGCAACGAGATCACTGGGAGAATCGATGAGATACTCGTGTTGATCGAGCGCATCAGGACTTGATTCATGGAGATGTTAACGACGTCCGCATAGGGCATCCGCACGCTTGCGTACTTGCCCTCGTTCTCCTGCACGCGGTCGAACACCACGATCGTGTCGTACAGGGAGTATCCCAAGATCGTCAGGAACGCTATGACTGTCGCCGGCGTTACCTCGAACTGGAAGACGGTGTACACCCCGACAGCGAGCAACACGTCGTGCGCCATCGCCGCAAGTGCCGCAATGGCCATCCGCCACTCGAATCGGATCGAGATAAAGATCGCCACAACAATGAGGAAGATCACCAGGGCCCGCACAGCCTTCTGGGTGATGTCATCACCCCACGACGACGAGGTGAACGCAAAACTGATCTCTTCGACGTCGACGCCCGCAGCGGCCGCAAAACCGTCCGTGATCTGCTGGGCCTGATCGGTCGGCACGACCTCGATTTGCACTGCAACAAACGACAACGACTCCGCCTCGCGGAGCTGAATCTTTGAGCCAGCGACCGGTACGTCGTTGTCGCGCAGCACATCTTCGGCCTCATCGACACCGAAGGCCTCACTCGCCGGAACGTCCCACGCCTGACCGCCCTCAAAGTCGAGACCCAGGTTGAGTCCCTGGACGAATAACGAGGTGATGGTGACGACCACGACGATAATTGCAACAACGAGCCCGATCCGACGATGGCCATAGAAATCGACAGCGGTCTGACCGCGGTAGAGCCGGCCGGGACCGGTTGCTGCGATGTGATCGGGACGGTTCACGATGCGACCTCCAAGCCAAACGCCTTACGGCCCGCCATAAACTTGCTGCGGGCGAGCAACAGCACGGCCGGTCGCGTGAAGAAGTAGCACACGAACAGGTCACACAGCGTCGTGATCCCGAGGAATAGTGCAAATCCCCGCACCGAACCCACGCTGAGTGAAAACAGAATTGCCGCACCAATGACCGACACGAGGTCAGCCGACCAGATCGTGCGCCAGGTCATCTTGAAGCTGCGCGGGGCCGCGTTCTTCAACGTCCGCCCGTTGCGGATCTCATCCTTCATCCTCTCAAAGAACACGACGTAGCTGTCCACGGTGACGCCGATTGCCACGATGATGCCCGTCACGCCAGCGAGACTGAGTGAGTAGTTCGTGGCGCTCGACACGAACGCTGCGACGCTAAATACCGTCATCGCCCAGATTGTGAGACCACCAAGAATCACCAGGGCAATCCAGCGGTAATAGGCAAGCAGGAAGATGAGGACCAGCACGAGCCCGATGAATCCTGCAATCACCGACGCCCTCAGTGACTCCTGACCGGCAGCGGGCGAAATCGTCTGCGCTTCCTGGGCGACCATTTCGACGGGGAACGCACCGCGGTTCAAGATGTTGGCGAGGTCTTCGGCCTCACTCTGAGTGAAGCTGCCTGTGATCGAGACGGCGCCATCGAAGACCGGCTGATTCACCGATGGTGCCGACTGGATGACATCGTCGAGAACGATGGCAAGTTGCCCGTTGGAACCCGGAATCGTCCGTGGACATGTTGGTGTGCCGTTGAAGCACTGCGTGGCCAGTGTGTTCCAGGTTTCCGTTCCCGTCCGACCGTCTGGCCCGGTCCCTCCGTTAAGTTCGACGTTGACCTGGAATCCGAGCGAGTTGTCGACCACGGCACTCTGACGTTCGAACACCTCGCCTGTACCTTGCGCCGGCCCGACGCACAGCACTTGGCCGTCGCGTGTGGGCAACAGTTCGGCACCGGAAGTCGGCGGAAGTCCGGACTCGTCGGGGAGTAGTGGCAGGTCAAGAACGGGAGTGGGCTCGGACGGGGTGCGCAACGAACGCCGACCGACGGTGTCGTCGGGGACGGACACGGGATCGACGCTGACTCCGTCGAGCGGGGTTTCTGGAGCGAAACCGCTGGAGCACTCACTGCTTTCCACGACGGGGCGGAGTTCGACGATGCCAGACACGTCGACGGCTTCAAGCGCCGCTTGCTGGTCCTTCACCCCTGGGAGTTCGACGACGATCGTGTCGCCCTGGACACGCACGTTCGGCTCGGCAATTCCGCTCCGCTCAAGTTCGTCGCGAATGAGGTCACGGATCACCGTAAGGTCCTCACCGCTTGCGTCCTCGGCCGGTTCAAGAATGACGCTGGCGCCGCCCTGCAGGTCAAGCCCGAGCAGCGGTGTCGTGCCGGTTGCCAAGTTCGCAGTGAAAATCGCAATGACGGCGACGGTCGTCGCCAGAAACGACATCCAGAGGCGACGCTTCATCAGTCGCCGTCGACCGTCTCGGCGGCGGCATCGTCGTCACGGTCATCGCCCTCACCAGCGTCGGACTCTGGTTCGTTCTTGTCGTCGGTGAGGCGACCCTGAATACCGCCACGTGCGATCCGGACCTGGACGTCGTTATCGATTTCGAGCCAGAACCGAGTCGGACCGTCTTCGCCCGTCAGCGTGCCGATGATGCCCGACGTCGTTATCACTTCGTCGCCGATCTCAAGCGTCGACTGCAGTTTGGCGGCGTCCTTACGGCGCTTGCTGTTCGGGCGGATGATCAGGAAGTACATCGCAACGAGCATCAGGGGCAGCAATAGGAACGAAACGAAGCTGCCTCCGCTGGAGGATTCCGATTCGGCTCCGGATACGAGGATCGTGGTTAGTTCAGTCATGGCGGCAGCTGATGCTATCCCCACACAGCAAGCAGATCGCGGCGCATCGACTCGAAGCTGCCCTTATGGATAGCTGCGCGCATTCTGTCCATGAGATCGATGGTCCACGAAATATTGTGAATGGACAACAACCGCGACGCCGTCGGCTCTCGGACTTGGAGCAGATGCCGGATGTAGCCACGGCTGTGTCGCGCGCAAACCTCGCAGGGGCATTCCAGGTCTAACGGCTCGTCGAGCTCGGCGTTGCGTGCGGCTTTTGCCTGGAATCGACCGGATGAGGTGAGAGCCGTCCCGTGGCGTCCCAGTCGCGTCTGCATTACACAGTCGAACTGGTCGACCCCGAGGCCAACCGCCTCAATCAGCGATGCCGGGTCGCCGACGCCCATGAGGTAGCGCGGCCGATCGGCCGGCAGGTGCTCGATTGCGGCGGCGAGTGCGGGCAACATCTGTTCGCGCGTTTCGCCCACCGAGAGACCACCGATGCCGTACCCATCGAAGCCAATTTCTACGGTGCGCTGGGCACTTTCGGCACGCATTACCTCAGAAATCCCGCCCTGCACGATACCGAAAAGAGCCTGATCAGGTCGTGTGTGGGCGTTCTTCGCCCGCTGTGCCCATGCTGTGGTCCGCTCGAGAGCTCGGCGCACGACGTCGGGGGCGCTTGGCAGCGGCGGACACTGATCGAGCACCATTTGGATGTCTGCGCCGAGCTGTTCCTGCACGCGGACGGCATTCTCCGGGGTGAAGCGCACCGTCGAACCGTCGTACGTGCTCTTAAAAGTCACACCATCGTCGTCGACTTTAGGATTCAGTGAGAACACCTGGAATCCGCCAGAGTCCGTGAGGGTCAGCCCCCTCCATCCTGCAAACGAGCCGAGACCGCCGAACGTCTGGATGAGTTCTGCTCCAGGCCGAAGCATTAGGTGGTACGTATTGCCGAGAACGATCTGGGCTCCGATGCGCTCGTAGTCAGCGGCGCTCAGGTACTTAATTGCTCCGCGGGTCCCGACGGGCATAAACAGCGGCGTCGTGTAACTCCCCGATGCGGTCGTTGCCGTGCCCGCCCGAGCCGCTCCATCGAGCGCATCAACGGCTAAGTCGACCGCGCGCATCAACGCAACCGGTCCAACAGCATGGCGTTCCCGATCCCTATTTTACGGACCGATAGCAGCGAGCCCCTCATACAGACTGCCTATCGTCCCGCAACGCGAAAAACCGCTGCCGGCACAGGGCCGGGACTACATCCCTTCAGTTCTTGTAAGCAACATCGCGTCGCCAAAACTCAGGAACCGGTATTGGTCGGCGAGGGCGATCTCGTACATGGTGCGCCAGCGGTCTCCGACAAACGCATCGATCATCATCAGCAGTGTGCTTTTCGGCAGATGGAAATTGGTCATCAACATGTCGACGAGTTGCCAGTCGAATCCACGATGAATGAACAGATCCGTCCGCCCGGCGAGCTCGCCGCGGGCGGCCGCTGACTCCAGAGCGCGCACGGCGGTCGTCCCGACAGCCACCACTCGACCACCTTCGGCCCGAGTCTCGAGACATGCCTGCATTGTCGCACCGGGTACCTGGTACCGCTCAGTGTGCATCGAGTGGTTCAGCGGATCGTCGGTGCTGATCGGCTGGAACGTGTCGAGCCCGACGATGAGCTCAACCGTCGCCCGCCGCACGCCAACCTCGTCGAGTCGATCGAAAAGATTACTTGTGAAATGCAATCCTGCCGTCGGCGCTGCCGCCGAACCCGGCTCATTGGCGAACACGGTCTGATACCGCTCCGGGTCACCGAGCCGCTCGCCGATGTACGGCGGGAGAGGCATCTCGCCAAACCTGTCCAGTGTTGTCAGTGGTTCCTCGCTGCCGAGCAGTTCGACGATAAACGTGTCTCCGGCAACCGTCCGCTCCCCCATCCGCACTACGTCGACGCCCTCGAGCGACAACACCTCGCCGAGACGAACCTTTCCACCGGGACGCACCAGCGCCTCCCACGTGCGACGGGTTTCATCTGTTGCCTCGAGCAACAACACCTCAGCAGCCCCGCCGCTCGGACGTTGGAGCCTGAGCCGTGCCGGGATCACGCGTGTTTCGTTGAGCACCATCAGGTCACCCGGTCGCAAGATCTGATCTAATTCGGCGACTCGACGATGCTGAACCGCTCCCCCGCCCAGATCGACGAGCAGCCGCGAGCGATCTCGCGGCTCAATCGGAACCTGCGCAATCCGCTCCGCAGAAAGCGGGTAGTCGAAGTCAGAGAGGAGCACGATCAGGAATCGAAAAGCCGTTGTGCGGCGGTCCGTTCAGCTGACGGCGGGTGCATCCCGACGTGTTCGTACGCGGCGGCGAGTGCAACACGCCCGCGGGGGGTCCGTGCCACCATCCCCTGTGTGATCAGGAACGGCTCGTAGACATCCTCGAGTGTTTCGGGCTGTTCACCAACGCTGATCGCCAACGTCGACAGTCCCACCGGTCCGCCGCCGAACTGATCACACAAGTTTGAAAGGATCGCCCGGTCAACTTTGTCAAGACCCCGATCGTCGACCCCGAACAGCGCAAGCCCTTCGCTCGCAACGTCAGCGGTGATCGCACCGTCTGCCCGCACCTCAGCGAAGTCACGGACACGCCGAAGGAGTCGATTGGCGATACGCGGCGTGCCACGCGACCGACGAGCGATCTGCTGGGCACCATCGGTGTCGATGTCAATCTCGAAGATTCCGGCCGCTCGTTCGGCGATCAAGCGGAGTTCGTCTGCGTCGTAGTAATCAAGTCGGGCAACCAGTCCGAAGCGATCGCGGAGTGGACCGGTGATCATCCCGGTCCTGGTGGTCGCGCCGACAAGAGTGAAGGGCGGCATTGTGAGGCGGATGCTCGACGCCGCTGGACCCTTGCCCACAATAATGTCGAGCTGAAAGTCCTCCATCGCCGGGTACAGGATCTCCTCGACTGCTCGAGACAGGCGATGGATCTCGTCGATGAACAAGACATCGCCTTCCTCGAGCTTCGTCAGAATCGCCGCCAGGTCGCCAGCGCGCTCGAGCGCTGGGCCTGACGTGACGTGCAGCTGCACGCCCATCTCTGTAGCGATGATTCCGGCGAGTGTTGTCTTTCCCAAGCCAGGCGGGCCGGCGAACAGCAAGTGATCGACCGACTGCCCACGCATACGCGCCGCTTCGAGGACGATATTCAGGTGCTCCTTAAGTTCGCTCTGGCCGACGAACTCGTCAAGCGCCTGCGGCCTAAGGCCAGACTCGGAATCGAGTTCGGTCGTTGCCGAGTCGTCGTCAGGCTCTCGAATATTCGGGTCAAGAAACTCCTCACGCACGCTTAGACCCCAGCGACTTCAGTGCATCGCGCAGCAGCGTGGCGCTCGGCGCATCGCTCGGCAGATCCCGAAGCACGTCACGAATCTCGTCGGTGCCGTAACCGAGTCCAGTGAGCGCTTCGCGAACTTCAGAGACCGCAGAACCAGATGTATCCGAGGGCGTGTCGAGCATCGGAAGCGACAGCCTGTCTCGCAGTTCAACCAGCAAGCGCTCGGCAGTCTTCTTGCCGACTCCGGAGACCAGAGTCAAGGCCGCTACGTCGTTGCTCGCGATGATATCCACTAGCGCCGCAGGTGGGTGAGTGGCGAGGACAGCCATAGCGAGGGCGGGGCCAACGCCGTTTGTCTTGATGAGGTGCTGGAACGTGATCCGTTCGTCCTTCGCCCGAAAACCGAACAGCGACTCAGCCGTTTCGGTGACGTGATGATGTACATATAGAAACGTTTCTGTCCCCGGCTCAAGCTCAGCCAGCGTCCGTTCGGTGATATGGACTCGGTAGCCCACCCCTGCGACCTCGACTAGCACAATCCCGTCGAGCTCACGTTCGAGCACCTCGCCACGCAGCGATCCGATCATCGCGACGCTGCCTGACGCAGATGGCGTCCGATCGGCGACATCGAAAGGTGCGTGAGGGCGACCGCAGCCGCATCTGCGGCATCGGCAGGCCTGGGCATCGCGGCCAGATTTAAACGCGTTTGCACCATCTTTTGGACCTGCTCTTTGCCGGCGCCGCCCGAGCCAGCCACTGCGTCCTTTACCTGATTCGGGGTGTACTGGATGACCTCACACCCTGCGATTGCCGCCTCGGCGAGCGCCAGCCCGCTGGCCTGTCCGGTAGCCATGGCCGTGCGGACGTTGACCTGAAAGAAGACCTGTTCGACCGCGACGGCATTAGGTTCGAACTCGGCGATCAACGACGTGAACTCGGTCCGCAACGTTGCGAGACGACTCGCAAGAGGGTCAGACGTAGACGTTCGGATCACGCCCATTGAGACCGCCCGGACGTCCGACGGCCCACGCCCGTCGACGATGGCGTACCCACAACGGGTGAGTCCAGGGTCGATGCCCAACACACGAGTAACGAACACAGGTTCGTACCGTATCAGCTCAGTTTCTGGAGTTCGGCGACCAGTTCCTTGACGGGCCGGAAGGTCATTCCGGCGATCGCTCGATGCGCATACCGAACGACGCCGCCAGCGTCGACGATAAACACGCTGCGCCGCGGAAATCCGATCGGCCCGAGCGTGCCGTACCTGCCAGCCGTCTCCTTGTCGACATCGGCGAGCAACGGGAATTGGAACCGGTGCTTGTCGGAGAAGGAATCATGACTGGCAACATCCTGCGCTGAGATCCCGACGACCTGCGCATCGAGTTCAGCAAACTGCTCAATACCGTCGTTGTAGCTGTTGAGCTGTCGAGTACAGACAGGTGTGTCGTCACCTGGATAAAAAACCAGCACAACCGGCTTGCCGGCAAAATCCGCCAGCGAGTGCGTCGACCCGCCGGTCCCAGGCAGCGTGAAGTCCGGCGCTCGATCCCCGACAGAGATGCTCATTGGCCTACCGCTTCTTCCATCAACTCGTCGCTGATGTCGAAGTTCGAGAACACGTCTTGAACGTCATCGTTGTCCTCGAGCGCCTCCATGATCCGCAGAATCGCCCTGGCGTCTTTGAGGTCGGTCACCTCGATTAAGTTCTCGGCCACCATCGGCGAGTCGGCCGAGACGATTCCGACCCCGGCCTCTTCGAGCTTCGCCTTCACGTCGTAGACCTCCGACGGATCGCTCGTAATTCGCCATGCGTCGCCTTGTGTGAAGATGTCATCGGCGCCTGCATCGAGCGCTGTGAGCATTACGTCGTCCTCGCTCACTCCGCCGACGGTCACGATTACTCCGCGCCGCGAGAACTGCCACCCCACGGCCCCCGGCTCAGCCATCGACCCGCCAAATTTGTTGAAAACCTGACGAACATCTGCGCTAATCCGGTTGCGGTTATCGGTGAGCACGTCAATCAGCAGCGCAACTCCGCCTGGCGCGTAGCCCTCGTACATGATCGTCTCGTAGATGACGCCATCGGAGCCTTCACCCGTTCCACGTTTGATTGCCCGCTCGATTGCGTCGTTCGGCATACTCGCCGATTTTGCCTTCTGCACCGCTGCCCGCAGCGATGCGTTCATTTCGGGGTCGCCGCCACCCTTGGCTGCAACTTCGACCTGACGGGCAAGCTTGTTGAAGACCTTGCCGCGTGCGGCGTCGGCTGCACCCTTCTTGTGCTTGATGGTTGCCCATTTGGAATGGCCTGACATGAGGGCTCCTTCGCTCTGGGAGTCAGATCGAGTCAACGAACATCTCGTGCAAGCGCTCGTCAAGCGTCAGCTCGGGATGGAATGAGGTCACCGTACAGGTTTGCTGACGGACGAGAACAGGGACGTCATCAAGGCGTGCAAGAATCTCCACATCGGGTCCGACACGTTCCACGACGGGCGCCCTAATAAACACGGCGTGGAACGGCATATCGAGCCCCGCCACATTGAGGTCCGCCTCAAAGCTGGCGCGCTGTCGCCCGTAACCATTGCGGCAAACGGTGATGTCGATCGCACCGAACGACTGCTGGTCGGACCGACCGGCGCGGACGTCGGCTGCACACATGATCATCCCTGCGCAGGTTCCTAGAACCGGGAGACCCGCATCAATCATGCGGGCAATGGGGTTGAAAAGGTCGTTGGTCCGCAATAGGTGTGACATCGTCGTACTCTCACCACCCGGGATGACGAGTGCATCAAGCCGATTGAGTTGGTCGGCTGTTCGGACCGAAGGCGCCTCAACACCCAATGCGGTGAGTCGATCTTGGTGGGCGGCGAACGCTCCTTGCAGAGCTAGAACGCCGACGATCACCAGCCGCGCTCAGCAAATCGGGTGTTGATCTCGTCCATCCCGATGCCGGTCATAGGCGCTCCGAGCCCACGGCTGACCTTGGCGAGAATGTCGGAATCAGCGAAGTGCGTCGTCGCCTCGACGATCGCCTTGGCACGCGGCAACGGATCGTCAGACTTGAAAATTCCTGAACCGACGAACACCGCCTCGGCTCCTAGCTGCATCGCCAGAGCTGCGTCGGCCGGAGTCGCGAGGCCACCGGCGCAGAACATCGGCACCGGTAGCTTACCTGTCTCGGCGACTTCCTGGATCAGAGGAAGGGGGGCTCGAAGCGATTTCGCCCAATCGAACAACTCGGCCTGATCAGCTTGGGTGATCCGCTTCATGTCGCCAATTATCGAACGCAGGTGCCGAACCGCCTCAACCACATTGCCGGTCCCCGCCTCACCCTTCGACCGGATCATCGCTGCGCCTTCGGAGATTCGGCGCAGCGCCTCGCCGAGGTTCGTTGCCCCACACACAAATGGCACGTCGAACGCAAACTTGTCGATGTGGTGTGCCTCATCGGCCGGCGTCAGCACCTCGGACTCATCAATGAAGTCGACGTCCAGTGACTGTAGGATCTGGGCTTCCACGAAGTGGCCGATGCGTGCCTTTGCCATCACAGGGATTGAGCACACCGACTGAATTCCTTCGATCATTTCAGGATCACTCATTCGAGCTACGCCACCATCGCGACGGATATCCGCGGGAACGCGCTCAAGTGCCATCACGGCAACAGCGCCTGCTTCCTCGGCAATCTTCGCTTGTTCGGGGGTGACGACGTCCATGATGACGCCACCCTTCATCATTTCCGCCAGACCGCGCTTGACGGGAAAGGTTCCTGTAGCAGTGCCAGGTTCGTTCATACTGGCATCGTACTTTCGGTGGCCGCTAATGTGCCTGATCCAATTCGCACGCCGGACAGGAGTCACGGCACCGCCGTCAAACGCCCCAAGCGGTCGTGCCTACATTCAGCCGTCGTCGACTGTCGTCTCGTCTGCGAACTCAATCACGATGTCGGTCGGAGCGAGTTCGGCCCGGTCGAGTACGATCTGGGGGTACTCGATAACCGTTTGTGGCATCTCGCCATCCTCATACGTTGTGGGATCGATGGGTGCTCCGATGAACGCAGCATCAGCGGTGTTCTCGGCGAGCTCAATCCACGTATTGCCAGGCGTAAGCGGGATCGATTCGCCGTCAGCGTCGACGAGACGGATCGGTGCGACCGCAAGGTTGTGTTCCCAACGGCCGGCGATGACTTGACCGTTGCTAAACACGTAGACCGGCCCCGAACCCAGCGTCTGGGCGTTGGGCGAGTTGCTGTCGATCGAGCTCGGCTGGTAGTCGACGACCATAACGATCACGTTCGTGGCGAAGATGTCGCCGTTAACCACGTCGACGTGACGGGTCCCGCTCTGAAAGCGGGCGAAGCCTGCGGCCTCGGCATCCCACTCCCAACGCACGTTCTTGCCATCAAGACTGAGGTCGATTGCGTTCACGGCATCACCCTCGAATTCGTCGTCGGGATTGACGTACGAGAACTGCTGCACGGGAGCACCCGGGTGATCTGGGGGGGTCTGCGCCCACAGAGCCTCGGTCGTGTTGTACAAGTCGTGGGGACTTCGGCCCGGTCCTCGAAAATAACCTTCACCGCCGCGCTGCGCGTTGAGGTCGGTGAGAAAGGAGTCGGCAATCAGCCGAGTGACTCCTGGGTTTCCGCCGCTCCACGCAAACAACGGTTCGTTCAACGACGACAGGATGTCGACATCTTGCTCACGGCCTGACCGAATCGGACCAACTGGGTCAGACCCCTCGGTGTGGAACACGGCCGCGAACCGCGTGTCACCTTCGACAATCTCCTCAAAAACGATGTCTGCGACCGCCAGACCAGAGTGGTTCTGGCGCGCGTTCCGATCATTATTATCAATTTTGACTGCGAGTGCTGCTCGCGCTTCAAGGTCGTCTTCAGACTCGACAACGTCGCCGGTCAAGGGTTGGCGGATCGGAGCATCCTCGTCAACGATCGTGGTCGTCGGCTCGGCCGGTTCCGAAGTTTCGGGCGGCTCGGTAACAACCGTGCTGGACGTCGTCGTCTCCTGAACGGTTGTCTCGGCCGTTGAAACGGTTGTGTCGTTACCCCCACTACATGACCCTGCAGCGGTAGCTGCCAGGGCGACGAGCGCCGACGTGATCTTGTGGTTCATTAGAGCTCCCTCAGTAATGCAATGCGTTCTTCGAGCGGCGGATGAGTGTCGAACAATTTGTGTGGGACCGGTAGCCGCCCATCGTCGCCGACGCCGCTCAGTGACTGTCCAATCCATAAGTGTGCCGTAGCTGTCGACGCTGAATGCGTCACGGTTGTGTCTTTCTGCAACTTCTGTAGTGCCGAGATCAATCCTGGCGGGTAGCGCGTAAGTTGACAGGCACTCACATCGGCGAGCGTCTCACGCCGACGCGAAATCGTGGCTTGCATGGCCTTGGCAGTGATCGGTGCCATGAACAACAGTGCAAAACCGACGAGGGCGAGCGGATTGTTGCTGTTCGAGCGGTCCCCACGACGTGCCAGCCGTCCGCCGTTCCACCACATCATGCGGATCGCCATATCCGTCATCAACGCAACGGCGCCTACCAGCGTCACGGCAAGCGTCGAGACGAGGATGTCGTAGTTCCGGATGTGGCTGAGTTCATGCGCTACGACCCCTTCGAGTTCGACGCGGTTGAGGATGTCGAGCAGTCCTGTCGTGACAGCGATCGCCGCGTGATTCGGATTGCGACCCGTAGCGAATGCATTCGGTGCAGGGTCGTCGATGACGTAGACCCGCGGCTTCGGGAGTCCGCCAGCGACGCAAAGGCCCTCAATCAAGTTATGAAGTCTCGCGTACTCCCCCGAATCGGCGGGCCGAGCACGACTGACCCTCAATGCAATTGCGTCAGCCTTCCAGTACGACGCAGCTGAAAAGAGAGCACCGAGCGCAAGCGCAACGAGCGTGAACACGAGTCCGTTACCGATCAGCAGGCCGACGGCGGCGCCGACGAGCGCGACGGTGGCGGTGAAGGCCGCAACGAGCGCGATACTTCGGCGTTTGTTCGATCTAATCAGTTCGAACATGGGTCAGAAGCCGACGCCTGGAGCAGTGCGCGCAGCCTCATCAGCCTCGAAGTACTCACGCTGTTGATAGCCGAGCATCTTCGCTACGAACACGGTCGGGACAGATTCGATCTTGTTGTTGTAGTCCAGAATGGAGTCGTTGTAGAACTGCCGGGCGTAGGCAACACGACCTTCGGTGGCGGTCAGCTCCTCCTGCAATGCCAGAAAGTTCTGGTTTGCCTTAAGTTCGGGATACGCCTCGCTCAGTGCGAAGAGTTTGCCGAGCGCTCCGGTCAACGTGTCGTTCGGCGCCGCCTGGCCCGCCGGCGTGTTCGGCGCATCTATGGCAGCGTTCCGCGCAGCGATGACCTGCTGGAACGTCTCCTGCTCATGTGCTGCGTAACCCTTGACCGTGTCAACGAGGTTCGGGATGAGATCAAGGCGTCGCTTGAGCTGGACATCGATCTGCGACCAGGCGTTCTCAACCTGGTTCTTGCTACGGATTAAGCCGTTGTACATGGCGACACCCACGGCAATCACGGCGACCACGATCACGATGACGAGGGTGAGCAGAAGCATGAGCGCAGTGTAAGGGGTCAGGCGCGGGCGAGATCGTGATAGATCTCGATGTATCGATCAGCGAGTGCTGACATCGCAAAATCTTCAGCCCTCGTGTTGCCGGACGCTCGCAGCTGCTCGGAGAGGGTTCGGTCGGTCAGAACTCGCCGGAGTGCAGCTACCAGCCCGTCGACGTCACCCGGCGCGCTGAGCAATGCATCGACCTCATGCGTTGCGACGTTGCGGTACCCGTCCAGCCCGCTAGCCACCACGGTCGTTCCGGCAGCCATCGCCTCGATCAACACAACCCCGAACGATTCCCCGCCAAGCGATGGCGCGCAGAAGACGTCAGCTGATCTCAGTCGGGCGTACTTCTCATCGTCGGTAATCCGGCCGAGCCACCGCACGCGCAAGTCGTCGGCTGTCTGATCGGTGAGGCGTGCGGTGTCGGGACCGGCGCTCGCGATCCATAGTTGCGCATCAATGTCGAGCCGACTGAAGGCCTCGACGAGAACGCTTAGACCCTTGCGTTCCTCATGGCGCCCGCAGAAGAAGATCGCCGGCGGCTCACCCTGACGGAGCACGACTGGCGGCGTCCGCCGGATCTGTTCCACCTCGACGCCATTGAACAGCACCTCGTAGTCACCCCCAAGATGCGACTGAACGAGCTCAAGCGCGTCTTTCGAGACGACAACCTTGTGATCGATCCGCTTGATCCACGACAAAAGCCAAGGTTTGATCAACTGGTAGCTGGCCGATGTTCCGGCAGCGTGGAACGTGCCGACGGTCGGATACCGATGCGTTACCGCTGCGGTGAGCGTCGGCCCTGGTGCGAGCGGTTCATGGAGATGGACCACGTCAAAGCGCTCGGCTGAGAGTGCCTGCAACGTTCGAAACATTGCGGGTGGGTCGGGAGCGAGCGGCGCAATCGAGCCGTTCGCCGAGGTGGGCAGCGAGTTGCCGAGCGGGGTCACGAAGCTCTCCGGCGGCGGACCGTCGCAGGGTCCAAGCACCCGCGCCTCAAGGCCTCGCGACCGGAGTGCACGTGCCAAGCCGAGCACCTGCATCTGCACGCCGCCGGGGACGGTCAAGCTGTAGGGGCAGAGAATGCCGATCCGCATCGTCACGACGCGCTAACCAGGCCGACTCCGAAACGTTGATGAGCCGCATCAAATTCGAGCACACTCGTCAGCAGGTATCCCTTACCGACACCGCATCCGAGTCGGCGCAAAGCCCAAAGCGGCTCGCCGCTCTCGATTCCTGCTGCCACCCTCGTGACTCCTCTCAAAAATGCCATCTGTGCCAGATCCGATCCGTCGACGATCGTTACCGCCATGTAGTCCGATGCCATCCCTCTCGTCGGCGAAGAATCAACGGCGATGTCGTCTTTGATCATCTGGGACGATCCTACGCCGCAACGGCGTCGGACTCAGCCCGACGCCGGATCGACGCAGCCGGTGTCACCTGGTCAGCTCGACCAAAATGATCGGCCGAATCCATGGCCTTGGGTTACGCACCACACGCAGGCATTTTACCATCTGTTGCTGTCCTCGATCATCGATCGTCGGCGCGTCTTCGTGCACTTGGCAAGCGCGCACGAACTCTAGGTTCTGCTACTTCTCTGCTAGATCGGCATACCCAGGGTCGCTAGGCCAGTTCGGCTGGAACAGATGCCACTGAGACGGCGCTCGACGAATCAGAATCTCGAGCTCGTGCGCAAGATCCTGCGTCAGGCGGTGCACGTCGTCGCGTAGCCGCTTCGACTGCCGCTCGGCTCGAATCGGCATGCGCACCCAACCGAGATGCGCATCAAAGCGATCGGTGAAGTACACAGCTGTCGGAAAGATCGGCGCACCAGTCCGCAGCGCGATGGTCGCGGCGCCACCCGGCAACGTGGTGCGCTCACCAAAGAAGTCAACCTCGGGTCCAGATTGGCCGATATCGCGGTCCGAGAGCAGACACACAATGTGATTTTGACGTAAGGCCGACATCACCGCTCCACCGGCTTTCGGCCCGAGCGGCACGACATGCATCCCGAGCTTCGACCGGAGGTCGACGAACCAATCGAACAGCTCAGGGGGATCGAGATGCTCCACTACAACGGTGATCTCATGGCCCTGGTTTGCAATCCACCGACCGGCCCATTCCCAGCCTCCGAGGTGCGGGAGCGCGATGATCACGCCATTACCCTCGCGTAGCGCTTCGACGATTTGAGGGTACCCATCCTCTGTGAAGCCACGGTCAACCACGCGCTTCGACAGCGTCGGAAGCCGAAAGCTCTCGATCCAGTAGCGGGCATAGAAATCGAACGCCTGCTGACTTGCGCGCCGCAGGCGAAGTCCACGGAGCGTCGGGTCAACGCGACGGAGATGCCGCTCAATCATCGCGCGGCGTTCCGGGCTGAAGAAGTTTGCGCCAGCACCGAACGGTGTTGCGAGGCCGGCCGCGAACACGCCGGGCGTCACCCGGGCCGCGAGCGCTGCGAGTTTGTATCCGTTGGTGGTGAATGCGTCAGTGATCTCCGGCATCAGGGACGGCGTCGCGGCACGCGAGTGCGGCGTCGCTCGGTTCGCGCCGTCCTCCGGGTGGCACGTCGGGACCGACGCATCTCGATGCGCTGCTGGGTGACCGGGGCGATGGCCGCTTGCTTCCAGACTTTCCAGAACCGTTGGAACGCAGTAATCGTCGTCAGCACGAGCATCAGCCACAAAATCGGAATGAGCAAGGGATTAATAACAAGCCCAATGAGTACTGCGATGATTCGCTCCGCGCGTTCCATCAGCCCACCCTTGGCATCAATCCCGAGTGACTCGGCTTTGGCACGCATGTAGCTCACCAGCGAGGCCATGCCAGCGATCGCAAATGGCAGCATTGGGAGCTCGTCGGCGAAGTTACCGGTCGCGAAGTACCAGGCGATTCCACCGAGCAGAAAGAAGTCGGTGATCCGGTCAATCGTCGAATCGAAGAAAGCTCCCCGCTGACTCGACGTATCGGTGGCTTTCGCTAAGGCGCCGTCAAGAAGATCGGGGAGACCGGCTAGCACGACCAACGCAGCTCCGAGCCACAAACGCCCCGAGCCGATGGCAACGCCCGCGCCGATTCCGACGAGCATGCCGAGAATTGTTAGATGATCTGGAGTCAGCCCGGTCTTGCGGAGCACTTTCCCGATCGGCTTGACCGCGTTATCAACGGGTTTTCTGAATCTGCCGTCGAACATCGAGCAAAGGCTAGTCGGGGTTCGGTTCGACGAGCTGTTCGACGATCGAACCATCGAGGGCGTCAACGAGGACAAGTCCGCGATCCTTAGGCGGCTCCTCCGCTGAGTAGCAAAGCACTCGCCAGGTCGGTCGGCTCCGGAGACCACGCCACACCTGCTGCGCCGAGGCGTGACCGACTGCGAAGCCAACGGCCTGCTGAGCCTGGACCAAAGCGTCCTTCTCGTCGATGTTCATCCGCCACCCTGACGTGAGCGAGAACACGCCAGCAACGCCCAGGACCACTGCCGCCACAATCCAGCCGTCGTTCACAACTGCTTCGTCGGAAAAAACGAAGCGGACCAGGACGCACAGGGCGGCAAACACTAAGTAAATCGCACCAGGCCAACGACGGCGGCTGTTGTCGGGAAACATGTAAGCGCCGACGAACCCCGCCGGGTTCAAGTCGTCCGGCAATTCGTCACGGATCTCATCGCTCATCTCCGCAAGGCTACGGGGGCGCACCGATCGGCGGCCAGCCTTCTTCGTGAAGCGCTCAAAAGGGTACGCGGCGATCAGCACCGCAGGTACTCACGAAGGCACCAAGCTAGCGAGCCGCCATTTTCTCGGTTGCTCATGCGGGCCACGCTGCACGCAACCGATCGGCGCTGGCGGTCAACGATTCCGGAAGCGTCTGGGTATTGGCGATCGATGACATAAAATTGCTGTCGCCGGTCCAACGCGGCACGACGTGCACATGGAGGTGTGACGGCACCGATCCGCCGGCCGGCCGGCCGAGGTTGAGGCCAACATTCAGACCGTCAGGCGCATACGCCACCCGAACGGCGACCACCGCATCGGTGACCGTCGACCAGAGTTCGCCAGTCTCGGCGGCTGTCAAGTCAGCGAGGTCGGGAACCTCTCGGTATGGCAGCACCAGCAGGTGTCCGGCCGTGTAGGGATAAATGTTGAGGATCCCGAACACCCGCTCCCCCCGGTGCACGATGAACGCCTCGTCGTCGGACTCGCCCGATTCGAGGATCTGTGTGAATGGACTCGTCGCTGTCGACTCAGACGCCAGGCGATCAGCGCCGACGTAGGCGGCTCGCCAACCCAACCAGATCCGCTCGAGCATTAGGCCGTCAGCGCTGCGGTCGCAGCGTTGTCAACTTCGGCACGGAAACGCTCGATAAACGTCGCTAGCGGCACATCCCGCTCGACGTCCTCGCCGCCCTCTGGCACCATGTCGCTGCGCAGGTTCACGCCAACGGTGTTCGCTGCCACATCGTCGTCGCCGACCACCAACACGTACGGCAGCTTCTCCATCTTCGCCATGCGGATCCGCTTGCCTAGGCCAACGTCGGCTTTGACCCAATCAACACGTGCCCCGGCAGCCTCAAGTGCAGCCACGACGGCTTGCGTTGGCGCTTCATGTGCCTCGGCTACGGGAAGTACCCGAATCTGGACCGGGGCTAACCACGTCGGAAACGCGCCGGCATAGTGTTCGATTAGCACGCCGAAGAACCGTTCGATCGACCCGAACAGCGCGCGGTGCAGCATAATCGGCCGGTGTCGGTCGTTGTCGGCGCCGACATATTCGAGTTCGAAACGCTCGGGGAGCTGAAAATCGGCTTGGATCGTCGACAACTGCCACGACCGCCCAATCGCATCACGGACGTCGATGTCGATCTTCGGACCATAAAAGGCGGCGTCGCCGTCCTTCACCGCGTAGTCGAGGCCGTGTAACTCAAGCGCAGCTTTGAGCGCCGCTGTCGCTTCATCCCAGATCTCATCCGAACCGACATACTTCACGGGATCCTTAGTCGACAGGTTGAACGTGAAGTCCTCAAAGCCGAATGCCCGCAGCACTGACAGCACGAAGTCCAGCAGGCTTGCGATCTCGTCGCTGAGCTGCTCCTTCGTGCAGTAAATGTGGCTGTCGTCCTGCGTAAAACCGCGGATCCGCAACAGGCCGTGCAGCGTACCGGCGCGCTCGTAGCGGTAAACGTTGCCGAGCTCAAAGAGGCGCAACGGGAGCTCGCGATAGCTGCGCTGGCGACTCTTGAAGATCAAACAGTGCATCGGGCAGTTCATCGGCTTCATGTAGTACGTGCCGTTGTCCATCTCCATCGGGGGATACATCCCGTCGGCGTACCACTGGAGATGGCCTGAGGTCTCAAATAGCTTTCCGTTCGCAAGGTGCGGCGTGTAGACGAACTCGTACCCGCCCGTCTCGTGCCGGAGCCGGCTGTAGTCCTCCATCAGCTTCCGAATAATCGCGCCCTTCGGATGCCACACTGCGAGGCCCCCGCCCAGTTCCTGAGGAAACGACAACAAATCAAGTTCGTTGGCAAGCTTTCGGTGGTCGCGTTTAGCCGCCTCTTCGAGCTGGTGGAGGTGAGCCGCGAGAGCCTGTTTCGACTCCCACGCCGTGCCGTACAGTCGCTGGAGCATCTTGCCGCTCTCGTTGCCGCGCCAATGCGCTCCAGCAACTTTCTGCAGCTTGAAAAAACCGAGCCTGCCAGTCGATGGCACATGGGGGCCAACACACATATCAACGAAATCGTCGGTGTTGCGGTAAGCCGAGATGACGTCCCCGGCGACCTCGCCAACGTCAAGGTCGTCGGCGCCCGCGGACTCCACACGCTCGATAATCTCGACCTTGTAGGGCTGATCGGCGAACAACACCTTGGCTTCTGCCATCGTGTGTTCCGTTCGGGTGAAAGGCTGGTTCGCTCTGACGATCTCTTTCATCTGCTTCTCAATCCGACCAAGATCGTCCTCATGGAAGGTCTGCCCGTCAGGAAGATCAAAGTCGTAGTAGAAGCCGTTCTCGATAGCCGGACCAATGGAGAATTTCGCTCCCGGATAGAGCTGGGTGACGGCCTGCGCCAGCACGTGTGCCGTCGAATGCCGGAGCACGTGCCGCCCTGCCTCAGTGTCACTCGTGATGATCGCCACAACGTCGCCGTCGCCGAGCTCTGTGGTCAGGTCGGTATCGGTGCCGTTCACCGTTGCTGCAACTGCCGCCTTGCGAAGACCGGACCCGATGGATCCGGCAAGAGTCAGCGGCGTGGCAGGAGCCTCGAGTTCACGTTCGGACCCGTCGGGTAGAGCAACCGAAATCATTCCTGGATTGTTCGACATGGTGCGTCAAGGATACGTGGGCGGCTAACCGGCTGAGGCGACGAGTTTCTGTTTGACGCCCGAGGCCGGATCGACTTTCGCAACGTCGGTGATCGTGGCGACACGCGTGGCGCTCTCCGGCTCTTCGCCTGCGTAGTAGTGAACGTACTCCTGCCCGGTGATTTCCCTGATCTCAAACATCACTTCATCCATCATCGATCGCCATGCCAGGTGCTCGGCGCCCCGGTTGGCATAGCGTTCTGGCTTGATAGGCCGGCCGATCGTAATCGAACACGACTTGCGCAGCTTTGGCATTTTTGCATCAGGCGGCTGGATTGCGTCGGTGCCGGCAATACCGACCGGGTAGATCGGGCAACCAGTCGCCAATGCCAACCTGGCGGCGCCGGTGCGACCCTTATGGAGCTTCCCGTTCCTACTACGCGTGCCTTCTGGATAGATCCCGAAGAGCTCGCCCCTCCGGAGAACACCCATGGCTGCGTCAAGCGCTGAAGAACTCCTTTCGCCCCCGGAGCGATCGATCGGAATCATGCCCATGGCAGGAAAGATGAACTTCGTTTTCCACGAATCCATGTACTCGGCCTTACCCACGAAAGAGATGTTGCGCGGGACGGTAAAGGTCAGCAACGCCGAGTCGAGGAAGCTGATGTGATTGGGGCACAAGATTGCCGGACCCTCGGTTGGGAGCCGGTCATAGCCCGACATCTCAATGTTCCACAGCCGCGTCACGGCTGGGTTGAGCACGCGCCGGGTTCGCCGCTGCAACGCTCCGGCTCCCGCTCGTGTGCCCACAGCAACGGACAATAGACGAAGATCCCGACGGCACTTCTATCACCGTGTGAACCCCGGGTGAGTCAGCCGAGTTCGACGCCGAGCAGCTCGCTCGCTTCCTTCACGCCGCGACCCGACGCCGCTGCAACATCGATGAGCGCGAACGCGCCGGGCGTGTCGAGGTCGTCGTCCAGTCGCTCACGCACTCCTGCGAGGAGGTCAGGGTTGGGCCGATCGTTCGCCCGCCAAGCGTCGAGACGAGCTTTGTTCCGTGGCATCAACTCATCGTCCCACTCCCATTCCGTGCGATAATGGTGCTCGATAATGCCGAGCCGAATGGTACGCGGGTCCCACGTTTCACGGAGTTGATCAACGAAAACAAGGTTGCCCAGGCTCTTCGACATCTTCTGGCCATCCATCGAAATGAGCGCTGTGTGCATCCAGTGCTTGACGAACTGTTCCCCCGTAGCCGCCTCCGACTGAGCTCGCTCACACTCGTGGTGTGGAAAAATCAGGTCGGCGCCCCCACCGTGAAGGTCAATCGTGGTTCCCAGCTCGCGGAGCGCCAGCGCCGAACACTCGATGTGCCATCCTGGCCGGCCTGGTCCCCACAGCGTGTCCCATGACGGCTCGTCGGCAGCCGACGGGTGCCAGAGCACAAAGTCAAGCTGGTTGCGCTTGTTCGGATCGTCGATGTTGCCACCGCGCTCCTTCGCAAACGACAGCATCTCAGCCTCGCTGTAGTTACTCATTGAGCCGAACGACTCGTACTTCGACACATCGAAGTACACAGATCCTCCCGCTTCGTACGCATAACCCCGATCGATCACCATTCCGATAAAGCCACGAATGTCAGGAATCGCCGACGAGGCACGAGGGCTGCTCGCAACGGGCAGAGCATTGAGCGCCACCATGTCACGCTCAAAACGGGCTTCTTCGCTGGCCGCCAGATCTAGGTAGTGGATGCCGAGTTCGCGTGCCTTGGCGAATAGCGGATCATCGACATCGGTCACATTCCGGACGCAGGTGACCGCATGGCCCTTGTCGATCAGATGACGTTGGAGCGTGTCATACGCGATAAACGTGGCAGCATGACCAAGGTGCGTCGCATCGTACGGCGTGATGCCGCACGTGTACATCAGCACGTTGTCCTCCGGTTCAAACGGGACAATCGAACGTCGGGAGGTGTCGTAGAGCTGCATCGGGCTGGGCCAACCTTTAGGAAGGGTCGTTGATTCCCGTGAGCTTCGGAGCAACACGGGTCTTGTAGCGAACATTGAGCTGAAGCAACACTGTGGTGAATGCCTCTATCGCCATTGCATTCGAGAGTTCGCCGGCATTGAGCGGACGGCAGCCAGGAATACGAGCGACGATGTCGCTCACGTCGCTGACCGCAGCTCGGTCGTCGCCGCATACAAGCACATCGGAGTCAATTGGAGCATCAATGTTGCCGAGCGCGGCAGCCGGAAGGTGATGGAAGGCTGCCACGAGTCGGCATCGCGGTACTGCGGCTTGCACGTGGGCAGCCACACTGCCCCGCGGCGGCACAAGCGGCTGGAACTCACTATTAACGCGAACGAGTGCATTGGCCATCGAGACCACGACTTTGCCGACGAGATGGTCGGCATTCTCCTGGGCAACGGTCACTGCCCCGTCCCACGGCGTCGCGATGACGACGATCTTGGCGTGAGAGGCCGTTGCGTTGTCGCCGCAGACGAGCCGATTGCTGATCGCGGGCCAACGCGCGGCAAGCAGGTCGCAGGCTTCGAGCGCCCGGTGCTTGGACCGCGAACCGATCACTACGGTGTGTCCAATACTTGCGAGGCGGGCCGCAAGCCCACGACCAGCAGGGCCGGTGCCGCCCAGGATGCCAATACTCGGCAGTTCGGTTGCGGGGTTGCTCACCGTCCTAGCGTTGCACATCGCGACGCGGACGACACAAGACCGCTACCTTCGGCCCAATGGGACTTCTCGACGGCAAGAAGATCGTGATCACCGGTGTCCTCACCGACGCCTCACTGGCGTTCGGTGTGGCGCAGATGGCACTCGATGAAGGAGCTGACATTGTGCTCACCGGCGCAGGGCGTGCGCTCCGACTTACCGAGCGGACAGCTCGGAAGCTGAGCCATCCGAACGCTGAGGCAATCGAAGTGTTTGAACTCGACGTAACCGTGCCCGAACACGGCGACGTCGTTCGCGATGCAGTCGAAGCGAAGTGGGGGTGCGTCGATGGCGTACTCCACGCAATCGGCTTCGCACCGGAATCGTGCTTAGGCGACGACTTCATGGCTGCGCCTTGGGACGACGTCGCCGTCGCAATGCATATCTCGACCTATTCGCTGAAAATGTTGGCAGACGCATTCGTGCCCCTAATGGGCGAGGGTGGCGCATTCGTCGGGCTCGACTTCGACAATCAGCAGGCCTGGCCGGCATACAACTGGATGGGCGTGGCAAAATCTGCTCTCCAGTCGGTCAATCGCTACCTAGCCAAAGAGCTCGGACCGAGGGGGATCCGATCAAATCTTGTCGCCGCCGGTCCCGTCAAGACCATGGCGGCTAAGTCAATTCCCGGTTTCGCGCTGTTTGAAGACACGTGGGACGGCCGGGCACCGCTCGGCTGGAACGTCAACGATTCCGAGCCCGTCGCTCGCGCAGTCATCGCACTGCTAAGCGACTGGTTCCCGGCCACCACCGGCGAAATCATTCACGTCGACGGCGGGTATCACGCCGTCGGCGCCTGACCCTCACACTGGCCTCACGGACCGTTTCGAATCCGGAATTTCGGGCGGATCACGGCGCCTTGCATTTAGTCCGCCGTAGCGTCCCTCTCCGGGCCACTCGGCCCGACTTGACCACTTGCGCTAGCGACGAGTTCCTGCAGTGCGTCCGAAGATCTCCTGCAACAGGAGCAACAGCAGCGCGGCTCCCAGCGCGGCGACAAGAACGCTAAGGATAGAGAATTCGTCGACACCGATACTGTCGATCGCGCTCATCAAGAACCCGCCGGTAAACGCACCGAGCACACCCACGAAAACTGTATACGGACAGCCGCTGCAGTTGTCCTTGACTACCCATCGGGCTGAGCCATCGGCGAACAGGCCCCCGAAATTCAACCGATGATGCTCACTTGTCTCGACGGTACCCTCCGAAGCGTGAACCGCCTGGCTGAGGAGACGTCGCCATATCTGCGACAGCACAGCGAAAACCCCGTCGACTGGTACCCGTGGGGCGACGAGGCATTTGCTGCCGCCCGCCGCAGGAACGTCCCAATTCTGCTCTCTGTGGGGTACTCCGCCTGCCACTGGTGCCACGTCATGGCTCACGAATGTTTCGAAGACACCAACGTTGCGGCCCGCATGAATGAGCTCTTTGTCAATGTGAAAGTCGACCGTGAGGAACGGCCCGATGTCGACCAGCTCTACATGGACGCTGTGCAGGCGCTGACCGGAAAGGGCGGATGGCCGATGACCGTCTTCCTGACACCCGATGCGAAGCCTTTCTACGGCGGCACGTATTTCCCACGCGACAGCTTCATCCAGCTGCTCGAAGCCGTCGACGAGGCGTATCGCGACAAGCCTGCCGAGCTCGAACAGAACACAGACGCTCTGATGAAGGCGATAGAGAAGACCGCAAATCTCTCCCCCGCCGACGGGCTCCCGACCGTCGAGCAAATAAATCATTCCGTCCAGACACTGGCGCGCGCCTTTGACCAGGAGTGGGGGGGCTTCGGCACTGCACCGAAGTTTCCGTCGACATTCCACATCGAGCTGATCCTGCGGGCATACATGACCAGCGGATCCGAAGCTGCCAAGACTGTCGTGACAACCACGCTCGATGCGATGGCTGCCGGAGGGATCTACGACCACGTCGGGGGCGGCTTTGCGCGCTACTCAACCGACCGCGAATGGCTCGTTCCACACTTCGAGAAGATGCTGTCCGATCAGGCACTACTCGTCCAGACCTACCTGCATGCACTGGTTGTGCTGCGCGAGCCGCAGTGGCGTTTCGTCGTTCAGGACACGATTGAGTACGTCCTTAACACGCTTACCCATGAGGAGGGCGGATTCTTCTCCGCGGAGGACGCCGACTCCCCCAATGTCGATGGCACGGGCGTCGAGGGGTTGTTCGCTACCTGGACACCCAATGAAGTGCGGTCGACGCTCGCGAACGCGCGACCCGACATCATCGACGCTGTACTTGAGTATTGGGACATCACCGACGATGGCAACTTCGAGACCCAAGACGGACCTCGGAGTATCCCGAATCGCGTCCACCATCGCGATGACCTGATTCGTTCTGACGAGATCACATACGCTCGATCTCGGATGGCTGAGGCCCGCCTGGAGCGACCCCGGCCGGGCCTTGATGACAAGGTGATCCTCGAGTGGAATGCTCTCTTCCTCGCTGCACTCAGCCAAGCCGGAGCCACGTTCAACCACCAACCTTGGCTTGATGCGGCTGTGCGCAACGCTGGATTCCTGATCGACAACATGCGCGGCAGGAACGGCCGGTGGTACCGCACATGGCAGGCAGATGGCAATCCCCCAGCGCGCCACGACGCCCTCGCCGCCGATCACGCTGCGCTGATCGACGCGTTCACCCGACTCGCTGAGTCAACTGGTCAGGCCCGGTGGATCAACGAAGCGAAGGCGACCGCCGACACGATGCTCGACTGGTTCTTCGATCCGAGTAACGGTGGGCTTTACACGACTGCCGAAGACGGTGAGCGGCTAATTGTCCGGCAGAAAGACATCGCCGACAACTCCTTGCCGTCGGCGAACTCACAGGGAGCGATGGCGCTATATCGCCTCGCCGCCCTGACGGGCGAACCGCGCTATGCCAACCATGCCGACAGGATCCTGCACATGCTCGCCGGCCAACTTGATGACAAAGTCGGGATGTTCTCGAACGCAATGCTCGCTACTGACTTGGCCCGCCGCGGGACCACTGAAGTTGTGATCGTCAGCGGAACCGATGACGACGGCAACGAGCACGACATGTCCGAGTTCGTTCGCATCGCGCACTCAATCTGGCGACCAGACACGGTGATCGCCTGGGGCGAGCCCTACGATTCGCCGCTCTGGGACGGGCGAACACCCGGAAATGCCTACGTCTGTCGGGACCACGTCTGCGCCACTCCGGCCACAACTGTCAACGAGTTTGTTCAGGCCTTGACCGGCGTCAGGCGAGAGGCCGCCAGCGACCCCGATGAATGATCTGGCCGGGTGCTCGGCGGGCCCGGTTCGACGAGCGCCCGGCACCGTGATCCTCCCGTGGGTGACCCAGTGCGATCGCACCGACGATCTCAAGCCCATCAGGAATCGCAAACTCAGCCCGCACGTCCGCCTCGTGTTGAAAGACACCGAAGAACAGCGCGCCGAGCCCGTTGTCCTCCGCGGCTAGCAGCAACGTCATTGCCGCCATCGACGTGTCGATGGTCCAGTAAGGCGCTGGCCACGCCTCGGCACTAGCGCCGAGTCCCGTCCGGGCCTTGTCGGGTTCGGCGTATCGGTCGACGTAAGCCGAGGGATCTGCGAGCACGATCATCAGGACCGCAGCATCGAGCAGATGCTGCCATCGAAACGACACTCGCTTCTCGGTCGGGAGGGTGATATCCCAGTATCGCGCGACCTCATCAGCGCCCTCGAGCACCACCACGTGCCACCCTTGTGTCTTGCCAGCACTCGGTGCTCGACTTGCGAGAGCAACGAGTTCCTCGATGAGCCCAGGCTCGATTGGGTCAGGCACGAACGCTCTCGTCATCCGCCGATTGCGGACAACCTCGCGGAACTCGGTCACGTAGTGTGCCTCAGCGTTTGCCAAGCTTGACGAGGTCCTCGGCCATTGTCCAGCCGTAGACGACCATCGCCCCACCCTTCTTTACTGGAATCTTGCTCATCATCTCAACGAGTTCGGTGTCCAGCTTCTCAGGTGTCGCCGTCTCGAAATCGAGATAGCCGTCCTGTGCGCTTGAGGTTGCCGTGAAGAGCTTGGCCTCGTAGGTCTTGTCGATCGAGAAACGTCTGGCGAGCCGGCGTCCCCAGGCGCGCTCTTCGCCACCCGCTGCGTCGCCGGGCGACGGGATCACACCATCTAGGTCCTTGAACGCCTCGCGGGCATCGGCATTGACGAAACGCGATCCGACAACGACGTCCTCGTCGGGGAAGGCCATCAAGGCTCGATGATAGGCCTCGTTCATTAAGCCACGAAGCACTTGATCACGCTTGCTTGATCGCTTCACGCTCATTAATCCGATGAGCACGCACGGCGTGCCACCGATTCGCTCAAGAGTTGAAAACGTGAAGCCATTCAAAGCGTTGCCAAATCGGGCGGTAGTGATGAGCACCCAGTCTTCTTTTGCTTTCGACAGCTGGCCGGCGCTGAACGCCTCGTCCATCGACGCCAACTCTTCGAGGTCGGTGTCTTCGAGCGCTGACGCGTCATTCGTCACTACATCAAGAGCCATCGTTCTTATTCTACAGCAGGACAGCGTCGTGTCCGAATGCCATCCGGAGTTCGCCGACAACGCGGTCGAGATCAACGCGAAACTCGTCCGATAACTTGAGAACCTTGTGGTGGCCGATGTCAACCATCACGACCGACTCGCCGGGATGCTCCTTCACGATTCGCTTCAGACGTTGGATCCTTAGCTCGTCCAGCGACGGCGCTGGCAGACGCAGCCGAAGCGGCGCAGCGGTCCCGTCATCGAGGCCCTGTAACACGGTAATCGTCTGTCCGATGAGCCCGAATCGCGACTCGTCGCGTCGATCGAGGCGACCCTTAACCGACACGATTAGGTCATCTTCGAGCTTGTGTCCCTGTTCGGCCAGCGTTCGCGGGAAAATTGTCACTTCGATCGACGCATCGAGGTCCTCAAGCACAAACACGGCCATTTGATCGCCCTTTTTGGTGAACTTCCGCGCGAGATTGGTGATCACCCCACCTGCGACGACAGCGGTGCCATCTTCCATGTTCGGAAGGTCAATGAGGTCGTGTTCGACCTTGCGCTTGAGCGCGGCTTCGACGCCGAATAGCGGATGGTCGGACACGTACAGCCCGAGCATCTCCTTCTCGTACCGAAGCTTGTCAGACTTGTCGAACTCCATGTGCTCCGGAATCGGCGTACGCTCATCGAACCCACTGTCCGAATGATCTGCGCCACCACCATCGCTGGCTAAATCTTCCGAGGCCTCTTTGCCCCAGTCACCGAACAGACTCATCACTCCCTTTTCGGCTTCCCGTCGACGCTTGACAGTCGTGTCGATGATGTGTTCGAACACCGTGAGCAAGGCGCGCCGCTCATAGCCCAGTGAGTCGAACCCGCCTCCTTTGATCAGCGACTCGATGGTCCGCTTGTTGAGCACCGCTTCGGGAACCCGCTCAACGAAGTCATAGAAGCTCGAGAATTGGCCATTCTCGGTCCGTTCGATGATGAGTAGCTCCACCAGCGCTTCGCCGACGTTACGGACCGCCGACAGCCCGAACGTAATCGCTCCCGGCGAGCCGACGGGAACCGTTACGCCTTCGGGTAACTCGTCAGGCGAAAGTGCACCGAAGTTCATTAGGGAGCGATTCACGTCAGGCGGCAACACCTTGATTCCCATCGATCGACAGTCCGCAAGGTAGGTCGCCGCTTTATCGAGGTTGTTCTTGACGCTGGTAAGCAGCGATGCGATGTACTCGACCGGATAGTGCGCCTTCATGTACGCCGTCTGGTACGTGATCAGGCCGTACCCGAAGGTGTGACTCTTGTTAAACGCGTAGTCGGCGAACTTCTCGATGATGTCAAACAACATCGGGCCCATCTCGTTGCCATACCCCTCGGCTACGACACCGTCCTCAAACGCCTGACGAGCCTTGGCCATAACCTCGCGGGACTTCTTCCCCATCGCCTTACGCAGGTTGTCGGCCTCGGCCAGCGAGTACCCGGCGAACTTCTGCGCCACGCGCATGACGCTCTCCTGATAGATCATCAGGCCATACGTGTCGCCGAGCACTTCCTTCGCATCATCATGGAAGTACGTGACCTCCTGGCGGCCGTTCATCCGGTCGGCAAAGTCGTAGTGCATGTTCACCGACATCGGCCCCGGCCGGTAAAGAGCGAGGACAGCGGCGATATGAGGGAACGTTCGAGGTTCCATCGCCTTAAGAAGCTGTCGCATCGGTGGCGACTCAAGCTGAAAGATGCCGATCGTGTCCCCACGAGACAACAACTCATAGGTCGCCGTGTCGTCGAGGGACGTCCTCTCGATGTCGAACTCAGGGTCGTGACGCTCCCTGATCATGAACTGCGCATCGGATATCACGTCAAGGTTGCGCAATCCAAGGAAGTCCATTTTCAACAGACCGAGCGACTCGACACCGTGCATCTCGTACTGTGTGACCACGGGGGCATCCTCGGGATCCTTGCCCGACTCAGGCTTGCGTTGGATAGGCACGTAGTCGGTAACTGGATCTTTCGTGATCACCACGGCAGCCGCATGGATCCCGTCGGATCGTTTCAGTCCTTCGAGACCCTTGGCGACGTCGATGACTTTCTTGATATCCGGATCAGTGTCGTACATCGCCCGCAGGTCGGCAGCAGCCTTGTAGCCATCGGCGTACTTTGAGTGCTGCTCGAAGCAGTACTTGAGGGGTGTGTCACGCCCCATCACCAAGGGCGGCATCGCCTTGGCGACCTTGTCGCCCACGCCATACGGATAGCCGAGCACTCGGGCGGCGTCCCTGGCAGCGTTGCGAGCCTTGATCGAGCCGAAGGTAACGATCTGGGCGACGTGCTTGCGTCCGTACCTTTCAGCCGCGTACCGAATCATCTCGTCGCGGTAGCGCGTCTCGAAGTCCATGTCGATGTCGGGCATCGAGACGCGACTCGGGTTCAAGAAGCGTTCGAAGAGCAGGTCGTACTCGATCGGGTCGAGGTCGGTGATCCACAAGCAGTAGGCCACCGCACATCCGGCAGCCGACCCGCGGCCCGGGCCGACGCGGATGTCGTTGTCTCGGGCGTGTTTAATGAGGTCCCACGTGATCAGGAAGTACGACGCGAACCCCATGTCGCAGATGACTTGGAGCTCGTACGCAAGCCGCTCGACTGCCGCCGCTGGAACGTCTTTGCCCCACCGCTTCTCGGCACCTTGTTGCGTCAGGTGGCGAAGATATGCCTCGTCATCTGTAAATCCTTCGGGCAAGGGAAAGTTGGGAAGCAGGGGCTTGCCGAACTCGATCTCGACATTCGCACGCTCGGCGATCCACAAGCTGTTGTCGCATGCGCTCGGGATTTCGCGGAACAGGTACCGCATCTCAGCCGATGTCTTAAGGTAGTGATCGCTGCCTTCGAACCTGAAACGCTTGGGGTCAGACATTAGTGATCCGGTCTGAACACAGAGCAGAGCGTCATGAGAATCGTGGTCGTGCTGATGTGTGTAATGGCTGTCGTTGGTTGCGAGTAATGGGGCCTTGATCTTCTTGGCGATCTCCAACAGTTTCGGGTTGGTCTCGCGTTGCGCTGGAATGCCGTGGTCCTGAACCTCGATGAAGAAATTGTCGCGTCCGAAGATGTCCTGCAGGCGCGCCGCCTTCTCCAGCGCACCGAGTTCGTCACCGTTCAACAGCGACTGCAGAACATGACCGCCCAAGCAGCCACTGGTCGCGATCAACCCGTTCGAATACTTCTCAAGCAGCTCCCAGTCCATCCGCGGCTTGTAGTAGTAGCCCTCCATGAATGCCAATGACGAGAGTTGAATTAGGTTTTGATACCCCTCGTTGTTCTCCGCAAGCAAAATTAGGTGGTAGTAAAGCTTGTTGCCACCTTGGGTGTCGCCCCCCGAATCGTCGACTCGACCTCGTCGCGATGGTCGTTCGGACCGGTGGTCGTGGGCCATATAGGCTTCCGTGCCAATGATCGGTTTGATGCCCTGACTCTGGCACTCGTTGTAGAAGTCCAAGGTCCCATACATGTTGCCGTGATCGGTCATACCGATCGCGGGCTGGCCGTCCTCAACCGCCTTCGCTACAAGTTCGTCGAGGCGGGATGCGCCGTCAAGCATCGAGAACTCAGTGTGGACATGGAGGTGCGTGAACGAATCGGCCATGAGTAGGACGTAAATTACCCGCGTGTGAGCCAGGTCGCCAGCCGCCTCGTGCCGGAGCTACAAGTAGGTACCGGTCTGCGGGGGCTGCGGCGTTCCACCTGACGGCTGACCCTGAGGATCCGACTGTCCCGAAATTAGCGATCGCTGTTGCATCTGCTGCGCCGCGAACTGCTGGGCCATCATACTCGCCTGGATCCCGTGGAACAGGCCCTCGAGCCATCCGACGAGCTGCGCCTTCGCTACCCTCAATTCTGCCTCGCTGGGGACCTCATCATGCTCAAACGGCAACGACAGTGTGCGCAGTTCCTCCTGAAGATCAGGCGATAGCGCATCGGACAGCTCCACTACCGACCGCTCGTACAGCTCTGCAAGTCTCTCGCGTGACGCCTCGTCCAAATCGGTCGTGCGTACTTCCTCGAGGAGCTGCTTGACCATTGACCCGACTCGCATCACCTTCGCTGGTTCAGTTACCGAGTCGCCCTGCACGACCTCATCCCCTGCTTGCGGATCTGCCTCCAAGACGGGGGCAGGGCTCGGCTCGCCGGTCACTACTTCAGGTTGAACAACACTGTCTGACATAGTTCCTAAGTCTCGCGCGTCACCCGACGAAGGCACCAAGGAGCGGCACATTGACTTCGGCCGACGTCATCGAGCCATGCCGACAGACAAGTTCGAACGGTCCGGAATCGGCAGGCTCATAGAAGCTCACCGGCTCGAAGGCACACAGCGCAACATCGCCGAGGCGACGCTGAATGGGAGGAGAGACGGTAGGTCCGAACCAGCCCTCATCGAGCATCTGTTCCTTGCTTACAACCCACGCGATCTCCCCAACCTCGCTTTCGGCAACGTCGATAAGGCCTGCGATGTCCGGGGCAGCACAGTGCAACCACCGGAACCGACCCTCACCAGACTGCATCGTGACCCGACCCAGCAGTTCACTGCTCGGGTGCACCACCCGATCACCGACATGAACCTGGCCGTGGTCGGCTGTGACCAGCACAGCGGTTCCGGCTGGAACAGTGTCGATGAGATCTGCCACCAGCGCATCAGCGAAGCGGAGTTCTGCATCGTAGAAGTCACCGAAACCACGTTCGTGGGCAATCTTGTCCACACCGTTGTAGTAGCAGTAGACGAATCGCTCTCCTGCCCTGACCTGAGATGCGGCTTCAACTGCGATACTCGAAGGCGATCGCCAGCCCACTGGGTTGCTGCCGCGCAGATGCGCCTCACTGAACCCCGACTCCTGGAGTTCGCCCTGAGCCACGACCGGGACTTGCTGACCGAGGAATGGCTGAAACGGCTGGACGGACGACGGCGGCTGAGACCGCCGAACGTGCTGTGTTCCGACTGCCCACCGCAAAACGTTCATCACCTCGCCACCTAGCACCATCCGGTACCCGATCAGCCCGTGTTCACCCGGTGTCAGCCCGGTGGTGATCGAACTCAGCGCAGTTGCGGTAGTCGTGGGAGCAACGGTTTGGATTGATCTTCCCTGCATCGACATCAGCGTCGGCGCCAGCGCCGGGCGCGCTATGAGTTGGTCCCAGCCGAGTCCGTCAAGCACGAACAACACGGCGGCATCGGCAGCGCGCACGGCATCGGGCATCCAGTGGGGCATCGTCTCGTCCCACGCCCCGGGTGCGAGCAGCGCCGGCACGATCCCACGGACGTTCGGACCCGAATAATCCGGAACAATCGGATTCCCGCCTGATGGATTCACTCAGAATAGTCTACGGACTCGGGCAACTGGTGGCCTACAGTGCAGCCGTGCGCATCTCTACCCGAGGCGACTACGCGTGTCGAGCCCTGCTGTCGCTGGCACTGCGCAATGAGCAGGGTCCGACGTCTGTGCGCGATATTGCGGAACGCACCGGCCTCCCCCAGCCCTACCTGGAGCAGATCTTGTTGGCGCTCAAAGGAGCTGGTCTCGTCCGCTCCAAACGCGGGGTCGGAGGCGGCTACACACTGAATCGACTTGCGACGGAAATTCGGTTGTCGGAGATCGTCTCTGCGGTCGACGGTCCAATCACGCTCGGCGACTTCGGTCAGCCTCACCAAGACGGAGCGTGCGATCATGAGGGACAGTGCGTTTTGCTCGCGATCTGGGACCAAGCGGGCGCCCACATGCGCGATCACCTCGACGGTTACACGCTGGATACCATCGCCGAGATCAGTCGCGGTGAAGCTCCCTGGCCGTCATTGCCTGCGCACGAACATTAGGCCGACCCGGCTAGACCTCGGCGTTATCCAGCCAGGCTTGCAGGTCGGAAGCAAGTGGGCTGTGGAACGTCACTCGCTCTCGGGTTTCAGGATGGTTGAACTGCAGCTGCGCAGCGTGCAGGAATGGACGGGCGAGCCCGAGAGTCGGTTTTCGCTGACCGTATGTCGGGTCACCCAACAACGGATGATTGATCGACGACAAGTGGACGCGGATCTGGTGGGTCCGCCCGGTCTCAAGTCGACACTCAAGCCGGGAGATTGTGGCCGGCGATGAGAAGGTTCCGATCACCTGATAGTCCGTACGCGATGGTCGTCCATTCGCGACGACTGCCATCCGCAGCGGGTCGCTCCGGCTCCGACCGAGTGGTGCATCAATGATCCCATGTGGTGCCTCGGGAACGCCCCACACCATTGCGTCGTAGACACGTGTTGCGCTGTGGTCAGCAAACTGGCTGACCAAATGCTCCGCCGCATCCTGCGTCCGTGCGATGACGAGTAATCCCGAACTGCCAGAGTCAAGTCGGTGGACAATTCCGGGACGCATACGGTCTCCGACATCTTCAATGTCGGGAAATCGTGCCAGCAAACCGTTCGCCAGCGTGCCCGTCATGTTGCCAGCACCGGGGTGAACGACAAGGCCAGGTGGTTTGTCGACAACGATGACGAGGTCATCCTCGTACACAACGTCGAATTCCACACTCGGGTCGGGACCGGGCACCTCGGTGACCGGGAACATCGCTGGATCGACCGCAACATGCTGCCCCTCCACGAGGCGCACTTTGCCCAACCGGCAGAGTTCCCCGTCGACCATCACCCCGTCGGCCTTGATCGTCCGGGCTGCGTCGGCACGACTCAGGTCGCCGATTAAGGCAACGATTCGGTCTAGGCGCTGCCCGCCGAGCGCCGCCGGAACCTCCTCTACCAATCGATCGACTGAGTCAGATCTGTCGGTCATCCAGCGCCGCCTTCGGGCGGAAGGCGACCAACTCGTCGGCCGGTGAGGATGGCGTTGAGAATCAGCGCCGCAGCTCCCACGTTGATCGCGATGTCGGCGATGTTAAAGATCGGAAACCACTGGAAGTCGATGAAATCGACCACCGAGCCGCGCAGCCACGCATCCTGACGAAACGCACGATCGATCAGGTTGCCGGCTGCACCGCCAATCACGCAGCCGATGCCGAACGTGTTCATTTTGCCACCTGATGTTCGCAGGGACACGAGCAACCAGACGATCACCACCGTCGCAACAACAGCGATGACAGGTCCGAGGCCCTGACCGCGGCTGAACGCCATCCCACTGTTGAACGCAAGATTCCACTGCAGCGTCCAGAACACATTGATCTCAGTCCCGTCAGCGAGCCGATTAACGGCCCAGTGCTTCGTGAGCTGGTCGGCGATCACGATGCCGATGGCCAGCAGAATCGGTGCGCGCCACGGACTCTTCGACTTCGCCATATCAGCCGGTTCAAGGACGGCTTGGTCTGATGGTGTTAGGAGATCGTCATCGAACGTCTCGGCCAAATCGGCGTCTGACGTCTCTGACTTATCGTCGTCCAGCGCCACTGACTTTCTCAGCAGCTAGGACCGTGGTCTCCGGGAGTGCCTCAAGTCGCTCCCGCGGAATTGGAAGACCGGACACCTCCGAATAACCGTACGAACCGCGTTTGATTCGTTCTAGCGCCTCGTCAATTTCTTCGACCGTCTGATGGGCTTGGCTTGATAACAGCCGATCCAAATCGCGCTGAACGACCATTGTGTCGCCCTCGCCGCCCTCATCATCGAACTGAACGTCGCCCATTTCGCCGTCCTCAATGAGACTCTCAGCCTCATCCTCAAGGCGCGTAGCCCGCTTCAATTCGGCAGTTCGCCGCGCCTCGAGTTCGTCCCGCTGCAATTTCAGGAACTTGACATCGAAGTCCTTGGTGTAGGAAATGCCGTCCTTAGACGTCCCGCGTGGCGCGGGAACTTCATGCACCGTTGGGATCTCGTTGGAAAGCAGCGGCGAGGTGATCGAAGTAGCTTTCTTGGCCGGGGCTTTCTTCACCGGAGCTTTCTTCGCCGGGGCTTTCTTCACCGGAGCTTTCTTCACCGGAGCTTTCTTCACCGGAGCTTTCTTCACCG
>Ga0115572_10000065_pt1 | contig 88636 bp, 85 predicted proteins | sample COGITO_mtgs_1206_FD_88681 | JGI IMG/M metagenome (GOLD analysis project Ga0115572, IMG submission 88681) | Pelagic marine microbial communities from North Sea - COGITO_mtgs_120607 | ecosystem: Environmental > Aquatic > Marine > Epipelagic | place: Germany:Helgoland, sampling site Kabeltonne... | reverse complement strand
TAAACTCAACGGAAATTCTTTAAAAAGGAGTGCGTTTAAGTTGTAAAAGCATGCTGTCTTGTCACAGATCCTTGATCAGCTTTTCAACTCTAAATCTTGTATTTATGGAGTTTATACAAAAACCAGATTGATGTAGGCTTTTTTTTTAAATTAAACTATCAATTATGGAATCCAACATTATACTCATAGCTTTAGGCGCTGCAGTTCTAGGACTTATCTTAGGCTTAGCAATTTCTAAAGTCCGTGAAAAAAACAATGCTTCTCAGCTCACTAAAAATGCCAAACGTGAAGCAAGTTCAATTATTTCAAAAGCAAAATCGGATGGAGAATCCGTCAAAAAAGATAAAATATTACAAGCCAAAGAACGGTTTTTAGAACTAAAATCTGAGCATGAACAAGTCATTTCTTCCAGAGAAAAGAAAATGAGTGAAGCAGAAAAACGCACTCGAGATAAAGAATCACAAATTTCTTCTGAACTTTCAAAAAACAAAAAACTATCTCTAGAATTTGAATCCAAAATCAAGGATTACAATCACCGTTTAGAGATTTTGAATAAACGAAAGGAAGAAGTCGATAAAGCGCAAAAAAGTCAAATTCGTCAGCTTGAAGTCATTTCAGGACTTTCTGCAGATGATGCTAAGGCTCAACTTGTAGAATCTTTAAAGTCTGAAGCTAAAAATGATGCTTTGGTGTTTCTTCAAGACACTTTAGAGGAAGCAAAATTAACAGCAGAACAAGAGGCTAAGAAAATAATTATAAACACCATACAACGTATTGGAACTGAAGAAGCGGTAGATAATTGTGTTTCTGTGTTTAATATAGAATCGGATGATGTTAAAGGCCGTATTATTGGACGTGAAGGGCGTAACATTAGAGCGATTGAAGCTGCTACTGGTGTTGAAATAATTGTTGATGATACCCCAGAAGCGATTATCCTATCGTGCTTTGATTCAGTTCGAAGAGAAGTAGCGCGTTTATCGTTACACAAATTAGTAACTGATGGTCGTATTCATCCCGCACGAATTGAGGAGGTTGTACGAAAAACACAGAAACAAATAGAACAAGAAATCATTGAAGTTGGAAAATGAACCGTGATCGATTTAGGAATCCACGGCTTACATCCTGAATTAATTAAAACTGTAGGACGTATGAAATACCGTTCGTCTTATGGCCAGAATTTGCTCCAACACTCCAGAGAGGTTGCTAAACTTTGTGGAGTAATGGCAGCTGAGTTAGGCATCAATCCTAAGCTTGCCAAACGTGCAGGGCTTCTTCACGATATTGGTAAAGTACCAGACGCAGAAGCAGATATGGAAACGCCACATGCTATCTTAGGAATGCAATGGGCAGAAAAATATGGCGAAAATCCAGAAGTATGTAATGCTATTGGTGCTCATCACGATGAAATTGAAATGAAATCCTTAATGTCTCCAATAGTTCAGGTATGTGATGCAATTTCAGGAGCGCGTCCTGGTGCGCGTCGTCAAGTTTTAGATTCTTATATCCAACGTCTAAAAGATTTAGAAGAAATCGCATTTGGATTTAGTGGTGTTCAAAAAGCCTATGCCATTCAGGCGGGTCGTGAACTTCGTGTTATTGTCGAAAGTGAAAAAGTTTCTGATGATAAAGCAGGAAACTTATCATTTGAAATTTCTCAAAAAATACAAACAGATATGACCTATCCTGGCCAGGTGAAAGTGACGGTGATTCGTGAAACACGAGCAGTGAATATTGCGAAGTAAATTATCTAATTAGGTTTATTTAAAAAAAGCAGCTTTCGAGCTGCTTTTTTAGGTTCTGGGATGAAACTTGAGCATGACGTCTTTTAAGTGGCTTTTGTCCACGTGCATATAAATTTCAGTAGTCGTAATACTTTCATGACCTAACATCATTTGTATAGCTCTTAAATCAGCTCCATTTTCAAGCAGATGAGTGGCAAAAGAATGTCTAAACGTATGCGGTGAAACTTTTTTCTGAAGGCCTGACTTTGCAGCTGCGTTTTTGACGATTGTAAAAATCATAGCTCTACTGAGCTGTTTTCCGCGGCGATTCAAAAATAAAGTATCATTAAAAGGGGATTCAATTTTCATTTGTACTCGTACATAATCTTTGTATAGATTGATATAGTTCTGAGTTAATCCGCCTATTGGTACAAAGCGTTGTTTGTTACCTTTCCCTGTAACTTTAATAAAACCTTCGTCAAAAAATAAGTCTGAAATTTTCAAACTTGTGAGTTCACTCACACGTAGCCCACAACTGTATAAGAGCTCAATTATTGCCCTGTTGCGTTCGCCTTGTGGGCTGCTCAAATCAATAGAAGTCACAATTCGATCAATGTCCTTTACCGAAAGGGTATCGGGTAATTTTCGCCCTATTTTTGGGGTTTCAATACGTTCCAAAGGATTAGAAGTACAGTACTTCTCAAAAATCAAATAATCATAAAAACTTCGCAAACCCGAAATAAGTCGGGATTGGGTTCTAGGATTGATTTCTTTGGCCATTTCATAAATAAAGTTTTGAATATCTTCTGATGTGATTTGAAGAGGACTTAACGACATCTCATGTTTTTTGAGATACTGAATCAATTTCTGAACATCTAAGCTGTAATTGTTCACAGTATGTTCAGACATACCACGTTCAATTTTTAAGTATAAAGCAAAATCTTTTAAGGCATCACTCCATTTCATCAGATTGTTTTTTAAAGACTTTAAGTTTTAACAAATACACACAGTTCTATAACAAATATAATGAAGTGTTTTTTATATTTTCTGAATTGGTCAAAAAAAGGGGCTACTTGAAAAAGTAGCCCCTTTAATCTAAAAATTAATTAAAGTTATTAATTTGCTGAAAACGTATAGGTGATTATATCATCATCGCCTTCAGTGTATTCATCATCTTCAGTAAATACTGCAGCAGTATCGGTCAATGTTTCAATAGATATCTCTAGTTGGTCCTGTCCTACAAAAAAAGCAGTTTGAGTATCATCTGACCATCGCCAAACATCTGTTTCTGTTTCAACACCTTGGTTACTTCCATTCCAAGTTAACGTATAGGTTCCATAAGCGGAAAACGTAAGACTTATAGAAGTTGCCACTGTACAACCCTCTATATAAGTGTTTTCTTCATCGTCCTCATTATCTATGTAACAAATGTCTCTATACCACTCTGCAGAAATATCTTGATTGAATTGGTATCGACTGACAAAGTTCCAAGTTTTAGTTAATTTAGCATGGTTTGAATCCTCGGTAGCTGTAGTGCTTTCTTCCATAGGATCTTCTTTATCACACTCATAATCACCATCAAGTCCATTACATATTTCATATTCTTCATAGCCTTCAGGAATATTTAATACAATATTGAAGGTTGCATTAAGTCTATCGTCAGTTTCTGTAACTACAATTTCTGTTAAGGTAGCAACTGTTGTTTGTACTCCCTCAATATCAAGAGTTAAATCCACACTAGAAACGGTACCATCACTGTCTTCATTTAAAACATAAGTTCCAGAGAATGTTTCAGAGGTTCCATAGACTGTAAAACTCATAATAAAAATATCGTCTGTAAATTCAATAAAATTAAATGCGCACGAGTTTGCTGAAATACGCCGACTTCCAGAAAGATTCCATTTTCCGTAAATTGTTTTTTTAGCTTCAGCTGCAGTTTGATCTGCTACGGTTCCAGTGACATTAAAGTCTGTAGTTTCATTGGTTGGATCTGTAGTATCTGGTGTTGTGGAAACGGGATCATCACTACCACATGTAAATACTAGAGTAATACACAATAAATAAAGTAATTTTTTCATAATACTTAAAAGTTAGTTTTAATTGTAAAAGTAAAGTAATTTAAGTAAAAAATCAATGGTCTCGTATATATTTCCAACACAAAGTCTTAAAAACAATACTTACTAGGAAAGATTAGATAGAGTAAAATAATCCTTAAAACTTTTAGGATAAACATAAAAAAACCCTAACAGTCAAATGATTGCTAGGGTTAGCGGAGAAAGAGGGATTCGAACCCCCGGAGGTGTGACCCTCAACAGTTTTCAAGACTGCCGCATTCGACCACTCTGCCATTTCTCCAATGGGGTGCAAATATAAAAGGGTTTTTAGTTCTATCAAATACTTTTTGTAATTATTTTTAAAAAAATAACCCTAAAATTTTTAAGCATTTATTAAGACCATTTTTTGTCAAAGCGTTTTAAAATTATATACTTTTGAAAAAAATATAAATTATGGACATTATAAAAGCGTTAAATTGGCGTTACGCTACCAAAAAGTTTGATTCTGAGGCTGTTATTTCAGACGAAAAAATAGATCTACTAAAAACTGCATTTAATCTTACAGCAAGTTCTTATGGTCTTCAACCCGTGAAAATGCTTATCGTGAGTGATAAATCAACTTTAAATGCTTTAGTGCCGCTTTCGAGTAATCAAAAACAAGTTGGTCAAGCTTCTCATCTGTGTGTGTTTTGTGTAAAAACTACAATCGATGAAGCCTACATAAGAGCTTTTTTTGATCGCATCATAGCAACAAATAACACGCCAGATGACGTTTTAAGTCCGTTTCGATCTAGTGTTATAAGCAGCTTTGCGTCGAAATCTGATGATGATATTTTTAAATGGGGTGCAAAACAAGCGTATTTAGCAATGGGAAATATGCTGACGGTTTGTGCGACTCAAGGCATTGATGCCTGTCCCATGGAAGGCTTTGATCCAGAACAATACGATCGTTTTTTTAAGCTTAATGAAAAAGGCTTACGGTCGGTATTAGTGATGCCAATAGGCTATCGTGCTGAAGATGATATGTTTGCAAGTATGAAAAAAGTTCGTAAACCCTTAACGGATTCAATTATAGAAATTAAATAAAAAATAGGATGCCTGGATTTGAGTTATTTGGTGATGCCGAACGTAACGAAGTAAATGATGTTTTAAATAGTGGCGTGTTAATGCGCTATGGATTTGATGGCATGCGTCAAGGCCATTGGAAAGCCAAGACATTGGAACAGGCTATCCAATCTCGATTTGAGGTGAATCATGCCCAACTTTTATCAAGTGGAACTGCAGCTGTTAGTCTCGCTCTAGCATCTGCTGGAGTAGGTGCTGGCGATGAAGTCATTATGCCTAGTTTTACATTTGTTGCAAGTTTTGAAGCCATTCTAATGCTGGGTGCCATTCCTGTAGTTGTAGATATTGATGATACGCTAACGTTAGATATTGACTCTGTTAAAGCGGCAATCTCTCCAAAGACTAAAGCTATTATGGCCGTACACATGTGCGGTAGTATGGCGGATTTAGATGCTCTAAAGCACATAAGCGACACACACAATTTATTTCTTATAGAAGATGCTTGTCAAGCTATCGGCGGAACTTACAAAGGAAAAGCATTGGGTACTATTGGTGATTTAGGGTGTTTTTCTTTTGATTTTGTAAAAACAGTAACTTGTGGTGAAGGTGGTGTAATGATCACAAATAATGAACAATTTTACACCCATTCGGATCAGTTTAGCGATCATGGTCATGATCATCAAGGATCGGATAGAGGCGCTGAAACACACCCAGTTTTAGGCTACAATTTTCGTATTTCCGAGCTGAACGCTGCCGTAGGCGTTGCACAGTTTAAGCGTTTAGATGAATTTTTAGCGATTCAAAAAAACCATTATACCATTATTAGAACTGAATTATCTAAGTTGAAAGGGGTTACTTTTAGAACTGTTCCAGAGGGCGGTGAAGAAAGTTATGCGTTTTTAAATTTCTTTTTGGACGATTTAGAAACCGCTCGAAAGGTGAGTACTGCCTTTAAAGCTAATGGTATCGATGTGTGCTTTCATTATTTTGATAATAATTGGCATTATATTCGTAAGTGGGATCATCTCAAAGAACAGAAATCACTTTTCCCTCTTAGTCAGGAAATAAAAAATGGCTTATCATATTTAAAAGCTAAAACTTTTGAAAAATCGGATCATTATATCGGTCGAAATATATCCTGTCTGATAAAATTATCATGGACAGAATCAGAAGTAAAGCAAAGAGCTCAAACTATGGCTTCAATAATCCGAGAAGCTACACTCTAGTATTTAATGTAGTCAACTATTTCTAATCCATAACCAATAATACCAACACGTTTGGTTTGTTTGCTGTTAGAGATCAGTCCCAATTTATGAATATTAAGATCATGCAAGATTTGAGCACCAATCCCAAAATCTTTAGTATCCATAACGATACTCGGGGCTTTGGTCACTTTCCCTTTTTGTTGGCTATTTTTTACAAGCTCTAAGCGTTTTAATAAATTAGCAGGTTGAATACTTTGGTTTATGAAAATAATGGCACCTTTTTCGTGTTTATTTATAAGTTGAAACATGCCATCCAACTGTTTATCTGCATTATTTGTTAACGTCCCTAAAATATCATTATTAACTAGGGTAGAGTTGATACGAGTTGGTACTGTTTCATTAGTACTCCAAGTTCCTTTTGTTAGTGCAATGTGAACGGCGTCATTTGTTGTTTGTTGGTAAGCTCTAAGTCGAAAATCGCCAAAACGTGTTTCAACTTGAAAGTCTTGTTTTTTCTTGATTAAAGAGTCGTGTTCCATGCGATAGGCAACTAAATCTTCAATAGAAATTATTTTTAAATCAAACTTTTCAGCGACTTTCCTAAGTTCTGGCAAGCGTGCCATGGTACCGTCATCATTTAAGATTTCCACCAATATTCCAGCGGGTTCAAACCCTGCCAAACGTGCCAAATCTACAGCAGCTTCTGTGTGTCCTGTACGTCGTAAAACACCACCATTTTTTGCCTTTAACGGAAATATATGACCAGGACGTCCAAGATCATGAGCTTTTGTGGAGGAATCCACTAAGGCTTTGATAGTTTTTGACCGATCTGAAGTGGATATTCCTGTGGTACATCCATTTCCAATTAAATCAACAGAAACTGTAAATTGGGTATTGTGAAGTACTGTATTATTTTGGACCATCATGTTAAGGCCTAATTCGTCACATCGTGTTTCGGTAAGGGGCGCACAAATGAGTCCTCGACCATGTAAGGCCATGAAATTTATCATCTCAGGAGTTACCTTTTCAGCAGCGGCAATAAAATCACCTTCATTCTCTCTATTTTCATCATCAACGACCACAACGACTTTGCCTAATCGAATGTCATTAATAGCATCTTCGATACTATTTAATTCAGCTTTTTTTTGTGGATGTTGTTCTGTGATGGACATTATATGTTTTTTTGCAAAGATATTATAAGTAATTTAATCGCTAGGCTATTTTATTTAAATCTTCTTCCATTTTTGTAATAAAATACTTTCTGTAAAAATAAAAAACAGGCATCCCAATAAGAATTAGAATGAATGCTTTATTAAAAAATTTAACCTCTAAAAAGTCGTAAAAACTAGACTGATTTTTGATTGTTTTTTTCAAAACAATTAAAAAGAAAATTAAGACTAAAACAGCTATAACAGTAAAAGTTTTGCCCACAACAGGAAATCCATTATTATTTAAAATTAGCCCCCCTAATCCTAACACAAGACATATACTATTCAATGCTAATCCTAGCTTTGAATTTTCTTTAAAATCAATATAATACTGTACTGCATTTTCATAGTTAAGGTTCGTTAAATCCCCACTCATTTTGAGTTCAAGTTCACTAATCCCTCTTGAGTTTAGCACAGCTAATGCACTTTGTTTGTAATTTAATGCGTGTTTATATTGACGGAAATTTTTAACGATATTAATTAATTTTTCATTTTCAAATGTATGTAGTTCTCTAATTTCTTCTGAGCTCGTCTGTTTGTCATTATTTAGCTGCGTGTCAGCGTTTGACACTACCAGTTTCTTTAATGGAATTAAAATACTGTCCGCATCTATCAAAGCGCGATCTTTTGTAGCTCTACTGGTTAAATAAATACTAAAAGGCAATAATATCAATGATGACATCCAAGCTGCTAAAACTGGATCTATACTACTATCTTCAGAACTGTTTTTGGCGAATAAACTGATAAAATGATACGTTAAAAATATGAGTATAGCAATGATTAACGGCAGCCCAATTCCGCCCTTTCGAATAAGTGCTCCAAGAGGTGCCCCTACAAAAAATAGAATGATACACGATAACCCTAATGCAAACTTATCATGAAATGCTACAATATGTTTGTTGATGTTAACTTGAGAATTCAACATGGTTTTTGACTTGTTTTTCAAGTCCTTTTTTGCGTTTTGAACCGTATTTATGGCTAAATCAATTAACTGAATTTTTTTTCGACTTTCATATAGCTTCAAAATATCAACTGCTTCTGTTAGAGAATCCAATTCGATTGCTTTATAATTAAGATTTAATGCATATTGATTGGTCTTTTTTAACATTGTGTTTGAAAAGTTTGTCAATATTGTGCCTCTTTTTATATACAGAGAATCTATAGCAGTGTTCAAATCAATTACATTCAACATGGTGTGTTTTGTAATGCTCTCTTTTTTAGTAAAATCAACATCATTAAATTGGGACGCATCTATGTTGATAATATATTTTTCAAAAGTACTTTTGACTTGCGGCCTATTTTTGGTGCGTTTGGTATAGTCAGCAGGTTGAATTTCATCGTAATAATTTCCGTCAAAAAGTAGGAGCTGTAAAACATCAGAAGATTCATCACTAATAAATTCTCCAGTTTTAGATTTTATTACGGTGAAGTTTCCGTTATAAGATCCTTTTTTTTGATGGATGATCACATCCTTTAGAAATTCACCATTTTCGCCACTTTTTTCTGCAACTTTAATGTTTATAGCCCCCAATTGATTAAACTGTCCTTCAGCGATTATCATGGCGGGTTTCACTTTCGCGATATTTCTTCTAAGGCTATAAAAATTAAATTCTGCTAATGGAATCACACTATTGGCAAAGAAAAAACTAATCACAGCTAAAAACACAATAAACACACTCAAACTTTTCATGGCGCGTTGGAGAGAAATCCCCGTAGATTTCATAGCCGCAAATTCATAATTCTCTGCAAATCCTCCAAAAACCATTATGGATGCGAGCAAAATAGTGAGCGGTAAAACTAAGACTACAATTCGAGGAGAAACATATAATAAGAATTTAAAGACCACTTCTAGTTCTAGATCTTTACCTGCAAGTTCCGAAATATAAACCCAAACGGATTGTAATATAAAAATCATCATCAGAATAGTAAATACACTGATAAATGTTTTCAAATAAGTACTTAGTATGTAACGGTCTAAAATTTTCAAGGGAACCTTAATCTAAAGTATTTATAAAATAGTCACTGTATTTTGAAGCGTCAAAAACAAATAAGTTTTTAGGTAAGGGTTGATTTGTTTTGAAAGTAGTTATAGTTAACGTTGTTTTTGTAGCATTATTTCCAATTTCAATTAGATTATATACATGTTTGGTATTGATGTCAATTCCCAACAACACATACTTAATTTCTGTAGTTGAATCTATAGGCGTTAATTTTATATATTGAATTTTTCGACCTCTTATATTTTGAACGATATCCATTTTATAAGTATACCCTTCTTCATAAAATGAAAGTAATTGGCTAGGGGTGATGGTATTTTCTTCTGCAGTATTTTGTGTAGAAATTGTAACTTCTTCGTCTTCGGGACTGATGGTTATAAGTTTTTCACCATCAAATATTCTAGTGATTCCAAGGATGTTTAATAGATAATTGTCACCTACTAAAGTAACATTTCCTCGTGTTTCTTGATGAATATTTTCTTCATTGTTATCTAAAACATACTTAAAATCAAGGACCATATTTTCGTAGCCATTCACTTTAGCACTGACCTGATCTAACAAGGCTTTTGCTTCAGGCTCACGATTTTGAGCATGAAAAGTCACACTATTCATCGCTAAAATAAATACAATAATCTTCTTCATAATTATTCAGTTTCTTGATCCAATAATTGGTTTAGTGCAAGGAAATCAGGAATGAGTACTTGACGTGCTTTACTGCCTTCAAATGGTCCAACAATACCCGCGGCTTCTAATTGGTCTATTAATCTTCCAGCTCTATTGTATCCCAGTTTTAATTTTCGTTGCAATAAAGAAGCTGAACCTTGTTGTGCTGTAACAATAACTTCAGCAGCTTCTCTAAAGAGTTGATCTCTTTCATCAATATTATTATCAAGACTTGTGCCAGAGTCTTCACTGACATACTCCGGTAATAAATAGGCGCTAGGATAGGCTTTTTGTGCACCAATGTAGTCTGTAAGTTTTTCGACTTCTGGTGTATCCACAAAAGCACATTGAATACGAATCATATCATTTCCTTGATTATATAATAAATCTCCTCGACCAATCAACTGATCTGCACCAGAACTATCCAAAATGGTACGCGAATCAATTTTAGAGGTCACACGAAATGCAATTCGTGCAGGGAAATTGGCTTTAATAATTCCCGTAATCACATTTACAGACGGTCTTTGGGTAGCGACAATCAAATGAATTCCTATAGCCCTTGCCAACTGTGCCAAGCGAGCAATAGGCGTCTCAACTTCTTTGCCCGCAGTCATGATCAAATCTGCAAACTCATCTACAACCAATACAATATAGGGCAAAAATTTATGTCCATCATTGGGGTTGAGTTTCCGCGCTTTGAACTTTTCGTTGTATTCTTTTATATTTCTACAAAATGCATTTTTGAGTAACTCATAACGGTTATCCATTTCAATACATAATGAATTTAAGGTATTGATAACTTTGGTATTGTCGGTAATAATGGCATCTTCGCTATCAGGAAGCTTTGCTAAATAATGCCGCTCAATTTTATTGAAAAGCGTCAGTTCAACTTTTTTAGGATCTACTAAAACAAACTTAACTTCTGCAGGATGTTTTTTATAGAGCAGGGAGGTAAGCACTGCATTCAGTCCAACTGACTTTCCTTGTCCAGTTGCCCCAGCCATTAAAAGGTGTGGCATTTTAGCCAAATCAACAACAAAGGTTTCGTTGCTAATTGTTTTTCCTAAGGCTATGGGGAGCTCCATTTCTGATTTCTGAAACTTTTGAGATGCGATTACCGAATGCATAGAAACAATCGTTGCATTTTTATTTGGAACTTCAATACCAATTGTTCCTCGACCTGGAATCGGTGCAATAATCCGAATACCTAGTGCAGACAGTGATAAAGCAATGTCATCTTCCAAATTTTTGATTTTTGAAATTCGAACTCCAGCTTCAGGAATAATCTCGTAGAGTGTTACTGTTGGACCAATAGTGGCTTTGATGTTTGCAATTCCAATTTTATAATTGTTAAGGGTCTCAACAATTTTGTTTTTATTTTCTTCTAATTCTTCTTGGTTGATGGTAATTCCTTCCGTGTTGTATTTTTTGAGTAAATCTAAGGGCGGAAATTGGAATTTAGACAATTCTAAGGTGGGATCTACTTCTATAAAGTCATCCACTAATTTTGCCGCAAGGTTATCGGTTTCAGAAACTTCTTCAACATTCGCTTCGATTTTCATTTCTATAGTATCATCCTCAATATTTTCTTCTTCAATAGGAGGAGTGACCTCTAAATTGTTTTGAGCGTCAATACTCGAATGATTTGAGATGGTAGGCTCTAAATTTTCAAGCGGAATTTCAAATGAGGATTTCACAGCTTCAGCTTCATCAGATAAACTATTATCTACCGCAACAGGTGACTGTATATGATCTTCTGACAATTCAGATTTAAGTTCGTTTTTTGTTCGGATAAACAGACGTGCAATGTGTTGTGGGCCAACTTTAAAACGTATTGCAACGTAAACAATAAAACAAAAGACTAACAAAAGGGCGGTTCCAATTTTACCAACATAGTCCTGAAGTAATATGTTTAATTCAAACCCAATTGTGCCGCCTAGTTTTGGTGCTGTATGAAATACAAATCCAAAGACCATGGACCCCCATATAATAACTAGTGTTCCCCAAAACCAATTACGCCATAAACGTTTTTTTGAGGAGTTAGCTAAGACTGAAATTCCTGATAATAGCAAAAGTCCTGAACCTATAAATGAAGTCACGCCAAAGCCTTTATAAATCAGTAGATGGCTAATCCAAGCGCCCACTTTACTAAGCCAGTTGTTAGTGTCAATGGATCGGTTTGTGAAATCGCCAAGAACAGTTTGGTCACTTTCTCCAGTAAAAAAATAGGAGAGTAGAGCGATAAACAACAAGATCCCACTAATTACAAGAAAACTTCCCATCACCAACCGTTGCGAGTTCGAGAGGGTAAAATTAAATTTTGAGAAACGTTTTTGGGTAGTTTTGTGTGTTGATTTTCTAGCCATTGCTCTTTCAGAGGTTTTAACAAAAATACAAATTACAAACGTTTATCCTATTAGTTGATGCTGTTTTGTTTTCAACAATAGTATACATGAGATGTAATTAACGACTCCATTTTTAGTTCTTTGGTTTTAAGCGATTAGATTGAACTATAAGCATGGTGATTCCAATACCTACTAAACTCATTAGAACATAAGATTGTGTTTTTTCATCAATATTAAATTTTTCATCAATATTAAAAAAAAACAAAATAGTTCCGATACTTATCACACTTAGACCTGTAAGCATCATATATTTTTGGGTAATACGCGTTAATTTATCCGTATCAATTTTAGCTTTCTTTTCCTGGGATAATGTGTTGTAACCTGCAATTAAATCTGGGTTATTCCTAGCAATAAGTCCTGTTAATATTAAAATTATTCCAGTAATTAGACTTCCGTATATCATAATATAACAATTAATTTGCATTCAAATTTAATAATTCAACATCATAAAAACTGTTTATATTTATGTAAATTTGATCTAGAATATAAAATTATGGAAAACGACTTAGGCGATTACCGCCAATCTTATGAAAAAGGAGCGCTTTTAGAGACTTCTATTTCAGATAATCCTATGGAGCTATTTCAGAAGTGGTTTCATGAAGTGGATACGCATTTTCAAAATGGTGAAACCAATGCTATGACCATTTCTACACTTGGCTTAGATGGTTATCCTAAAAATAGAGTAGTGTTGTTAAAAAAATACACACATGATGGTTTTATTTTCTATACTAATTATGAAAGTGAAAAAGGAAAAGCTATCGCAGAAAACCCAAATGTATGCCTGTCATTTTATTGGGCGACTGCTGAACGCCAAGTCATTATAAAGGGTACGGCCGAAAAAATTGCTAAAAATTTGAGTGACGGCTATTTTGAATCTCGTCCAAAGGGCAGCCAGCTGGGTGCTTTAGCGTCAAAACAGAGTACTGTTATTGCTAATAGAGCTGTTTTGGAAGATAAATTAAAAGCATTAGAATTAGAATACGATACCAAAACAATTACTCGCCCTGAATTTTGGGGAGGGTTTATTGTTAAACCCATCGAAATTGAATTTTGGCAGGGTAGAGCTAATCGTCTTCATGACCGAATTCGCTACCAATTACAAGCTGATTTCTCTTGGAAAATGGAACGTTTATCGTCTTAATTTTATGAAATCTATAACCTTTATTCGTCATGCAAAATCGTCTTGGCAGTACAAGCTTCCAGATGAAAAACGCCCGCTTAATAAAAGAGGTTTATTTGATGCCGAATTTATGTCTTCTCTAGATATTATAAAATCAATTCAACCTGATGCTGTGTTTTGTAGCTCTGCAGAACGCACTCGAGAAATCTGTAATTTTTTTCTAAGAAACGCGGTCTCTTCTGAGATAGAAGTGGCCTATTCAGAAGATTTATATGATTTTAGTGGTACAAGTGTAGAGGCGTTTATCAAGAGGATAAATCCCAAGCTTTCAAATGTGTTTATTTTTGGGCATAATAATGCATTAACAGCACTGGTTAATCAAATGGGAAATCAACACATAGACAACATTCCTACTTGTGGAATTGTTAAAATAAATTTTAAATCTAAAACTTGGTGTGATTGTTCAAAAGGAACTATTGAATTTCAGTTATTTCCAAAAAATTTAACGACTTAAGTTTATAATTATCCGTGGATGGTTTTGTCTACACTCAATGTTTTCATGATTTCCGCTTCAAATTCTAAAAGGGCATTCCATTTTTGATCTACTTCTGTTCGGTCCCCATATTGTCTAGCAAATCCTAAAAATGAGCTGTAATGATTAGCTTCACTGATCATTAATTTTCTGTAAAATTTAGCCAGTTTTTTATCTTCCAAGTGTTCTGATAACAAACGGAACCGTTCACAGCTTCTGGCTTCAATTAAGGCCGCTAAAAGTAAACGGTGTACCAATTGGGTTGTACGGCTTCCACCTTTTGGAAAAAATTGAAGTAATCGAGAAACATAGGCGTCTTTTCGGTCTCGTCCTAATGTAAATCCACGTTCCAATAATAAATCGTGAACCATTTTGAAATGACTCATTTCTTCTTCTACCAAAGCAATCATTTCTTGAACTAAGGCTGTATATTCCGGGAAACTTACAATCATAGAAATGGCAGTACTTGCGGCTTTTTGTTCACAAAAGGCATGATCAGATAGAATATCTTCTAAGTTCTTTTCAGCGATATTAACCCAACGGGGGTCTGAAGGTAATTTTAGTCCTAACATAACTTATAAATCTAAATCAAATGTTTTGCGTAATAGCTCTACGTGTCTATTTTTTTCAACGAGTTTTTGATATTTATCTTCAGGGGTGTAGGCGTATTGTTTTTCAAGCGTTTCATTGACAACAATATCCAATGTAATGGAGAAATTATTGATAGATTTTCTTAGATACTGTAATAATTCAAATTGTTGCCGTTCAACTTCAATTTTATTGGTGGTGTTTGGAAACTCTAACCGAATGGTATTTTCGTTGACTAATTTTGGCGTATCAATCTGAAGAATTGCGGCAAGGTTGTATTTGCCATCAGCTTCAAGTTTTGCAACAAAAATAGTCCAATATTTGATTAGCGTTTCAATGGTGAATGGATCATTAGGCAAGTCTTCTTCCTCGACGGTAACTTCCATTAGCTTTATCTGATGCTCTTTTTTCTTTCGGATACTACTTAGAGATAAACCAGATGTGGGTCTTTGTGTGCTTTTTATGACCGGTGTTGGAATTTTTTGTTTTTCGTAGGCTGCTTTAGGCTCTTCAGCTTTTTCAAGATCTTGTGTTGTTTCTTTTTCTTCTTTTTGATTTGGTTTTGATGGCGTAGTGTCTGGACGGCTCACTTTGATTTCAGAGATTTTCTTTCCTCTAAAATAAGCAGCAGGAATTATGAACCCGCTAGGCTTTTTTTTTTCTCCATCAAAAGTGATAGAGGCCAGTTGCATTATACACAATTCGACAAGAAGTCGCTGGTTTTTACTGGTTTTGTATTTGAGATCACAATCATTAGCAAGCTCAATAGCATGGATTAGAAACGCTTGTGAAGTGGATTCTGACTGTGTTTTGTATGTGTTTTTAGTATCATTGCCGACTTCTAGGAGTTCAATGGTTTGTGGAGTTTTACAAACCAATAAATCTCTAAAGTGAGATGCAAGTCCAGTAATAAAATGGTGGCCGTCAAATCCTTTTGAAAGGATATGGTTAAAATGAAGTAATAGTTCCGGTATTTTATTAGCTAAAATTAAATCAGTTGCTTCAAAAAAGGTGTCATAATCTAAAACATTCAAGTTTTCGGTTACGGCTTGGCGGGTGAGGTTTTTTCCAGAAAAACTTACCACTCTATCAAATATAGAAAGGGCATCTCTCATGGCACCATCTGCCTTTTGTGCGATAATATGCAACGCATCATCTTCGGCTGTAATCCCTTGTTCTTGTGCAATAACTTTGAGATAGTTTTTAGCATCTGTAACATTGATTCGTTTAAAATCAAAAATCTGACAACGCGATAGTATGGTTGGAATGATTTTATGTTTTTCAGTAGTCGCTAAAATAAAAATGCAATGTTTTGGAGGTTCTTCTAAGGTTTTTAGAAAAGCATTAAATGCCGATGCCGATAACATGTGTACTTCATCAATGATATATACTTTATAATTACCAACTTGCGGAGGAATTCGAACTTGATCGGTGAGACTTCTAATGTCATCTACAGAATTGTTAGAAGCGGCATCGAGTTCGAAAATATTAAAGGCAAAATCCTCATTTTCATGTTCTTCGCCATTACTATTAATCATTTTAGCAAGAATTCGAGCACAAGTGGTTTTACCTACGCCTCTAGGCCCTGTAAATAATAAGGCTTGCGCAAGATGGTTTTGATCAATGGCGTTTTTTAATGTATTGGTAATCGCCGACTGGCCCACAACATCCTTAAATGTTTGGGGTCTGTATTTTAATGCCGATACAATAAATGGTTCCATAAAAAATCTTGAGTTAACAAATTTAAAAATTCATCCAATAACGCCTAAATTAAACCCTCTTAAATTAAAAGGAGTTATTAACAATTTATGTATTTTTGCCGAAAAGCAGATCGCCTTATCGCTGTTCGTTTTAACGAGGAGAGGAAAGTCCGGACACCATAGTGAATTATAGTGGCTAACGGCCACCAGTCGTAAGGCTAGGAAAAGTGCAACAGAAAGAATGTACAGGTTAAGCTGTAGTGAAACCAGGTAAACTCTATAAGGTGCAATGTCATGTATATCAGCGTTTGAGCGCGTCACGTGCGATGCTGAAGGGTAGGCAGCTAAAGTTTGCTGGTAACAGTAAACGTAGATAAATGATAAGGGTCGCAGTTTTGTGATACAGGATCCGGCTTATAGATCTGCTTTTTTTTAATTTTCAAAAAAACTAAACCGATTACCACCATATCCTTTTACTTCTGTAAATTGGGGAGCAGAAGACAAGTCTGTTTGTTTTGAGTGTTCAATAATCAGTACACCATCGGTTTCTAAAAGTTCATTTTGAAAAACAAGTTCAACGATTTTTAGAAATTTATCAAGCTCAAGATCATAGGGTGGATCGGCAAATATAATTGTTTGGGATTGCTTTGTTTTTTCTAAAAACCCAAATACTTCTGCTTTGATCACTTGAATTGGCATGTCAAACCCCTCTGATGTTTGAGTTATAAATTTAGTACACTGAAAATTCTGATCCACAGCCACTATAGATTCTGTACCTCTCGAAGCAAATTCATAACTAATATTCCCCGTACCTGAAAATAAATCTAAAACCGAAATATCATGAAAATGATAGCGATGGTTAAGAATGTTAAACAAGGCTTCTTTGGCCATGTCGGTTGTTGGTCTAACGGGTAACTTTTTTGGAGCCTGAATACGTCGGGCTTTGAATGTTCCTGATATGATGCGCATTATAAACTATTTAGAAGCGTGAAATGATTAGAATTACTACCGTTACTATATAACATAGCGTCTGAGGATAATATACTTACGTTTCTTATGTATTTATATACAATTTTATAGCGTTCATCAGATTCATCGATAGCCCCCATTAAAATTAATGGAAATTCTTCAGGATTGAGTTCTAATTGCTCTGCAGTAAACAAGAGATAATATATGAAGTCTTCTTTGGTGTTATAGTCAAAACGGTTGTAAAACTTCAAGGCGTTGTTTGCAGCTGTAATTATTTCAAAATGAGAAGTTTCAATATTGATATACATTTTCAATGATTTTGAATTTTTCTCGATAGTCAACACCCGATTAATCAAAACTGTAGCACTATGCCTATATTCAAAACTACCAAAGCGTTCAAAAATAAAATTATTAATATTAACCAAAGGAACATAGACTACTGCTAGATCAGCAATTTGTACATTATCAAATGTAATAAAGTCTGTTTTTAAGATTTTAGTATTAAACTTTAGATAATCCACCAAATTCGTTTCATCGAATAATGCTTTAGGTACAAGAGTAGCTAATTCATTATCATGAATAACCGTGACCTTAGAAAATTGATTTTGAAGTTCTTCAAAACTATTAAAACTATGGGTAAGCTTATCTAAAAGGTTTTTTGGCGTTTGTTTTTTGTCAAATTGAAGTGCCTTCAAAAAGGCGACTTCAGCCGTTTCCAAGTTTAAAACAAAAAAAGAAAGTCCACTCAAATTTACTTGAATGGACAATTCATATTTAGAAGTTGATATGTTATTGGTCTTTAGAATAATTTTTTGGCCAGTTTCCATTTGTATTTACTTCATCCATAGACCCTACTTTTAGAGTGGGTCCATTTACACCTTCAACTGATTTAACCTCTGATTCAAGATCAACTAAGTTCTCGTCTTGGTCAAATAAGAGTATCTTTTTAGAAACAGAAGCTTCAAATACTGGAATATTAACTCCATTCTGTTCTAATACCCCAGCTTTGAGGTCAAATTTTTGACCATCGTTTAGGGTTGGAATATACATCATGGTTTTGTAACGAGGATCAGCTCCAAATAAAGAGTCTTTTACAGGAACAAAACCAAGCGTATCAATAATAACGATGTCTTTAGTCGTATCAACGCCATAGATACGAGTTAACTCTTTGTCAATAACTGTTGAATCTCGACGCTGAGTAATTGTAAATTTTTCAGTTTCAATAAATTTAACTAAACTATCCCAATTGCCTTCAAACTGTCCAGTTACAGTTCTGTGCGCTAATTCAGAATCTCTAATGTCTTTTAGGTTTTCGATGACTACTTTGTAGCGCTTCTCCTTTAATTGATTAAATTGAATTTCGCCATAAATTGACATAAATGTAATATAGCCTAAATATATGATGAGAGTCCAAAGCCCAACAAGTATAAAAGGTTTATATTTTTTTGGAACATATTTATCAATTAGATAAACAATTCCAACGGTCATTAAAATTACGGCAAGGATTAATATAAAAATTGTCATAGGTGTATATATTGTTATTAGACAAATCTACACTTTTTTTTTATTCAATAAAGTGAATGTTACAAAAAATCATTTCTATATTTGAATAAATATTTTTTTGCTACAAAAACCAATGGATACAAATGCCTTTTACAGCCTTTTAAAAACGAGTTTTCCTTTTACTCCAACAGCTAAACAAAACATTGGTCTACAGCAGCTTTCGAACTTTATTTTTAGTAAGGTTGCCAATGAACTTTTTGTATTAAAAGGGTACGCGGGTACTGGCAAAACAACAATTATAGGTGTCCTTGTTAAAAATTTATGGAAAGTTGAAAAAAGTGCTGTATTATTGGCACCTACTGGGCGAGCCGCAAAAGTGATTAGCAATTATTCACAAAAAGAAGCCTTTACAATTCACAAGAAAATCTATACACCTAGAGCTGAAAAAAACGGTAAAATGTCGTTTGTATTAGCGCCAAATAAACATAAAAAAACCCTTTTTATTGTTGATGAAGCCTCTATGATCTCTGATCTATCCAATCAAGCCAAATTGTTTGGAAGTGGTGCGCTCTTGGATGATTTGATTCAGTATGTATATTCGGGATTTCAATGTAAATTGTTACTGATAGGCGATACCGCTCAGTTGCCACCAGTTAAACTTGATTTGAGTCCCGCGTTAAACGAATCTAATTTAGAACTCAATTATAACAAAGAAGTCATTCGTTTAGAGTTAGATGAAGTAGTGCGTCAAGGCGAAGATTCGGGAATTTTGTTTAATGCCACACATTTAAGAGAGGCCATTTCAAATTCGTTTTTTGAGTCTTTTGAGTTTAACCTTAAAGGGTTCAAAGATATTGTTCGTTTAAATGATGGTTATGAAATTTTAGATGCTATTAACGATGCTTACAGTAATTTAGGTAACGAAGAAACAGCTCTTATTGTGCGTTCCAATAAGCGTGCAAATCTTTACAACGAGCAAATTCGTTCCCGTATTTTATTTAATGAAAATGAGTTGACGGCTGGCGATTTTTTAATGATTGTTAAAAATAATTACTTCTGGTTAAAACCAACAAGCGAAGCTGGATTTATAGCCAACGGCGATATTATTGAAGTTCTTGAAATATTTAGTATCAAAGAATTGTATGGTTTTCGTTTTGCAGAAGTCAAAATTAGAATGGTTGATTACCCTAAAATGCGCCCATTTGAAACCGTTTTAATGTTAGATACACTCAAACTTGAAACGCCGTCGTTACCCTATGAAGACTCCAATAAATTATATCAAGAAATTTTAAAAGATTTTGAGGATGAGCCCTCTTCATATAAAAAGTTTTTGGGCGTTAAAAAGAGTAAACATCTCAATTCCCTTCAGGTAAAATTTTCATATGCCATTACCTGCCATAAATCTCAAGGAGGGCAATGGAATACCGTATTTGTCGAACAACCGTATTTGCCAAATGGGATCGATCGTGATTATTTGAGATGGCTCTATACAGCAATGACACGTGCTAAAGAAAAATTATTTCTAATAGGCTTTAAAGACGAATATTTTGAAGCCTAAGCAATATTGATTTCACTCTCTGATTTAATCAAAAAAATTGTATTTTTGAGATTCGATAAATTTAAAATCAAATGAAAATAATAGCAATGATTCCCGCGCGTTACAGTGCTTCTCGTTTTCCTGGAAAATTGATGCAAGACCTTGGAGGTAAAAGTGTCATTCTCAGAACTTACGAGGCTACGGTCGAAACGAATTTATTTAGTGCTGTTTATGTAGTGACAGATAGCGAGATTATTTCAGATGAAATTAAAAATCATGGTGGCAATGTTATAATGAGTCAAAAGGTGCATGAGTCGGGGAGTGATCGAATTGCGGAAGCCGTACACAAGGTGGATTGCGATATTGTAGTTAATGTTCAAGGCGATGAGCCGTTTACAGAACGCTTAAGTTTACAAAAAGTTTTAAGTGTTTTTGAAGACGATCCTAATGAAGAAATTGACCTCGCTTCTCTAATGGTTCACATTACAGATGCAGATGAAATTCAAAACCCTAATTCGGTGAAGGTGATTGTTGATCAACGCAATTTTGCATTGTATTTTTCAAGAAGTCCGATACCTTTTCATAGAGACAAATCAATAGAAACTAAGTATTTTAAGCATAAAGGAATTTATGCATTCAGAAAAAAGGCTTTGCTTGATTTCACACAACTGCCAATGCAAATGTTAGAAGCTTCAGAAAAAATTGAATGTATACGTTATTTGGAGTTTGGAAAAAAAATAAAAATGGTAGAAACAGATGTTCAAGGCATAGAAATTGATACTCCTGAAGATTTAGAACGCGCCAAGCATTTATGGAAAAATAATTAATTGAATTCGTAGATTGAAGAAGATAGATTTAGACAGCTGGAATCGAAAACACCATTTCAACCATTTTAATGCGTTAGCAGATCCGTACTTTGCAGTAACTATTCCCTTTGACGTTAGTAAAGCTTATAAACGGGCGAAGGACGGTGCGCATAGTTTTTTTGCATGCTATCTCCACGACTGTATGAAAGCAATTAATGCGGTAGATAATTTTAAATATAGAATTATAGACAACGAAATCTTTGAATATGATGTTATCAATGCATCAGCTACGCTTTTAAGAGCCGATAATACTTTTGGGTTTAGTTTTATTCATTACACAGAAAATTTCGAAGATTTTAACACCAATTTCGAAAACGAAAAACATCGCATTTCTACATCAACAAAACTGTATCCTCCTGTGAACGGATTAGATTGTATCCATTGTTCAGCATTACCGTGGTTTAGTTTTACCTCCCAAAAAGAACCTTTTTCGGGTGCTAAAGATTCGGTGCCAAAATTTGCCTACAGCAAAACATATAAAGATGGTGAGCGTTTATTGATGAATGTAGGGATTAGCGCAAACCACGCCTTGATTGATGGGTATCATATCGGACGTTTTGCAGAAATATTTCAAGAAAATTTAAACCATCCATAATTTTATGGACCTATAGTAGTTATTTATGAGTATGAGTTTTAAAAATTTTCCAATGGTCTCCAAAGTTGTTTTTGGACGTGGTAGTTTCACCCAACTCGGAGAAATTATTGCGCCAATGCGCCTTAACGAACGAGCGCCGTTCATATTTTTGGTAGATGATGTTTTTGAAAATAACGCTTCATTACTTGCCAAGATTCCTCTGCTATATAACGATCAAATTATTTTTATTTCTTCCGAAGAAGAACCAAAAACAACTCAAGTAGATAGTTTAGTTGAAAATATCATTTTAGGGTCAAGTATTTTACCATCAGGAATTATTGGAATTGGTGGAGGTTCTCTGTTAGATCTAGCCAAAGCAGTAGCATTGATGTTGACAAACAATGGTCTTAGTCAAGACTATCAAGGTTGGGATTTAATCAAACAGAAAGGAATCTATCATGTAGGAATTCCTACAATTTCAGGAACAGGCGCCGAAGTTTCTCGAACAACTATTTTAACAGGGCCCACTCTAAAATTAGGAATTAATAGTGATTTCACGCCATTTGATCAAGTTATTCTCGATCCAGAACTTACTGAAGGAGTCCCCAAAGAACAATGGTTTTATACAGCTATGGATTGTTATATTCACTGTGTTGAATCTCTCACAGGAAGTTATCTTAACGCTTTTAGTAAAACATACGGAGAAACAGCTTTAGAACTTTGTAAAGAAGTGTTCTTAGGCTCATTATCGCCTAGTGAGAGCCAAGATAAACTTATGATGGCCTCATGGCACGGCGGAATGAGCATTGCGTATTCTCAAGTCGGGGTAGCACATGCGATGAGTTATGGGCTGTCTTTTTTGTTGGGTACAAAACATGGCATTGGAAATTGTATTGTCTTTGACCATCTAGAAGCCTTTTATCCAGAAGGAGTGAAGTTGTTCAAACAAATGACAGCAAAACATAATATTTCAATACCAAAAGGAATTTGTGCACATCTCACAGACAAGCAATTTGATGTGATGATTGATGTGGCCTTAAGTTTGGAACCTTTATGGGAGAATGCTATAGGAAAAGACTGGAAGCGTACAATTACAAGGTCCGTATTAAAAGACCTCTACTCTAAAATGTAAACATGCATAGAATTTCAAAATTTATATACCAACGCTTGTTAGGGTGGAAAGTAAAAGGTTTCAACGACTTTGGTTCTGCAAAAAAAGCAGTACTTATAGCAGCGCCCCACACCAGTTGGCATGATTTTTATATTGGCGTATTCTTGAGGTCGATGTTAAAGTTACAAGCTAATTTTGTCGGCAAAAAAATACTATTTAACCCTTTGACGGGATGGTTTTTTAGAGCATTAGGTGGCGCTCCGGTTCATCGTAATGCAAATGAAAAACAAGTTGATGCTATTGCACGTTTATTTGAAAACAGAACAGAGTTCCGAATGTTGTTGGCACCCGAAGGCACTCGTAAAAAAGTAACACAGTGGAAAACAGGCTTTTATTACATTGCCAAAACAGCAAATGTTCCCATAATTATGTTGTCTTTTGATTTTGAAAATAAAGTAAATCGATTTTCTGACCCCTTTTATCCAACGGACGATGTTAAAGCCGATTTTAAATTTATGCGTGCGTTTTTTGATGGAGTTAAAGGGAAAATTCCAGCGTATTCTTAATTATTCTTGCATGGTGTGATAAACGTTTTGCACGTCATCATCCTCTTCTAATTTTTCAAGTAATTTCTCAACATCGGCGACTTGCTCCTCGGTTAATGGTTTTGTAACCTGAGGAATGCGTTCAAATCCTGAAGATAGAATTTCAATATTTCGGTCTTCCAAAGCGGCTTGAATCGCACCAAAACTTTCAAACGGTGCATATATCAATATTCCATCCTCATCTGCAAAAACTTCTTCAGCTCCAAAATCAATAAATTCTAGTTCAATATCTTCAACATCTAAACCTTCTGCATTAATTCTAAAATTACAACTGTGGTCAAACATAAACACAACAGATCCCGATGTGCCCAAACTGCCATTACATTTATTAAAAAAACTTCTCACATTTGCAACCGTTCGAGTATTATTGTCTGTCGCCGTTTCAACTAGAACCGCAATCCCATGAGGGGCATAACCTTCAAACAGCACTTGTTTATAATCACCCTGACTTTTGTCACTCGCACGTTTAATAGCACGTTCTATATTGTCTTTAGGCATGTTTACGGCCTTACCATTTTGAATCACTGCTCGTAATCGAGAATTAGTATCAGGATCAGGTCCTCCTTCTTTGACCGCCATGACGATGTCTTTTCCAATTCGCGTGAAAGCCTTGCTCATTGCTGACCAACGTTTCATTTTTCTTGCCTTACGAAATTCAAATGCTCTTCCCATAAATTCTAATATTCTAACTAATGTTTAACAAAAATAAAAATGCTAAAACAAAAAACAAGTATAATTCAATATAAAACATTAAAACATATTGTCTAACAACTCTAAACTATACATTTGAAGGTGTTTTGGAAGTTTATTCTCTTTTGGCAATACCGCTAAATACCGTTCATCATTTGTAGTATAAACTAGTTTAAATTTGGGGTTTTTAGCGCTAATTTTTGATACCAAATCTTTAATGAAGTCATCATGATGTACCAAGTCTTTACTTCCAACATGAAAAATACCATATTTGTTTCTGTTGATAATATAGTGTAATTGTTGGGTTACCTTTTGGTCGGAAATAACATTCATTATAAGATTAGGGAAAAGCTCAATAGGGGCATCGATTTCAAGATGTAATTTAAGTTCATTTACTCGAGGTGATTGTGCTCCAAACACCATTGGTAATCGTAATATAGCAATTTTTTTACTTGGCAATTTTAAAAACAACTGCTCAAGTCTAATTTTAAAATGTCCATATATACTATTACTTAGAGTGGTATCATTTTCATAACTGGGGTATTTACTGTAAGCATCAAATACATTGGCAGAAGACAGAAACACCATTTTACATTTTTTCTTCAACGAGATATACTCAAAAAGATGTTTGTGAGCTGTTAATTGTGCTGAAAAATCTCCTCTTAACGCTGAAATAATGAGTGTTGGTTTTACAGCATCTAGAATTTCAAAAATATCATCTTCTTCAAAATCATACTGATAAAACTGTTTGTTATTTTCAAATGCTAAAAGAGGTGTCCGATATGTTCCAAAAGTACTATAATAGGGGCAGAGTTCTTTATAGATAGCATTACCCAAAAAACCACTGACCCCTAAAATGAGAATGCGATGTTTTTGTAATAATGCCATAATAGATCGGTTGTTATATTTTGTAAAAGGGAGGTTTTACGACTTTGGCAGCAACTTTTTGTTTTCTAATGGCAATACGAATTTCACTTCCAACAGCTGAGTGGCTAACTAATACATAGCCCATTCCAATACCTTTCCCTAATGAAGGCGCCATCGTTCCAGAAGTAACAGTCCCTATTTTGTTTCCGTTGATGTCTTCAATGGTGTAATCTTTGCGGGGGATGCCACGTTCCAGTAATTCAAAACCAACTAGACGGCGCTTAGAACCTTCTTGTTTTTCAATTTGAAGGGCTTCAGAATTTGTAAAGGGCTTAGAAAACTTCGTGATCCATCCTAACCCAGCTTCTATAGGAGAGGTGTGGTCATCAATATCATTTCCATATAAACAATATCCCATTTCTAATCTTAAGGTATCTCTTGCAGCTAACCCTATGGGTTTGATGTCAAATCGCGCACCTGCATCGAATATGGCCTCCCAAACCTGTTTTACTTCTGAATTTTTACAGTAAATTTCAAATCCACCACTTCCCGTGTATCCAGTAGCGGAAATAATAACATGTTCAAACCCAGCAAAATCAGCAACCACAAAATTATAAAAAGGAATAGATGCTAAATCAATACTCGATAAGGACTGCATGGCTTCTATGGCTTTAGGGCCTTGAACAGCTAATAATGAATAGTCATCGCTAATGTTTTTCATTTCTGCACCCATTGTGTTTTTTGAATCAATCCAGTCCCAATCTTTTTCAATATTACTAGCGTTAACCACAAGTAAATAGGTATGCTCTTTTATTCTATAAATAATTAAATCGTCGACAATTCCCCCTTGATCATTTGGAAAACAGCTGTATTGTGCTTTTCCAATGGTGAGTTTAGAAGCATCATTAGAAGATATACTTTGAATAAGTGCCAAAGCATTTGGACCTTCAATAAGAAATTCACCCATATGTGACACATCAAATACACCAACTCCTTTTCTGACCGTTTCATGTTCGGTATTTACACCTTCGTATTGAACCGGCATTAGATAGCCAGCAAAAGGCACCATTTTAGCGCCCAGAGCTTCGTGAGTCGATTGGAGTGCAGTAGTTTTCATAAGCAATTAAATTTATAGCATTACAAATCTAATCAAAAATAGGAATGAAAACGGTTTAAAGCTGCGTTAAAAATGCTTTAAATGCTGTATAATCTTTAATTTCAGTGGCCACTTTTTGTTTATCAATTACCACTTGTATTTGTGGTGGTAAAGGAATTTCTGCCGGAATCACTTCCTCAACAACATCTAAAAATTTAGTTGGGTGAGCAGTTTCTAGAAACACACAATGGGCCTCTGGATTGGTTTTCAAATACGACTTACACCCTAAATATCCTACTGCGCCGTGTGGATCGGCGATGTAATTAGTTGTGCTGTAAATCTCCTTCAATGCTTCTTTAGTCTCTTCATCTGTGAAACTATACGAAGACAGGTTTTCTTTTAAGGTTTCAAACTCATTTTTATAGATGGCTTGGATTCGAATGAAATTACTAGGATTTCCAACATCCATAGCATTACTTACTGTCTGAACTGATGGTTTGGGGTCGTAAGATTTTGACTTTAAATAGCGAGTCACCACGTTATTGTCATTATTTGAAGCGATAAAATGATGGATTGGTAAGCCTAGTTTCTGAGCAATCATTCCCGCACATACATTTCCGAAGTTCCCACTAGGTACAGAAAATACAATAGTTTTGTGCTGTTGTTTTAATTGTTTGTAAGCAAACATAAAATAGAACAATTGAGGTAACCAACGCGCAACGTTTATAGAATTTGCAGAAGTTAATTGCATTTTAGAGGTCAGTTGTTCATCAAGAAATGCTTTTTTTACCATGTCTTGACAATCATCAAAAGTTCCATCCACTTCCAAAGCTGTGATATTTTGACCTAAGGTTGTTAGTTGTTTTTCTTGGATAGTACTGACTTTTCCACTTGGATATAAAATCACAACTCGCACACCTTTAACTCCTAAAAATCCATTGGCTACGGCACCGCCAGTATCTCCAGAAGTAGCCACTAAAACAGTCACTTCATTTGAATTATCTTTGTTGAAATATCCTAAACAGCGTGCCATAAATCGCGCGCCAACATCCTTAAAAGCCATTGTTGGGCCATGAAATAATTCAAGTGTTGAAATGGATTCTGTAAGGTTTACAACAGGAAAGTCAAAATTCAGTGTTTCTGAAATAATTGTTTTTAGGACGTCTTCAGGAATTTCAGGACTTATAAATTGTTTAATAGCTTCAAACGCAATAACGTCATTGGAAAGCGTTTCAATAGTTTCAAAAAATGACGGTTCTAGAGGAGTGATTGACTCAGGAAAATATAAACCTCTGTCTGGAGCAAGCCCTTTGATTACTGCATTTTCAAATGTAGTTGTCGGCGCTATATTATTTAAACTATAATAGTTCATAGTTAGTTTTAATTTAAGTGTTTAATTCCTTCAAGATTTATTTTAGACACATAGATCTCAAACGGAATATTTTGGTTTTGATAGATTTTTCTTATTTCCTTTTCAACGTTTTTTGCCGTAGCATCACTTTTACATAAACTAAATACTGAAGGACCAGAGCCAGAAATTCCAGACCCTAAAGCTCCATTTTTTAAAGCTGTTGTTTTGATTCTTTCAAAACCGGGTATGAGTTGATTTCTTAACGGTTCTACAACAACATCTTCTAATGACCTACTAATTAAATCATAATCATTGGTGTGTAAACCATGGATAAGACCACCCACATTTGACCACTGTGTAATGGCATTTTTTAATGAAATATTTTCTGGAAGAATTTTTCGAGCGTCTGCTGTTTTGATTTCTATTTGTGGATGAATTACTACAGCGAATAAATCTGAAGGCGTTGGGATTTCAAGAATTTCTAAAGGCTTTAAGCTTTTTACTAATGTGAATCCTCCAAATAGGGCAGGCGCAATATTATCGGCATGCTCACTTTGACTGGCAACCGCTTCACCTTTCATAGCAAAGGCAGTCAGTTCTGTTTTAGAATACGGATTTCCAAGAAGAACATTCATTCCATATACACTACCTACAGCGCTTGCAGAGCTACTTCCTACTCCGCTTCCAGGTTTTATGTGTTTATAGATTTCAATCTCAAATCCACAATTGGGTTTCGCGGCCTCATACATGGCTAATGCGGAAACTCCAGCGACATTTTTCTCAACTTCAAAAGGCAAATCATAGCCTTCGATTTTGGTAATTCGAATTCCTTTTTCAGCGGTTTTACGAATAACCATTTCATCTCCAATAGAATCTAGACAAAACCCAAGGACATCAAACCCACAGGAAACATTTGCCACAGTTGCTGGTGAAAAAAGTTTGATTTCGTTCATTAGTTTGTATTTGAGATTCTAATAATATCCGCAAATAGACCAGAAGCGGTAACTTCAGCTCCAGCTCCAGCTCCCTTAATAATCATTGGCTGATCGCTATAGCGGTTTGTATAAAACATGACAATATTATCTTTACCTTCCAAATTATGAAACGGATGCCCAACAGGAATTTCTTTTAAACCAACCTTTGATTTTCCATCTTTATATTCTGCGACATATTTTAGTTGACAGCCTTTCGCTTCTGCAGCTGCAAACAGCTTTTGAAATAATGCCTCATTCTTTTTTAACGTTTCAAAGAACAAATCAACTGAAGCTGCTTCCATACATTCTTGTGGTAAAAAAGCATCATTTTCAATATCTTCCATTTCTAGCATCTCTCCACTTTCTCTAGCTAAAATTAATAATTTCCTAGCCACATCTACACCGCTCAAATCAATTCTAGGATCTGGTTCTGTAAACCCTTCCGCTTGCGCTTGTTTTACCACATCATGAAAGCTTGTATTTTGATTAAAATTATTGAATATAAAATTCAAACTCCCCGAAAGCACAGCGTTTATCGTATTGACTTTATCTCCAGACACGATTAAGTTTTTCAACGTATCTATTACAGGCAATCCTGCACCAACATTAGTTTCAAATAAAAATGGCACATTATATTTGTGAGAAAGCTGTTTTAATTCTTTATAATTTTCTATGGCACTCGAACAGGCGATTTTATTACAGGCCACTACTGCTATACTTTGTTTCAAATAATGTGCATAGGTATTGGCTATGGCTTCGTTAGCGGTAATGTCTATAAAAATTGAATTTCTAAGATTTAATTGTTTAGCTGCTTCAAAAAATGCCATGGGTTCTGTAGGTTGACCATTTTTTAGTGCGGCTTCCCAGTTCGATACATCTAATCCATTTTCGTCAAACACCATGGTTTTAGAGTTCGATAGTGCAATGACTTTAATCTTAATTTTTAGAGTAGATTTTATGTATTTTTTCTGTTGATTGATTTGATCAATTAAGGATTTACCTACATTTCCAACTCCTGCAATAAACAAATTCACTTGTTTAACTTGTTCTTCAAAGAATTGCTCATGTAAACAATTGAGCGCTTTTTTCACATCAGATTCAGCAATCACGGCCGAAATATTACGTTCCGATGCTCCTTGCGCAATGACTCTTATATTAACATTGTTTTTACCCAATGTACTGAACATTTTACCACTAATTCCTTGGTGGCTTTTCATTTTATCACCAACAACAGCAACAATGGAAAGGTTTGGTTCAATGACTAGTGGATCAATTTTAAATAAAGAAATTTCATTTTCAAATTCTTTGTCAATTACTGCTTTTGCAGCTAATGCGTCAGCATCTGAAACGCCAATACAAATAGAATGCTCAGAAGAGGCTTGTGTAATTATAATGACATTTATTTTGGAGTGTGCTAAGGTTTCAAACAAGCGTTTAGAAAATCCAGGAATTCCCACCATTCCATTTCCTTGGAGTGTAAGTAAAGAAACATTATTGATGTTACTGATACCCTTTATAGGAAATTCAGCTCCGTTTTCGACAACTTTAGTTATCAATGTTCCAGGATCTTTAGGCGCTAATGTATTCTTAATGAGTAGGGGAATATTTTTTCTAAGTACAGGTTGAACCGTTGGAGGATACAGTACTTTGGCACCAAAGTGCGATAATTCAATAGCTTCTAAATACGATAACTTAGCGATCGGTTTTGCATGTTTAACCATTTTTGGATTAGAGGTAAACATACCACTTACATCTGTCCAAATTTGAAGTATACTTGCATTGAGCGCCGCCGCAACAATTGCCGCAGTATAGTCGGATCCTCCGCGACCAAGGGTTGTAATTTCATCTTGTTCTGATTTTGATATAAACCCTGGTAAAATAGTGACCATTTTTTGGTTACTCTCAAAATACGTCGTGATGTTTGAATTGGTTTCTTCAAAATTTACGGTTGCATTAGTGAAATTTGAATCCGTAACAATTAAGTTTTGAGAGTTTTTCAATTGGACATTAAGCCCTTTAGATTTCATGGCCTCATAAATGATTAAGGAAGAAATCAGTTCTCCAAAACTAAGAAGTTTGTCGGTGGTTTTTGGTGATAATTCATTTATCAAATAGACACCATCTAAGAGTTTCTCCAGTCGAGACAAATGCTCCAAAACAACATCAGTAGTTGTTTCATGAACTTCACCACTGAGCAAGCCATCAATAACATCGATGTGTTTTAGACGAAGTGCATCAAAATCTTGTTTATAGCTATGATCTTTATTAATTGCTTTGTCAGCAGCTGCGAGCAGTTTATCTGTAATCCCTCCAACTGCAGAAACCACGACCACTATATTTTCAGTAGCCGATTCCTCTTTTACAATTTTTATGACTTTAGATATATTTTTTGAAGAACCTACAGATGTTCCTCCAAATTTTAAAACTTTCATTCTGTTTTTTTTATGTTTTAATGAAAACTATTGTTTAGTATAAACAATACTGTGAGGGGACGAGTTTTTATATTATAGAAAAACCCAAAAGGGTGCAAATAATCATTGTAATTATTACAAAAATTGAATTCATTTGGAAGGACTCCATAAGAGATGATTTCGTAGTAGTAATTGAATGTAGCATTTGATTGTGTTATTAACATTCAAAAGTATCAAATCTAAAGGTAAAAAAAAAACATAGCGACAATTTTACAGATTATTGATTTTAGACTAGATTTACTCTTTATTTTTAGTCAAAACCAATGTATTACTGCGCTTTTAATAATAGGGCTTCTATTTGCCACAATTCATTAGAAAATGAAGTCTTTACAAATGTTAATGACTGTTTAATAAATAGTATTTCAAATTATTATTTTTTTATGAAATTAAACCAATCTAATCCTTAATTTTGCGGTCATAACTAATTGAAAAAATTATACATGCAACGCGACAAACAAATTTTTGAATTAATCGAAGCTGAAAAAGAACGTCAAATCAATGGAATTGAATTGATCGCTTCTGAAAATTTCACTAGCGAACAAGTAATGGAAGCTACGGGCTCTGTACTTACAAACAAGTATGCTGAAGGCTATCCAGGTAAGCGGTATTATGGTGGCTGTGAAGTTGTAGATGAAGTTGAGCAAATTGCTATTGATCGTGCCAAAGCATTGTTTGGAGCAGCTTGGGCAAATGTTCAGCCACACTCTGGTAGCCAGGCCAATACAGCCGTATTTCATGCGTGCTTAAATGTAGGAGACAAAATTTTAGGTTTTGATTTATCTCATGGAGGACATTTAACACACGGGTCTCCTGTAAATTTCTCTGGACGTTTATACGACCCCGTTTTTTATGGAGTTGAAAAAGAAACAGGAGTTTTGAATTATGATAAAATTCAAGAGATTGCGACTAAAGAACAACCAAAATTAATTATTGCTGGTGCTTCGGCATATTCTAGAGATATCGATTTTAAACGTTTTAGAGTGATCGCGGATAGTGTAGGAGCCATTTTGTTAGCCGATATTTCGCATCCTTCAGGACTAATTGCTAAAGGTATTTTAAATGATCCTTTACCACATTGTCATATAGTAACTACTACAACGCACAAAACTTTAAGAGGCCCACGAGGTGGACTCATTATGATGGGGAAAGATTTTGAAAATCCTTTTGGAATCAAATTAAAATCTGGAAAAGTACGTATGATGTCGTCGTTATTGGATTCTGCTATTTTTCCAGGAAATCAAGGTGGACCTTTGGAGCATGTTATTGCAGGTAAAGCTATTGCTTTTGGGGAAGCATTAACTGATACGTTTCTTCATTATATATTACAAGTTAAAAAGAATGCGGATGCGATGGCACAAGCTTTTGTAAAACGGGGTTATGATTTAATTTCAGGTGGTACAGACAACCACATGATGTTAATTGACCTCAGAAATAAAAATATCACTGGAAAAGACGCTGAACAAGCTCTTGTAAAAGCAGATATAACAGTAAATAAAAACATGGTACCATTTGATACGCAAAGCCCTTTTGTGACCTCTGGAATTCGTGTTGGTACACCCGCAATTACAACGCGTGGTTTAGTAGAATCAGATATGGAAACCGTTGTAGAACTTATTGATCAAGTTCTTAACAACCACGAAAGTGAAGCTAAACTTGAAGCGATTTCAAAAGAGGTCAATACGTTGATGAGTCACCGTCCTTTGTTTGTATAATCCTTTAGTAATTTAATATTAAATAAAAATCTCGCATTAGTGAGATTTTTTTTTTGCCTATTCTTCAAATTCAATAGCATTATACGCCCCTAAGTCGGGTGGGGAAGTTCGAGTAGTATTTGTAATATCTACATTTAAGTTTCCAGAAACAACTCCAACCCCTTTGGCAGGTGAATCCAATGGAATATTCAATTGATTCAAATCGGGGTCTAAGAATAAAGGGTCGGCATTAAAACGTACATTTTCGTAGTAATCTGTATTTGTAAAATCATATTGAGATTCGGAATAAAAATTTGTTGGATCATCAAAATAAATTAAACTATTGGTGAACTTAAAATTAAAAACCTCTGAAGGTTCTTTTTCCAATAAGAGTTCCGGATTGTCATTACCATAAATAATACAATTGGTAAAATTAGCGGATTCTAAAGGATTTGTAAATACCGTATTTTCTGCATCCACAATAAAATTATTGAGTAATAGGGCAGGGAATTGTCTAAAACTATTGCTCCAGTAGTTGGCAATAGTTAAATGGGTAAAATTATAGTTGCCGCCGTAGGTTCCTGCAAATGAAGATACACCACTATTGTTGAGGACTATATTTTCTGCACTAATGGAAGTGCCTCTTCCTAAAATTCCAAAATTACTGGAATTATAAATTTGAGAATTTGTAAGCACTAATTTTGTAGGATCGTCTTGATTGCCATCGCTAACTATACCAACTGTTGCATTTTTAATGGTAGTATGGTTAATGCTATTGTTTGTGCTTCCTTCTAATAACCATATAGTTTGCCATTGACCTGGGACATCTTCGTATTGGGGCTCCAGTCGATCTCCTGCAATAACAATTTCATTTTCCAAAACTTCGGGGTCTAAACTTGGTAATCCGTTAATTTTTAAGGAAGCATTATTGGTAATAAAAAGCCCAGAATTGGCATGAAAATGGACGCGTGCTCCCGGGTTTATAGTGAGTGTTTTTCCCGATTCTACAGCTATGTAACCATAAATTACATAAGGTTTTTCATTGGTAAATGTTAATTCTGAATCGTCTAAAAAACGCCCTTGTACATTGGTTTCATCTTCTACGCCATCGCCGTCAACATCAAACCTAAGTGTTTCAATAACCCCTTGTGCATCTTTAGTTGGGTAGAGAAAAACGGCGTCTTTTACCAAGGTTACCAATTCTACCTTTTGCATATTTGAGCCGCTTCCAAATTCAATAGCATCAGTATATAAAAACTGTGTTTCATTAGCTACTAAAGGCTGTATGTCAATAGTAGTTTCAATGAATACAAACATACTATCCTTTGCCAAAAGTTCTACATTTTCAAAAGTTTTTCCCACTAAGGTTCCATTGCCTATCATACCATCTACATTCATACGGTAGTTGGACGTTTGGCCTTTACTTAATTTCAAAGAGGGGATTAATATATCTTCATCGCTGTTATTGTAGACTTTAAGCGTATATGTGCTAGAGCCTATATTTGAAAAAATAGTGTCTAAATAGACCGTATCTTTTGAAAAGCTAAGCCCGCCAGTAGTTGGTGTAAATTCAAAATCTTGGCGGCAAGAACTCCAAAAAATAAGCGTAAAAAAACCAACTATAAAATAAAGGGAACGAATCATACGGTGAACTGTTTTGGTAAAAATATAACTTTTAGAGCAAACAAATATTGTTGTAAATTATTAATTATTAAATACCGCTGCAATTGCATTGGAAATTCGTTTAGGTTTTTTGGTTTGGGCATCTAATAAACACCAAATAGTTTCAGATTTTATAATCAATTTAGCAGACTCTTTATGATACATTTCAACGTGGCGCGTCGAAGTCACACCTTCAGAACGAGTCACATAAGTTTTAATGTGAATTTCATCATTGAGTTTGGCTGCAGATTTATAATCGATTTGATGTCGTACTAATACCCAGATATTATCGTGGCGTGGACGTGGAGTCGTGACAGCTTCCCAATGTGCTTTTGCAGTTTCTTGAACCCATTGCACATAGCGCACATTATTCACATGCATCAAGTCGTCTAAATCATCAGCAATAACGGTACGAGTAGTCTCAAATACGGTCATTAATTCTTAATTATTTTAACTTCAAATAGTTTGTCCCAGCGTTTTCCAGTGAGAAATAAAGTTTGCGTTTCAGGGTTATAAGCCATTCCATTTAAAACATCTAGTCCCTGGTGTTTGGTTACTTTATTTTTCAGAGCTTTAAAATCAATAACGGCTTCTATTGCTCCATTTTTTGGATTGATAATAGCTACCCCATTTTTTTGATATCGATTTGCATAAATTTTCCCATCGACCCATTCCAGTTCATTCAAATTAGTCAATTTTCCTTTATTGGTATAGGCTTGAATATAACGTTCTTCCGCCAGTGTAGTTGGATTTAAAATCCATAGATTTTCTGTACCATCAGATTTATAAAATTTTTCTCCATCATTACACAACCCCCATCCTTCTTTACTTTGTCCATAATTGAAGGTTTCGATTTGTTCAAAATTTTTGAGATCATAGACCAAACCTCGACCTTCTTTCCAAGTCAATTGATAAATTTTATCATTTAAAACGGATAAGCCTTCCCCAAAATACGCTGAATTTAAATTAACAGATTTAAGAACGGTTCCTTTTTTGTAATCAAGTTTTCGAAGTTTAGATTCACCATATTGTCCTGTACTTTCATAAAGGCCTCCTTTGTAAAATTCAAGACCTTGTGTATATGATGTTATATCGTGTGGATAGGTGTTTACAATTTCATAGGTATATAATTTTGGGGGCACTGCATTGACTACAATGACTTTTTTCAGGGCAACTTCAAATTTAGAATCATAAAAAATCTTTGCTTTTATGCGTTTTTCACCTAACGGAATTGTCGAAAGATCAATAGAAGATGAAATTAGTTTATTGTCCAATGACAATTGAACAGAATCATAAGCAATATTTTTTGGATTCAGAAGCTCGACTGTAAGAGTTTCTGCATTTGTAATAATAGAAGTGTCACTGTTGATTTGGATAGAAAAGTTTGATTTTTTGGAGGTTGCGTTTTTTCCGCAAGAAAAGAACAAAAGGCTAAATCCAATGAAAGTCAAGAGTTTGTAGGAATTCATAGTTCAATTTAATTTTCAGCAATTTATTTATTTATATTCAGTTAAAAAAATCATTGTGTGAATATATAAACTTTGTATCTTTGCGGTGGCAAGTCCTACACAACTAGCTCCTGTTGAATCCTCCAGGGCGGGAACGCAGCAAAGGTAAATGGTTGTAGCAGTGTGATGTAGGTAGCTTGCCTTTTTTTGTACCCGATAGTTTCCTGAAATCTTCCTATATTTAGCTGCATTTAACATCAAATTTAATGACAACAATAGTTTTAATTACGGGTGGATCTTCAGGCATTGGAAAATCTATAGGAGAATACCTCACCCAAAAAGGGTTTTCTGTTTATGGCACCAGCCGATTTCCAGAAAATTTTCCAGAATCTAAATTTCCACTTATAAAACTGGATGTAACTCAACTAGATTCTATACAATCATGTGTGGCTGAACTTATTTCAAAAACCAGGCGTATTGATGTTTTGATAAACAATGCTGGCGTTGGAATTACAGGGCCTTTGGAAGAAATTCCTATGGATGAAATGAAACGCAATTTCGAAACCAATTTATTTGGACCGATTAATATGATAAATGCTGTTTTGCCTTCGATGCGTTCACAGCATTCAGGATTAATTTTAAATATCACTTCTATTGCGGGCTATATGGGATTGCCTTTTAGAGGCGTTTATAGTGCGAGTAAAGGAGCGTTGGAATTGATAACGGAGTCCTATCGCATGGAACTCAAATCCTTTAACATAAAAATGAGTAATATTGCGCCAGGTGATTTCGCTACTAATATCGCTGCAGGACGCTATCATGCCCCTATCTTAGAAGACTCTCCTTATAAAGTGCCTTATGGTGCCACTCTAGATATGATGGATTCCCACGTAGATTCCGGAAAAAATCCCTTACTAATGGCAGAAGTCGTTCACAAAATTATCACCTCCAAAAACCCAAAAATTCATTATAAAGTAGGTGCTTTTCTACAAAAATTTTCTGTAGTTTTAAAACGCATTCTTCCCGACTTATGGTATGAAAAACTATTAAGTCGATTTTATAATATTTAATAAAATATTTTTATTATAACAGTTGTCTAACCATAATAATATACTAATTTTGTGTTCATTAATTAAAACCAATTGAAATTATGAAATTTTTTATTGATACTGCAAACTTAAATCAGATCAAAGAAGCCCAAGACCTCGGAGTTCTTGATGGCGTAACAACCAACCCTTCATTGATGGCCAAAGAAGGCATCACTGGCTCAGAAAATATTTTGAATCATTATAAGGCCATTTGTGAAATTGTTGATGGTGATGTATCTGCAGAAGTCATTTCAACTGATTTTGATGGTATGGTTAAAGAAGGAGAAGCTTTAGCGGCTTTACACCCACAAATTGTGGTGAAACTTCCAATGATAAAAGATGGTGTAAAAGCTTGTAAATATTTTAGTGATAAAGGCATCAAAACCAACGTCACTCTAGTGTTCTCAGCAGGACAAGCCTTATTAGCTGCCAAAGCAGGCGCTACGTATGTGTCTCCATTTCTTGGACGACTAGATGATATTTCAACAGATGGATTAAATCTAATTGCGGAGATTCGTTTAATCTATGATAATTATGGTTTTGGAACCGAAATTTTAGCTGCCTCTGTGCGTCACACAATGCATGTGATTGACTGCGCAAAATTAGGTTCAGATGTTATGACAGGTCCCCTAAGTTCTATTGAAGGATTATTGCGTCACCCATTAACAGATAGTGGTTTAGCTAAATTTTTAGAAGACTATAAAAAAGGAAATTAAGCAATTAATTTTTTTAATATGATTTAAAGCTGGAGGAAACTTCAGCTTTTTTTAATCATAAAATTTAAGGAGTTTTATGAATTCAGGGGCAAATAAATCAACCGTAGAGTTCAGAATAACCCCGTCTTTATCAACAATCAATACCTTCTTGATGTGATTAATAGCTAAACGTTTTTTGGCGTATGAGGGGTCAGAAAATCGATATTCATTATCAATTTTAAAACGATTTCCATAGATCATATTTCTCCAGACATTGGTGTGCATTGCATTTATGTTAATCGCTATAAAATCTATATTTGGATATATTTTTTGTAAAGTTTTCACCTTGATATGACTGTTTTCAAAATGATATCGACTTGCATTATCCCAGAAATAAATTACACTTGTTTTATCAAATATGGTGTTAATATTTAACGTTTCATTTTTATTATTAATAACTTCTATTGGTGGAAGTTGAAAGCCAGGTTGTAAGCCTTGAGCGTTTTTAAATAAGTTTTTTATATACTTCTTATCCTTTTCATTACTGCTTTTATCTAAAAAAGATTGATACAAAATATAACTTTGATCGATTGATGTCGCATTTGAAATAAAATTTCTAGTCGTATATTTTAATAAGTTGTTTTTAATCATTGTATTTGTTACTAAACTATCAATGAGTTCTAATTTTCGTATAGTATAGTCTAATTTATGATCATCTAAGTTGAAGCCCTTTTTTGTTAGAAATAGCTGCTCAAGCGCAAGGTTGTTGATGTGAGGAAATAAATAATTATAGTAGGGGTAGAAATCTTTTAAATCGATATCATTATAAACAATATCATTTCTAAAGGCATAGAAATCTGAAGGGAGCTCCTTGAAATTTGTCAGATTATTTTTTCCAAAATGGCGGTAAGGATAGAGTTCTTTACGCATGAAGTAATGGTATTGTATACTCGCAGTTGCAATTTTTTTGAAAAGTTCAGAATTTGGGTTTGTTTTCAAAAATAGTTGCAAATCATGAAGATTTTTAGAAATTAATGTTTCGATGTTTTGATGGAACTCAAACGGCGATTTTGCATACGCTTCATTGGTTTGACTGTTTTCCTTTTCTAATTTTAACAATATATTGATGAGGTAGTTATTTTTCTTAGCGCCATCACCATTATAAACAATCGATTCATCAAAATCATGTGTATTAATGTGCATCATAATACTGTCTTGTGCTTCTAGTAAAATAGATTGGTGTTTTCCGCCATGAACAAAAGAATGAATTCCTGGTTTAAAATCCGAAAAGCGATGAGCAAATCGATTTTTAGCATTCAGGAACAACGTATCAATTTGGTCTCTTGTATCATATAATACCACATAATCATTGGTTGGGTTAATGATGTCACCTCCAATAAAAACAGCCCTAGATGTCTTGTGAGTCTCTTGACAACTCCAAACAAAAAAAAGTCCAAAAAAGATGTATATCGGTTTCATTTTTATAAATATTTGGCATTCAATTTACCAAGCATATCAAAAGTAAGCTTTGAGAAGATTTAATCTTGTTAAGGCGTTGTTAAATTACGCAGCAGTTTAATTTGATTGGTGAATTCATTTTTCTACTTTTGCAAAAATTATTTTAAGCATGTTATCAGTTTCAAACTTATCAGTACAATTTGGAAAACGAATTCTTTTTGATGAAGTTAATACCTCATTTAACACAGGGAATTGCTATGGGATTATTGGTGCCAATGGTGCAGGGAAATCTACATTTCTAAAAATATTAGCTGGCGTGCAAGAGCCTACATCTGGTCATGTAAGTCTTGAAACCGGAAAACGTATGTCGGTTCTAGAACAAAACCACAACCTTTATGACGAGCGAACGGTCTTAGAAACCGTGATTATAGGAAACAAACCACTGTTTGAAATAAAAACCGAAATTGATGCATTATACAATGATTACTCGGATGAAAATGCAGATCGTATCGGAGAACTTCAAGTAAAGTTTGAAGAAATGAATGGCTGGAATGCCGATAGTGATGCGGCCTCAATGCTCTCTAACCTAGGCATCAAAGAAGACCACCACTATACGTTGATGAAAGATTTGGATGGGAAACAAAAAGTACGGGTTTTATTAGCACAAGCCCTTTTTGGAAATCCCGATGTTTTGATTATGGATGAACCTACCAATGATTTGGATTATGAAACCATTTCTTGGTTAGAAAATTTTCTAGCAAATTATGATAACTGTGTTATTGTGGTGTCGCATGACCGTCACTTTTTAGATTCTGTTTGTACGCATATTTCAGATATCGATTTCAATAAAATCAACCATTTTTCAGGAAACTATACGTTTTGGTATGAGTCCTCTCAGCTTGCTGCGCGACAACGTGCACAACAGAATAAAAAATCAGAAGATAAAAAGAAAGAATTAGAAGAATTTATTCGTCGTTTTTCGGCCAACGTTGCCAAGTCTAAACAAGCTACAAGTCGAAAAAAAATGATTGATAAATTAGATGTGACAGAAATTCGCCCATCTAGCCGACGCTATCCAGCTATTATTTTTGAGCGTGATCGTGAAGCTGGTGATCAAATCTTAAATGTTGAAAAATTAGCCTATGATCTTGAAGGTGATACCTTGTTTGATAAGATTGACTTTAACTTAAATAAAGGCGATAAAATCGTAATCTACTCTAAAGACTCTAGGGCTAGTTCTGCATTTTATGATATTGTTAATGGCAAACTTAAAGCAAAAACAGGTAATTTTCTTTGGGGTGTTACAACCTCTCAGTCTTATTTGCCTTTAGATAATAGCAGTTACTTTAAAGAAGCCATGAATTTAGTAGATTGGTTGCGTCAATGGGCTAAAACCGAAGAAGAGCGCGAAGAAGTTCATATTCGTGGGTTTTTAGGAAAAATGATATTTAGTGGCGAAGAAGCCCTCAAACAATCCAACGTCTTGTCTGGTGGTGAAAAAGTCCGCTGTATGCTTTCACGAATGATGATGATGCGTGCCAATGTTTTGATGCTTGATGAACCGACTAACCACTTGGATTTGGAAAGTATAACAGCGTTTAACAACTCCTTAAAAAACTTTAAAGGCACCGTATTGTTTACCACGCATGATCATGAGTTTGCACAAACTGTAGCCAATAGAGTTATTGAGCTGACTCCTAAAGGGGTTATTGACCGTTACACAACCTTTGATGAGTATATGCAAGACCCTAAGATTAAGGCGCTCCGTGAAAAAATGTATGGGTAGGAGTGAAGAACATATGTTGCATTACTGTTCCACATTCCACTCATAATAATTAGAATCGGTATTTAGTACAAAACCTGTTTTTGGGTATAATGCATTTCCAATTAAATTTGTTTTTTCAGTTTCCAAAAACATTCCACATGCTTTGGTCTCCAAAACGAGGTCTTTAGCTTTCTGAATCAATTCAATAGACACTCCTTTGCCTCGGAATTCTGGATGCACAAACAGATCGTTTAATAACCAAAATTTTTTCATTCGAGTGGACGAAAAAAGAGGATAGAGTTGAACAAATCCTACGAGTTTGTGTGTTTGGGTTTCCGCAACAAAGAGTTTTGAATCTTTTTTAGTAATTCGTTCTCTTAAAAAGGCTTTTGCCCCTTTTAGATCTGTGGTTTTACGATAGAAAATCCGATATCCATCAAATAATTCTGATAAGTGCTCAATATCTTTAGAAGTTGCAAATCTGTAATTCATTTGGTTTTATTTAGTAGGATTAATACGAAGTTCTAATTTACGATAAGCTGCTTCATCGCTTCATTTACATTCGTTACAGGATATTTGCAACTGTTGTTTTGACAAACATAAATTGTCGTTTGGCCAGGAATTAATTTATTTTCTAATAAAGCGAGCTGCCCTTCTTTGTTTCCACCGGATAAAAATACATTTGGATAGTATTGAGCATTTAATGCGTGGCGTTTACTTTCAAAATCATCACCTAAAATGACAACCGAATAGGGAGGACTTATAAACCAACTCATCAAGATATCCCAATTGGAGTAATAAGGGCCACCTTTGATGGTGTTTTCTTTTACAGTATTGAGCATCTGTCTGGAGCGTGCGACATAATCACTGTCAAAATAATACTGTCCAAGGACAAATAAGTTTTTCGCCATTTGAGAGTTAGAGGCAGGCATTACATTATCTGAAATTTCCATTTTTCGTACAATCAATTTTTGATCCACATCTGAAGTGTAATAAAACATACTGCTTTCGGGGTCATAAAAATGTTCGATCACATAGTCAGTTAATTTTTTTGCAGATTCTAACCATTTTTCGTCAAACGTACTTTGATATAATGCAATAAAGGCTTCAATTGTAAACGCATAATCATCTAAAAACCCATTGATAGTTGCCTTGCTATTTTTATAGCTTCTGGACAATCGGTCATCTGATGATCGAACATTTGTATTGATGAAATTTGCAGCTTTGAGCGCAGCATCTAAATACGCTTTGTTATCAAAAATTGTGTAAGCATCTACATACGCTTTAAGCATAAGTGCATTACACGAGGTTATAATTTTATCATCTAACGCTGGTTTGATACGGGTTTCACGTTCAGCGAGCAGTTGTTTTTTGGCCTTACTAACTAGTGTTTTAAGTTCGTTTACAGAATATTTATAGCGCTCTGCAATGGTAGTGTCGGTTTCAGTTTTAAATAATATATTGATTCCATTTTCCCAATTTCCGTTGGCCTCGATATTATAATAGTCTAGAATGAGTTTGGCATCATCACTCAGAATTTGTTGAATCTCTTGTTGAGACCAAACATAGTATTTGCCTTCTTCACCATCACTGTCGGCATCTAAAGAGGCGTAAAATCCGCCGTCTTCAGACGTTAGTTCTCGCTGAATAAAGTCTAAAGTTTCCGTGATAATTGTTTTATAGTTTTCATTTTTTGTGTGTTTGTAAGCAGCTACATACAGGCTAACGAGTTGGGAATTGTCATAAAGCATTTTTTCAAAATGAGGAATATTCCAACGTTCATCAGTAGCATATCTAGAGAATCCACCTCCAATCTGATCGTAAATCCCACCATTTGCCATTTTATCAAGGGTAAGGGTCACAGCTTCTAGGGCTTCCGAGTTTGGATTCAGGAAATTATAATGTAATAAAAATTGATAGCCAACAGGCAAAGGGAATTTTGGTGCGCCTTTATATCCGCCATTTTCTGAATCAATACTTGTTTTCCAGTTTTCAAAAATGAGGTTCAAGTCCGCCATTGAAACGTCCTTTTGTTTAGTGCTCAAAAGGTTTAATTCATTAGCTTGAATACCATTTGTGAGTTGTTTTGCTTGTCGCTCTGTTTTTTCGGGATTAGTTTTAACAAAATCTGAAATTTTAGTAAGCACATCTAACCATTGATTTTTTGGAAAATAGGTGCCGCCATAAATAGGACGACCGTCAGGGAGAGCAATACAATTTAGAGGCCAACCGCCACTTCCAGTGATCAGTTGTACCGCATCCATATAAATTTGATCAATATCGGGACGTTCTTCTCTATCAACTTTAATAGCAACAAAGTTTTCATTCATGAAGTTGGCAACTTCTACATCTTCAAAACTCTCATGTTCCATCACATGGCACCAGTGACATGCAGCGTATCCAACACTAATAATAATTAATTTGTTTTCTTTTTTAGCTTTATCTAAAGCTTCTTGTCCCCAAGGATACCAATTGACTGGATTGTGTGCGTGTTGTAATAAATATGGACTCGTCTCATTTATGAGTTTATTTGTAAACTGATGTTCAGATGTTTTTGTCATTTTTTTATGTTGTACACATGAAACTAGAACTATAAAACTAACGATAGTAATAAAAGAATTTATCTTCATAGGTAGTGGGGTAGATAAAGAAACAGTTGTAATTCTTAAACATAAATATAACAAAAAAAGCATTCCCGTCGGAATGCTTTTAAATTATGTATGAAAATTTAGAAATTAGCTATTTAGCATTACAGGCATCACTAGCATCGTAACCATTTCACCTTCATCTAATCCGTCAACTGGCGTAAGAATACCTGCTCTGTTTGGCATACTCATTTCCAATTGTACATCATCGGCATTGAGATTACTCAGCATTTCAGATAAGAATCGAGAGTTAAATCCAATTTGCATATCATCTCCTTGATAATCGCAAGTCAACCGTTCTTCGGCTTTGTTGCTGTAATCGATATCTTCTGCAGAAATATTCAATTCAGCACCAGCGATTTTTAAGCGAATTTGATGGGTTGTTTTATTTGAAAATATAGAAACGCGTCGAACAGAACTCAAAAATTGATTTCTACTAATGGTTAAATGGTTGGGGTTCTCTTTAGGAATTACCGCTTCATAGTTTGGATATTTACCATCAATTAATCGACATATGAGTACCGAGTTTTCAAATGAAAATTTCGCATTAGAGTCGTTATACTCTATAGCAACATCCTCATCACTTCCGGCTAAAATTCCTTTCAATAAATTCAATGGTTTTTTAGGCATTATAAATTCTGCCGTTTCATTGGCAGTAACATCGGTACGTGAATATTTTACCAATTTATGAGCATCGGTGGCCACAAAAGTTAGGCTTTCTGTTGAAAACTGAAAAAATACACCGCTCATTACGGGGCGTAAATCGTCGTTTCCAGCAGCAAAAATTGTTTTAGAAATTGCTGTTGCCAAAATATCGGCACCAATTACCGTCGTGCTTGGATTGTCCAAAGAAATCGCCTTTGGAAATTCGTCTGCATTGGCATAAGCCAAAGCATATTTACCATGGTTAGAACTAATTTCAATAGTGTTGTTCTCTTCAATTACAAACGTAAGGGGTTGTTCAGGAAAGGTTTTTAGGGTTTCTAACAAGAGTTTAGCAGGAATAGCAACACTACCTTGGCTATCACTTTCGACGTCCAGTGAAGATGCCATAGTCGTTTCTAAGTCACTGGCAGACACCGTAAGTTTTGTGTGGTCTAATTCAAACAAAAAATTATCTAGAATTGGTAAGGTGTTAGAATTGTTAATCACACCGCCTAAGACTTGAAGTTGTTTTAATAAATATGTACTGGAAACTATAAATTTCATCTGTGATGTATGTTATAAATTTAATTATTGGGCTCTTACAAATATATCTTTTTGATCCTAATTATTAAAAGAAACTTATTAACATTAGGTTGATAGCTTTTTGGCTCATAAAAGGGTGTGATTTCCGTATTAATCTTTAAAGAAATCTATAGAAATAGTGTCCATCATATCTAAGCCTAACAGGGTAGAAGCACTGCCAACTGTGGCTAAGTTACTGCGATAAACGGCAATTTCAAGATAGTCGGAAGAATTAAACACCACAAGACCTTGACCTTCATCATTACGCAATTCGGCTGCAATGTTAAAATCTACAATGTCGCTATAATGGTTATAAATCCGTCTAAATTTATGATTTCGTGCAGATATTTCAAACCGCCTCCCTTTTTGAATAGATTCAAAAAAGCGTTTTTTGATGTTTGTGATGACATTGCCATAATGATCGATGTAAATTACACTTCCAACCAACTGACTTGCTCCAGCTCTTACAATGGGAACAATATTTTTGATCGGTTTGATCTCGTTTATAATTTTCCCAATGACTTCTAATGTTCCACCTCGAGCAATATGTGCAGCGACTTTTACAAATACATCTAAAACAGGAAAACTTGTAGAAATCTTATCATGAATATTTATTTCTACGATTTTTTGTGGATTTATTTCAGCACAAATCATACTCATAATTCCATTATTAGCACAGATGAAATAATGGTCATTCAACTGGACGACAATATGTTTGTTTTCTTCACTTATTTCAGAATCAACTCCAATAATGTGGATGCTTCCTACAGGAAAACTGCTAAAAGCATTTTGAATTACATAGGCCGCTTCTAAAATACTAAATGGCGAAATATTATGCGAGACATCAACAACTTTAGCTTCCAGAATTTCAGATAGCAACGCGCCTTTTACAGCAGCTGTAAAATGATCTTTTGTTCCAAAATCGGTCGTTAAAGTAATGACGGCCATTCGCGCAGTATCTTAGTTTGTTTATAAATCCTCCGTAAACATGAAATATCTAGAGCACTACAAACCTACACAATTTTTATTTTAAATTTTTATTAACACTCTTAAAAATTATACTAAATTGTAACTACATTTATAGCATCGAAAGAATCGTAAAACAACTAAACATTTCAACCCTTTGAATGAACTAATTATTGAGTTAACAGATATTTCACCTAAACAGTTTTTTGGGACCCAAAATAAAAATATAGAACTCTTAAAAATGTATTTTCCAAAGTTAAAACTTGTAGCAAGAGGTACAAAAATTACAGCTTTTGGAGATGAGGATCTGTTATTAGAATTTGACAAACGTATGAAAATGTTGTTAAGTCATTTTCAGAAATTTAATAAACTCGATGAAAATATGATTGAACGCGTTCTCACCAGTGATTCCCAAGCCGATTACGACTCTTCCTCAAAAAGTGGAGACGTCATTGTCCATGGAGTTAACGGGCGTTTGATCAAAGCACAGACTGCTAATCAACGTAAGTTAGTAGATAGTGTTCGAAAAAACGATATGGTATTTGCTATTGGTCCTGCCGGAACTGGAAAAACCTACACAGGGGTAGCATTAGCAGTTAAAGCTCTTAAAAATAAAGAAGTAAAACGGATCATATTAACGCGCCCTGCTGTTGAAGCTGGTGAAAATCTTGGGTTTTTACCAGGCGATTTAAAAGAAAAGTTAGATCCTTATATGCAGCCGCTTTATGATGCTTTAAGAGACATGATCCCCTCAGAAAAATTAGATAGTTATATAGAAAATGGTACGATACAAATTGCGCCTTTAGCATTTATGAGAGGGCGTACTTTGGATCATGCTTTTGTGATTTTAGATGAAGGTCAAAACACCACTCATGCTCAAATGAAAATGTTTTTGACGCGAATGGGGAAGGATGCCAAATTTCTTTTAACTGGAGATCCTGGTCAAATTGATTTGCCTAGACGAACGATTTCTGGGCTCAAAGAAGCCCTTCTAATATTAAAAGATATTGATGGTGTCGGTATGATTTTTTTAGATGATAAAGATGTGATTCGTCACAAATTGGTAAAGAAAGTCATAGAAGCCTACAAGAATATTGAAAATAGAGATTAAAACAATTTCATGAGTCATACGATTACAGATACAAATTTTGAATTTCCTGGTCAATCCAATTTATACAAAGGAAAAGTTAGAGAAGTGTACACCCTAAATTCTGATATTTTGGTGATGGTAGCAACAGACCGCTTATCGGCGTTTGATGTTGTCATGCCTAAAGGAATTCCCTTTAAAGGTCAGATTTTAAATCAAATTGCCACTAAAATGATGGCAGCCACAGCAGATATTGTACCCAACTGGTTGATGGCAACTCCAGATCCCAATGTGGCTGTAGGTCAGTGTTGTGAACCCTTCAAAGTAGAAATGGTAATAAGAGGCTATATGTCTGGTCATGCCGCTCGAGAATATAATTTAGGAAAACGCTTAATTTGTGGAGTATCTATGCCCGAAGGGATGAAAGAAAATGATGCGTTTCCAACCCCTATTATAACCCCTGCAACCAAAGCTGAAATGGGTGACCATGATGAGGATATTTCTAGAGAAGATATTATCAGTCGCGGTATTGTTTCTGAAGCGGATTACGCAGTTTTAGAAGACTATACGCGAAAATTATTTCAAAGAGGGTCTGAAATCGCTGCTTCCAGAGGATTGATTTTAGTGGACACGAAATATGAATTTGGGAAAACTAAGGACGGAAAGATTATTTTAATCGATGAAATTCATACTCCTGATTCTTCACGCTATTTCTATGCAGAAGGCTATGAAACACGACAAGCCAACAATGAACCCCAAAAACAACTTTCAAAAGAATTTGTACGGCAGTGGTTGATCAGTAATAATTTTCAAGGACTTGAAGGGCAAACTGTTCCAGTAATGAGTGATGAATATATCAATTCTGTAAGTGAACGTTATATTGAATTGTATGAAAATATCACAGGCGAAACTTTTGTAAAAGCAGACGTTTCAGACATCCAATCGCGAATAGAAACTAATGTTCTTAGGTATTTAAAGACTGTATAGCGGTTTTTAATCTAAACGCTTGGCGCCTAAGAAATCCATAAACTTGAGTGTTTGGTTTAATGACATAAATTGAAATTAAACTTACAACAACTAGAAAACAGATCGCTCCAAGAATGATTTCCATAGGGCTTAGATTTTTACCAAAAATTCGTTTGAGGCCCCAACCAGTAAAACTGCCATAAAGAAGGATAAAATGTACCACATAAATGGAAAGCGTTTTTTGTCCGATTTTTAAAATTACAGGATGTTTTAAATAGGTTTCTAAGGCATAGAACAGTCCAAATAAAACGAGAACATTTCCTAATCGAATACATAAATAATTATAATTGGCAACGGCTTCAAAAAGGGATATGTCGGTTTGAATAGCAAGCCAATGTAAACCAGAAGACGATCCATAAATTAAAGCTAGTCCTACAGAAAAAAATCCAGTCACAATGGCGGGTTTAAATCTAGGACGAACTAAATAGCCATAAAATAGGGTTGCAATGAATGCCCCAAAAGCAACATATCCAAACCAAGGAAAAACCGTAAATACAGAGCCATTTATTTTTGATATATAATTAGCGAATACTAAAGGAACACCATTAGCGGCATAGGCTCGGTAGAGTGGTTCACATAGAAATATCAAGGTTCCAATCGAAACCATGACAACAGAGAAAAACAGTGTCTTTTTTTGGCATAAGGCATAGATGCCGACAATTAAAATTAAAGAAACTCCTATAATTTGAAGAACATCAATAACCAAGAAATAAGTTCCAAAAGAGCCATTTAACCATCTAAAAATTGGAATCCGAAGTGCATATCCAATTCCAATTAACATAAGCCCTCGAACAACGCCGCGACGCATCCGGTAATTCAATGCGCCTTTGCTTTTTGCTTTGATTAATAAATAGGTGAATATTAGACCTGAAACCGTAAAAAATACAGGAGCAGTGATTCCTCTAAAATACTGCCAAGTATTAAAGGCTAGAGTGTTGGAATCTCTATATTCAATAGCTAATAAGGTGTCAATAAAATGACCTTGAAGCATCATTAATATAGCAAATGCTCTCACAGCATCAATAAAGTAGAGCCGTTTTAATTGCAAAGTTAATTGGTTAGAATGCAAAGTTAGCTTATAATTTTAACATTCAAATTATTGAAATCATGAAATGTATTAACATTGTTTGTGTAAATTTATTAACTTGTAGCATAATTTCTTAAAACTTCAACAGTGTACAATTTAAAAGACCTCAAATCTTATACAAAAAGTTATAAAAAATCAGTAGAAAATCCCGAAGCCTTTTGGGATGCAATAGCCAAAGCTAATTTTGTTTGGAAACGCCCATGGAGTAGGGTGTTAGAATGGGATTTTTCTCTCCCTAAAATTAGTTGGTTTGAAGGTGCTCAGCTTAATATTACTGAAAACTGTATTGATCGCCACCTAGAACATAACGGCAATAAAACAGCTATTTTATTTGAGCCCAATAATCCAAACGATTCTTCTGAAGCGATTACATACACAGATTTACATAAACGTGTCAACCAGTTTGCCAATGTATTAAAGTCCAAAGGGATTCAAAAAGGGGACAGGGTTTGTGTTTATTTGCCGATGATTCCAGAATTAGCGATTGCAGTACTCGCTTGTGCGCGTATTGGCGCGATTCATTCTGTTGTTTTTGCAGGGTTTTCTGCGAATGCGTTGGCGTCACGGATAAATGATTGCGATTGTAAACTTCTTATTACTAGTGATGGCGGTTATCGTGGTGCAAAAACAATTGATTTAAAATCGATTGTTGATACAGCGCTTTTAGACTGCGCTGGTATAGAAGCGGTGCTCGTTGCAAAACGCATTCATACGGACATTTCGATGGTTTCTGGAAGAGATTTTTGGTTACAACCGCTTTTAGAATCTGCATCAGCTATATGCGAGGCTACAGTTATGGATGCTGAAGATCCGTTATTTATTTTATATACATCGGGGTCAACAGGGCAACCTAAAGGAATGGTGCATACAACGGCTGGTTATATGGTTTATAGTGCCTATACATTTAAAAATATTTTTCAATATGAACCTGAGGATATTTATTGGTGTACAGCTGATATTGGATGGATAACAGGCCATAGTTATATCGTTTACGGGCCACTCTTAAATGGTGCTACAACGCTGATGTTTGAAGGCGTACCTAGTTATCCCGATTATGGCCGCTTTTGGTCTATTGTTGAAAAACACAAGGTCTCTCAATTTTATACGGCACCAACAGCGATTAGAGCTTTAGCAAAGCAGGGCTTAGATTTAGTCTCTCCTTATGATTTATCGTCTTTAAAAGTATTGGGCACAGTAGGAGAACCTATTAATGAGGAAGCTTGGCATTGGTACAACGATCATATTGGAAAACGCAAATGCCCAATTGTGGATACATGGTGGCAAACAGAAACAGGCGGAATTATGATTTCTCCTATTCCAAAGAGTTTTGACGGTAAACCAACTTTTGCAACCTTGCCGTTCGTGGGAATTCAACCCGCTTTAATGGACGAAAAAGGCGAGGAAATTGAGGGTAATTCTGTAGAAGGTCGTTTGTGTATTAAATTTCCTTGGCCGTCGATGGCACGAACAATTTGGGGTAATCACCAACGCTACAAGGAAACGTATTTTTCTGCCTATGATCAGAGCTATTTTACTGGTGATGGTGCCCTTAGAGATGAAAATGGACACTACCGCATTACTGGACGTGTAGATGATGTGATTATTGTTTCAGGTCATAATTTAGGAACGGCTCCTATAGAAGATGCCATAAATGAGCATCCTAAGGTTGCTGAATCTGCGATTGTTGGTTATCCACACGATATTAAGGGAAGTGCGTTATATGGCTATATAACGCTTAAAAATTCTGATGACACGAATGCTGCAGCTTTAAAAGTTGAAATCAACCAACTTATTAGTAAACACATTGGACCAATTGCTAAGTTGGATAAAATTCAATTTACGTCGGGCTTACCAAAAACACGTTCCGGGAAAATTATGCGTCGTATTCTTCGCAAAATCGCCAGTAAAGACACCTCTAATTTAGGGGACATTAGTACCTTGTTAAATCCTGAAGTGGTTGAAACCATCATGAAAAATTCATTATAAATAAACGAAATATCTTTAAATCATATTTTTATGATCGCCACAAATTTAAAATTTGATCACCCTAAAAAATGATTAATAGCGACCAAAATCTTCAACTATAAAACCAATAAATACAAACATATGAAAACCAATTTTGTATATCTTTTAATTTTCGCATTACTTTTTACAGCTTGTAAAACAGAACTTAAAACATCGCTTACAACTTCAACATCAGATTACTTAGACAGTTCTGAAAAAGACGATCAGTATTTAGGTGGTATAAAAATGATTCCAATCTCAACGCCTAAAGGCGAATTTAAGGTGTGGACAAAGCGTGTTGGAAATAATCCAAAAATAAAAGTATTGTTATTACATGGTGGACCTGGAATGACACATGAAATTTATGAATCCTTTGATGGTTATTTTCCTAATGAAGGCATTGAATATTATTATTATGATCAATTAGGGTCTTATTATAGTGATCAGCCTAAAGATTTATCGCTTTGGGATTTAGATCGTTTTGTGGAGGAAGTAGAGCAAGTTCGAATCGCTTTAGGATTGACAAATGATAATTTTTATTTGTTTGGCCAATCGTGGGGTGGAATTTTAGGAATGCAATATGCCTTAAAATATCAAGAACATTTAAAAGGTTTGATCATTTCTAATATGGTACCTTCAATTCCAGATTATCAAAACTATTCTGATGAAGTCTTAGCACCAAAACTAGATCCTGAGGTATTGAAAGAAATCATGTCTTTTGAAGAAAAAGAAGACTATTCCAATCCTCGTTATATGGAGTTGGTTGTTAATAATTATTACACTGAGCACATACTACGTTTACCCGTAGCTGAATGGCCAGAACCTTTAAATAGAAGTTTTAAGCACATCAACCATGATGTTTATGTGACGATGCAAGGGCCCAGTGAATTTGGGATTAAAGGGGATGCTAATTTAAAGTATTGGGATATCAAAGCGGATTTACACAAGATTACTGTACCAACCTTGAGTATTGGTGCCACTCATGACACCATGGATCCAGCACAAATGGAGTTTATTTCAGAAGAGGTTCAAAATGGGCGTTTTTTATTGTGTCCTAATGGGAGTCATCTTTCACAATTTGACGACCAAAAAATCTACTTTGAAGGCTTGATTCAATTCATCAAAGATGTTGATAATGGCGTGTTTTAAATTGTACGTTCTAACGGCTTATTTAAAATAAAAATTACCATAGATACCATTCCACACACTGAAAACCCTAAAAATAGGGGCCAAGCTGTGGTGGTGACATAAGCCCCAATGCCACTAGCAATAAGCACACCCATAACTGTTGAAATAAACCCATTAATGGCTGCACCAACGCCGGCAATATGTCCAATAGGTTGCATGGCGAGCGCTCTCAGGTTTCCAAATAAAAATCCAACAGCAATAAATTGTATTACAAAAAATGTTAATAAAACCCATAGAGGAGGATTAGAGACATTAAAAAATAAAACCACATAAAGTAATGCACTTAAACAGTAAGCCGCTAGCGATACCAAGGCAATTCGTTTCATACCAATACGAACAACATAAACGCCATTGAGATAAGTGGCAAATCCTACACCTATCGCCAGACTGGCAAAGATTAATGGGAAGTCTTCCCCTAAATCGTATTGAATTTCAAAAATATGTTGGGTTGTACTTAGGTATACCATAAACGAGCCTGTTATAAATCCAGAAATCAAAGTAAAAGCTACCGCTTGTTTGTGTTTGAAAAATTCTATAAATCCAGAGCTTAAGGTTGCGGTTCTAAATGGAATCCGCTTGGAAACTGCTAAGGTTTCGGGTTGTCGTTTCCAAAACCAAAATAGAACTAAAATTCCAAGTCCTAATTGAACATTAAAAATGGTTTGCCAGTTATAAGTGAGCATTAAATACTGTCCTAATGTAGGCGCGATGATCGGGACGAGAATAAATATCATCACAATAAATGACATTACTTTTGCCATATAATCCCCTTCATATGAATCGCGAATCATGGCGATACTCAAGGTACGTGGCGATGCCAACCCAATACCTTGCAGAATACGTCCTGCTATTAATACTTCATAAGAATTGGTGTTCACACAAATAATACTCGCAATTGCAAAGACTAAAAACCCTACATAAATAATCGGTTTTCGACCATAACTATCTGATAATGGACCAAAAATCAGTTGTCCAAATCCTAAACCTAAAAAAATCATGGTAATTAGTAACTGGTGTTTCTGTGTGTCGGTCACTCCTAAATCTGTTCCAATGACGGCAAGCGCCGGTAAAATACCATCTATTGATAGCGCTACTAAAGACATGAGCAACGCCATAATGGCAATAAACTCGAGTTTAAGTTTGGGTTGATTCTGCATTTGGCAAAACTACTGCTAATTATAGAATTTTTGACACTGCATCCATCACAAACTGGTAATAGCGCATATCTGCAGGTACAATACTATATATCGGATGTTTTTGGAACCTGCATTTTTGGAGTTCTTCAAAAGAAAACAAGCGAATAGCATCCACTTCAGATTCTTGAATTCGGAGTTGAGAGAGCTCAGTGTCAAGTTTCACTAAAAACACATGTTGAAATTCACAGTCTATAATCCCATTCTTGAACCGGTTGGTGTTTTTTCGGATGTCAAGAGGCTTGAGGTCAGATGCGATAATATCTAAACCAATTTCTTCTTTGACTTCGCGAATAGCGCCTTCTAAAATAGATTCTCCAGCACTCACATGACCAGCTACAGAAACGTCCCAAAACCCAGGAAAGGTGTCTTTTGTGAGGCTTCGTTTTTGAAGTAATAGGGCCGGTGTAGCAGTGTAAAACCAAACATGCACCGTAGGATGAAACCAGCCGTTTTGGTGGGCTTCATCCTTCAAGCAAGATTGTCCTGTTGGATGCCCATCAGAACTCCAAATGTCTATATATTCTTCCACTACAAATTAGTCAAAGTACGAAAATGTATCGCCCGCTTTGATTTTTAATAAGGTTTCATAAATCATTTTAATGACATTTTCAACATCCTCACGATGTACCATTTCTACCGTGGTATGCATATAGCGTAAGGGTAATGAAATCAATGCCGAAGCTACGCCACCATTACTATACGCAAAGGCATCGGTATCTGTGCCTGTTGCTCTTGAGAGGGCAGCACGTTGGAACGGAATTTTATGTGCTTCAGCAGTATCCGTAATTAAATCCCGTAATTTTTGTTGTACAGCAGGCGCATAGGCAATGACTGGACCTTTGCCCATTTCGCAATGGCCTTGTGTTTTTTTCTCAATCATTGGGGTTGTAGTATCATGAGTTACATCGGTAACAATAGCCACATTGGGTTGGATGGTGTGTGTAATCATTTCTGCTCCGCGTAGCCCAATTTCTTCTTGTACTGAATTTGTAATATATAAACCAAAAGGCAGAGTTTTTTTATTTTCGTGTAATAAACGCGCCACTTGAGCAATCATAAACCCGCCCATACGGTTGTCTAAAGCACGACATACAAAATGATCTTTATTAAGGACATGAAACGTATCAGGATAGGTGATAACACAACCAACATGAACGCCTAATTCAGCCACCGCTTCTTTGGTTTTACAGCCAACATCTATAAAAATATTATCGAGTTTCGGCGCTTGTTCTTTGGCAGCGCTTCGCGTATGTATCGCTGGCCATCCAAAAACACCTTTTACTATTCCTTTTTTGGTATGAATGTTTACGATCTTACTTGGTGCTATTTGATGATCACTTCCACCATTTCGAATAACATAAATAAGCCCATCATCTGAAATGTAGTTGACATACCAAGAAATTTCATCGGCATGACCTTCAATCACAACCTTAAATGGTGCATCAGGATTAATAACGCCCACAGCAGTTCCGTAGGTGTCTGTAATAAAAGTATCAACATAAGGTTTTAGATAGTCCATCCATAGCTTTTGACCGTCCCATTCGTAGCCTGTTGGAGCTGCATTATTAAGATAGTCTTCTAGAAATGTGAGTGCTTTTTTATCTAAGATTGTTTTTTGTGCCATTTTAATTAATTTTGGTTAAAAGTAACAATTAAGAATGATAATCACACACAGATTAAGGCATATTTTGTAAGTTTGAATACACATAAATTAACTAATATATGAAGTGGATTCATTGTTTTCTTTTTTGGTTACCGGTTCTAGTATATAGCCAGACCTTTCCTGTGCAAAAGGATTCTATTTCTGATAATTTTATAGTAATAGTAGGAGATACTATTACGAATACTTCTATAAATTTAAATGAAGTTTATATTCTTCCCAAATTAAAATTTACATCTTCAGATTCACGACGTCGGTATTTTATATTACAACGTAAAACAATGAAGGTATATCCTTATGCTAAATTGGCAGCGGATCGATTGGATAGCCTAAATAAGCGTATGGGAGCTATAAAGAGCAAACGAAAACAAAAGAAATATACGCGAATGGTTCAAAAGTATTTGGAAGATGAGTTTTCAGAAAAACTTAAAAAATTCACAATAACTGAGGGCCAGATTTTAATCAAACTAATTCACCGCCAAACTGGAGAGACGGCTTTTGATTTGGTGAAAGGGTTAAGAAGTGGATGGCGCGCTTTTTGGTATAACAATACAGCGCGACTATTTAAGATGTCTTTAAAGCTTCCATTTGATCCTCATAATTCTGAAGAAGACTATTTGATTGAGGATATTCTGAACCGTCAATTCCAAAATGGACGTTTAGAGTATCAAAAATCTTTTAATACATATGATTTATACGAGCTTTCTAAACGTTGGAATCCATAGTGTTTATCAGATCAATCCGAATGCAAAAAGACTTAAATCCGTTAATTACGTAAAACTCCCGCTTGTTACGTAGAATGTCCGTTTGTTACTTAAGCCTTTGTACTTTGAAGAATATGAGGTTATTTTGACTCGAAATAGATTACAAATTTTGTTTTAAACTATAAAATTTGATTAGCCTTTTTTGCCTCAATACATTAAACCTACACTAATACGGTTAAGACTCAAATCTTAACCGTATTTTCATATAAATTATAAAAGTCTTCAAACTTAATCATCGATTCATTAAGAAATTCCATTGTTGTTTTCCAAGTTGATTTATTGTGAATAGAGACCTTTGAGGGTATTGAAACAAAAACAGCTGGAAGGATTTTGTCTTCTGATACTTGCAGCTCTTTTTCAAATTGTATTTCTGGAAAATAATCAGATTCAAGAATTGATTTGTGAGACTTTATAGTGTCCCAATAAGCATTTTGTTTGTCTGGAGCCATATCAAAACACAGCGCGACATAGGCGGTTTTGGTATCAAAATGGAATTTAAAACTCAACCCTTTAACCTTAGTATTGTAGCGTATCCATTTTCTGGGAAATGATTTCCCAAAACTAGTCCAAAACTCTTGTCGTAATTGTTTAGATTGACTTTTACTAAACATGAGGTCTAAATAAAGTATGCCAAAACAACAGCACTTAAAATCATTAAAATTTTATTCAAATTAAAATGATGCCCTTCACTACTTTCAAATAAAATAATTGTAGAGATGTGAAAAAACATTCCAATTACGATGGCATTAATGCTATGTATGACGTTAGAAGAGATATTAAAAAGTTCAGAAGAAATTGCTCCTAAAGGGGTCATGAGTGTGAAAATAATTAAAAACAGTACCACTTTAGTGGTTTGTAGTTTTGAATTTAGGAGATAGGTGGTAATGAGTACAGCAATCGGAATTTTATGAATGACCACTCCAATAATAATATTGTTATGATCTTTTAAGGGAAACCCCTCGAAAAAGGCATGAATTCCTAAACTAATAAATAAAAACCAAGGAAAATTACTATTGGATTTCTGAAAATGTACATGCCCATGTTCTGCTCCTTTAGAAAAAAATTCTAATAAAATTTGCAGTAAAATACCACTCATTATAAACACTCCAATTTGTTTGGTGTCAAGATGTGAATACACTTCGGGAAGAAGTTCAAAAATTGTGGTAGAGAGTAAAAAAGCACCACTAAATGCTAAAAATAATTTTAAGTTTAATGGGTGTGATTTACTGTAAAAAAATACAATTGCGACTCCAAATCCAACAGCCAATATAGGTGCTAAAAAACTAATCATTAGCCATAAAAATTAAAATTAAACGTTCTGAAGTTTTACTATTAAAAGGTTCTAAGTTATAATTTCCAAAACAGTCTAGCAAATGTAATCCCGCATTTGCGAGCATTGTTTCAAAATCTTGAAATGTAAACGCACGTACTTTTTCTACGTAATGCGTCGTTGTATTGCCATCAATAACTTCGATATCTTTATAAATAAATCCGTCAGAAAGCCGACGTTTTAGGTTAAATGTAATGTTATCGTCTTCGTAAGAATTATGGGCAATCAAATTTTCAATTACAAATGGACTATTCATGAAATCGATAACCCCAATTCCATTTTGTTTAAGGCTAGATTTAATAGTCTGAATCACTTTGAAATTATCTGTTTCTTCCTCAAAATAACCAAAACTAGTAAAGAGATTTAAAACGACCTCAAATTTGGTAGAATAAAAGTTACGCATATCATGGACATCAAAATGTAAGGTCTCCGATTCGTAAGTTTTGGCGTGATTGATGCTGTTTTTTGACAAATCAACTCCTGTAACACTGTATCCTAACGAGTTTAAGTATATCGAATGTCTTCCTTTTCCACAAGCTAAATCTAAAATCTTATCGTCTTTATCGAGGTTTAAATAAGAGGCTAAGTTTTTAATAAAAACTTCAGCTTCTTTGTAATCTCTATTTTTATATAAGAGGTGGTAGTACGCAGTGTCAAACCACGACTGAAACCACTTTGAATGTTCTTTTGTCATTTATTTACTTCTAACTCGCACAAAAATACTGTATTTTTGTGCGTACTAAATAATTTTGATGGAGAATAATTTTAAGATGGTTGCTAAAACCTTATTTGGTTTTGAAGAACTTTTAGCTAAGGAATTGACTCAACTTGGGGCGCAAGCGGTAAAAATAGGGGTACGTCACGTGAGTTTTGTTGGGGACAAAGGCTTTATGTATAAAGCTAATTTGGGATTGCGGACGGCCATAAAAATCCTTAAACCTATAGCCAGTTTTAAAGTTATAAATGAAACCGATCTTTATAAAAAAATTAATGCAATTCCTTGGGAAAATTATTTGAAATCAAATGGTAGCTTAGCAGTTGGTTCGACCCTAAATGGTGATACGTTTACACATTCACAATATTTGTCCCTTAAAACCAAAGATGCGATTGTTGATCGTTTCAGAGAAAAAACTGGCGAACGTCCAAATGTAGATTTGAGATTTCCAGATTTAAAAATTGATATACATATTGACCGTCATTTTTGTACAGTTTCATTGGATAGTTCTGGAGAATCCTTACACAAACGTGGTTATAAAGTTGCGACAAACATTGCACCGATAAACGAGGTTTTAGCTGCTGGATTAGTGCTGCTTTCTGGTTGGGATGGTCAGAGTGATTTTATGGATCCCATGTGTGGTTCTGGAACACTCCTCATTGAAGCTGCCATGATTGCCTGTAACATTCCACCAAATTTGATGCGCAACGAGTTTGGCTTTGAACGCTGGGAAGATTGGGACGTAGATTTGTTTGAGAAAATAGAAGACTCTTTACTGTCTAAAACTCGAGATTTTCATCATAAAATCATGGGGTTTGACAAATCGCCAAGTGCGGTTGAAAAAGCCATTCAAAATGTTGAGAACTCGAAATTAGATGATTTTATATACATAAAACACGAAGATTTTTTCAAAACTCAAAAAGGAGGCGAAGCACACCTTCACATGGTTTTCAACCCTCCTTACGGAGAACGATTAGATATTGAAATGGAAACTTTTTATAATGCCATAGGATCAACTTTAAAACATAAATATCCAGGTACTAATGCATGGATGATTTCTTCAAACTTAGAAGCTTTAAAGCATATTGGTTTAAGACCTTCTCGAAAAATAAAATTGTTCAATGCGAAATTAGAAGCGCGTTTTCAAAAATATGAAATGTATGCCGGCTCAAAGAAAACCCATAAGTTAGGCATGAAAAACAACAACTAACTTAATATTCCCTTTTGATCCTTGTTTTTAGAGAACCAGATTAAGTATCCTCCGATTAAAGTGGTGAAAAAAGGTAAAATTAGCTGTTTGCCACTAAAGCTTAGAAAGTCTTGTATAAATAAATTATAGAGGTGTTGAACGATCAACGCAAAAAATGAAATTAAATACAATAGGTATGCAATTTTCTTTCTTAATAGCAAACAAATACTTCCTGAAAACCCTGCAAAGACTGCAGTTGCAAATGCTGCTGTCACCCATGCCGGAATACTTAAAAAATAGTTTTTTTCAGACTGTGAAAGGGTTTTAAGGATTTCATCATTCATGAACGATTGTCCCAAATAAACAAACACACCTACTAGATTCCAAATTAAAGCACTCACACCTATAATCCAAAATTTATTCGAAGGATGAATTGATTTTTTAATCATAATATTCGGGATAATATTAAGTACAAAGTAAAGAATATTTTTTAATTAAAAAAATTAGATTAGTTTGAGCCTTCCATTTATTTTTTAAGAACTTTTTAATACTATCAAAAAATATTCTAAAATAATTCTTTGTAAACACAATAAAGAACGTACTTTTGCAAAAATACATCAAAAACAACTATGCTTTCTATACCAGATCAATTAGAACGTAAAACAGGAAAAGAACTTTACAGCTATCAAAAAGGAGCAATTCAAAAAATATTTCAATGTTTTGAAACTGCTGTTGACGATTACCACCTCTTATACCAATTACCTACAGGTGGAGGTAAAACTGTAATTTTTTCTGAAATTGTTAGCCAATACTTAAAAACGCAAAAGAAAAAGGTATTAGTAATGACGCACAGAATTGAACTCTGTAAACAAACCTCGTCTGTTTTGACAGAGTTTGGAGTTCAAAACAAAGTCATTGACAGTAAAGCGAATTTAGAAGATCAATCAAAATTTGATTGTTTTGTGGCTATGGTTGAGACGCTTAATAATCGACTAAAAGATGATAAATTAGATATTTCTGATATTGGATTAGTTATCATTGATGAAGCGCATTACAATTCATTTACAAAGCTTTTCAAGTTCTTTGAGAAGTCTTTTATACTAGGCGTTACTGCAACCCCATTGAGTTCAAATATCGAACTCCCAATGGCGGATAATTACAATGAATTAATTGTTGGTGAGAGCATAGAGTCACTCATTGAAAATGAATTTCTTGCACAAGCAAATATGTATTCTTACAATGTTGGTTTGACCTCTTTAGTTGTCGGCGCTAATGGAGATTATACTGTAAAATCGTCAGAAGATTTATACACTAATAACGAGATGTTATCCAAGCTAATGGAAGCTTATATCGAACGTTGTGAAGGTAAAAAAACACTTATTTTTAATAATGGTATCAATACCTCATTATTTGTTTACGATCTGTTTAGCAATGCAGGTTATCCTATTGCACATTTAGATAATACGGCCTCGAAAAAAGAACGTACTCAAATTTTAAAATGGTTTAAAAATACGCCAAATGCTATTCTAACCTCGGTGAGCATATTAACTACTGGGTTTGATGAACCAACAGTTGAATCGATTATTTTAAATCGTGCGACTAAATCACTAACATTATACTATCAGATGATAGGGAGGGGGTCCCGTATTCTAAAGAACAAAAATTCTTTTGATGTCATTGACCTTGGCAATAATTTTCACCGTTTTGGGCCTTGGGGAAGTACAAATCTAGATTGGCAACGCATATTTAAGTATCCAAATTATTATTTAGATGGCGTTTTAAGTGACGAAGAGCTTGAAAGTAATTTCATATACGAAATGCCTGAGGATATTAGAGCATCTTTTTCGAACTCAAAAGAGGTCTATTTTGATGTTAATAAAACGTATATCCAATCCATTCGAAATGGAGAGTCTTCAAAAGTAGTCTTGAAACGTTCTATAGAGCAGCATGCACAAATTTGTATAGAAAATAGTGAGGATGTATATGATGCTTTAGACCTAGTGAAATTACTCACAGATGATATCGATTTTAGAATACATCGCTATTCAAAATGTATAAGTAAGAGCACGCATAACTTTTTAACTTGGCTTAAAGAGGATTATAAAAAGAAATTAAGAGCCTATTTGAGAGAAAATTTTGATGAAATTATGGCTGAACTTCCAAAAGTTTAAATTTTCATAGGGATGTTTAATGCATTAATTTTATTTACAGCGATGACTATGTTTCAATCTCCATCTGTTATTTTTAAATTTGAATCCGGAATTTCAACTGATGGTTGGCAAATTGTAGATGATCGTATCATGGGAGGAAAATCTCAAGGATTATTTGTATTAAATTCAGAGGGTCGTGGCGTTTTTAAGGGTGCTGTGACAACAGAAAATAATGGCGGATTTTCGTCTTTACGTTACAATTTTGAGGCGATTCAAACTGCGGGATTTGAATCTGTTGTTTTAAAATTGAAGGGTGATGGTAAAGCTTATCAATTTAGGCTAAAATCTAATTCTAATGATCGCCATTCCTATGTGTATCGTTTTACCACAATTGGAATCCTGGAGGAGATTGTTATCCCTTTAAAACTATTTCGACCAACTTACAGAGGTCGTGCGTTAACGCTGCCTAACTTTGATGCGGATGCACTTGAGCAAATCGCCTTTTTAATAGGTAACAAAACCAATGAAGATTTCTATTTAGAAATTGAAAGTATTAGTTTAAGGTAATGTAATTTTTTAAATGATTTTTGCCTTTTTTACAGTTTATTGATACTATAACCTCATCGAACAAAAAAAAGATATTACGTATTAAAAACTGCTAAAAATGAATATTCAAATGTAATTAAATTCGTTGATGAAGGTAAAATTGTGAAGTCATTTGAAGCATGTAATGGCTATAAATTATAAGCGTTATTATTATTTAATTAGTATTATATTTAAATTAACTTGACTATGTAGTGTGTTTCTTAGTAAAAGATTGTAGTTTAGCATAAATATAAATTTAATTACACTATTATGAGTAAAGGAACAGTAAAGTTTTTCAATGAATCTAAAGGATTTGGATTTATCACTGAAGAGGGAGTTGAAAAAGATCATTTTGTACACATTTCAGGATTAGTAGATGAGATTCGTGAAGGCGATATCGTTGAATTCGATCTTAAAGAAGGTAACAAAGGATTAAATGCAGTAAACGTTAAAGTTATCTAATACATATACTTTCAAGTTTTTAAAAAAAGCCTATCATCAGTGATAGGCTTTTTTTTGCTCTAATTTATAGCATAAATAAATTGATTTGTAAATATTCGGATATAACAAAGCTTCAGCGTATATAAACAAATTTCTAACAAACGATTCTAAAGTAAGCTAACCTGATACGTTTTGTAAAACGTATCATCCCCTTGAAATAAATTTACAGAAAACCCTAAGTCCATGACGAGTAGGTCTATATTATATTTATTTGTTTTTGCTAGTTGAGATCTATCCCTTTTTAAATTCACATTACAATTTACACGTTTGCTGGATTTTGTATACTTATCTTTGTTTAAAATTATAATATGTCAAAACGATTTTCAGATTTAGGGGTTAACGATCTTTTACAAAAAGGGTTGGATGCATTGCAAATTTCTGCTCCTACAGCTATTCAACAAAAAACCATTCCCTTAGTGTTAGATCAAACAGAAGACCTTGTAGCCGTGGCCAAAACAGGTACTGGGAAAACTGCTGCATTTGGAATTCCTTTACTTCAGCTCATCGAAATAGACAATCCAAATGTTCAAGTTGTCATACTAGCTCCAACTCGGGAGTTAGGCCAGCAAATTCATGCAAATTTAGTTTCATATGCGGCAAAAATCCCATCAATTTCTATTGCTGCCATTTGTGGGGGCATTCCCATAAAATCTCAAATAGAACGCTTAAAAACGCCGACTCATATTGTGGTGGCAACACCTGGACGTTTGGTAGATTTAATCAATCGTGGTGCCTTAAACACTAAAACGATAGCCTATTTGGTATTGGATGAAGCCGATGAAATGGTGAGTGCTCTAAAACAAGATTTAGATCTTATTATTAAAGCTATTCCAAAGACCCGTCGAACACTATTATTTACCGCGACGCTTTCTGGTGCCATCAAACAATTGGTTCAAAATTACATGTCCAAACAGTTGATATATATTGAGGCAGATATGAAAACCGTTGGTCATCAAGGCATAGACCATAAGTATGTAGTGGTTGAGCCAATTGAGAAATTGAATGTTTTAATGCATTTTTTAAATCAAAAACAGGGTAAACGCGGGATTATATTTTGCAAAACCAAAGCGGCAGTTAATAAACTAGCTAAAAACTTAGCCATTAATAAATTCTCCTCAGGCGCCTTACACGGGAGTTTGTCACAAGGAATTCGGGATCGAATTATGGGACAATTTAGAGAAGGTCATATCGATATTTTAGTTGCGACAGATTTAGCAGCTCGTGGTATTGATGTGAAAGCAGTGGCTTATGTTATCAATTATCACCTTCCTGATACCTTTGAAGCATATGTGCATCGAAGTGGGCGAACCGCTAGAGCAGGAGCAAAGGGATTATCCTTAACCATTCTTCAAGAAGATGAAGTCCAAGATCTTCCAGAATTTGAAAATGAATTAGGAATTGTTTTTAGTGAATTCAAAAAAGCAGATGCCCAAAGTATCGAAGAGAATAATGGATTATTGTGGGCTAAAAAAATATTTAAAACCAAACCAAACCGTACAATATCAAATGAGTTTAGAGAAAGTATAAGTACTGTTTTTCACCACTTAACGAAAGAAGAGTTAATAGATAAAATCTTAGCGCAATATTTAGCACAAACTGCCACTGCGAATCCTAAAGCGGATGTTTCAAAACCGCATAAAAAGAAGTAATTATTATGGCAAATACGATTAAAGACCTACAGGATATTTTAACAAAATTAAATATTCATGTATTAAATCCAATGCAAGAGGACGCCGTTGCTGTGATTGAAAAAACAACCAATACCGTTTTGTTATCGCCTACTGGTACGGGAAAAACACTAGCGTTTTTATTGCCGCTTATTAAATTACTTGATCCTGACTGTACAGATGTTCAAGCGTTGATTATAGTACCTTCTCGTGAATTGGCCATACAAATTGAACAAGTTGTTCGCAGTATGGGATCTGGGTTTAAAGTGAATGCCGTTTATGGCGGGCGTCCGATGTCTAAAGATAAGATAGAACTCAAACATATTCCTGCGATTTTAATTGGAACACCTGGAAGAATCGCGGATCATTTTAGTAATAACCGCTTCACTAAGACAAGTATAAAAACCCTGATATTAGATGAGTTTGATAAATCCCTCGAAGATGGATTTGAATCTGAAATGAGAGAAATCATTGGTCAGTTACCACATATCAATAAACGGATATTAACCTCGGCAACTCAAAGTATAAGTATCCCTGGATTTGTACGTTTAAATAAACCTACAACTGTCAATTATCTGAAAGCAAAGGTACAGTCTAAATTGGAGCTTAAAACGGTGGTATTTCCTTCAAAACATAAAACACAAACGCTTCTAAATGTAATTGGACATTTGGGCAATCAAACCGAAATTATATTTTGTAATTTGAGAGATAGTGTAGAATTGGTAAGTCGGTATTTAGATAAAAATAAGGTCAATCACAGTTGTTTTGTTGGCGGTATGGCGCAAAAGGATCGCGAACGATCGTTGATAAAATTCAGAAATGGAACCAACCAAATTCTTATTGCAACAGATTTAGCTTCTCGAGGTATAGATATTCCTGAACTAAAATTTATTATTCATTATGAAGTGCCACGTGCCAAAGAAGAATTTATTCATCGAAATGGGCGTGTCGCTAGAGTAGACGCTAAAGGAACAGCGTTTATAATGAAAGGTGAGGCGGAAGATTTGCCGGCTTATGTCACCAATTCTAAAGTAGTTACGCTTAATAAACAGCTTGACCGTAAACCACCTTTCTGGGAAACTTTGTTTATTTCTGGTGGTCGGAAAGATAAAATCTCCAAGGGCGATATTGCTGGACTCTTTTTTAAACAGGGAAACCTTACTAAGGATCAGTTAGGAACAATTGAATTAAAACAAGATTGCGCTTTTGTGGCGGTACCCAAAGTGCTTGCAAATACCTTAGTAGATAAATTAAATAATACACGACTCAAAAAGAAAAAAGTACGGGTAATCGTTCTAGACGACTAAATCAAAACCACCAGAGTACAATACGGCTTTTTTTGTTCCCTAAACTCATAGATAAGACTTCAAAATTCGCTTTTGCTTTAGTCAATTGTTTTTTAATAGGCGTGAGGCTTGCCGATTTAGAAACTAGTGTAGAAAATACTTTAACTTGATTTTTATACCCTACGCTTTCTTTAATCAATCGTTTGATAAAAAGCGCTTCACCGCCATTGCACCATAATTCGTTCGCTTGGCCTTCAAAATTAAGGGCGACGTTTTGGTTGTGTTCTCTATGACCTAAATTGTCAAGCTTTCTTAGAGCGCTTTTGAGCGCCTCTTTTTTAGACGTATGAAAAGGTGGATTACAGACGGTGAAATCAAATTGTTCATTTGAGTGAATTGTATTTTTAAAAAGGAAACTCTTGTTTTCTTGGTGTCGAATCTCAATATTTTCTTTTAAGGTTGATGTGTACTGAATGTTAGTTTTTGCAATTTCTACGGCTTTGGCATCACACTCACTACCCACCATGGTCCAATTGAAATGTTGTGAACCCAAAATACAAAAAATCCCATTTGCGCCAGCTCCGATGTCTAACCCTCGAAGTTTTGTGTTTTTATCAATATTAAATTGATTTGAAAAAAACGCTTGTAAATGCAACAAATAGTCTAACCGACCAGGAATCGGAGGGATAAGATAACCCATTGGGAGCTCGTAGTTATCAACTTTGAAATCCATCAAAAGCATGGCTTTATTTAGTTCGTAAACCGCGGTTGAATTACTAAAATCAATGGTTTCTTCACCAGATGGATTTAGAACAATATGGTCTAGTAATTGCGGATGATGTGACGCTAATCGTTTCAGTTCATAACGGTCGCAATAAGGGTTTTCTGCATGCATATTCGCAAAGGTAGTGTAATTAAAAACGAACTAAGCGTCTCCTATTATTTATTGAAACGAATGGCGTTGTTCTTGAGTTGAAGAAGCGCTAAGTAACTGATTAAATAGTTTAATCGTATTAAAATCTTGTGTGATTTGTTCAGAAACCCCAACTCCAGAAATCCCCGTTTCAAGAATGGCTTTAACGTCTGTTGTGGTGATGTCTCCAAAACCAATAATCGGTGTATTGGTTTGCAAGGCTTCTTGGATCGCGGTAAAACCATTTAAGCCTAACACAGTGTTTTGCGTATGTTCACTAGCTCTAAAGGGCGCTAAGTAAATATAATCAACTTCTTTTTGGCTTAAAGTCTCACAGGCTTCTAAGTTATTAGCGGTTGCTCCAATCCATTGCCAAGAAAATAATTTTTTTCTAAGTGTAATTGGGTCCTGCACAGTAGAATCCAAATGTACACCATCAACTTTTAGATCTTTTGCAATCGTTAAATTCGTATTTATAATTAAGCGTGTTTGATAATGAGCTGTTAGCTCTCTTGCTTGTTTTGCTGTGTTTAAATACTTTTTTTCAGAGCTATTTTGAAGATCTAAAACTACCAATTCTATTCCAGCAGCACAGGCATTTTGGATGTTATCCAAATGTGCTTTAGGTGAGTTTCCTTGAGATATATAATGTAATTTAGGGATCATTTTAGTTATGTGTTGTGAAAAGTAACTTCTAAAAAGAAACAGTTTTAGAGCGTTCCATAAAATAGGATTCAAAGCGTTTTAGAACCGGATGCATTTTGTCTGAATAGATAACATACTGACATTTTTGAATGCTTTGAGCAATCGACATAAGCGCTGTATAAGAAGAATGTTGAGAGAGAAAGTCTGCATCATCGATACTAATAATTTTTAATTGAGCGGTACTGACGCCATTTAATAAAAATAATTTATTCATTGTTTTTGGAGTCGAAATAAGGATGTCTGTACCTTCAAATATCTCTGATTTCTGAATATCTATATGTAATTGTTCGTGACCAACATATACGCGTAAGGAGTTGTATTTTGTATAGGCTAAAAACGTGTCATATAGTTCCATGGCACGTTCCTTGTTTTCCACAAGTACAACTGCTCTAGGAGCATTCCCTACAGCTTCACATTTTAACTTTTGTAGCGTAGTCCACACCAGTGTAGAGGTTTTGCCACTCTCTTTAGGAGCTGTACAATAAACATTAGCACCACTTTTTATGACAGGTATACTACTGGATTGAAACGGAGTTGGAGTTTCAATGTTTAAAGTGTTAAGCTTCTCTTGAATATCAGCATGTAATTTTTTAAACGGCATAAAATTTTAAGAGATCTCTGGTTAGTACGGAATTCATTTATTAGGACAAATATACACCCTGTAAACTTAATATACAGAAAAGATGAAGTTCAATTTTAATGAATACCTAATAAAAAATAGCCAAGTAATTTAATTAATACTGTTTAACTTTATTGAATATTAATTAAACATATTATATATTTATATTCTATTTCTTAATTACCGTAAAAACTTATATTATCAGGTGTTTTACGTTTTATAAACTAATATATTTTATGGAGTTGTTTAACCAAGAAGATTCGATATTTCCTTTATCTTACGCTGAAATACTTCAACGGATTCGTGCTGTTGACCCCGTTAAATACGGATCAACTCGTAACTATATCAATGGGGCGGTTACTTACTTATCTCCTTATATTTCAAGAGGCATAATTTCCACTAAACTAATACTATCAGAAGTTTTAAAAAAAGGATACAAGCCCGCACAAATTGAGAAATTTATTCAAGAGTTGGCATGGAGAGATTATTGGCAACAGGTTTGGATTGCTAAAGGAAATGCCATAAATCAAGATTTAAAACATCCACAAAATCCAGTCTCCAACAATTCAGTTTCTACATCTATTGTAGAAGCCACTACTGGAGTAGATGCTATAGATAACGCTATTAAAACACTATATACGACAGGATATATGCATAACCATTTGAGGATGTATACTGCAGCTGTAGCCTGTAATATGGCACAGAGTCATTGGAAAGTACCTGCGCAGTGGATGTACTATCATTTATTGGATGCCGATTGGGCCAGTAATGCTTTAAGCTGGCAGTGGGTTGCTGGCGCTAATGCTAATAAAAAATACGTTGCCAATCAAGATAATATTAATAAGTACTGCTTTACGACTCAAAACAATACCTTTTTAGATGTACCTTATGAAACCTTTGCTACTATGCAAATACCAGAAGTATTAAAGGATACGCCCGAAATTGAGTTGAAAACGCCATTACCAAACACAAATCGTTTAGAAATTGATACTGCGCTTCCAACATGTATTTATAATTTTTATAATTTAGATCCACTATGGAAAAATGAGGTTTCAGCCAATAGAATATTACTTTTAGAGCCGTCTCATTTTGAGGCCTATCCCGTATCACAAAATACCATTGATTTTATTCTAAACATATCGAAGGAAAACATAGATGGAATTCAAATTTATGTGGGTGCGTTTAAGGATTTAGTGACAGCATATGCTCTTAAAAATATCTATTTTAAAGAACATCCCTTAAACCAACATTACGAAGGTTATGAAGATCAAAGAGATTGGATGTTTGAGGTTCAGGGGTATTATCCGTCGTTCTTTTCGTTTTGGAAAAAGTGTAAAAAACAACTTAAGTATTGAGTAATGAGCCTATAAATATAGTATGGTTGAAACGAGACCTTCGATCACAAGATCATGCGCCTTTATTAAAAGCTGAGCGTGCTGGTATTTCTTACCGCATTGTTTATGTGTTTGAACCGTCCAAAATTGAATATCCAGATACAAGTCCTCGACATTTGCAGTTTGTGTACCATTCTATTTTAGCATTAAATAAAACCTTAGCGCCTTTTAATAGGTGCGTAGAAGTGTTTTATGGAGAAGCGCTTGACGTTTTCGAATATCTTAATGAATGTTTCGACATAAACAGTCTTTTTAGCTATCGTGAAAGTGGTACTCAAAGCACTTGGCAGCGCGACAAACAGCTCAAAGTTCTCTGTAACCAACACCAAATTGATTGGCAAGAATCACAGCGTGATGGGATTTTAAGAGGCATTACAAATAGAGTCGATTGGAATAAACAGTGGCATATCACAATGCATAAACCTGTAATTCAGAATGCGTATTCAATTTCTAAACAAGCGCCTTTAAAACATTCTTTTTTAATTCCTAAAAAATTAGAAACGCAGTTAAACGAATACTCTAAACAATTTCAACCGCCAGGAGAACAAAATGCCTGGCGATACCTAAAGTCGTTTACTGCTCAACGTGGGTTTAATTATCAGAAACACATCTCTAAGCCTACAGAAAGCAGGAAATCTTGTAGTCGCTTATCCCCTTATTTTGCTTGGGGTAATATGAGTATCAAACAAGCATTTCAGTTTATTGGAACACATCCTAACGGCACCAAAAATAGCAGAGCATTTTCAGCCATGCTGACTCGATTGCATTGGCATTGTCATTTTATTCAGAAATTTGAAGTGGAGTGTCGCTATGAAACGGAATGTATCAATAAAGGTTATGAGTTATTAGCACACGATAAAAACGATGCGTTTATAAAAGCATGGAAAACGGGTACAACAGGGTATCCTTTGATAGATGCCTGTATGCGCGCTGTGGAAGCCACGGGTTGGATCAATTTTCGAATGCGTGCGATGGTGGTTTCGTTTTTAACATTAAATTTAGATCAAGATTGGCGAGAGGGAACCTACCATTTGGCACGGCAGTTTTTAGATTATGAACCTGGAATTCATTATCCGCAGTTTCAAATGCAAGCTGGGACTACAGGAATAAATACGGTACGATTGTATAATCCTGTCAAAAATTCTCAGGAGCATGACCCAGAAGGTGTTTTTATAAAAAAATGGATTCCTGAGTTAAATGCTGTCCCTGTAGAACACATTCACGAACCTTGGGAGATGACGGCTATGGAGCAAACATTTTGTGGGGTTATTATTGGAAAAAATTATCCGCTTCCCATTGTTGATTTGCAAGAGAGTGCTCGATTGGCAAGAGACAAGATTTGGGGGCATAAAAAACATCCTGCCGTACAACAAGAAAAAAAGCGTTTATTACAAACTCATGTAAATGCTAGATAAAATTTAGCAGCAAACAAAGAATGACAAAAAAAGAATATAACATACATATTATTGGTGCAGGTATAAGTGGACTTATAGCCGCTCAAGTTTTAGAAAATTACGGCTATGCGCCAACTGTTATTGAAGCTACAGATCGAGTAGGGGGGCGTGTTAAAACGGATCGTGTAAATGGGTATCAACTGGATCATGGATTTCAAGTGTTACTTTCAGCGTATCCAGCTGCACAGAAGTATCTTGATTATGATGCTCTAGATTTGCAGCCTTTTTTACCAGGCGCATCGATTTTTAAATCAAGTAAACAAAAAATAATAGGGGATCCTTTAAGAAATTTTTCATTACTTTTTCCCACGCTTTTCTCTGGAATAGGGAATTTTTCTGATAAATTTAAAATACTAAAATTAAACCAAAAACTGAAAAAGAAATCTCTGGAGGCTATATTTTCAGAACCAGAACAATCTACACAAGAATATATAGAAAAATTAGGATTTTCAAATGGGATTATTACTGATTTTTTTAAGCCTTTTTTTAGCGGTATTTTTCTTGAAACCCAACTTGAAACTTCTAGTAGAATGTTTGAGTTTGTTTATAAAATGTTTGGTGAAGGTCAAGCTACACTTCCAAAAGCGGGTATTGAAGCCATTCCCATGCAGTTGTTAACGAATTTAAAGACAACTTCATTTAGATATAACACCAAAGTAAAATCATTAAAAGATGGCGAAATCACACTTAAGGATGGCACGAAATTAGAGAGTCACTACACAATTGTTGCTACTGAAGCCAGCGGTTTAATTTCAAATTTAAAACAACAATCAACAGCTTGGAAGTCTTGTGTAACTTTATATTTTGAAACCAATTCCCGCGTAATTGACCAAAAATTGATCGGACTTATACCAAAGTCTGGAGCCTTGATAAATAATATTTTTTATAATACAAGTTTAGAAACTGTTACGGATCCTCAAAATGAATTGCTCTCGGTAACTGTTATAGACACACAAGGGCTTTCTAACGCATCGCTAATAGAAGCGGTTAAAACTGAATTAAATGAATGCTGTGGGATTACAACTACAAATTTCATTAAACTTTATAACATTCCAAAAGCATTACCAAAATTGACCGATTTGAAATATGAAATGATGCCTTCAGAGACCCGATTGACAGATCGCTTGTTCTTAGCTGGAGATACGCAACTCAATGCATCTCTTAATGCCGCTATGATTTCAGGAGAGCGCGCTGCATTGGGTGTGATTGCGTCCATAAATACAGCGATTTAATCTAAATATTTTAATAGTCTTCTAGCCACAACTCATATCGGCTACAATTTTCCATTCGTCTTCTATTTTTTTAAATATAACCATAAAAACACCACTAGCATCACCTATGTTTCGGCTTAAAACATAGCTCCCCATAACCCAATAACTTTGGTTTTCAATAGGAGAGATATCTATAATTTTAAAGGTGAGTGTACCACTATGATCTTTGGAAGGGTAGCCTTTTTTATAAGTATCAAGAGTTTGTTGCCAACCCTTTGTTAAGCCACTTTTTCCATAGAATTTCAAAGAATCACTCTGGTAGTAGCCTTCCATAAAACCGTCTAAATCATTTTGACTCCAAGCAAGTTCTTGAGTATTCATTACTTTTAGGATTGCGGCTTTATCGTCTTCAATTTTGGATGTCTTAATTTCAAATGTGTTTTCTATTTCTATACTAACCTCAGGTTTTGTTTGGAAATTACAGGCATAGAGAGATATTAAGATTGTAAATACTAATAAATGTTTCATAGCTATAAATTTAAATTTTAAATATACCTATTATAATTTCAAGAGTGTCATCTGTACTATAAATACCTTGATTCTCAGCATGAACCTATTTATAGAATGTTCTATAATTTATATTATGTAAAATAGATAATTTCAACATCCAATACCCTCTATTCATTAATTCTTTACTAATTTTGTACTTTAATGATTATAGAATGAAATTACTTACAATTTTTCGAATCGTAGCCTTTTTAGAAGGCTTATCTTATATTCTTCTCCTGTGTGTTGGTGTACCCTTAAAATATATTGGTAATGACGTCACAGTTGTAAAATTACTTGGAATGCCTCATGGGTTTCTATTTATGGCGTACATCGCCTTTGTTATAGTATTGCGATTTGATAATTTGTGGTTCAAAAAACATTTTATTCTCATAACATTAGCTTCGATTATTCCATTTGGGACGTTTGTCGTTGAACATAAACTTAGAAAAACAATTTCCTAATGAAACATATTATAGAATTATTAGTGCAGCTGTTGAGCTCTTGGGGCTTGCCTTCAAATGTTGCTACGAACCTTAGTGTAACCATTTTATTTATAGGCTTAACTCTCCTCATATATATTGTTGATATTATCCTAAAAAAAATTATTCGTGCGACATTTACAAAAATAGCCAACAAATCTAAGACGGATTTTGACGATATCATGTTGGAAAACAGAGTTCCAAGTAGTATTGCTCAAATTGTGCCTTTTATATTAACGTACAAGCTTATTCCGAGTCTATTTTATGATTTCGAAAAATTGCAATCCTTTTTTGAAAAAACAATTCTAGTAGTTGGTATTGCTCTTACGATTTGGGGTTTAAAAAATGTACTCAACTCTCTAAAGATATATTTTAAAACTCTTAGTTTTCTCAAAGACAAACCTGTAGATAGTTATATCCAGGTGTTTATGATTTTTGTTTGGCTTACCGGTATTTTTGCTACCGTTGCCATTGTGTCTGGGATTTCCTTTTTAGAATTTATTGCTGGATTAGGAACCATTTCTGCTATTATCATTTTGGTGTTTAGAGATACCATTCTCGGGTTTGTAGCAAGTATTCAAGTGTCCATTAACGATATGGTTCGTATAGGCGATTGGATTTCTTTTGAAAAATTTGGAGCCGATGGCGATGTTATCGAAATTAACTTAGCTACTGTAAAAGTTCAAAATTTTGATAATACCATCACCACTATTCCAACCTATGCCCTGATTTCCGATTCGTTTAAAAACTGGCGTGGTATGAATGACTCTAAAGGCAGACGTATCAAACGTGCTTTGAATATTCGTATGGAAAGTGTGAAAAATTTAAGTCAAACGGACATTCAGAACTTCTCTAAAATTCAATTGATTTCCGACTATATCCTTCAACGCTCAGAAGACATCAACTCCTATAATACGTCTAATAATATTGATAAATCCCTTTTGATTAACGGAAGAAACCTGACCAATATTGGGGTGTTTAGAAAATACATGGAAACCTTTATCGAACAGCATTCGGCGATCAATAAAGACATGATGATTATGGTGCGTCAGTTGCAACCTTCTGCTCACGGTTTACCCATTGAGATTTATGCGTTTAGTAGTGACAAACGTTGGGCAAATTATGAATATATTATTGCCGATATTTTTGATCATATGATTGCTTCTGTCAATGATTTTGATCTTGAAATATCGGAAACCCCAGTGTTTACGTCTTTAAAATAATATCTAATGAGCACAAGAGATCTAAGCCTGAAATCTATTCGTATAGACTCTATTTCAAATGTGATTAATTCAGAAATGTCTTCTGATGAATACTTTCAAAATACGGTTCTGCGCCCTATTATTAAGTTTCAAAATGACCTCTTAATTGCAGCGTTTTTAAACTTCTGTAATACCTATAAAAATGTGTTTTTTGAACTCTCTGTTGAGAACAAAATTAGTTATATCGAAAATGCCCTTATCAAAGATCGTGCGTTTAGAAACACTCTCAAAGATATGATTGTCGGATTGTTTACTGTGGATGAATATACCATTTATAGTTCTAATGCCTCGGCACTCAATAAACGCATCATTGGGATTGTGAAAGAACGCCTAATTAGTCATGTACAATTGCTCTCAGAACTGGGGCCTACAGCGTAGATTCTCCATTTAAATTTGTTGTTAATACCGCACTCATATAGTCAAAATAAGGGCTAATAACTTTAAAATCTGTAATGATTTGTTGTCCAAAATCTTTTGAAAGGACTTCCTTGTCTGTAAATTTTTTAGTGAAAATGAACTGCTTTCGGCGAATCAAATCTATATTTGGATCGTTTTTATCAAACCCTCTTGGTGCTGACTTTAGCTCATCGCCTTGCAACGCTCCCCAAACCGATTTAAATTTCGGCTGCACCATCAATTCACGTATCTCGTCAGCATCAATTTCAAACTCTTTTCGAATTCGAAAAAGATCCTTTTTGTTTGGATTCCAAAATCCTGTAGCAATAAAACTCTCGTTTTGAGGCGCAATATGTAAATAATACCCGCCTCTTAGTTCTGGTTTTGTGCGATGAAAACTACCCCCAAAATGGGTTTTATAGGGTAATTTATTTTTTGAAAAACGCACATCTCTATATATGCGAAATAGTTTAAACGCATCGATAGAATCAACTGTGTTTAGTTGTTCAAACACTTGAGCATAAAACTGTTTCACTCCCGTTTCTATAGTTTTAAATGCTGTTTTATGGTCATGAAACCACTCTCGATTATTGTTTTGTTTTAATTTTTTTAAGAAGCTAAAAACGTCTTTGGTTATCATATCCTAATTCTTAAATTCAATTTTATGTAAAATCAACCCTGAAGCTGGTGCAATATAATCCATCACATAGTCGCTTTCTGGTTTCAAACTATTCTTTATGTATTCCAAATCAATAGCACCACGTCCCAATTTAATCAAAGCCCCCATCATTAACCGGATTTGATGGCGTCCAAACCCCTTACCGATCACTTTTAATACATAACTTTTATCAGGAAAAAAATTGGCAGTATAAAGTGTGTTTTCTACAAGTTCACATCGTTTTAATTCTCTGTTGAACACTCCTTCAGCTGAAGGTTTATAGCAATAGGTTTTATAGTTGTTTTTGCCCTCAAATAACTTTGCGCCTTCTTTCATCAATTCGATATCTAAAGCTTCTAAAATAGTGGTCATAATCGGAGCGGCAAACGGATGAAATTTATCGCCTTGAGCAAACACATAATGGTATTCTTTTAACTTGGAGTCCTGAATGATATTAAATTTCGAATCCACCTCTTTGATGCGTAAAGCTCGAATATCTTGTGGTAAATTTGTATTGAATAGATCTAGAAAAACGTTTAAATCCTCTAAAGGTTCATCGTCTAAGAACAATTCAAACGCTGCTTGGTTAGCTGAAACCATGGCATCAGTTCGTCCTGCTCCTAAGGTTTTAAACTTTTGTTCTCCAAGGATATACTTCAAGGTACGATCGATCATTAAATGTACCGTTTTAGTATTGGGCTGTTTTTGCCATCCATGAAAACGATACCCTAAAAACTGAACATTGACCAAATAAAAGAAGCGCTTTTGCAACATGTCTACAAGGTCGGAATTTTAAAAAGAGTTACAAAATTAATGTCTTGATTTTAGAACCTCAACTACATTTTCAAGTTTAAACCCTTTGGCTTGCAATAATATTAAGTAATGAAATAACAAATCGGCACTTTCATTTAAAAACAAATCAGCGTTGTTGTCTTTGGCTTCAATTACAACTTCAACGGCCTCCTCGCCTACTTTTTGGGCTATTTTATTCAGACCTTTCTCAAATAATTCAGAAACATAAGAGGTTTCTGAAGACGCATTTTCTTTTCGGTCTGTAATAATCGTTTCGAGTGTTGATATAAATCCAAAAGATTCAACATTGGATTCACTCCAACAATTGTCTGTGCCTTTGTGACAAGTTGGACCATGAGGTGTGGCTTGAATTAGTAACGTATCGTTATCACAGTCATTTTTCAAACTGTCTAAACTAAGAAAATTACCACTCTCCTCCCCTTTTGTCCAAAGGCGTTGTTTGCTACGACTGAAAAAGGTTACTTTATTTGTTTCCAAAGTTTTAGAAACGGCTTCAGCATTCATATAGCCAAACATTAAAACGGTTTTGGTAGTCGAATCTTGAATAATTGCAGGGATTAATCCTTCACTGTTATAAGTAATTTCCATTAGAGTCGTATGTTAATGTTATTAGATTTTAATTCTTGTTTTAAATCATGTATAGCAATTTCACCAAAGTGAAATACACTAGCGGCTAAGGCAGCGTCAGCTTTACCTTCTGTAAATACATCTAAAAAATGTTGAGTTGTTCCTGCACCACCAGATGCAATTATAGGAATATTTACCGTTTTAGATAATTGTGCCAGTGCAGCGTTAGCGAAGCCTGTTTTTACGCCATCATTATTCATTGAAGTGAATAAAATTTCGCCAGCACCACGAGTTTCCACTTCTTTAGCCCATTCAAATAAATCTAGTGCTGTAGGCATGGTACCGCCAGCCAAATGCACAAGCCATTTGCCCTCCACTTGTTTAGCGTCAATTGCCACTACAATACACTGGTTTCCAAAAGCCTTAGACAACTCATTAATAAGCTCAGGGCGTTTGATGGCTGCAGAGTTTACTCCTACTTTATCTGCTCCAGACTTTAATAATAACTCCACACCACCTTTGGTGCTAACACCTCCACCAACAGTAAACGGAATATCAATCTGTTCTGCCACGTTCCGAACCATATCTATAGTTGTTGAGCGCGATTCTAAAGTTGCGGTAATATCTAAAAACACCAATTCATCAGCTCCATTTTCTGCATATTGTTTTGCCAATGCTACAGGGTCACCAGCATCTCTAAGGTTTAGAAAATTCACCCCTTTTACGGTCCGTCCGTTCTTAATATCTAAGCATGGAATAATTCGTTTAGCTAACATGATTATGAACGGTTTAGTTGATAGGTTTCTAATTGTTTTAAACTGATATTTCCTTCGTAAATAGCTTTGCCAATAATGACGCCTTCGCAACCTAAATTGGCTAATTTTGGCAATTCATCAAAAGCAGAGATACCGCCAGAAGCTATAAGCTTTAAAGGATTAGCTGAGGATAAAATTGTTTTGTATAATTCAAATGATGGGCCTTGCAACATTCCGTCTTTGGAAATATCTGTACAAATCACATAAGAAATCCCTTTGCCAACAAACTCTTTTATAAATGTAATCACTTCTTTATCACTCTCTTCTTGCCAGCCTTGAATTACTATTTTTTGATCTAAACAATCTGCACCTAAAATAATTTTATCTGCACCATAAGTTTCTAACCACTTTAGGAACTGAGTTGGGTTTTTAACCGCAATACTACCACCAGTCACTTGATGCGCACCAGATTCAAAAGCTATTTTTAGATCTTCATCGGATTTTAATCCGCCACCAAAATCGACTTTTAAATTTGTCTGAGTTGCTATAGTCTCTAAAATGTTGTGGTTAATGATATGTTGTGCTTTAGCACCATCTAAATCAACCACGTGTAAGTGTTCAATGCCGACGTCTTCAAACATTTTGGCAACCTCTAAAGGGTTTTCATTATAGACTTTTTTGGTACTATAATCGCCCTTTGTTAGACGAACACATTGTCCATTGATAATGTCTATTGCTGGAATAATTCGCATGTTATAAATTTAAAAAGTTTTGTAATAATTGAGCGCCATCTTTACTGCTTTTTTCAGGGTGAAATTGGACTCCATAAAAATTATCAGATTGCAAAGCTGCCGAAAATTCAATATCATATTGAGAACGTGCAATGGTTTGCTTGCCAATGCTAGCATAATAACTGTGAACAGCATACATATAGCTCGCTTCAGGAATATGTTTTAGTAATCCTGATTGTAAATTTTGAATTGTATTCCATCCCATTTGTGGTACTTTGACAGCGTTAGAAAACCGTTTGACATCAACCTCAAAAACGCCAAGTCCTTTGGTGTTTCCTTCTTCGGTATGTTTACACAATAACTGCATCCCCAAACAAATCCCTAATACGTCTTGTTTAAGCGTTGGAATTATGAGGTCTAATTTTGATTTTTTAAGCATTTTCATCGCCTGACTTGCTTCGCCAACTCCAGGGAATATCACTTTATCGGCACTCAAGATTTCTTCTATGGAATTCGAAAGTTTAGCGTTTATGCCTAAACGTTGAAATGCAAATTGAATACTCTGAATATTTCCTGCGCCGTAATCGATTATTATAACATTCATTTAGTCTAGTGTTCCTTTGGTTGATGGTAATATCATTTTATTTACATCGCGTTTAACCGCCATTTTTATAGCTTTAGCAAAGGCTTTAAAAATCGCTTCAATTTTGTGATGCTCGTTAGTGCCCTCAGCTTTAATATTCAAATTACACCGGGCACCATCTGTAAAGGATTTAAAGAAGTGCATAAACATTTCTGTGGGCATTTTACCAACGTATTCACGTTTAAAATCAGCATCCCAAACCAGCCAATTACGACCCCCAAAATCAATGGCGACTTGTGCCAAACAATCATCCATAGGCAAACAAAACCCGTAACGTTCAATACCAAGTTTTGATCCTAATACGGAATTAAATAAATTCCCTAATGCAATGGCAGTATCTTCAATCGTGTGGTGTTCGTCAACTTCAAGGTCGCCATCAACTTTGATGTCCAAATCCATTTGCCCATGACGCGCAATTTGGTCTAACATATGATCAAAAAAGGCAATTCCAGTATCGATTTGACTTTTTCCTGTGCCGTCCAAATTAACTGTGATATCAATTTTTGTTTCGTTGGTATTTCTCACAATGCTTCCTACACGTTGCTTTGCCTTTAAAAAACTATAAATGGCATCCCATTGGTTAGTTTCTAAAGCCACAAAAGGAGTTAGTTCCTCTTGTTTGACCGATATTTCATGTTCTCCTAAATGGGTTTGATCATTAATATAAATCCCTTTACAGCCTAAATTCTTAGCGAGTTCTATATCTGTTAGACGATCCCCAATTACAAAAGAGTTTTCTAAATCATAGGCTTCAGAAAAGTATTCAGTTAATAAACCTGTTTGCGGTTTTCGTGTCGGTGCATTGTCTTTCGCAAAAGTACGGTCAATGAATTGTTTTTCAAATACGATACCTTCGTTTTTAAAAGTATCAAGAATGAAATTATGCACTGGCCAAAACGTGTGTTCTGGATACACTTCTGTCCCCAAACCATCTTGATTTGTAATCATCACAATTTCGAAATCTAATTCTTGACAAATCTTTTTTAAATTTGAAAATACATTAGGATAAAACTCTAACTTTTCAAAAGCATCAATTTGCTCATCTGCAGGTTCTCGGATTAGAGTGCCATCACGATCTATAAATAATACGGGTTTCATATTAGTGTCTTTATTAGTGTTATTAATTGTGTGTTTTCAGAAGGTGTTCCCACTGTGATTCTAAGGCAGTTTTCGCAATGTAATTGTGAACTACGATTTCGAACCACAATGCCATTTTTTATAAGCTCTTCATAACGCTTGTTCGCATCATCAACCTTAATTAAAATAAAATTAGCTTCTGAAGGGTATATTTTTTTAATAAATGGAACAGATTTAAAGGCATTAATTAAGTTGCTGCGTTCGTTTAAAATCGATTCAATTTGAGCCTGGACACTATCCTTATTTTCAAACGCTTTAATAGCAGCTTCTTGAGTAAGTGAATTAATATTATAAGGCGGTTTTATCTTGTTTAATACGGCAATAATTTCCTTAGAGGCATAACAAATCCCTAATCGAATTCCCGCTAAACCATAAGCTTTAGAAAGTGTTTGGGTAACAATTAAATTTGGATATTGTTCGAGCACTTGTGTCCAACTAGGGTCTTTAGTGAAATCAATATAAGCTTCGTCTATAACCACTAGACCATTAAAATTTTTTAAAAGCCGTTCTATAGCTTTACGCTCAACGGAATTTCCAGAGGGATTGTTGGGCGAACAAATAAATAGTAATTTAGTTTGAGGTTTAATAGCGTCAAAAATAGAATCGACTTCAAGTTGAAAATCTGGCGACAAAGGCACTAGAATATTGTCTACGGCGTTCAAATTTGCTAAGACATCATACATTCCATATGTTGGTGGAGTTGTAAGTATACTATCTTGATTAGGTTCACAAAAGGCTCTGAAAATTAAATCCAAAACTTCATCACTGCCATTACCAAGCAATAGCTGATCTGTTGACACCATTTTTTGTGATGCAATACTTTCTTTTAAACGCGTTTGCTGTGGATCTGGATAGCGATTTAGTGGCGTATCAAAAGGGTTTTCATTGGCATCTAAAAATACCATATCTGCTTGTAAATCTTTGTATTCATCACGTGCTGATGAATAGGGTTTCATTCCCAATATATTCTTTCGAAGCAATTTATTTAGATTCATCACCAATAGATTTTAAGCGGATTGTAACTGCGTTTTTGTGTGCCATTAAGCCTTCGGCTTCAGCCATAAGTTCAATGGTGTTTCCAATTGTTGATAGGCCTTCTTTTGTGATTTCTTGAAAGGTGATATTCTTTAAAAAACTATCTAAATTAACACCCGAATAGGCTTTTGCATAGCCATTTGTTGGGAGCGTATGGTTGGTTCCAGAAGCATAATCTCCTGCACTCTCCGGGGTGTATTTTCCGATAAATACAGAGCCTGCATTAATCACATTGTCAACATAAAACGAAGTGTTATCTGTACTGATAATATAATGCTCTGGCCCGTAAAAATTAATTAAATCTACAGCTTCCTGATCGGAATCCACCAAAATAAGTTTCATATTCTCAAGGGCTTTATCTATAATCGTTTTACGATCTAGGACTTGAGTTTGAAGTTGGACTTCTTTGGCAGTATCTAAAAGCATCTTTTCATCTGTTGACACTAAAATCACTTGACTGTCAATACCATGTTCTGCTTGACTCAATAAATCAGATGCAACAAAGGCAGGATTGGCATTTTTGTCTGCCATAATCAATAATTCACTAGGCCCTGCTGGCATATCAATTGCCACACCAAATTTTGTAGCCAATTGTTTTGCTACGGTTACATATTGATTTCCTGGACCAAATATTTTTGAAACTTTTGGAATACGTGCTGTGCCAAACGTTAGCCCGGCAATAGCTTGAATCCCTCCTACTTTAAGAATGGTAGTAATTCCACATAAAGCTGCTGTGTATAAAATTTCATTAGCAATTGATCCTTCACTATTTGGTGGACTGCACAAAACGATATTTTTACATCCTGCAATTTTAGCAGGTACAGCTAGCATTAGAACTGTTGAAAATAAAGGAGCTGTACCACCAGGAATGTATAAACCAACAGTTTCTATAGGGCGTTTCTCTTGCCAACAACGAACACCAGGCTGTGTTTCTACATCAACTTTAGTAGTTTGTTGAGCACTGTGAAATACTTCAATATTTGATTTGGCTTGTTGAATAGCCAGTTTTAAATCTTCTGATACCGCTGCTGTTGCGGCGTCTATCTCCATTTGAGACACTAAGAGGTCGTCTAATTCTACGTTGTCAAACTGTTTTGTGTAACGCGCCACCGCTGAGTCACCGTCTTGTTTAACCGCTAAAAATACAGCATCAACAACCGCTTCAATAGCTTCCACAGACTGTGTTGGTCGTTCTAAAAGCGTTGCCCAAGTAGTGCGTTTAGGATAGTTTGTAATAGCTGCCATTAGAGTACCATTTTTTCAATTGGACATATGAGTATACCTTGAGCTCCTAAACCTTTTAAATCGTCTATAATGTCCCAAAATTGATATTTATCAATTACACTATGTACAGAGCTCCAACCAGATTCTGCTAAAGGAAGTACTGTTGGACTTTTCATACCTGGCAACAGCTTAATGATCGCTTCTAAACTGTCATTTGGTGCATTAAGTAAGACATATTTAGAAGATTGGCCTTCAAGCACAGCTTCTATACGAAATTTAATTTTATCTAAAATAGCTTGCTGAGGAGCTTCAAGTGTTGGAGATACTGCTAAAACGGCTTCTGATTTAAGAATCACATCTTTTTCTACCAAGTTATTTTTGAAAAGTGTTCCGCCTGTTGATACAATATCGACAATAGCTTCGGCTAGTCCAATATTAGGAGCTATTTCTACAGATCCATTAATGACATGAATATTTGCACTAATGTTATTTTGTTTTAAAAAGGCATTAACGGTATTGGGATAAGACGTTGCAATTTGTTTTCCATTTAAATCTTTAAGCGATTGGTAAGCCATAGATTTTGGAACAGCAATCGAGACTCTACATTTTGAAAATCCTAGTTTAGCAACATATTCTATGGAGTTCCCTTTTTCTACAAGAACATTATTTCCAATAATAGCGGCGTCCACTACTCCGTCTTTAAGGTATTGAGGAATATCGCCATTGCGGAGGTAAAAAACTTCAACAGGAAAATTAGTTGCCGTAGCTTTGAGTTGATCTTTTCCATTGTCGATGGAAATTCCAATATCTTTTAAAAGCTTCATAGAATCGTCTTTTAAACGTCCCGACTTTTGAACTGCAATTTTTAAAGTATTCATTCGTATTTGATTTAGTATAAAAAAAGACCCGCTTGATTGCTCAAACGGGTCCGTATATAGTTAAAATAGTATCCTACATAAGATTACCTCGCTTGACAGCCAGTTAATGAATGATGATGGATAACTATGTTTGTTTTCATTGTAAAATATTAATTGCAAATATTCAAAAAATAAATAGTGTAAACCTAACTTATTTTTAAAAATTATTGATTTCTTAAAATAGCACTTAAAATGCTAACTAATATTTATTGGTTCCCTAATATAATTGGTAATCCATCTTTTCCAGAGCCAATAACAATCACCTTGCTATTAGGAGATTCAGATAATTTTACTGTAGCTTCAATCCCTTTGTCTTGAAGGATTCTGTCGTTAAGGGATGCACTTAAAATTTTGTTGGCATCAGCTTTACCTTGAGCTTCAATACGTACTTTCTGCGCTTCTTTATCAGCAGTTACTAATCTAAATTCATATTCCAATGATTCTTGCTCTTGCTTTAATTTGCTCTCAATTGCATTTTTAATTGTATTTGGAAGTTTAACATCTTCTACAAGAACACGTTTCACATTGAGGAACTGACCATCTAATAAATTTATAACTTCATCAAGGATCTCTTGCTCGATTACATCACGTTTACTAGAATATAATTGTTCTGGCGTATAACGGCCTACGACACTTCTTGCTGCAGCATTGACTGCTGGGCCTAAAAGTTCGTTTTCATAATCTTCTCCTTTAGTTTTAATAAGTTTTCCAAGATTCTCAAATTCTGGCTCATACCATATTGTACCATTGACTTTAACTTCTAGTCCGTTTACAGATAAAACGTTCATTTCATCTGAAATAGACTGTTGTCTCACTTTATGAATTAACATGCTATTCCAAGGGGCTACAATTTGAAAGCCTTCTCCGTAGGTTTTGTCCGTATTGATACCGTCACCAAAGCGCTCAAATAAGACTCCGCCTTCACCTGGTCCGATCGTTACAGCTGTTTTTGATATTAAAATAATTAGTGCACCAATTATAAAAATAACGGGTAATCCGATTTTAGGAAAGTTTTGCATTTTGTTCTTTTTTAAATTATTAAATAAATCCGTTGTATTTTCTGATAAACCATTCGATTGCCAAACTAATTAATAGTACTAACAAGCCTAGTTTTAGAGCAATCAAAGGTACAGTTTTTTTTATGATTTTTTGAATACTTGAAAATCGATTATCAGAAATTAATGTTAATATTAGATCTTCAAGTTGTGTGTCAAAATAAGCTGTTCCATTAGTGTTAAGTGCGAGTTGTTCTAGATGTGAAGTATTAGCATTTATAAATTGATGTTCGATGTTAAAATTCAAAATCTCTAACTCCCCTATTGTACGATGTGTTCCACCATTGACCTTGACTTCAAAAGAATAGCTTCCAGGCTCCAGTGTGTTTAGGTTTAAACGATAACCGTTAGCATTAGCAATCATTGGAAATTCAAATCGATCATCAGATAGTTTGTTTTTAAATGAAACTCGTATAGTTTCATTTGAAGTGGGCTCATAATTTTTATTAAAAAATTGAGCTTTGATTTCTAAAGGCTGACTTCCATCATAAATAGGCTCGTAATGTACTAAGAGTTGCTTATTTTGATTTTTAAGAGTTAAATATTGAATCAATTTTGATATAAATGCATCAAATGTCTCAAAGTTTTGATGTTCCCGATAGGAGTGCATTCGCCATTTCCATAAATTTTCAGCTAAAAGAACTGCTGACCGTCCTAAATTATAATCATAAGTAAACCACAAGGGCTGCTGTGTTGCGGTCCCATTTATGGATTTAAATACTAAAGTTTCATGCGGCACGTTTATAGCAGTACTTCCAAATTCTGAAGCTAATGGAGGATAGCCTTTAAATGAAAAATCAGAAACCGAAAAATTATTAAAACTTGAATTAACCACGCCTTGATACTCCTCATTTTGCCCCGTTACTTCCTGATTAAAATTAGATTGAATTGAATTGAGATATCCCCATTGCGTCTGTGTACCGCCTATAATAAAAGAGTTTAATTTTTTATTCTCGATACGTTTAAAAATTGCATTAAATTCTTGATTAGGTTGATATAATATCACAAGTCCATACAATGCCTCACTTTCTAAATATGCTTTAGGAGAATAAAGACTAACGAGCCGCTGTTTATTTGTTTCTATCGCCCCTTTTAAGGCCCCTAAGTCGGGATGTGTAATGGCGCTAACTAACGCAATTTTGGTGTACTCATCGATTGTTTCAATTGCAAAGGATTTCAGATTGTTAGCCGTATTTTTTTCGTTCTTAATTGGCGTTAAACTAACATCGTACTGTTGCACACCTACTTTTGAGGACTTAAGCATTGGTGTTCGGATTATTGAATTTTTTTCGGCTGAAAATTGAACCTTTTCTTGATAAACTAATCGCTTTCCAGAACGAATTTCGAGTTTTGATTCTACTGCACTAGTTCCAGAATATGAAGCGATAATTTCAACTGGAAATTTAGAATTTAAACTTGTGTAGGAATTGACATTAATGGTTTGTATTTTCAAGTCGGATTGATAAATACTATCGCCTAAAATTAGAGGGAATACAACTTGTTTAAATTGTTTAGACGCAAATTGATAATCAGTGCCAAAGGTCTGATTGCCATCAGTAATAAGAACAACAGGGGCGAGTTGTGTGTCATAAATAGATTCAAAGTCTTGAATGTTTTTTGTAATATTGGTTTGAGCATCCTCAAAAGATAGTAAAGGATTTTGGTCAATTTGACTTCCAAAGCGATACAATTGTACATCATACTTCGCGTTTAGAGCATCGTTTTCTAAGATCGTTTTAACAATCAACGCGGCAATACTATCCTTTTTTAAGTAACTAATAGATTGTGAGTTATCCGCCATTAATGCAAGTACTGGTTTTACAACAGTACTAGTAGTTTTTTCAAATCTAGGATTGATAATTAAAAGGAATAGAGTAAAGAGTGTTATAAACCTAAAGCCTGCTAAACTCCAATGTAATCGGTCACGTTTCGTTTTATATATATACTGAAAAAGCGCTAAAATTCCAGATCCTATGATATAAAAAAATGTTAATGAGGACATCATAATAAGAAACGCTGAGAACAGCTATTTGTTAGAGGACATATTAAGTTAGCATCCCACCATCGACATTAATGGTTTGTCCGGTAATGTAGGCCGATAAATCACTTGCCAAAAACACACAAGCGTTGGCAATATCTTCTGGTGAACCGCCACGTTTCAATGGGATTCCTGCACGCCACCCTGCAACTGTAGCTTCATCTAATTTTGCAGTCATTTCAGTTTCTATAAACCCTGGTGCAATAACATTACTTCTAATGTTTCTAGACCCTAACTCTAAAGCTACAGATTTAGAAAACCCAATAATTCCCGCTTTTGAAGCTGCATAATTGGTTTGTCCAGCATTTCCTTTCACGCCAACTACAGAACTCATGTTGATAATTGAACCTTTTCGTTGTTTTAACATTGTTCGTTGTACAGCTTTGGTCATGTTAAAAACAGATTTTAGATTAACTTCAATTACTTTGTCAAAATCGTCTTCTCCCATTCGCATGAGCAAATTGTCTTTGGTAATTCCTGCATTATTTATAAGGATGTCAATACCACCAAAATCGGCGAGAACATCAGTTGCAAGTTGTTGGGCTTCGTCAAAATTAGCTGCATTACTTTGGTAGCCTTTTACCGTTGTTCCAAAAGCTTGAAGTTCTGTTTCAAGTGCTTTTGCAGCTTCTACAGAAGCACTAAATGTAAATGCTACATTTGCGCCATGTTGTGCAAAAACGGTAGCTATACCTTTTCCTATGCCACGACTAGCACCTGTAATAATTGCTGTTTTTCCTTCTAATAATTTCATGTTTCTAAGGGTAAAAATTAATGCCTCAAAGATAGTAAAATGCTTTCAAATAAATTCTTTTAAAACTGTTTTGTAATTACTTATTTAACTTCGGCAGTAATTCGATTCTAAAAATTTACAATAAAAAAACCTCCTATAGTTAATAGGAGGTTATATAGTTTAGTTTAAAATTGTGTTTTACGCCAATACTTGAGCTACTTTTTTACCAATTTCAGCAGGAGATTCTACAACGTGGATACCACATTCTCTCATAATTTGTTTTTTAGCTTGAGCAGTATCATCGCTTCCGCCTACAATTGCACCAGCATGTCCCATTGTACGTCCTGCAGGAGCTGTTTCACCAGCAATAAATCCAACAACAGGTTTTTTACTGCCACTCTCTTTATACCACTTTGCAGCATCGCCTTCAAGCTGCCCTCCTATTTCTCCTATCATCACCACACATTCAGTTTCAGAATCATTGATTAGCATTTCTAAAGCTTCTTTTGTTGTTGTCCCAATGATTGGGTCTCCACCAATTCCAATGGCTGTAGTAATACCAAGACCTTGCTTTACGACTTGATCCGCGGCTTCGTATGTTAATGTTCCTGATTTAGAAACAACGCCGACAGTTCCTTTTTTGAAAACAAATCCAGGCATGATACCTACTTTAGCTTCTCCAGGCGTGATGACTCCAGGACAATTTGGACCTACCAATCGGCAGTTTTTATCACTAATATAATTAGAGGCTTTAATCATATCTGCTACAGGAATACCTTCTGTAATTGTAATAATAACTTTAATTCCTGCATCAGCTGCTTCCATAATGGCATCGGCTGCAAATGCCGGCGGTACAAAAATGATAGTTGTATCTGCACCAACTTGTGCTACTGCTTCTTGTACAGTGTTGAAAACAGGTTTATCTAAATGTGTCTGCCCTCCTTTTCCAGGAGTTACTCCTCCTACAACATTAGTACCGTAGTCAATCATTTGAGAGGCATGGAATGTACCTTCACTTCCTGTAAATCCCTGAACTATTAGTTTTGAATCTTTATTTACTAAAACACTCATGTAGTTTTATTTTGATTAATTTTTTACTGCTGCAAATGTAATTTTTTGTTTGCTATTTATTTTTGTTTATTTAATTTTTTTTTAAACAAAATTGTAACTGTAAAAATTAAGTTATAAATGAATGACATTACGACATTAGAGCTTGGGACTTTTATCCTAAAAATACAGCCAAAATAATAATTAAGTATTTCGAGAACAAATAATTAAAATTCTTAAGTTTATAAATTTTTAGTTTCCTTAAATAACTCGACATCATCGTATATTGGGGGTACAACTTCTTTGCCGTCTGAGTTGATAAATCCAAACTTATTATTTTCTAAACCAATTTTTGCCCATCCTTTTCTGTAGACATCAAAAGCATCAACCGATAAGTATTTTGGCGTTACCACTACTCTTCCTTCTCTCGAAATAAAACCATATTTTCCATTTTCAGAAATTCTAGCCCAGCCCTTTTTAATGATGTCAAATTTTTCAATTAAGTCATACACTGGCTTAATAACTTCTTTTCCAGAAGTATCTATAAATCCATTTAATTGATTGAGTTTTACTAGAGCCCAATTTTTGTGGTAATTTCCATACATCCCAATAGAATCGTAAACTGTTTGAGTCACAATGCTACCAGATTTATCAATAAAGCCAAAACCGCCATCCTTCTTTATTTTCAATAAGTTTTTGTGATAGTCTCCAAAATATCCTAATTCGTCGTATTTTACATCTACAACTATCTCACCGTCAGTATTAATAAATCCGTATTTGCCGTCTAATTCTACTTTAGCCCAACCAGATTTAATAGCTCCAAAATTTTCTATTGAATGATATGTTGGGGGTAAGACGATGACGCCATCGTTGTTTAGGATTCCATAAAAGTCTCCAGACTTGACAATAAGTAAATTTTGTGCACTTACTAAACAAATAGAAAATAATGCATAATAGAATAATGTTATTTTTTTCATGATAAATAATTTGGGGTTATTATATGTAAAAGTAGAAATTTATATTAATTAAACAACAAAATTTTTATATAATAAAGTTTAATATTGTTTATATACTTTATTGTAATTAAACATTGAATTAAATTAGTAGTTGAACGTATTGAAAAAAATAATTTTACATAAAAATACAGTGAGTTAACTACAAGAATGTAGTAACATTTAATTAAAGCTATATAGTGTAGAATTAAAAGACTAAACTACTATTTGTCTCCCTTTAATTTTTCAATTATTTCAGGCAATTTTCGTAGTAAAGCCAGTTCTTTAAGCTTAGAACGCGATTCTTCTATGGGAGTGCCAAAGTAGGTTTTTCCACCTTCAATAGATTTTGTTACC
>Ga0115572_10000060_pt1 | contig 91303 bp, 109 predicted proteins | sample COGITO_mtgs_1206_FD_88681 | JGI IMG/M metagenome (GOLD analysis project Ga0115572, IMG submission 88681) | Pelagic marine microbial communities from North Sea - COGITO_mtgs_120607 | ecosystem: Environmental > Aquatic > Marine > Epipelagic | place: Germany:Helgoland, sampling site Kabeltonne... | reverse complement strand
CCAGTAGATAAAATAGATATAAATAATTCGGTTGCTACTACTGATTTTCTATTGGCTGATTTTGGTGAAAAAATGAAAACTGCTATAGAGAAAAGCGGAATAGATGCAGAGTTCAAAGGTGTTTATTCTTATGTAGTAGCTCGAAGCAAGCGAAATTCTACCATTTACCTTGATGGTTCTTTTTGTCGTGAAGGTGCTGATTTTCTAGCACCCAAAGCCCTAAAAGGGGCCAAATTTAAACCAAGCTTTTCTCGAACGTCGGCTTTGAACCTAGATCCAAAGATTACTTCCTCAGAGACTTCGTGTAATGTCATATATGAAACTTCTATTGTTGGTAAGTTGAATAACCACTATGTTATTGTGCATGAAATGTCATCTTACAATCTGGCTCTATATTTACACTCGAAAATAGCCCCTCATTCAGGTATGGCCTTTTTCTTTCCTGAACTTTTTGTTCATCTTAACTACGCAATACTAAAAACGTACAATTATAGATTCCCTTATGCTTTTGTAAGTTACAAAGGTAAGCAGTATTTATTTGACTCTAAAAAAGATGCAAAGCCACTTTTTGAGTAAGTGATTCAGTTAACTTGGCAGATGCCTATGCTACATTAAGTAAATAATCACCCGCTATAAACAGCGGGTGATTAAATAATGTTACGAGTTTGTTAATTTCCGCCGTTATCCCTTATGTCAAAACCAAACTCACAAACTGGTGGTCTTGGTGAAGCTGAACAATCCAAGTTATTTGCAACGCCTCTAGCATTGGCTTTAGCGCCATCTGAATAGACCTTAGCACCTTCTAAACGTTTTATTGTTCTGTCAGATACATTTTCTCGCCCGTAGGTGTTGAGTTCTCTGCCACCTTCAAGCTCTTTAAAGCATCGCTCTTCAACGGTAATTTGTCCCGTATCAGGATCTTCTACTTCAAATGTCTCGCAACGACTTCCTACAAGCTCACCCGCCCCTGTTAGGTTTTGCTCATTCGCTTCATCTTTAATTGAACCCGACTCAATCATCAAAGCGGTCCATTCAGATAAATCTATTTGGTTAAAATCTAAGGTACCAAGTTCGGCCTGTGTCAAACCTTCACATGTCGATAAATCTTTGCCTAATATTGGACCAGCTTGCTCCATAATGATTCTTGCTAATATCGAATTATAACAGCAGTAATCTTGTCGCTTCTGATAGCAAATCCCTAATACATCTTTGCTACAATAATCATTACCAACTTTAAAGCATTGTCGTTGCCCGAGTTTTATCCCCATATCTGACTCGTTTTCATCACACATGGTTAATAGGGTTAATGCGAGTTTTACTGTTGAGTAAATGGAATATGCTGACATGACGGTTTGTAATGCAGAAGTTAATGTTTCATTTAGTACCAACTCTTTAGTGGCTTCTTCTCCAACGCCCTCAGTAACCTCATCAAACAATAGGTTAGCCAGTTCATCAGGCATCATATCGTACACTAAGCTATAGGCTTCTTGTTGTAACGAAGCCAATGTGCTTGATATAACACCTTCACTAGCAGTAGCACCCGCTTCTGCGATAGTTTGTCCAGTAGCATCTACAACCGTGTTAGTGGCATTACCCATTAACGAGTTATACGCTGAGGTGATTGGTTCTGAAATGGTGTTCCAGCCAGCTTCTATAGGTTGCGCTAGAGTGTCGTACGCACCATTTGAGAACTCAATTAGGCTATCTGCCGCCCCTTCTGCTGTTTCTCCGAACAGGCCGTCTGCGGCCATTTTGTTCGTTCTCATCATTAAGTTAGCCGTCATAACATAAGAAAGAATATCCATACCGCCGGGCGCTTCACAACAGTCCATGCCTAAGCCTGTTACTTCCCAAGAGCAATACTCGGCTTCACCTGTAAAAATCTTACACGTTGAAGGGTCCGTATTGCTTTCACAAAAGCGGTCTCCATCCACTTGCTGTAATACGTTTGCCTGTACTGCGGCTTCGATAAAGCGTGTATTCGATTCTGTCTCGCCAATTTCACAGTCACCGCCTGAGCACGGCAAGGCACCCGCACAAGAACTCGTTTCTTTTGTTACTTCCCTTGTTATCGTGTTGGCACTTTCACAACTGTAGGTCACGGTTTCGTTGTAACAGACCTCCCCGCTATCTTCGGTTTCGATAGACCAACCATCAGTGCAAGTACGACTTATTTCCGAACAACTGCTGTCCTGCTCGTACGCCTCACATTGGTTAGGTTTGGCCAGTAACTCATCCCAAGTATGACATTCTGTTTGGCCAGTATCGCCATTGATAACGCAAATTTCTTCACCGCTTAATGGGTCGCACCTATAATTTTCTAATTCTATCTTCCATGTTTTATTCCCTGTATCGCCCGGATACATAGGGCCAATGAAGTCTAAAAAGTCTTGTGGGTAGCCTCTACTCCCATCTTCTAAAACTTTATACCCATCAAACGTGCATTGTGATCCCCAATTAGTGGCCGTTCTATCAACAAATACATTTATTCCGCTAGTTCCAGTACCTCCACCAGTACCGCCACCAGTACCGCCAGTACCGCCGCCAGTACCTCCACCGTCGCCAGTATCATCGACAGGAATGAAAGAGTCTGTTCCATTGTTAGTAGAGCCAGTTAAGTTATTGCTTTGTTGTTGTGATTGGTTGCTTAAAATATATTCTGCACCCGCCAACTCTAAACAGTTTTCCGGTGTTTGAGTTACTATTTCACCAAAGCCAGCTCCCGTGTCGTCAGAAAACTGAAAACGTATTTTCATCAACATTTCACCTGCACCACCGACAAGTGTATTAACCTTAAAGTTGTATATTTTCTCACCTTCAACAATGTGTCTTTTGACGCCTGTATTTACAGGTCGCATATTCATGCTGTCATTACCTCTTTCACCAAATTTTCTTCCTGCATTCGTTGGTGGTGTCGGTAACCTAGAGTTATAGCTAAATGTACCGTCTATTTGTGAAAAGGCGATTTTGTCATCAATTAACAATTCAAAATGATCGTCAAATGTGGCGCTTGCAGAGACATTTTCTAGTTTCATTCCATCGGTTAGTTTTAGGGTAACCATTTTTGACTCTGTGTATATTTCAGAGGCACAAGCATCACCGCACGATGGCATGTAGCTGTTATCGCCTCCACTATCAATGGTTAACTCATAACAACCGGGACCGCATGATGCAAAACCATCACCTTCCACTAATGCTGGCACCCTTAGCTCTCGCTCTACTTCGCAATAATTAAGGTTTTGGGCGCTATTGGCCTGACAGTTGTATTCGTCGTACAACGGAAAATTCAACTCTTCGGTTGTCGTCTCTGTCTCTGTGCTACATGCAGAAAAGAAACCACCCGTTGGTGTTTGAACATCAGCAAATGCACTTCTTGATGGGGCCAAAAATGCCGAGTTGTCCGGTATAGTGGTATTGATACCTTTGTCGGCTATTTGCGTCACCATCTGATACGCACGAGAGGAAGCATCACTGCCTGTCGACATTGTTCTATGAGATTCCCTACCTTCGTTTAAAACTAGGTTGTTATTACCATAGGCTTTATCAGCGTTGAAATTGATATCACTGCGATTAACTTCACTCGACAAGTACTCTTCTTGTGGTAACCCTTCTACGTATTCTGGCTCAGTATCGGTAACTTTCATTATTAACTTACCATCACTGTCTTTAACGAATTTTCTGGTCCCTTCTTTTGAGTACTTGATATCTAGGTTGCCATTGACATCGCCTTTTGGTGCGGCGTTGTTTAAGCCAACGGCCATTGCACCACCTTTGTACTGATTGATTAACTCACTAGGGTTTTTGCCATCTGCACTTGTTGTAGGTAGGTTCAATGAGCGTGTTGTCGTGGTTGACGGTGTTAGCAATTCTGATAAGTCACGAGTTGGCTGGGCAACTGGTTCGCCTAATGTTTTGTATATTTTATCGGTGTTTTTATGGTTCCGGTAGGGATCATCCAGCTTGTACTTTTTCTTTAGTTCATCTAGCAGTTTTGTATCACTTTCTTTTGGTGTAACTGTCGTGTCGCTTGCAATTGCTTGCCCTGAAAACAGAATTGATAAACCCGTAACAGTGATAAACAATGTCGGGGCACTAAATTGAACCAACAGAGTAAATATTGTTAGATATCCGATTAACTTTTTATTCATCTTTACACCAAAAAACAATGAGCATTATATAAAGCAGTGACCGATCACCGCTTTATGTATTCTATTCACCTGATGAGCCGGAACCACGAACACAACAGTCTCGATAATTCCAAATCATATATAAATAAGCGTCCTTACCTGCCCGTTCTCGGCCACCATAAGGTGTACACCATCTTGCTGTACTCATCCCCATAGGATGACAACACTGATTAAACGCATCTACGCCACTCTCTCCACCAGCGAGTTTTTCATTAAACTCTGGGCCTGTACTAGCATCTTCTTGCGCTGAGGTGGCCCCTGCACTGGCTAAATTACTAGCCGCTTGAGGTACTGGATACATCATAGAGAATTTGTATTGCGACCTTGGTATCGTAGGGAAGTACTCCGGTTTACACATTGCGGTATTGCCAATGGTTTTCTTTGCGAGCCCCTTTCGATGAAGGCCAGCTAACACCCTCTGTGCAACCAGTGAAGACGCGGCTACTTTGTTACCTTGACGAATAACATTACCTGTCAGTGGATAAAGGTTTCCATCACAACCCGCACACCCATAACTATCTTCACTTTGATTATTTGCAGTTGTTGTTAAGCAATCTTGTATGCACCATGCTTTAGCTATTGGATTGGCAAAGATTATGGCTTCTGGGTTTAGTATCAGCGATAACAAATCATTGTTCCAAAGAGGGTCCACTTCTGAGATATACAGCAAATCCATGTCTACATAGCCATCGGTACAGCTAGGAAAGGCCAACATGCCAAGCATTTCCATAATTGGATATGAGAAGTAATGGTGGTGATAAAAGAGATTAGCCACACTGCCTGACGAATCTGAATTACCGAGTCGTTGTGTTCCTAAGCCTGTCATAGTTTCTTGTAGTTTTATTCCACCTAACGCTGGAGAACACCACGGAACTGACTGGACCTCAACAACACGAGAAGGACGCCAAAACGCCAATGGGTAACCTATTTCTGGTACGCCTAACGCATCGGTACAGGCACAGACAGGCAACTTGCTTGCCGCCCCATCTGGCTCATCGCCTACGTTTACACCCATCAAAGAAATAGAGTCTAAGAAACAGTCCCAACATATCTGGTCAAATACATTGGTGAAAATATTAGCGTTTGGGCAGACTGCTGAAAATCCAGTGTCCGGCTCAGACGTCGTTGTTGTATCGGCGTTCACCGACACTGAAAACAGCGCTAAAAATATTAAAGCTAAAAACGTTCTCATCTTTTCAACACTCCATTTAGCCAGTCAATGATGTAGTAAATGACATTCATTAGTTCGTTTAAAAACATTTCTGCCATAGCAGGTTCATTAAACGCTAACCACACTCCAGCACCGACACACAATACACCCGCAATTAACTTAAACATTAGCCTTCCTCTTGGTTGCGAGTGTCGAACTGCTCAACATGCAATAATTTTCGTTTTAAATCCGTGCTTACTTTTACTGGCAAATTCGTTAGGTTGAATCGGCTAACCATCTCTTTCGGTAGTTGGTATAGCTCTGCACCAAAATACGTTCTAAGCGACTCTAAATGCTTCCAGCCGCGTTCTTTATCTAGCTGAGAAAATATAAGCATTATCTCGCCTGAGTCATTTCTAGAGTTATTTGCTATCCACTCAAGTTGCTTGCTATCTGTCGGGTCAAAGATGTATAGCGTTAAAGGGACCTGAGCTTGGCTCAATGGGTTTATTACCTGCCCTTCTTTAGCAAGTTGGTCCCCTCTTGGGTTGATGATGTCTTTATTAGCGCGAACGGTTGGGTCTATATACCAACTGTCGTTTTTAATAGCTGGAGGAAGAGTGACGAAGTCTTTTTTGGTCCAGTAGTTATCGACTACTTCTTTCTGTTTTTCTTCTAAGTTCATTCCGGCCATGCGTTCTTTGAAGACTTCACGAATGTCTTTTTCTGTAACCGCCGCTGTTTCGCCGTAACTGCCCAAGTAGCCTTCTGTGTCGTCACGCTTTATTTTGTTTTGAAGCCAGTTGAAGTTAGTAATACCGGATGCATACAACACACCGTGTTCATTACGAACAAGAATGGTTGGTGCTTGAGAGATATTGAACTCATCAAAGTATCGAGGTTTAAAGCGTACGTCCGGGTTGATATCTAAATCCCGACCGATAAAACGCAACCGACGGATAGTATCTTGGATACCGTTGTCATCTTCATGCATACCTTTGAAGTACACTTGAGCCCCTGCGGTGGCCGCTATACGTAGCGTTTCCTGTAGGTCTGCCATTGTCATGTTGAATGAGACAAAGACGGCTTTTAATTGTGTAGGCTCATCTAAGCGATTAGGATCAAACGCTGGATTCTGTTCTGTTGCTAAACTCAAGCCTAACTCTTCTTGAAGTGATGTGATCATGCCTCGTTGTGAATCGTTGGCAATGAGCTGGGCCGCATTACGATATTTCTCTGTACGCTCTGCTATCGTTTTTTCATCAAACCCATCTAAAGCACCAGTGCGGTTAAATTCATTTACGTAACTGTCTAGCTTTTGCTTTTGGTCCTGCATGAAGTTCTTTGGTAATTTTTGCTCAATGTGTTTCGCATTACCATCTTCATTGAAGCCATCGAGCATCCCTTTTTCACGTAGGTCTTTTTCAATCTTTTTAAATTGGTCAGATTGTTTGTCTATGAACGACCCGGTAGTGTGGCCTTGTGGCTTTTCTTTTTTAGACTCTGGGATCAAAGCGTCGAGGTCTTGCCCATACTTACCCATCATGGACTTGGCTTTTATTTCCTGAGCTTTAACCGTTTCTTTAGCTTTCTCACTGTTGGTCTTTTTCGCTTTATCGCTGTCTGTTGGAGCGGCGATTGTGCCAATGGCAATTGAGCCTAAAACTAACGCTAAAATGGTTTTAGAAAATGGCATACACTTTCCCTACTATGTTTGTTTGCATTGCTGAGCCCCAATAACGCGAGTCGTAGCTGTACTCAGTTTCACCCACCAAGAAGAATTCACCTTCCTTAGTCGAGTAGTTCACTTCATTAGGCATGTGTACACCTAATCGGTCTAATTCACCTGTTATGTTTGCGTGGAATGTTTTTCCGTTCGATTGAGCCATAAGACCATTAAAAACAATGTCTGAATTAGGCGTAGCCGCAACACGTTTCACTAAGATCATACCTTTTGGTAAAAGTGTATTTTCCATGTGATATTCATAAGCCATCAAATCGCCCTGTTTAAAATCGTCAGCTGACGCCCATCTATCAACCAGAAACACCGTGGTTAACAAACATGGTTGGTCTTGCTGGTCGAACGCAATGTAATAGCGCTCTTTTAAATACAAGAACATGGTTACTAAAACTATTGTTGTGATTACGAACTGTGTCTTAAAAATTGATTTCATCATTCCACCTCTAAAGTGATTATATGATGAGTTAACAATCTGATTTTCAGATAGAGCTATCTATTTTGAGGGTTGTAATTTTTGGGATAAAAAAAGGCCCCCGAAATGGAGGCCCTTATTATTTTTGTGATTTACCAGCTTACTGTTGCTACGGTCTCTTCTCCACCATCATCAATGGCTCGAATGGTAACTGTAAGATTAGGGAAGTTATTTTTGTCAAAGTTAATTCGGCTATAGCCTCGTAACTCTTCCTCATCACCCCAAGAGTAATAAACTTGTATGATTTCACCATCTTCGTCTCTACAGTTTGTTTGTATTTCAACTGTCGTACCACCGTCTTGAACAATCGGCTCACAGATTGGAGGTTGATTAGGGTTCACTTGAAGATTGAACACCTTCTCACCTTGTTGCCCAAAGGCTGAGTCAATAACAACCTTAAACTCTTTAGCGCCCGGATCTGTTACTTCATAGAAATGCCTGTTACTGGTTGATTCACCTACTTCTACTCCATCCAAGTACCATTTTAATGTTACTGGGTAGTCTTGTGGGTGATCAAAGTCATAACGCGCTTGCATCGTAACACCAAGCGGAACAGTCATTTTATTTTTGCTATATCTAGGCGTCATCTCAATTGTCATCGGTAGCGCTTCGTTCACATCGACAATTTGAGATACTTGCGCATCATTGCCCCTGTTATCCGTCACACGTACTGCAATAACTTTACTGCCTGACTCATTAATGTTGAAGCTCACTCTGTCGCTAGAGTCTCTTAAGATTTCAAACCCGTCATTCTCATCAAGCAACCAGTCATATTCCACTTCTAACCCCGGTGGCTCGTTATCCGTATTTAGTGACACTGACGCATACGCTGAGGTAGGCGCAATAGTGTAACGTTGACGTACATTTAACGTTGGCGCTTCGAACTTGTAATCATAGATATTCACCTCTCTTACATTATCCGACTTAGTTAACGCCTTAAGCCCTTCAACCCATGCTGAATAGATAAACGTTGCTCTACCGTCTACGATGTCTTCTGACGCCGGGATATAGGTTAAAGCACTAGCATCCACTACAGTGCCATCCGGTAGTGTTATCTGTTCGATTACAGAGCCTTTAAAGCCTCTAAATGGTTCTCTATATCGACCTTCAAACTGCCCTTCAAAACCAACTTCTATCGAACGAGGCACAGAGAATGATACAGACAATGGCCTTGGTTCACGTACTTCCACTTTTTTAAATTTTGTAGAGTAAGCGCCTTCACTTTCGATACCGTCTGATGAATTCAAGCGATATCTCACACCAAGTAATAATGTTTCTGTTGGTGATATTGTTAACGTATTACTTCCATAAGACCATGTCTCACCACCATCTGTGGACCACTCAAATACACCGTCTGAGTCTGAGATAAGCTCATCCGATATTTCCGCTTCGTACGTTTCAGATAGACCAGAGTAGATATCATCCGCACCAAGCAACTCAATATCTGCAACATCATAACCTGATACCGCCAACTCACTTGAGTATGACTCAATGGCCGTCATTCTATTGACCATCTTCACTCTATAAAAAGTGGTGCCAACATCCTGCACTGACACGTTATATCTGTACTTGTTTGTCTGATCCGCAATGTCGCTCCAGTTAGTACCGTCTTCACTTGTTTGCCATACCACATCACCCGATACATCTTCATCTGAGTCATCAAGGAAAGAGAACACAATTGAAGTGTCAAATGGGATTCTAGATTCAAGAGTTCTTACTCTTAAGTCACCTTCTACCGCACCAGACTTCAACACTTCTAAGAACGCTGAGTTAGAACGGATCTGTTGTTCGTACCCTTCAATATTACTGACGGCATTAGCAACCATAAAGAATTGGCGTGAGGCATCGAATAAGGTTTGGCCAGAAATAGTAAATTCAACTTCACCGTTAGCGTCAATACCAACAGGTTCGCTAATTGGTTGATAACTGCCATCCTGACGAACCGCTAAGAACGCTTCCCAATCACCCATTTCGTTAGGTCGATAAACTGTCGTTCTTGTTTCTCTATCGAAGGTGCCAATCTTGCCACTTAAACTAATTGTGTCATCGGTTAGCACTTCACTGCTCTCATCGACTTCTAAGTAAGCTCTTGTGTACGTTGCTGGTGTAATGATTACATCAAACGACTTGGTAGCTACATCACTCGGTTTTTTAGAGTAGTTCGCCGATACATCGTATTTAACGACTGAATAAACGGATGCTTCACCACCATCCACTCGGTTAACTCTAACCTTGCGGTTTACAGGCTCGGTTCTTCGGGATTGACGTAATTCAGAGTTTTCGCTATTGCTATTGGCACTTACATTTAAATCAACATCACCATTGAAGTAATTAAGCATTAAGCCATTCGCATATCGACTGTTATAAGGTATCGAGTAAACAGCCTCAGACACTTTATTTCTATCTAGTAAGTCAATAGTAATTGGATCAGCTTCTAACGCTGTAATGTTTGCTGTCGTACTTGTAAAGACCTTAGTTGTTCCATCATGGTTGTGATAGACAATATCTAGCCCTATTTCATGCTCACCAACTTCTTGTATTGCACCGTCAATAATAATACCTCGACGGTCCACTTCAACGTTTAGCCCTACAGGAATACTTGATGTATCTAAAGTACAACCTTTTGACGTCCCTTTTGATATTTCACGCGCCAGTTCTACTGTGCTTGTGAATTGACAACGATGGCCACCCCTCTGCACCATGCTTATTGTATTATCCTGAACCTCTGCATAAACAGTGTCATTTCTTGTGTAAAGGGTAAATTCTGCATTGGCGTACTTGATAGGGAATGACTCTATCGTTTCATTGCCTACTGCGTCGCTCGCAGACACTTCAAGTGTATATGATTGACCCGGTACCAAATCAGACGATTCTGACAATTGATACAATCCATTACCCAAATCTGTATGTGGGTAATCTGTACCATCTAGTTTAATAGAATCAATCTTCGAACCGTCATTCCAATTAGATGCAATGTAGATATGCATATCACTAATAAATACTGGTTCTACTTCTGCATTACTACGTATTACAGATGAGCCTAATATTGCTATTAATGTAGGCCCATTACGATCAATTAATTGACTAATATCGTCCTTCACCGACTTGTTTTCGTACTCATCTTTAACCGTTGCTGTAATGTTGTATTCAGCATCAGGTAAATCGTCAATAGCTATCTTATAAACCACTTTATCATTAATGAACTGTGGCTCTTCTGACGGGGTAATATTATAACCATCTCTATAATTGCTATATAGTCTCGGTACGCGCACCTCTCGCTCGTTAATTGTAACTTCGCTAGCGTCACTCTGAGCTTCTATCGCTGGTATGAATGTGAATTTTTCTATTTGAGGTATCCACCACTCACCATCTTTATCAAAGTGATGAGTTTGTAGTACCAGCAACCCTTGATTTTGCTCTAAAGTGAAATCGGTTCCGTCAACGCTATGATTGATACTATCAGTTGAACCAGAGCTATTAAGTACAAGCTCAACGACTGTTGGTGGTCTGTAATCAAAGTTGATATTTACTGAACCATCCGTTGGGGTTAAGTAGTTTTTCTTATCTAACGCTTTGAATGCAACCGTTTCTGTTCCTACCAGCGTCTCTTCGTCTGCTCCTGGCACAAAATTGTTCATATCTATAAGACATGAAGTTTCACCCTCAGCAACCGTACATGATTCGCCATTAACACTAATCGTTTGGTCGAACGTTCTAGGCTCAACACTAACTAATATATTTATTAAGCCACGCGTTTTGTCATAGTTAGTGATATCGAAGCCTTCTACTTCTTCGGTACCTATCTTAGTTGAAACATTCGTTACTACCGACTCTACAGGCGTAAGCATTTCCACATTTAGAACGTCGTCTAAAATAACGATTTTATTACCGTTATTAAACACAGATACTTGATAAGGGAACGCTACTGAACCAGTTTTATTAACAACCCCTGAGTTTTCTAACTCAAGCATTTCAATGCCGTTATCATCGCCAGTCCATTCAAATAAACAGACCGTATCACCACCAGCTCTATACGAGTGATTAAAGCCAGTCGTTTCTGTAGTTAATAGACAATTCACACCATCGCTATCCGCAGTAATTTGAATGTCTTCAACAAACGCTGTTGGTGTCTCGCTTAGACCGATGTTTATTTCAGGTAGTAGAGAGACAACTTGGCCAGAGAAAACTGTTTGTGATGTAGTAAGTGATGGATCTTCTGAGCTATCAAAAGCGCTACGCTCTTCTAGTAAACAGCGATTCTCACCAACAATTGGTGCATATCCGACTTTTGGGCATGACGCTATTGCCACTTCTTGAAGTTGGAACGTACAAGACGCCCCACCCTCTGACATAACACCACCAGCCGGGCACTTCGTTTTTGACGCTTCAAAGTCTGAATAATCACAACGATTGCCTTGCAATTGATAACGCTCTTCTGCATCAACCGGACAAACATATACGACGGTTTTGCTATCAAACTTTTCACAGATACCAGTTGTGGTATTAAGGGCCATACCCGCTTCACAATTACCAACAGTCTTATCTTGGTTGCTATCAAAACAACTATTAGGATCTAATACTTGAGTCCCTGTACCGCAATAATATTGTATAGTTTCTGTTGTTGTTCTCTCACATTTAGTACCTGAAAGATTCCAACCAGTCGGACACTCATAAACGACAGGCTCTTTGTCTGTTCGCTCACATGTTCCATTTTTCATCGTGTAACTTGTTGGGCAATATGCAGTTGCAGGTACCGATGACTCACCAATACAGTTAGAGCCTTGCACCGTTAGATGTGATGGACAATTATATGTATATGGCAATGTGGTTGTACACGTACTACCACTAAGCGTGTAGCCAGAATTACACTGATAGTTGACACTTGTGGTAGTGGTTTTAACACACTGAGAGCCCGACTGAGTGTAACCGCTTGGGCATGTTTTTGTAGTTGCTACAGTGTGTTCACACTTACCTGACACTTTTGAATAAGGAGCAGGACAAGTTGGAGTCACAGTTATATTTTTATGACACTGGCCAGAGGCATAGTCATAACCAGTAGGGCAATCCCACGTTTTATCACTGTAACGCTTAATATCTCTATAACAACGTGTTTGGAATCCTTTATAACTATAATCTTCCCTCCAAACTGTATCGCCAGCACCTTGAATGCCACCTTCTACTTCACACGCTTGGAAAGGGTCAATTAATTTGTACTCTCTTTCCTCTATATAACAAGCATCTGCATCCGAGTCGAAAGTTGGGTACTCTGCCGGACAGCCAAAGGTTGCTGTTGCTGTTTTTGAACAGGTAGTGCTATTAACAACCGTATAGCCAGAAGGACAAGTAGTGGTTGTCGGTTTTTCATCAAAACAAACACTTCCTTGCAGAGAGTATGGAGAGCTACAAGATAATGCTAATACTGCCGTGTCTGTTCGCTCACAAGTGGTGCCAACTTTTGAGTAGCCACTTGCACAATATGTGTTTGCTGGTACAGATTTGGTACAGTTCCCACCTTGTTTCGTATAACCACTAGGACAACTTGTTGTTGCTGTTTCAGACAAAGGCTTGGTACACGTTTGTCCATTTAATGTATAACCGCTGTTACAACTAAATAGCGTTGCTGTTGTAACCAAGCGTCTACATTCACCACTAGATAAAGTGAACCCACTTGGGCACATTTCATTAGCGTTTATTGTTTCGTCTTTATAACAGGCGTCGCCACGGTTAGTGAAACCGTTATTGCATTTCTCTAGTTTAGTTGTCACTTCATGGCAGTAGTTACCAATTTGAGTAAACCCTACTGGACAGTTTTGGATTGGTTTTTGCTCATAAAAATTACATGTCGTGCCACTCTTGGTCCAACCTGCTTCTAAAGGACAAGTGCCTTCTGCTGGTACTGAAAACTCGTTAACACAAGTGCCATTAGTTAAGGTGAATGGCGCGTCACAGTATGGTGTACTAGGAATAATTCTTTCGCCGCGACAATCTTTGGTGTCTTCGCGGTACGTTGTTTCTGAGGTAGGACATACATACGTTAATTCATCATAGGAAATCTTAAAACAGTCGTTTACGTCTTCCGTGTAACCCGCAGGACAGGCCGTGATATAAATATTTGGAATATCCAAAGAGAACTGTGCCTTACCGTCAACACCAAGCTGAGCTGGGTATACAGGTAACACAAGTCGACTATCTACGTTCGTCATATTTTCAACAAGGGTAATTGTCTGCCCCGGATGAACTTCAACGCCTTTGATGACGACAGGAAATGCCGCGTCACTGCCCAATGTAAAGTCAAAAGAATGAGGTCCACGAGCAATATTACCGTTAATATCAGCAATAATTCCCGTGTCGATGACCGACACAGGCTCACCGTTGTCATAACTTAGTGGCTCATTGGCCGCTAATGTACGGATCTCGTTTAAATCAACTTCTTGAATTACAGACTCATTCGCTACCACCCCAACCGAAGTGGCAATCAGCATCATGCAAGCGAATATACTTCTCTTTAGTCCCATTTATATAATCTGCCCTATAGAATTACGTAGGGTGAATATTAACCAACTAATTCGCAAACATTTTAATTACACAAGGCTATTTTTATGGTCCTAATTTAATACGACATGCATTAACCTAAAAAAAAAGACCGCATTCCAACCGTACAAGATGCAACAAGTTACAATAGTTCCAATATATACAAAGAGGTATTATTATGGATTTCAATAGTTCACCAGTGCATCACAGCGATCAAAACTTTGGTCACCAGCGACCTAGACCCTTAAACACAAGGAATTCTAACGTGAATAATAATATGAGCCGTTCACAGCAACAAAATGCAGGACATTACCCTAACCAAAACCAAGAGCGTCAATACGCCCACAATCAACAAAGTGGCAACACTGGACATTCGCATCAACCAAGTTCAGGCCGACCTCAAGGTTCCAATGAAGAACGCTCTTTTATGAACATCAAGTCACATGGCGCTAAAAACGCTATTGAAGTGGCACCAGATAACACGACCAAAAACTGGCAGACTATCCGCTTGGAGGGTGCGCCTAAAATGCAAGATGGTAGTAAAGCTTACGATTGGTCGAATAAGATTTCTATTCAGCTCACAAAGTCTGAGCTACCCGTTGTAATTGGGGTACTTCTTGGTTATTTACCTTCGTGTACGTTTAAAAATCATGGTGGTGATGCAAACAAATGGTTTTCGATTGAGAACCAAGGCACTAAGTTCTACTTTAAAATTGGACAAGCTTCGACAAGCAAGATGATGCCCTGTCCAGTACCAACGGTAGAGGCACATTTAATGGGCTTGTTAGCATTGGCTCAACATGCGAAAAACTTTGAAGGATTAAGTACAGACGCGGCACTAGAGGCCATTAAGGTAATGTGTGGACACATGGTTAGAAATAACTCATTTCCACAGCCTCAAAATAAGGCTAGGTGATTATCTGTGTCGGTGAACGACTAATGTTACTTTTTAAAGTACGGCCATAGGGTTATTGGGGTTATTATTTATTGACACAGAGTTACTGGGGTTATATTATACCCATGTCGACTACAGGACGTAGTCGCCTTTGTTTTTGTGAGCGAACTCAACTAATCACTAAAAAAGAGGTAACCATGACATCTAAAGGAATCATTAAGAAACTATTGGAGGACGGGTGGATAGAAATTAGAGTACGAGGTTCACACCGATACTTTAAACATCCAGAGAAGTCGGGGCTTGTAACGGTTCCACACCCGAAAAAGGACCTTCCATTAGGTACAGTGAAGTCAATATTGAGGCAAGCCCAGTTATTATAACTGGGTGAGTCTTTTTAAGAAGTGAACCCATTCACTATAAAAAGAGGATATTAGAAATATGAGATTCCCTATAGCTATTGAATTAGGCGACAATAACAACGCTTACGGCGTTACTTTTCCTGATGTAAATGGATGTTTCTCAGCTGGCGACACTTATGATGAAGCTATTGATAATGCCTATGAAGCACTTGAAGGTTTCTTAGAATTAGCTTTTGAGTTAGGTAATGAGGTGCCGGAGGCTGGCACAGTAGAGCAATATAAAGATAAATCAGAATTTAAGGGTTACTCGTGGGCCTTTGTAGAAATTGATGTAACACCTTATTTAGGTCGCTCAAAGAAAATCAATGTAACACTACCTGAGTACTTAATTAATAAAATTGATAAAGCTAGCTCTAACAGAAGTAAATTTTTAGCCGATGCCGCGCTTAAGTCTTTAAGTGCCTAGTTAATATTATATAAGTAGAGTTTAAGACCCGCCTAGTGCGGGTTTTTTGTGTTTTGGGCGTCGGTGTTATTACTCTTTGTTAATCAGCTTAACGATGGCCATTAAGCACAAGTTAACAGGCAGGAACAATACAACTGTTACCAGCAAGCTTGGTAGAACGATGCTGTTTAAGCCTATTACCATGAACTCATAGACTTGACTAAAGGCAGGTGTAAATGTTGTAAACAGTAATACGATTGCTGTCGTAATCAACCCCCACTTAGCCCCAATAAAGTCTGCCCTACTGGGTATCGCAAAGACCATTATATTAACCGATATCAATAACCAAATTAAAAACCTGTAATGATCTGCACAAGCACTCGACGACACTATAAAATTAACCGGGTTGAATATTTCCTGTCCTTGAAAGACAAAGAAATGATGTGCGGCTAATGAACTACAATTTCCCTCATGTAACCCCAAAGCGTAATACAGACCTACAACCGACAAAGCACCACCAGCTATAGGTGCTATTCCGATTAACAGATTGGTGAACGGTGATATAAAAGAGGGTTTATAGCTATGCTCAACAAACCCTAAAGTCCCTGTTCCATTATTTTGAAAAAACGACACCTTGTTGATCTTGTGGCCACATAAAAACGCGACAACCAAGTGTGACAATTCATGTATTGGCACGAAGAAAAAAGCCGGTATCAGAACAAGCTTTCTCCCACCAATTAAGTGAAGCATTTTCAGGTAATGCTTTTGGATTTTAAAGATAACAGTGATCAACGCCACCACCATAAGCATTAACATTGATAGGGCTATTAGTCGCTCCATCTAGCTAGCTTTCTTTTCTGGTTGGTCTTCATTAAGTTTCTCTAGTGCGTCCATTGTCGCCTCAATATCTCTTAGTGAGCCTTTGACGCCTCGTATCATAGTTGTGTATTCACCGTGCTGTGACGAGCCCGTTAACCCTATATCGCCTGTTCCTCGGATCTCCATGTCATGCCGAGCTATCTCAAATCCATCTGAACATGTTTCCATTACTTTCATTCTATCTATTGTGTCTGGGTTGCCGACCGGGTTAGGCAAATATAAATCACAATATCCTGTACCACCTTTTCGAACTACCCTACCCCTCAGCTGGTGTAACTGTTGAAGACCAAAGCGCTCTGCATTTACCACTATCACTCTTTCCAGCTCAGGTATCGTCATACCTACTTCAACGACCGTTGTTGATACCAAGACTTGAGCTTCACCTCTTTTTATCTTGTCTATCGCCGACTGATTATCGTCATCAGACAGCTTCGAGTGTGACATCACCACTTTATTTGGAAATAACGAAGACATACCGTAATACATCTTTTCAGCCGACATCAATGGATCGTCCGGGTTATCTTCATCATCTTCACATCGCGCACAGACAATCAATACTTTCTGGCCACGACCCAATGATGCTTTTACACCCTTCATAAGGTCCATACGCTCATTTTTTGTATACATTTTTGTGTGAATTGTTTTATCCGCGTGACATTCCTTTAACTGCAACAGTTTGACGGCACCATAAAGGGCAAAGGCCATTGTTCTTGGTATTGGCGTTGCTGACACTTCAATTAAGTGAGTTTCTTTGCTTCTCAGTTGCTCACGTTGGCTAACGGCCATCTTTTGTTGCTCATCACACACAACTAAGTTAAATGAGCCTACCTCTCTAAATAGCATTGCGGTGGTACCCACGACAATTGCATCATTAGATACGTCTCCCTTGGCACTCCCTGTAACCAGTCCTACACCGACATCACTAAAGTATTCATTTAGCTCTTCATGTATTTGTCTCGCGAGGTTTTGGTTAGGCAGTATAATACCCACTCTACCACCAGCACTGGCCACATAAGCGGCAATCAATCCATATACAACAGTCTTTCCTGTACCAACATCGCCCACAAGTAGCGAGTTTAAAAGACGACCGTGGTAGATATCTTCGACGGCCAACATAACCTGTTCCATTTGCTCATCTGTTAAACTAAATGGAATATGTGTCGTTAGTGTTTTGGGGTCCACCCCAACAAGAGGTGCTACGTTCACATCCTCTTGACCTTTAGAGCGGTCTATTAAATCACTAGCGGCAACCAAGTGAGATATTCTGGTCATGACATCTAATGCTAAATGCGCGTCACTGAGTGACTTAGGTTGGTGTAAGTCACGAAGTATTTCATTGAGTGTCTTAGACTGACAATTAACAAACTGTCTTATTTTGTGTGCGGGTAAGTGGCTATTTAGGATCTCACGCAACTTTGTTGTTGCCTCTTTGATTCCGGCATCGAGGTGTTCAGCTATAAGCGTTCGTACATTTTCTGGGCGTATCTTTGACGGCACACCTTTGTATACAGGCATGATGGTTTTTAGCCATTCTAATGGGACCAATTCAGCGTTATTAAGAAAAACATTATCTCCTTCTCGAACAACGATACCTTGTACGGCAATTGGGTCATTTATTTTGATTTTATCAAGCAGCTCTCGCGTATCGCCAAAGATGGAAAATACAATATTTTCTAGTCCGTCATGGATAACGAATTGTGTGCGTGGTTTTTTGTTTTTCCACTTCACTTCCGGGGTGTATTTTAATAAGCCTTTAAAGGCCGCTCTGTAACCTGACATTAAGAATTGACGGTCAAAGGACTCGAAGTACTGGGTAAAGTCTTGGTAGTCTACTGGACAGCACAAAGGCACTTCCCATGTTTGAGTAATACCTAAGTTTTTAAGTCTACCAAGATTGGCCATTGTGCTCCCGTTAAGACACCTTTTTGTGCAATGAATAGATCTGTACTTCCTCGTCATCATCGAGTGGCAAGTATTCCATTTGTGCATTTATCCAATTGCGCATAAATCGTTTAATACCCTGCTCAAAATGATTAAGCATGGCATCTTCATGTACTTCTTTTTCTATCGTAGCATCAATATAATGTTTGGCTTGTTTTGCGGTCTCTATACATACAAGACCTTTTTTCATATCAACAATAAAGTGGTCGTAATCATCAATAACCTGTTTTGAGAAGTCGCGTCTAGCGTACGGCTGAGACAAAAATAAAGCGACAGATTCCTGAAAAGGCAATTCCACTTCACCCGATGGTAAGCAAATCACCAAGTTATTATCTTTTGCCTTTAGAACGACAATCGAGCTTGTCACATAGGCGTAGATGACCTTACTCAAAACATCCGGCCAACGTTGCATGGTATAAATCATAATTTTTCCTTTTTATGTATTAAGTTCTCTAAACGCTTTACGTATTCAAAACGAATAGGATACTTGTCTATCCAAGACTGTATTTTTTGTGATTCACTTTCTTTTTGAAGTCTAATGCTTCTCTTAATCATTCTGACAAGGTTCAAAAACTCTTTAATGATGAGGTATTCTTGAGAACCTTCACCGTGGAAGTCATAAAAGTACTGCTTAAAATCAACTAAGTCATCAATTGAACAGATAGACTCACCAATGGATATCTCACCAGATAGCAAATCATTGACTTGGGATAACACGACCGATGTACGATCACCTAATGTGACATATTTTAAAGACTGCATAGTTTTAACCTCATATTTGATTCGTAATTTACAGGAAAAAATATGTTGGAAATAATTTACAGAACCATTTTTTAACTCGTCTAATTTTTTCTACTTGTTTTTAGGCATATACAATAGAGAGATTAAATTTAAGGAGTTATCTATCATGAATAAAGGTGCTATTACGTTCGGCATTATGTCGGCTGGAGCGGCTTTGGCGTTTTTCTACATGTCACAGCAACCAGCTATAAACATTGATACAGAAGAAGGCAAAGAGACTGTTTCTAATATGTTAACTGGCACTTGGGTTTATTCTGATACGTTGTGCCGTGGATTCGCTCATTATGAAAGTATTCGTGAGTTTAACTTTGGCAAGGACCTGCCACCAGCCACGATAAGCGCCATTAGATTAAACTCAGAAGTGAAACCCTATTCAAAGCTTGAGGATATGGATGTTACACAAAAACTCAATAATTTCATTTCTGGTTGTGACTTAATACCCAGTACAGAAGAAGTACCTGTTGTAATAGCGCATGACAATTATAGTCGCGCACGGACATTTTATTATTATCTAGATACTCAGGTGATATTAACGATTGATGAAAATGGCGTTATGCCATTAATTAAAGATAAAGCACTATTTGAATTACCTGTTTATCAAGGTGGACCATTGAACGTTGTCGAAAAAGAACCGGAATTCAAGTCATAAAATTATTTAATGCTATGGTCCTCTTAAGTAATAGATAAGAGGTGGTTTATGCACAAAGGGTACTTTGACGGTGCGTGTAGCCCTAATCCGGGTGAATTAGGTTTAGGGGCATGTATCAATGATAACAATAGCAAAGAAGTGGCAAGCTTTCACTGTTATAGAAAGTTTGGTACCAATAACGAGTCCGAGTACCTTTCGTTAATACTACTGCTTAGCAGGGCCGTTAAGTTAGGTATAAAAGAATTAGAATGCTACGGCGACTCTAATTTAATAATAAATCACGTTACAGGTAAATTTAAACCGGGCCAAAAGTTTCTGCCTTACTTAGGCAAAATTAAAGAGCTGACTCAGCACTTCTCTTTCGTGAGCTTTACTTGGATACCAAGAGAGCAAAACAAAAGAGCTGATGAACTGTCAAAACTGGGGTTGGATAGTAAAAGTGAAGCTATAACGGCAAATGGTTTTCACACTAGCGCTCAGCGACCAAAGCAGGTCAATAAAGCAAAGGCTAAGCAAGTTGAGCAACCAAGTAAAACGGTCGTAAATAAACGTAATACAGGCTTTAGAGTAAACCATCTTGGTGGTGGCCGATTGCTGATTGAGCATGGTCATAATAGTTCGGTCGTGGACCTACTAAAACATACGTGTAGTTGCGAAAGTTATCGTAACAAGAAAGATTGCAGTCATATAAACGCAGTCATAAAAATTTTACCTATTTTTCGGATAAAAAAGACCGCAGAACAAGTCATTTTTGAAAAATCCGTATAATAGATATTGTATTAAACAACTTATAAAGAAGAGGTAATAGCAATGGCTAGCAGAGGCGTAAACAAAGTAATTTTAATAGGAACACTAGGTGCAGACCCAGAAGTTCGCTACACACCAAATGGTCAGGCTATTGCGAATATTTCGTTGGCAACAAATGAGTCTTGGAAAGATAAAAATACAGGGCAGATGCAAGAGAAAACTGAATGGCATCGAGTGGTAGTGTTTGGAAAGTTAGCGGAAGTGGCTGGCGAATACTTGCGCAAAGGTTCTAGCGTTTATTTCGAAGGTAAGTTGCAAACTCGTAAATGGCAAGATCAAGCCAGTGGTCAAGATAAATATACTACAGAAATTGTTATCGACTTTGGTGGCCAAATGCAAATGCTAGGTGGTAGTCAACCTCAACAAGGCGGTAATCAACCTCAACAAGGCGGCTTCCAAAACAAGCCTCAACAAGGTGGTAATCAACCTCAACAAGGTGGCTTCCAAAATAATCCTCAACAGCGTGGTAACCAACCTCAACAAGGTGGCTTCCAGAACAAGCCTCAACAGGGTGGCAATCAACCTCAACAAGGTGGCTTCCAAAATAATCCTCAACAGCGTGGTAACCAACCTCAACAAGGTAGTCAAGGACAGCCAAATTCACCTATGCCAGATTTTGATGATGGGGATATTCCGTTCTAAATCAAGACAAAAATTAGAATTGTAGATTAAAATTATCAAGGGCTTGTTTTTACAAGCCCTTTTTATTTAAATAAATTTATAACGTTACTGGCAGGTTTATGTCTTTCTACAACGCTTTTTGTGGTTACTGGGGCTCCTTCCTTGTCTAACAAGGCGAAAACAGTATCATGCACACAGATAGCAACAATGCTTTCTTTAGCTTCACAGAACACCCAACTATCATTGTCACTATATCGGTAACCTGAACTCCCAAAAAACGTCAAATGCTTTATATTGTCTATTCCATGTAGTCGCTCTAGTATTGGCAATTCTATGTCGTGCAAGAACCCGCCAAACTTAAAGTGCTCCATTCCTGACTGAGTATTCACTGCTACTGCTTCACCATGTGAAGATATGGCACCAACCACCCTCTTTCCATAATTAAAATTAAGGTTGAGTTCTAGCTGACTCACGCTTGTTCGTTTCTTACTGTGCTAATCGTGTAGAGTCTTTCACAGCGAGAGGAAAGGTTAAGCAGTTTATTAAGGAGGGTTTCTACGTTCTCTGATGGCTCAATTGACAGTGTAGATTGAAAAATAAGCCTATTACTGTCCTTCACCAGCTTACTTTCTGTACAGCCATCCTTGTTAAAGTTTAGAATGTCATCCTCTGTGACATTTAACATGTCTAGAAACACACATCGTATGGAAAATTTATTAGATGCAATTTGGTTATCGAGCCAACCTTTGTTGGCATCAAATATTGTGATCTCGCCATAATACGTTTCAATACTAATGTGTGGGAAAGGCTCATATAAAGAGCGCGGTCTAATTTGACATATATACCCTAGTACCTCTGCCATCTCATCCATGCTTAACGTTTTCAACGGCGTATTTATTTCATAGTGACTGTCTATAAGCGAAGTTCTTATTTGGATGTCGAATTCTATACCTTCACGTAACTTCTTGTCGAAAATTGCCATTTTAAAAGCCTAATGTTATTTGCCAGTTCTCGCTGGCTTGACTGAGGACGAATACTACTGAAATTAATACCGAGCCATAACTTAAAATATGCTCACCAATACTATTGGTATCTGCATTGATAAAGGATCTGTAATTGCGACCGAACGGATAAAAAATTGGCACACCAGATGGAGTCAAATAATCCCCCAACAAATGCAGTCCGGCACCGACTGAAAGATAACATATTAGCACATAATCGTAATGCCATCCGAGCCAAAATAGACCGCCTACGAACAAGGCACTATGAGTAAGCTTCCTATGGCCAAAGATAAAATAAATAGGATAGGCCAACCATTTAACCCGCTTTCCTATGGTTGAGTCCGGTGTATCTATGTCCGGCAACAACACGCCAAACATCACAACCAAGTATTGAATTAACAGGGATAAATCAAATTGCCAGTTACCATGCTGGACCACATCTTTGTATATAACAAAACATGCAGTAGCCACCAGCAAATGTCCTTTTACCATCATATAGCTATCGCTCCGCTACCCTAAGTCTATCAAACACCTTTACTAACTTTGCTTGTATAGACTTAATTTATTTTAAAGTAAAAAGGCCGCTATTAGCGACCTTTCTTGGAATAAAGTTATAGTGTTACCGATGAATACTACTGACCTTTTGACTCTTCTTTTGGTGCCATTGCGCCATTCACCAAGTTAGCGCGATTGGTTAGAGCTTGTTGCTCCCTATCAAAGTCTGCTTGAACCTGTGATTCTTTCTGAGCGCGACGCTTATCTAATCGACGCTCTAAGTCGTCGAACGACTCTTGAACTGTTTTATTTAGCTCTGCTTGACGCTGGGCTTGCAACACCTTGTTGAATTGGTCATATGGCATTTTCAACAACACATACACTTTGTATACACCGTCTGCTGGCACTACCTTTTGTTCAACGACTTCATAGCCTACCACTGGTACTGCATCGACAATCTTATCAATCAAGAAAGTTGTTTGTGTAGTAACGTTACCGCCAGTATCGCCTTGCTCAAACGCTCGCTCTGCACCTGATAGTTCTTGGTTAAACATTTTACCAACTTCAAACTCAGCGTTAAGCCTTGCACCACGTAGGCCGTGAGATAGCTTTTTAGACTCTGATATACCCACACCAAATACACCAGTTGAGTCTGACTTAGGTGGCTCCAATACCCATGATGGAATTGCATCAAGTTCAGATTCCATTTTTTCCTGTTCTTGTTCTTTTCGCTTCTGAGCAAGATCAAGCTGTCTTTCTTCCATTTGCTCTAATCGGTCGTATAGCTCATCGCTTGGTGAGCTAGAACAGCCAGTTAAGCCAACACATAACGCTAGTGAGATTAAACCTGTATTTACAATTTTCATTTGAAGCTCCTGATATAATTTATTTATCCAAGATAACCTATTCAAATAATATAGTTTGAACTGCGGTCTCTTTTTTTTAATATTTTTTTATTTTAATTTATTAGTAGGCCGATAATTAAATTAGAGGGTGTCTTTTCGTACGGTTAAATTTTATTTCGACTGGCTAGTGGAAGAGTAATTTCGTCAAACTGCCTTATTTGCAAACCGTCAAAAATATCAAACGATGAGATATGGCTAACTTCGTCTATGTAACTCTCCCAGTCTTCTAACCATTCAGTATACGCTTCTGATGCATCCGAATCGTGCCAAGACTCACTTCTATCCGAGATGTACGACTCCATTTTTTCGGTGATTATGGACGCTTCCGTGCATAGATAGTTTGAGTGCCCTTCTATTTTTTCTTCTAAAGCGACCAGCTCGTTATCATGCTCCACTTTGAATGCTTCAATAACGGCATTGATTTTTTTGTTTAAATCATCTGTTAACGCATTGAGTTGACTATAAGCCTCATTTATCTCTTTATGGTACTGAGCGAGGTTCTTATAATCACTATTTAATATTTTCTTCATTGTCATTCATTCTTTTTTAAACACTATTAATAAAACGCAACCAAGCAAAGGGGTTTTAACGTACAGGCTATTCAAGGACCATAGTGCAATCTTCTTTTACGTATCCATACCAGTTATTTGTGTCTTGGCACTCTTTTAATTCCGGTAGCTTTGACATCATTCGAGCAAACGCCTTTTTTGTGCGCTTAGCTGATAATTCAAAAGGCTGACATGCATCCATGTTAACGTACTCAGTGGCCACAAAGATAAATTTTTCTACTGGGATATCCATTAGGCGAGCGACATACTTATAAAACTCTTGTTGAATATCATAATTTAAATCTTCCACTTGGCGTAGGAATTTCTGTGGCTTAACTGATAGGGTTGTTTTCATATCGACGGCCATATCATCAAAACGTAACCAGTCAAATTTCACCTTAAGCATTAACCCGGTTAATGGGCATCGTGAAAAGATTGCTACTTCTGGTAATCCAAACTGAAAATACTGATCAGCCTCTTCATGCTCTCGTGTAGTTTTAAGTACTCTGTGCGCATCATCCCAAACAACAGCATCAACAGGGACCTTACCGCCATACGTCGTTACATCTTCGCCTTCCCACTTACCCTCAGCAGGAGCGCCGTATGATTCTAAATGCTTTATTCTTTCTACATCAAAGATTTTAATACCTTGTGCTTTTTCGATTAAGCTAGCCTGTTCAGGAACGTTCGGATCTAGCGTAGGTACCACTTCATTGACGTACTTCGTCAGGCGTTCTGCTTTTTGTGCTTTTGAGCCGGACTTAGGCAGACCAAGCTCCACCAGCTTCTCTTCAATTTCAACAGCTGTATTTATGGCGTCAGGCATGTCAGATGGAACAATATCACGAAAGAATTGGTTGTAATAACCTTGGGGCTCTAATATAAGCGTGTGACCATGCGTACCCGCATCAAATGTATTCTTTTGAGCAGTGGTTCTTTTGCGTTCAACCTTGGAAACATAGTTTCTAAAATATAAAGCAGGTGACTTAATAAAATCTTTCAGCTTAGATGACGATAGCGCTGGCAATGCATGATAAATGTCATTAGGTAGGTCCAAGTAAATACCTTCAATGATATTACCGTTGGCGTCTAGATAATTTGGGTTACCCTTTTTGTCATAAGCCTGAACTGCCCTTTCCTTCCAGTTTGAATATTCGTCTTCAAAGTGGTCCGTGACTAACTGCGCTGATGAATTCATGTGATTACCTTTATGGTTGCCTTGCTTTATGTACTTATTAAACCATGTCTTAAATTTCTGACTTAATCTGCGGTCTTTTTAATTAATTTTTTTTCAAAATAGACCGCGTTTCAAACCGTATCCGGCAACCTCTATATATTGGACCCATGAAGTTAATAAACGGAGTGGCACATGAGTCATTTAAAACATATTGTCGAGTTATATAATTGTGAATCTTTCAAACAAGAATTCATTAGTAATTATGAAAGAGCGGGTGAAAGCCGATACATTGCTGAGAATCAGTACGTAGCGGTATTTCAAGCAATTACCATGAATGATTGTAATGGCATTAGCCCAGAGCCAGCCTTATATCTGTGTGATGTCAGTTCAATACGCCGGGTGTTATTAACTATTTCTGACCAAGGCTTGATGCTAGACCCTAAAAAGCGTGAAATTGCACTTACTACGACTAAGTCAGTAAACGGTCAACCTTACCTTGATTTTATGCTTTGTTATCGCGGCATGTACAAATTGCTGGGGTATTCTAAAAAGGTACTATCATCATCGTTAGAGATTATTTACGAAGGCGACACCTTTGAATGGCGCGGCGAAGCTGAAATGCCAAAATACATCATGAATTTAAACCACAATAAAGAAAATATTCTTGCGGGTTACTGTGCGTTTAAGATGGCAAACGGAACCGTGCTTGCTCACTTGGTTAACCAAGAAGAAATCTATGAAACTATTAACAATGGGATTGAAGCGACGTCTAATGCGGGTGGCAATTCTGAAATGTGGACGGGACCTTGGAGAACGCGTAGCCTCAGAGCCAAAATCTTTAGAATTGTATTTAACATTTACAGAGCGTCTTTATTGGACAGTCGTGAAATGATTAATTCTATGACAGATGAAGACTCAGCGCCTAACATCGAAGAGTTTGCAAAAGTACTTGAAGAGCAACTTAATAGCCAAAAGGGATAATCATGAAGACAGTTATTCATTACCTAAGTAAATACTATGGCAATAATCACTATAGTGAAATTGTTAGTTGGGTAAACGCTCAGTACGCTCGCTCAGGTACCGTTCATGGCCAGCCAATTAGCCTAAATGATATAAATGATTTTGAGATAGTAAATACACTTAAGGATGCGATTGAGGGGCTGTCTTTACCTTTTAGTACGCTTGTTAAGGGTGTTAGTGTTATTCCACGTATTAACTCAACAGGAAGCGATTTTGAGGCGATTTTAAAGCTTAATCATTTAGCGTTTCTTGATCACTATACAAGAGCGGGTTTGGTCATCAAAGACATGATGTTTGCTCACGAGGGTGACACGGTTATCTATCAAGGTGCAGATCAGTTTATCGAATACGATATAAAGGATGCCAACCAAGATAACAAGATGCTTTGTGGTTTCATTAACTTTACGGTAGTAGATACAGACATTGAAGGTTCTATTTTAATTGGCAGTGAAGAGATTGAAGGCGAAAAGTCTAGCGGGATTGCCAATATGTTTAACGGTGGTGAGTTCTTATCGCAAGAAGAGTGGTTATCAAGTTCAATGGCCCTGCTATTAAAGAGATTGCTTAGCGAACCTAGCTCAACCGTTCTTATCCGAGAGTTGAACCCAGAAGAGTTATCCTATGTTCGTGAACTTATTGTCTTATCAGAGTCTTTTTACAATGGAAATAAAGTAGAAGGCACTCAGGACAGCGATTACTACAGCGATTACGGTCGTTTAATTGGCCGCACTTATAGACGGTTTAATGCGCTTGATAAAGTGAAGCACAAAGCCGATACGAGAGTCGATAATGTGACACCTATCTCATTGGCCAAAACTAAAAAACGTGAAGAGAAGAATGCCAGTGGCAGTGTTGTGCCAAATTCTTTTAAAGAACGCTCTACGCCGTCAGGCTTTAGCAGTTTTTAACTGCTGGGCCGTTCAATATTCTCAACTGGTGTTCATCACCTTTAATTAATAGATGTATAAAGGGTTTCTAGATGGAATTATCATTTAGCACAGAAAAAGCAAAAACAGGTCGAGCACTTCTTGATACGGTGACACCACCAAACTGCATTCGTTCTGTTGATTTCGCTTACAAAAGTGGTAACAACACGGTCGTTGAGCGACTGATGCTAGAGTTCACCAAAAACGACAAGTTTAAGATCACCGTTTTACGTTACAACGTACCTCGTGCGCCTAGACCTATCATTAAGATGTCCCATAAAACATTCGATGATAACTGGAAGGCAACACAGGCATTTGAAGAGCTGGAGTCTGGGTTCGAACATAATATCATTGAGTATACTAAAATAGGTCGCTCACAGACGCCTATTGTCTCTCTTTTTAAGTCAGGCTTTTATACTCATCGCTTCACGGGAACGAACAACATCAAGGAATTGCCGACAGGCAACTGCGTCTCTCAAAAGGTTACTGGTGGTATTCATAGTTATTTGAAAATTTCAGAGCACGGAGAGATCGCCCTGCATGAAATTAATCACCTTAATGCCAGCCTTGATGAGCAAAACATTATAACGGCCAATCTTAGGTGTTATGCCGACATGCTTGTTAAAGAAAAAGGCTTTAGAAGTGCTCTAATTGAGGGGTTTGCGAGCGACAAAGGGTTTGAAATTGTTGATGTAGCCTATATTGGTAATACCGATCTTAGGGCACTGCCGCTTGAAGAGCGTTTAGAGCAAATACCTGCCTTGTTAGGCGATTATGCTTCTAAGTATGGAGTGAGCTTTTCTGGTCCGTGCGCGACTGAAAATCCTGGGGCTAATTATATTATTGTACGAGACCGGGCGAGCGGGTTTAGTGCAACCAGCCGAACGATAAACACAAACTATCTCGTATCACGTTTAAATATATTGAGCTTAGATGTTATTGAAAATAATAACGGAACGGTACAGTGCTATTACAGTGATAATGAGAGCCTATCATACAGTTTTAAGTATTTGTCTCAGGACATGTATCTTGCACTGGAGAGCTACTTTTTGAGTGAATCCACAATTGGTAGTCCAATTTTGTTCTAAAAAAATCGCGGAGAGACTTTCATCTAACCGCGATTTCAGGGTGGAATTGTTGCTTAGTACGACTTTTCCTTTTCTTCTTGGGCTACTATCGCATTGATGGCCTCTTCCATTGACATACCTTTATCCATGTACTTATTAATAAGGTCCTTCTCTTCCTTATTCGTTGTATTGATAAGCTGAATATTACGTGGCGTATACAACCGACATATATGAGATACATCATTACTTATCACAAGCGTTTCAGAGTAAGCCTCATCCGTTAAGGATGGGTTAGGCGGTCTTGTGTGAACCGTCTCTAACTGTTTGATTACACCCGAACCACCAATTGTATTGTTCTTGCGCAACTGCTCTATCTCAGTGTTTTGCTGGTTAAGCAATAGCTTCCATTGACTGTTCGCCATTACCGCTTTGCCAACTTGAGATACTGACGCATCGTTCACCGACTGAGTTGCCAAACACCCACTTGCACCGTACTTACGGAAACGACGCCAACCTGCTTCGATGAATTCTGCGAAGAATTTCATCATTGGATTGCTGGCCTCATCTTTCAAGAACTCCCATGCTTCGTCTAGAATAAACATTCGACGTCGAGGGTCTTCTTTTGACGATATATACATCTTGCGTTGTATACCCATTACAAGTGACATCAATATCGTTATTTGCAGATGTTTATTTGATTTAACCTGCTCCAGCTCACAGACAACTAAGCGTGTGTCAAAGGATACTGGCGGGTATTTATTGTTAAAGAAGTCAGCATAAGGACCACCTTCACAGAACGGTTCTAGCTGTCGACCAATTGCTTGCATGAAATCAAATTCAGACGTTTTACAACGAATAGAAATGTCCGTTACTGTCGATTCTTTACCTTTTTCTACCCATACCTGCATAACTATTTTCATAAGCTGTGCGTTTTGGTCATCGCTAATTTTACCTTCCGGCGACGCCATCGTTTTAAGCAAGCTCATGATCATTGGCATTTGGTCAACGTCTTTCATGTCAGTGACATTTGGGAACGGGTTTAAGCTGTACTTAGCGTCAGAGCCAAACTCAAGGAATTGAGAGTTGTTGTACATCCCCGCGAGTTTCTTATAACTCTCACCAACGTCAACCATGAATACTTGGCCACCGTCATAATACTTAGGATCGCCATTGCCAGTATACTCAGAGCGTTTCTCGGCACCAGAGCCCAGTATGGCGTTAACCAACGTTGATACCGCAAAACTTTTACCACTACCAGAGGTGGCGGCACAATAAATATTGTAGTTCGTCGGCGATACAAAGAAATCAAGACTGACCGCTTGGCCAAACCTATCACCCATTATTAACACTGGGTAAGGCGTATTGCCCTTCCAACCTGCAATGTGTGGTGTAATGAACTTAAGCGCTTTTGTTGTTGCATAGGCAAAGCGATTAGACATTCTTTGAAATGTTTCATCTAAGCCAAACGGTAAAACAGCGAGCACGAACGGTAGTGTAAAGTAACTGTCGGCCACTAATTTAAAGTTCGACTTCTCGTAAAAACCTGACACCTTCTGATAAAAATCTTCCGCATCTTGTTCGCTTTTACAAAAAGCTGATATCTGCATTGAGTACTGGATGATTTTGGAGCCTTCGTTATCCATCTCTCGTGCGACTGTCGCATAGTCACTCTTTTGATATCTTAACTTTTCAAGCCATTGCAATACTTCACCACGGGCTTGGTTATTGACAATAGCGCGCTTAATGTTAAAGCTTTTCTTTGCCTTATTCTCATTAGGGTAAACCACATTCAAGGTCATGATGTAATGTTCATTGAGCACGATTGAACCTGACAGCCATTCACCGACTAAATGTATAATGCCGCCATAACCCATTTTATCCGGGTAGTCGCGCACTGACATTGATTTTATGAACTGACTTGGCTTTGCATTGGCATCATATATTTGTACACCGCTGTCGCGTTGCTCAATAGACCAACCGGGATCAACAAAGTTTTCTCTGACCTCTTCGCCATTGGCTACTCTGTCTTTAAATTGAGGGCCTTTACGCCATGAGGGTCTGTCTCCATACATGTTTAACATTACGTTCATGCGACGCTCTAAGTCATGATCATTGCCCAAACGTGGACTAAACGGTGATAGTGTCGACATACTTCGGCGTATTTGCTTTAAAAATCCATTTACTAGCTTGTCAGAAGGAACTGCACCTTTGTATTTAATTCGAACGGTTACCCAACACTCATAATTTCGAAAGCGATATCCATTTTGGTTGATATCTTTTAAAGCACCGCTCCTAACAAAGTCTCTATTGGCATTGGCCATTGCTTCGATTTTAGCCCGGTCTTCCTCAGATTCTTTTTTTACAACCTTGCGAGCTTCCTCTTCGGATAGACCTGTCACACTGTCTTTAACAGGCATAGGTGCAACCCGGTCACCTCGTATGTCATCGTAGCCATAAAGTAAATTTTCTAGGTCCGGCGTCGACACTAAAGACCACTGCAACATGGTGTTTTCAGGATAGCGCTCTTTAAAGAAGTTGGTTAATGCACTGCCAGTCTTTTTATCCGCGCCCGTAGTTGGGTTTAAGATCATAAAGACACCAATAGACTTGTCATCAAACAAGAACACGCCATTGTTGTGAGAGCCTTGCTCTCCAACAGGCATATAATCTACAACAGAGAAAAGCTCAGAGACTCGTGAGCCCCTAAACATTTTCTGTTTTAATTCCTCGGCTGTATTCATAGACTACTGCTCCCCTGCGACAGGTGCTTGTACACCCAGTCCATCTACGCCTTTAGCTCTATTTCGTTGACGCTCTAAACTCTTGTCTGCATTTCTCTTCATTTGTAGAGGAACAATGCGACTAGGTCGTAAAGTAGCATCACGGCCTACTTGGAACGTTCTAGGATTGGTTTCAACAAAGACATAACCCGGCATAGTTAGTGCGCCGTTTTCAGTTGTATATGCGTTAATTAAAATACGCATTGGTTCCGGTTCACTCATCACCGCCAGCGCTTCTGGTGCCATAGGCTCACCATTGTTTGGCCATGCCCCAAAGCCGTCTTGTTTTGAAGTTTCAAAACGAGTTTGTGGGATGACTTCTGCTTTTTGATAGTTATGCGGTGAGTGTTGCTCTACCGTTCTTGACTCATATACAGTGACATCATCATTAGATGATTCTTTGGCCACGTTAGTGTGTCCATTAGTATTGCTATGCTCATGATTTTTATGAAGCTGATTGTCCAACTCTTCCAGCGATAGGTTTTCTAAGCTATCTCTATGATTGGTCAATTCATAAATGTCTTTTGGTCCGGCACATACACCGTCTTTTTTTAGACTATTACATGTGAATTCAGACTGTCCTAGATTGGCACAACCAGCTAAGAATGATGCACTTACAGCCAATAAAGCTAATTTAATATTTGTGTTCATAATTTATTTCCTATTAAGGTTGTTTATACCAGCCATCGAATTCAACAGGGAATCCTTTGCTTACTAGGCCGTCTTCACGAATAAGGTGAGGCATTTCAGTTATGCCAAAAATGTTTGTTACGTACTGTGCAACTAATAATTTATCGGCATCACAGTCTTTACGAGTGCTAACAAATGATTCGCTGGTACCGTTAATTAAATCTAGTTTTGCTTGAGCTTGATCGGTGGCGCAGTATATTCGACGACTTCTATCAAGCGCTTGTGAGCCACCCACCACAGGCATGATGACTACTAACCAACGCTGTTCGTCGCTGACTTCTTGAAGTTTTTGTAAAGCATTAACGGTGATATCGCTTGAAGGGTCCACAAAGATAACCCCACTTCTTGGTGTTTCTGGGTTACCGATAGTGTATGTCACCATCATCTCTTCAATTTTCTTGGCGTTCGCCGACACAGGTACCCGGTCGATGCCTTCTAAATCTTGCAAGTTGCGTAACGTTTTGCGGTGCCATACATCTTTGATGGTACCTTCAATAACAAAGCGACCATCTGCGGTAACTAAGTAGGTGCCTTGCTCAGCTTCAACAAAAAACAATTTAGCGATTGGCAGTTCTTTAATACCAACAATGGCCCCTTTTTTCTCAAGCCCTTCTTTGACCTCTTGAGAATAAGTCTCTGCCGTTTTCTCTTGTTCTTTTTTGATGGCCGTAACAACGTCTAAAATTTTAGAGCTATCTTTTGCTACTGCACTACCAACCGTAGAAACTAATGCACAGGCCAATAGAGTTAATTTAAATTTGTTCATACGTTCCTCTTAGCGCTGGTTGTAATTGCCAGTCTCAAGTGCTTTTAACATCGTGTTAGCAGGTGCATAACCGTTCATTACAACTTGTCCTTGCATGTTGAATGTCATCGGAGTACCTCTTACATTTAGCCACTGACCTAAATCGTAGTGTTTCGGTACTGGAGAGTTACAATTTGCAGGAGTGCTTTGACCTGATTGCATTAATCGGTTCATTGCTAAGTTAGGATTGTTAGAACACGCTACGTTCGTTAGGTCTATTGCCGAACGTGCTGGGTTTCCAGCTCTGTCCTTTAAACCTGAGCGTGGGTAAAGTGCATAATGAACAGTGATCCCCATTGCATTGTAACGACTAATTTCGTTGTGCATTTTTTGGCAAAAACCACATGAAGAATCAAAGAAAGCGATAACCTCGTGTTTCTCTTGAGGGGCTTTATAAGTTATAAAAGTTGGCCTTAGTACATTAATCATCTTTGACGCGAATTGTTGCTTTTTCATCTCTGTAACATTTGGCAAGCCGTTTTCAAACTGATGGATTGAACCACTGAATAGGTGCTTAGCGTCTTTCGTTGCGTAGAAAATACCTTTGTCTGTCACAATCTCATAAAGGTTTGTTTCGTGACTGTTTACTTCCAAAACCTTAAAAGGAACGATGCTTTGAAGTTTTGCTGATATATCACGCTTAGATGCAATATCAGCTGTTGATGATGCGCTGGCCGTAAACGACGTTGTAATCAAAGCCGCTGTTGCCAATAAGTTAACACCCACATTTTTAAATAGTTTTGTTAGTCTCATGATTCCACCCAATTAGACAAATATAAAAATTATGAGATGCATACTACCTATAGAAATTGACATCCAATTAATTAGAGTCGGCTATTTTGGGTGCTGAAATTTGATAGGGCTCTCGAAGATATGGATTTATTTTTAAATAGACTATTTACGCATACTTGGTAACGCTATCTGGTATATCGTGACAAAATAGGTATTTATGAACATATTTACATAATCGTTCACAAAGACACGGAATGGTTGTTTTGATTTTATTAGGGTTAAAGATTGTTACATATCTTTTACTGGTTGTATCAGAGCGACTGCCCATATCAAAAACACATAGGTAAGTCACCAAAAGCCTATACAACATTGAGCTTTAGGTTTATCTGCCGATTATGAAAATTCTATTTCAAACACTTTTCTCATTCTGAGAAATAGGCCAAAGACTCCAACCAAAAGTGACCACCAGCAAAAGGGAAAATTAATCAATAGCAACCTTATTTTTATTTGTAAGGAGTTTCAATCAAAAGGACTTGTCACATAAAATACACAATTATTTTGCGCATACTTAGTAACGGTCACAAAAAAAGCTTTAAAAAGTTACCCACAGAAACATGTGAATATAAAAAGTTATCCACGCATACTTGGTAACGGTTTTTGCGCATACTTGGTAACGGTTCTACGCATACTTGGTAACAGAACCACGCATACTTGGTAACGGTAACACCCTTCTAGGCCATGAACAGCAAGGGCTACAGAGATCCCCCTGTATGTCCTGTATGTCCCTATAGAAAACCTGTAGTTTATTAGGTGAAAAAAGTGGACAAGTTTATTGCCCAACTTTAATTTTTGAGAGAGTGGAGCTTAAAGAGAGGTGATTATTTTTTTTACGTGGGATTTAGACGGTTTTAGAATTAAGCCTTTATCATTAAAATCAACATTAGCTTCCGGGTAAATAACCTTTACACGTTTTAACTGCTCATTAAACTTAAGCTTAAAAATACGAGATTCTTTGTACTGCGAACCAAACTGTAGCTCTAACATTTTCCACGGTATCTCAGTCTTTTTATTTAAATAGCTAAAGCGATACGTCAACCATGTATAAATATCTAACGCCAATGATGACGTTCTAAGTGCTTTAAGAGCTCTAGCATCAATCGGAACCGGGCGAGAAGTGATCTCATCGTAGAAGTCTTTGTTTAGTGTAATTATGGAACGCCAAGGTTTAGAATTTTTCTCGTTGTTTACTAAACCGCTTTCGGTGTCGTTCATTGACCACCAAAATTTCATTCTAGATGCAATGATAAAGTTAGCGTTCTGATAACTGTTTTCGTCTTGATAGTCACATTGTATATTTGTAGAGAAGAGACGCTTAGATTGTTCTTTAAATCTAGGTATAGAACCTTTAGCACCGCCAGTAGGTGTCATGCCTAGTGAACGCATAAAGGAACTCATTGAACTACCTAAGTCTAACTCTAACGATTTGGTTCTAACGGCCTCAGTTGTCAACCAAGTAAGTAGTAACCTTGGAATCGTGCCATAGGGTAAGCCCACAGATGGTTTGGCCATCATCGTCATGTTGAATCCGCCATTGCGACGCTCATAAACATGCTCTGTCTGTTTAGAATGTGGCAATGTTACTTGTACTAACATTCTAGCCATAAATTGAACCGCGCCAGCTTCTACTGCTGATTCATGTTCAATCGCTAGAGCATCAGTCACTAGGCTATCTAATTTTTCTTTGCTTATCGTCATACATATACCCTGTTTGAGCGAACCACCCTACCCTAAAAATAAATTACGACTTGAATTCCGGTCTTTTTATATTTAGAACTTGTAAAATTGGCTGTTGTAATTGTTGGCCCGCTTACTTTTACATATAGAATTATTATTATTTGTAAGAGGGGTTATTATGAAAGGGTTTTCCAAAATTGCAAAGCTATGCTTACTATCATCGAGTATTGTTTTAGCGACCGGATGTTCAACAATAAACAATATGTACAACGCAGTAGAAGCGACAGTGGCCGATCATCAGTTTGAAAGTCGAATTGTTGAATCTCAAGATCACATTTTAGATGCCAAGGTTCTTTTAGCTCAAGGTCAGTTTGATGAAGCTAAGTCGCACCTAGACAAAGCTTACTCACTCTATCCAAGACAAGCTTCTTTGCACGACACATATAAACGTTATTATGAAGCGCTCGGTAACGAGAAGTTAGCTCGACTGGCAATGGCAAGATACGAAAAGATGGTAGTTAAATCTAACGCCCTTAATGAAAAAGGTCGTTACGCAATGGAAAGCATGAACGCATTGAAGTTGGCAGGTGATTTGTTTAACTTATCTCTTGTCTATCATGATGAAAACACATCAACACTGATAAATATTACAACACTTGGCTATACAACAGGTGATTATCACCTTGCTAAGTCATCATTACGCATGTTGCACAAGCTTGGCCACATGTCACCGGAGTCAACCATGTTAGACTTTCTGGTTGCTCAAGTTGAAGGTGATAAAGAACACATGCAAATTGTTCGTAAAGTCATGCGTAAATCATGGCCAACAAGCCCACAATACAAATTTGTATCAATGGCATACCTCCATAATTCGTAAGGTAATTAATGCAAACACTTAAACCCATTACGATGGTTGAAAAATCAACCATTGTTTCATTAAAGTTCGATAGGAATGATCGTCCCGCTTTAGCTCGATTATCAGAGAAAGGTCTTGTCATTACCCGTGATAAAGCTCAAGCCAATGCTCAAGTAAGCTTTTCGGTCCCAGACATCAACGATTTTACACTGTCTGAGACAGACATGGACTTTGAGGAAATACGCGGCAGGACTAAAAGTTTGTTGCGATGCGTCCGAGCTGAGGGTGAAAATCTTCAACTCAAATTGTCTCAAAGTGAAGCTGACTCACTGGAGTGCAACGAAATATTCCTTTACTTTGCTGGAGATGATGAGTTTATTTTAATGGCTGAGTCGCCTTTTAAGCTGGTTAACAAGGTTTATAAGCCATCACTTCAACTTAAGACAGATATTGCCCTAAGCGACGATTTAAAGTGCGAGATTGCCGAAGTTGACGCCATTGATAACAAGGGTGTTTATTCCCGTGACAAGATTGTGCGGTACCGACACATAATCATCAAACTCGATGAGCTTATAGAGAGAACGTCAACTAACCAGTTACGACAAGAAGCTTATGAGGCAAAGCGTGTACTAGAAGACAAAGTTAGGGAGCTTAGGGTACTGCGTAAGATGTCACACATGAGTAAAGCCGTTCAAGATGAAGTTAAACACATACGGTTTAACTTAATGGCAAAATTTATTGAAGAGAATCATGGAAAGCAAGCCCTTGTTAGCATTGAGAGCGAAGCCATACGTATGACGGCAAGTTCTTTAAAAGCAGACCAAGAGCTGGTTAATTCTGCACTTGATTCGAATAGCGAGCTGGAACTAGAGCTAAACAGTATCAATGAGCGTTTAGAGGCCCACCCTTACAAAGATGAGCTTTATAAATTTATAAACAAGCCGCTACCGCCTAGCTTTAGAATTCATAATTGCGGGAAGTGTGGCAGTCGTGCTCGATTAGTAACAATACCGCTGGATACTAAAGCGCAAAAAGCTTTTGAGGTTAGGTGTAAATGCGGGAGCTTTGAGCGTGGTACAAGGCCAGCGGCAACCGCAATATCTAAGTGGAACCTAGCACAAGGCACTGGAGAGTTAGCTGATATTGACGGCATAGACTTTGTTGGCCTGAGTAAAAATGAAATAAATACGAAGGTAAAAGACATAGAGCGCTTTACCAACATGATCAATCGTAAGTTTGCACTTGAAGCTAGAACACAAGGTGACAGGTACCACAAAGCCAACAATAAAATCAAAGGTATGAACAAGGTGTTAGCAACCATGAATGATTACGCTAAGCGATTAATACCAAAGCAGTAGTATTAAAATTAGAAGTGAGCAATTAGCCATTTGAAATACTCGCAACGATTAAAAGATGTAATATTATTTTATGTATAGGGACCTCTAATCCCTTTGTGTGTTTAAGTCAGACCCAAAGGCCACCGCAAGGTGGTCTTTTTCTTTCTCAACGAGACACCCTTCAAATTTCCCCGCTTCGCGCCCACATCAAGTGTTGTAACTTTTATATTAAATTAGGTTCCCATTGCATTTGGCAGGTGGTTGACGGCTTATGTTGGTAATCTCGTATTGGCGTTGGGCTATGCCTTTTTCATCGCATTGTGAAATTGACTGTGCAAAAAAGCACCTTCTAATTTTCGAGTGGATACTTTTTCATGCTTTAATTCGACCATTACAATTTATTATTGGAGAAATACAAAAATGTCAGTAGCGGTTTTCCGACAGCTGGAGGCGGTTGACGGTCATATCAATCAAAGATTACCTAAGTCAATACCACACCTGAATGTAAAGATGGTAGGGATAGATGTTAATGATATACAGCTTAAGCTCATTAGAAGTAAGTTAATGGTTTTTAGTTGCTCAAAAAGAGAGGGTGAACACATCCTTGATTTTAGTACCCCTTCTGTCAATGATGTGAAAATATTAGAGAAAATATTGAATTTTGATATTGATGTGCTTATTGGTAAGTACGTTTTAATGTGCGAGTAGTATTAGTTCAAACTCATAATTTTTCAAATAAAAAACCGCCCTTTTAGGCGGTCTTTTTTTTACAAGAAAGTGTTGATTTTTAGCGGCGCTATAGAATTCAATTGCTTCACAAAGTTATCCACCGTTTCTGTGGATATCTATTTTTATCGCATATTATCTGTAACTTCCTTTAATAAGGTTTTTATCTGTTCATCACCCAGTTCATCGACGTTCACGCCGTCCGGTATTTGAATAAATAGACCAGCTGTACTTTTATTTTTAACCACTGAAATTCTATCCATGCGAGACACAATATTCATGGTACCTAACTTAGCTTTGTCTTTTGCTGGCGGCGTAAGTGAACCAAATACTTGATTGAACAGTTCAGATGAGCCAGCGTCTTCTTGCACAGAAGCCCATTTAACAACTTCTTGTTGTCTTTCCTCAGATAACGAGAAGAAGCCCTTAGAAAGCTTTATAGCTTGTTTAGCTGTCAGCTCATCCAAGTCAGCGACAGACAGGCATTGCTTTATCGGTTTCGGCAACTCTGATACTCCCATTAACTGAGATACCCACTCTCGCTTCATTCCAAGCCTTCGTGCTAAATCTGCTTTACTTCTGCATAACGGTCGCTCACCTTCTAGTAAAAGTCGGTAACCATCAACTCTCGAAAATACATTTGGATCTTTTCGCCCTTCGTTACCAAACACCGTAATAGTTTTGGCGTCATCATCACTCATGTCATCAACAACAAGTGTCAGTAAAGGCTTATGGTTTCTAATACAGCTTTCACGACGTCGAGAGCCTTCGATTATTTCTATAACACCGTTCTTTCTTCGGGCTATGGCCGGGACAACGTTCATGCCGCTGGCTATGATTGACTCATCAATATCGGATGTGTCTTGGCGCTCTTCGTCCGTTCTAGGGTTATCTTCCCAATTAACTGACTCTTTAAGTGGATCGGTTAATAACAAAATCTCAGCGTTTGATATTGACCCGGAAGACAACGGATAAGCCGATAATATATTTGACGGCTCTACATCACTTACCTTGGTAGGGATAGTTTTAGTTTCGACAAGTTCCTGTTTCTCTTCTTTAGAAGAGCTGAATTGAGCCTTTTCATCAAAAAGGTCATGAGGTTTTGTCGGTATTACCGGACTATCAGCGAACTTTTCACCTGCGGGTTTTATTTTTTTCATCGCCTTTTCGTTTTGTAAGAATACATTGTCAGACGCCTTTACCCCTTTAGGTGAAAATTTTGATTTAGCCATTGCTATCCCCTTCTAAGCCAACACTTGTTAAAACCTCTTTCAACAACAGTTGTACTGTGCCACGTTCTTTACTCTTTTCATCACTAACTGTAGTTCCGTAGTCAGTATTCATAAAGCTTTCGCGGAACGGATACGATACTGAGGCTACTTTAAAGAAGCTTTCATATTTTGTTTTTAAAATCTTTCTAAACGCTCTATTCGCTTCCCGTTTTCTAAGGTCCACTTTATTGATTAGCGCCAGTACTGGGATATTATCAGCATCCTCATCAACCAAGCGACGACTTTCGTTAGCACGGTTTATTAGCTCCACCATTTTTGGTATTTGCTCAATCTCTTTTGTTGACTTTTCAACAGGGTAAATAACTAGGTCAGCAATCATGCACGTTTCTTGAAACGTTGTCTCAGCTTCACCTTTGTTATCAATAAATATCAAGTCATAGTCATTAGCAAAATTCATAATGCTACGCCTAACCTTTTTCTCATTAGGAGATTTTGATACTTGCATTATGGTTGGTATAGCGTCTTGGCCTGACTCTATTAGTTGATCAATTAAATCATTACGTCTAATAACAAAGTTGGTACTTGAACCAATCGGGTCCATATCATAAATGAGGACTTTGTAACCTTGGTATGCCGCTTCTACTGCCAGTGTTTCTACAGTTGTTGATTTGCCAGAACCACCTTTTGGCGTCCCTACACTAATAATTCTTGCTGTCATAAGTTCTTCTACCTTCTACATTTATAGTCTTTAAATAGTATAAACACGAGACCTGACAAAGACAACTCTTTGTTTATTAACTCTACATCTTTATTTTTAATTACAAGGCACAAAATATAGCTGTCTATTTTCATAGTAAATTTTAAATTAGTTAATAATAAGCTGATGGTTTACCCGAACACTAAAACCGTATACCGAGTTAACGCTTTTGGGAGATGTTGAAAACCGTATACCGAGTTAACGCTTTTGGGAGATGTTGAAACCGTATACCGAGTTAACGCTTTTGGGAGATGTTGAAACCGTATACCGAGTTAACGCTTTTGGGAGATGTTGAAAACCGTATACCGAGTTAACGCTTTAAGGACAGATATGAGAATAGTAAAAGATTCAGATCTGCATGGCTTAGGTGAACATGCTAAAAAACAGATACAGGCCGCTTTAAATAGAAATGATAAAGCTAGTGTTGAAAAGCAACAAAAAGGTGCATCGAGAACACCAAAGGTAAATAAGAGTAAGTTGTTAGATTCCAAATCTAAAGTTTCATCTAGAATACAAACGGACCCTGTTTCTCACTTAAAGTACTGCCCTTACCCATCTACGGACCCGGCGGTTTGGTTGCACATTGCGTTAGAAAAGCGTTTTGGGAATTACTGGTCCGGCGGCGACTTAGTAACAGAAATGATTATACCGGGACACGAAACAAAATTTCGTTATGACTTTGCTATCTTAAGTGCAAAACTTTTAGTGGAATTTGATGGATGGGCGTTTCATTCCCGAAAGGAAGCATTCAAAAGGGATAGGGCTAAGCACAGACATGCTTTGTTGAAAGGTTGGGTAACCTTGCCAATTACAAACGCAATGGTTAGAGATGATTTAGATAGCATTGTGAACGACATAGAAACCCTGATCAGAATTAGACCTCAATACGATGTACCAACAATAAAGATGAAAGGCCGTACTCAATGTGTGTATCCATACTGAAAATTAGAGGCACCAAAATACACAACCGTAAATAAGCTGGTTCCTAATATAAAGAGTAAAATCATACTATCAATATAAAGGGGTTAGCGATGGTGACGGTAGTTAATGCAGATACAGATGTCTGCAAGAGTCACAGAGTTATTACATGTGTTGCAAAAGAGCAGGGTGCTTGTGAAATTTTTGGGCTTAATGTATTAGGCGTAGCGATACACCTTTTGTTAAATGGAGTGTTATATGAGCAATAAAATAAATTACAGTGACAATGACAATCAGCAAATTAAATATATTTCCAAATTCCAAAGCAGACTGGGCTTGGCTCCTAATAAACCTGATGATCTTACAGCTTGGTGTATTAATAAATTGACGTCGATAGATGGGCAATTAACTGAGGAAGCAGGGTGTATATCCTTGTCCACCAGCGACAGCGAGTTGTTATCGTCAAAATCTACTGGGTCTAGTCATTTTGCAATCTGTGATGGACGGCATTTAATTGGTGTTCCTGAAAGTATATCGGATAGGCTGATAGTAATTGATAGGTCTTTGATTGTCGGCAAGCCGGACCAGTCGTTTGTGATCATGAAGAAAGATTTGCTCCAGTTTGTAAAAGGGAAAGACTTAAGGGGTTTATATGTCATTGTGGGCCGGGTTGTTGGCTCTGTTCAAAGTGATTGGTACAAAGATGTAGATAGGTCTCAGCACTTCAATCACTGAGGTGCTGAAAGTTATGGGTTGGGCAATAAAGATAACTGTAAGTTTTCTATTTAGCTCAAGAGCGTTGTTTTTGAAATAATACGTAAGCCTCGGACTCAATTGCATCCAAAGTGGCGTTTTCTCTATATTCAGGGGTACCTTTTGGAGTGCCAAGAAAGTCGTTCCAGCCTTGCCATTCACCGGATAAGCGGTAAATAAACTCAGGGTGAGCAGGGAAGCCATTTTTTAGGTGCTTGGTACCATTACGGTGCCAGTTTAGAACTATGTTACGAGGTCTTTTTTGCGACATTCTATCTGCCTTTTTTTGGATCTGTAAAAAAGGCTATTTTACTATACCTACACCCCACACATTTGGCAAAGGTTAGGCACAAGATAACTAACTAACTAACTTTCGGTTGCATCTCTATCTATTCATTGAAAAAAAAGACCGAGTTTCAAGCGCTCAGCGTTTAGGTTTGGTATATTGCATGGATAGTCAGGTTATATTCAAATTTTTACTTATTAAGGAAGATTTTTAATGAATCCTAGATTCACAAAGCATATTAGTAGTTTAGAAGAAAAAGGCTGGTTTATTACGCCTCACCATGAAGATGCAGTTGTTAGTGATGACTTTTGTTTTTTCATTAGCTACTGGCCTCATAACGGTCATATATCAATGAGCGCAATGAATATTGAACGCTATTGGCAATTTAAGAAAGAAATCTACTCTCAAGTGCCAACCCATTTACAAGATAGCTCTATGTTGGCTGGTTTTGTGGCTGAATCCGGTGCTGACACATTTAAGCCGAATAAAAAGGCAGAAGAGTTACATGCAATGGCTTTAGCTATGTACATGCAAACCACAAGTACAGGTAGCATGTACGAACAACGTTTCTCCGGCTCTCCTTTTGCGTTCATGGCCATTATGTATCCAAACAACAAGAAATTTAAAGACTTCGCGGTACGACCGACTATGTTTGCGCCACTGAGTTCTGCGCTTTCTGTCGATGACACCAATGCCTTTATCGACTCTACGTTAAAGCATGATCTTGATGCTGGGAAAAAACACTACTTTAAATACATCAAAGATGTGCTTAAGAAGCGTAACATCAAATAATTGTTATCTGCCGGGCACCCTGTTTAATGCTGGGGTGCCGCATCCTCCTAAATAAAACCCTTTCCATCTCAAATTAGAACCCCTAAAAAAAGCAACCGTAAATACAGTTGATGTCATTTTCTTTGTAATAATCGCCCACTGAAAAACTAATGAGGTTTTTGTTATGTCTATGAAATTGTTATTTATATTACCTATTATCAGCTTGGGCCTGTTTGCTAGTAATGACATGTCGTTGCTCGACGCATATATATTTAATAGTGCAATGCTTAGTCTTGCCTATATAGGCTCCGTTCTCGGGCATTTGGTTTTTAAAAAGCCAGTATAGGTCCTAGCCTTACATGAACTTTGTAAATGCCCGGCAGGTTATGTGTTTTGTCAGGGCCCTACAGTATTTCACTGCTGGAAGCCCCGACTTATATTTAAAGTCTATGCTGACTTAAAAATTGATTCATTTTAAAAGGATAGGTTTAAAATAGACCGCGTTTGTAGTCATAATTTCCTTACCGTGTATGATTGTGTTAATTGTTAATTGAGTGAGCGAATGAATGAAAGCATCATTACCATATTGCAAAGCACCTTGCGCTGAATGCCCGTTTAGGAAAGATTCTTTAAAGGGGTGGTTGGGCGCTGAAAGGATGAGTGAGATACTAGAGGCAAAGACATTTGTTTGCCATAAAAACACTTCTAAGCAGTGTGCAGGTCACATGATCATAAAAGATATGGGTAATGATTTTGTTAAGTTGGCGTCGAGATTGAGTATACCAACTCCGTTGTCGGGCCGCGAATTGATTTTCGAAGACGAATCAGCTTGCATTAGTCATCACAATAATAAGTCAGAAAAGGTTGTTTAATATGATGGAAGAAAAAGTAATGGAATGTGAAAAAGAAGGTAAATTCATTAAGTTTAACGACTTTGTTAAAGCGCAATACGACAGTAATCTACCACTTTATAAAAAGCTCAGCGACACACCACCCTCGTTCAACAAGTTCAAGACTGACTATGTAACCGGGTTTGGCTTCTCTGAATGGCTGGCATCTATGGACGGTATCACTCCAAACGAAAACCAATGGTACTCCATCATAAGTACATACGTTCGTGAAGGTAGCCGCAAAGTAAATGATATACCTGCTCTGGTTGCTACGCTTGAAAAGCATAATAATATTAAAATCGCCCCTATTTATGGCATTTTGACGGTAGAGTACTGGCAAGACAGATTATCAAAAGGTCAGGCTCAAGTAGCATGAAGATGATCCTGACGGGACTCTTTGTTTTCCTTGTCGTTGTTATCCTAATGGCACAGCCTAGAGTCGTCAAAATAAACGATGAGGTCATATCTAGTGGCTTCATCTTACCAGCGACACTAGCGTTCCCCACAAAATTTCCGACCAATAAGTTTGATACAGAATTAGCCGTCAGCGAATTTGGTCTTCGTGGCGTGGCCGGATGCAAAGTATTGGCTAAATATTCTATAGGGCCCAACTCAGCACGAGTAATTATTAAAACAAAAGAGTTACAGTGCTCTACAGATGACGGAACAAGCAGTGCCTCAATGTCCGGGGTATTTGTGAGTAGCGGCGGGTATGTAGGCGCTCCTATCCAGTGTAGCGATTACGAGTGTGAGTCAGCCATTAGTAGCGGCTTTATAGTGCTCGATGAGCCAATGGTATTAGATACCTTTAATGTTAAAGCGTACTTTGGTGATTTTGATTTTTCCGTAAAAAAAAGAACCGCGTTTTAAGTCATTTCAAATTTATCTCGTAATATACCTACATCAACTAACGAGGTGTATTATGAATCACGCAGAAACAGCAGTAAAAAAGACTAGAAATCCAAGCAAGTATCTTATAGAAAAACTGAAAGAAAGCGGATCAGAAGTTATCGTTCCAAACGGCTCTGTACGTTTTCTAAAGGCTCACCTTAACGCGCTTCCTGATTATTGGCAGGGGCTTGATAGAAACGGTTTGCTTAAGCAGTTTAGAGAGATGTGCGAGCAGTCTGCCTCCATTGGTGTATTAAAAAGAAAGCGCATGGAAGGCATTTCGGGCTATGTGTACGAAATTCTCTAATATCATATAATGGTCCGTGATTGGCTCAAATGAGCCGTTCACAGACCCTTTGAATCCTATTGTGGTGGTAATTGATATGTTCAACTTTATTAGAAACTCTGTCGAGTTTGGGAAGTCAGTAGAAGCCGTTAATATTATTACAACGGCATTTAACAGCCAACAGTTTAGTGTGGATAGAGTTGAACAAAAATTTATGCTCATCGACTTCCCTGTATTAAATATAGAAATGCACGTTTATTTATCGTCTCGCAAGGACGGGTTGTTTGAATTATCATTATTCAATCAAGGGGCTAATATTTCTTTAAAGCTATCTCAGAGAGACCACGACTTTGTGCTTTCCTGTCTTGATGTTGCTTTATCTTCAAACCCGAATGCGCTGGAGGTGTCGGCATGATATCAGAAACGCGTGGACGTTCTTATTGTGAGGATAAGAACGTTTTATCACTGCTGTTACGCCTTATATCTGCATTAACCGGGGCGAAGGAAGGTGATATTGAGTCAACATCTGTCCTTGTGGGACCTGACTTTCCGATGATACTAGATGGTGACGTTGATACGGACAGTCTTGGTGATAACATGAATGCATGGGTAACCTGCACCATCAAACAACAGAAGCACCACTTTAAATTATGCACTAACCCTGACGTCGGTTATCTACCAGCGGTATTGCATAAGATAGATTATATACATGGTGCCATTGATCACGACGGTATCTTGATAAGAGCTTTATTTGATGAAGTAGAAGTTGCAACAACGCATTTAGATACGAGCATGTATTACTTAAGAGAGATTAATGATGTGGGCCATTAAGAAAGATTATAAAAAAACACCATTTGAGAGTTTTGACGATGCTTATAACGAAATGGTGAACAACCATAAAAACAGCGACCTTTCATTAATTGAGACCAAACCATCTGGTATTGAAGTGGCCCATTTTTTGTCAGTCAGCGACACAGGAACAGTTATAAGCACGTATTCCAGCTCAGTTATTAATTCACCGGGTGACTTATAATGATTTTACTTAGTTTTCCTGTCATGCCAATTTTTGAGGGACTTACCATCGACCGAGGACAGGGGTACCCGTCTCATGTTGTGATAAAACTTTCCCCCTTGCTTGTTGTAGAAATTGAAAAGACATATCATCGCTTAATGGCCAGTGATGACGCTTTTAGTAGTGGCCAACGACTGCCAACTGACTTTATTGTTGTAGATGATGAAGCGGAAAAGTTAGATCACATATCGGAAGCCTGTTGTTTTACAATTAACCCAGCTCAGGACTTGATGAATCAATACACCATTTCTTGCTGGCAGGGTGAAATCGAGAGCCTTACAGACTTAAACCCCATCAAAGTTACTCAACCGACATACTACATTGGGAAGAACGGTGGCTTTTGGATAACGGTTAACATGGGTGGTGATGTTTATACAACGGTGGCAAAGCAGATATCTAACATAGGCTCTTTGCTACGAATTTAGTGTCGTGCACTGAAATTAGAAGTGTGCAAATCTTTTGCTCAAATTCAAATGAGCGATAAATATTCCATTACAATATGTTTGTTTTAAACACTGGAGAACATGATGACAGATTTTGATTTAGATAATTTAGATAAAATGGACTTTGATGCTGTGGAAAAGGACCTTAAGGCTAAAACTGACGAGCGTGAAGCAGTCGAAAAGGCGAACATTGAAGCATTACGCGAAGGTGCTGATTCATGTGATGGCGGTGGCTGTATTTTGTAAAGCTACCGTTCAATGGCCAAGTGCGCAACGCCTTGGCTTTTCTTTCAAAACCCCATTGCAACCGAAGTAAAGCCTCTCTAAAAAACCTTAATACCTGCAACCGAAAATAAGCCATCTCAGTCAATATACTGTGTCTGCGAAAGACAGTGTTTTCCTTGTTTGATTTATTCAATTTATTTAATAGAAGTTTGCAAAAAAGCGACCGTAATTTAAGTCGTATCTTAAAAGTTTGGCATAATATATTTGTGTTCAGGGATAGTCCCTAACATTAAAACCTTACTAGAAAAGTAACGAGGAAATTCAAAATGTTTAATGACAAATTCACAGTAAGTGTAAAAGGCAACGTAGCGAACATCGAAACAGTAAAGCTTCGTGGAAATGAGACAGCAACTAACTTCTCTATTGCAGTTAATGAGTCTTATAAAGATCGCTCAGATAACCAAGTAGAAACGGTTAATTTTATTAATTGTTCAGTGTACGGTAAAACAGAAGAGCTATTTAATCGCTTTTGCCAAAAAGGTACCCGCATTCTCTTAGAAAACCAGAATGTTAAATTTGGTCGCGATAAAGATACTGGTAAAGCTAACGGTCGTTTTAATATCGTAGTTAGAAGTTTTGAAGTGTTGAAAAATGGTAAGCCAAAAGAGTCTACTCAAGCGCAACCTAACCAAGGCGGTTATCAAGCTCAGCAACAGCAAGGTGGTTATCAAGCGCAACCTAACCAAGGCGGTTATCAAGCTCAGCAACAGCAAGGTGGTTATCAAGCGCAACCTAACCAAGGTGGTTATCAAGGACAACCTAACAATCAGTATATGACACAAGGTTAATACTCGAATTAGTAAACAAGGGGCTTTTTAGCTCCTTTTTTGCGTTTAAAAAGGACCGCATTTCAAGTCATTTTGGTTCCATTTGAGATAATAGATACATCAAAAAAAGGAGCCGTTATGTTAGTAAATGTTTTAATTCCAAACCCAGAGCACTCTTTAATTGGGTGTGACATTGCAATTGGTAGTGCGATTGTAGCAGGTGAATATCAAGACGATGCTAGGCGTGTTTACTACGAAGGTAATATCTATGGTGCATGTAACATGCATGAATTTGAGGACCGCTTATTAGTGGCTTCTTATCGGTTGAAAGATAAGGCCCCTACGACCAGTTTTACCGTTGATTTTGGACCAGACTCTAACCAGTTTATTCAAGTCGGTCAGTATGATTTAACAACAAAGGTGTTGTCTGTCAGCGACCAAGAATCATTAGATAAATGGGTGTCCGGCTATACTAAAAATAGTGGTTGGTAAGGTACAGGTACGGCTTGGGGTTTACCCTGAGCCTTTTTATTTAAATAAAGGAATGGTTATGTCAAAAGAAGTCGTTGATTTGGTCGGGTCGATGTCAGCTCGACAAAAGGTTGAGCAATTAAGAAGAGGTTTTGGCACCATTGAAAACCTTAAAAATGCAATACGCGCTCTCGATGCTTGTGATCCCAAATTAGGCATTGATGAAACTTATCTGTCCATCATGGACGCGAAGATACATTTAGAAAAACAAAAGTCTCTCATGGACGCAAAAATGCAGTTGCAAGACATTCTGCTTCGAGTCAGCGATTCCCTAGAAGTTATTGCAAAAAAGATGAGTTAGCAAAATCTTTTCATTGATGGTTTATTACTATGATAGCATTTGATGAAGTATTTAGTTATTACCCAAAAAAACAACCACAGAGGGATAGGTTAATGTCGTTACGTATTAAATATGACAAGTTAGTTGATTTATTTGAAGAGAAAGTTGTTGAGCTTATTGATTTTGATACTGCCAATCTTGTCGTTAAAGGTGTTGAAGTTATCGACATCTCCAGTTCAGAGTTATTTTTAAATGGCCATGCCATTAAATATTTATCGCCACGAATGATATTCACATCCGAAGATGACTCTTATCAGCTTTGGGGCTTTCAAACTTGGGCAATGATGGAAGAGCTAATTGACTTAGTTGATACACTTTCTCATAAAGCTAGCCAACAGCGACTACAAACCGCTTAGCTCTATTGGTCGTTTTATTTGTAAATAAGCGACCGCAATTTAAGTTCTACGCTAGACCCTTGTTATAATAGCGATATAGTTATTACAACAAGGGTTTTTATATGCCATCCGAGAATTCACTTTTTAAGCTTAAGCGCATCATTCGAGAAAGCGCTTTTCATCGCTCCCCTAGTTATTCCGTTAATATTGGTTTCAAAGATTTGTTTACGGCCAGAGGCTCCCTGCTCTCTTATAACAACCACGTTCTAGATATGCACACGGCGAACCCCCTTTCACCGACTGAGATTATTGAGTCGATGACGCCTACTTTCCAGCGAGATAATGACAAGTGGACCAGAGCAATGCAGATCTGCTTTGTAGAGAATCTACTTTGTGGTTGCCAGTCAAAAGTTCAACTGTATAGCGTCCGGGGGAATGGTTCTGAGCTTGATGAATGTTTTGTCCTTGACGGACTGCAAAGATTGACAGCCATTGCGAGCTTCCAACGCGGTGACTTTCCTATCTTCAAAGATATTTACTATCAAGAACTCGTAGAGCAAAAAGGTGTATTTCCACGACTTCGATTTACTGTTGATATATTTACGTTCGACTCGGACATACAAGCGTGTGAGTTCTATATTCAAATGAACCGGGGTATAACGCACAATGAGCGCGACCTCGAAAGTGCTTATGAGTTCATCGCTCAAGCGTCTGAGCAGTAGATAGGGTTAAGTGGGCTTTTGGGGCCCACTATTCCAAGGCGGTGTACGCCTACATTCCTTTAGCAAAAGCTAAGATCGCAATGACCACAATCCCAACGATGTACGCAGTTCGAATATAGCGCCTTTTCGAGGCGTTTGATTCGTTTGCGAGCTTGGCGTATTGCTTAGCCATTCCTTTGGGCTCATCATCGGGCCATTCTGACTTGCCTGTTGAATCGACGATTGCGGCTTTGATGTAAATTTCAAAAGCAATCATTATTGCAACCGCGATAAGAAGTACGTGTTGTATTTCCATTTTTTCATTTCCTTATGGTTAAGTTTCTTTGTCGTAGAAAGACATGACATTGGACCCATTCCAATGTGCTTACATCTCGATACAAAAAGGATGGTAGCAGAATGTTTTTAAAAGTTACCCGCGATTTTTATTTTTTTTAAAAAAAGACCGCAAATCAAGTCATACCATACGATTGAGGTAATATAACCACATAGAAACACAACGGGTAAACACAATGGATGCTATTAATTTTGTACAACTAGACTCTTCAAATGACGTTCAGATTTTTGACGCCAGCTCACTGCTGTCGAACGCTCAAATGGAGTCGTATGAATTATTCCGATTAGCCGTTGATGACATCAAAGCGATTAGACGCAAATATGTCACGATTTCTGCTGTGTCTATGGGTAAAGATTCCACGGTATCGTTACTAGCTAACATCACTGCGCACATTGAGTTGATGCAAGAAGGTGTCTTAAATAGCGAATCTCCTTTGGTTGTTTCTCATATCAACACGATGGTCGAAAATCACTTAATGCAAATGCTGTGTAATCTTGAATTTAAAAGACTGCGTGAGTTCTGTGATAGGAAAGGGATTAACTTAGACTTACGTATTGGTACCCCGCCACTGGCGAAGCAATGGAGTAGTTTGTTTTTAAGCGGCCTTAAGATCATCTCTTCGGCAAGAACGAACAACGATTGCAGTGTCATTCTTAAAATCGACAATGCTTCTCAAATTGAAAAAGCGATTGAGCGTGATTACAACGGCCAAGTGGTGACATTGTTGGGCTCTCGTATGAGCGAAAGCGTAGCGCGTTCTCAAAAGATGCGTCGTGCCGGGACGGATAAGCTAACGGCACAGGACCTAATCTTAGATGACAATCCTGAAAACCGTGTATTTGCCCCTATCATGCACATGACGGATGAAGATGTTTGGAACATTATTCGTGGCGCTGGCTCTGAGCCAATTAGCGATATGCCTTTCACTATCGAGTCGTGGGCCGTGAATCACCGCCTACTTAACATCATCTATGCTGATTCTAAAGATGGCTCTTGTGCTTATTCAGCCAAACGCATCAAGGGTGATAAATCGTCTGCGGGTGGTTGTGGCGGCTCAGCTCGAACCGGGTGTTATACATGCGCTAAGGCGGTCACGGACAAATCAGGTGAAGAGCAAGTTAAAAAGCCTCGTCACGCGGCGATTGCTGGCAACATGTTAAAAGTTAGAAACTACATTATGTGGGTAGCGCAGGACATTAAATATCGTACGTTTCACTCTCGTGCGGTTGATCACACAACGGGTGCGGTCGCGCTTCAACCAAACGTCTTACGTGCTGAGATACTCGATAAGCTAATTTGGCTTCTGACACAGGTTTCTTTTGATGACATGGCACGAGCTGAGCAGTTTAAATTACTTGTCGAGCAGGGACGAGAAATGGACGACGTTGGTTATGCTGACATCATGAACGACCCTATGCTTGAGCAAGCGGATAGAGAAGCACTAGCAGAAGCGTACCTTCGTGAAGCTGTAAACCCTTTAATTCAACCGATGACAATGGAAATTGCGTTATATCTATCTGCTATTCATGCGCGTGACGGCATTCGCCTTCCCCCTCATCGTGCAGTGTGGATTTGGAACGAAGTATCAAACGGTGCCCGTATTCCATACCCAGATGTGGACCCGACACAAGCTGAAATTAGTGATATACCGGATGCTATTATGGCCGTTCCATCTAAGCATGTAACGTTCCCGGCACTGAATGAATTCGACTTCTTATCGCTTGATGATGCACACGGCTGTGATATCAATTTAGAGCAAACACGTTCAAAGATGTCTGTGCGCGACGCGAAAAATATCCTGGCACAAACTGATATGTCGGCGGTGAGTGACAAAAAAGAAACAGATATGGTTGAGCTTAATGGCATGACGACACTTAAATGGGCCAGCAAGGTTCGTATGACGCCATTATCAAAAGCCATCCCGAAGCAGTTTTCTAAACGCGCTATTAAACGTGTCTCTCGCAAAGCTGGTGGATTTAAAGTCGTAGAGCGCGGTCGTACGTCACTTAATAGCCCTAGCTTCTCACTACGTGAAGCACAGCCTCATTTAGCAACAACTCGTACTAATGATATCCCTTTGTACGTGAACGATAAGAACGTAAACGAAACGCTTAATTTAGCTGATGATACCGGAATGGTGTCAGGCTTCGATATCAACACAGAGTCGATGTGGGATTGGATTCAGTTCGGTGGCCTTGAGTATGCCCTTAATGCACACAACACGGCTGTTGAGATGCGTGAGCGTCACGAAAAAACCATCTATCTTTATGGCGGCATGGGTGCCTTTCAGCACTACGCACGTTATGGCATTTTTAGCTTAAACGAAAAGGCGCTTGTGAGCACAAAACGTATCTTACAGCGTACGGCTTACTTCTCTCGTCTTGGCCTGTTGTCGATTGATGAAGATGCGATTATTGACTTGTCGATGAGAGACAGTGGCGATATTGCTATTAAGCTTAGTGAGTACAGAGATACACAGGTCCGTGAATTGGACATTGCTATAGACAGTATCTATCCGATGGATGCATACAGAAGCTTTAAAGCAAGCCAGTTATTACCTATTCGTGCAAAGCGTAATGAAAAGCGTCGTGAGCTTAAGGCGCTGATCGCAGATTTCACACACTCGCCCGTCGAAGCGGCAACCAAACAGATTGAGTACATGGCTAAAAAAGCCCTACCGCATTACATGGCGGCTTATGAGAACGCGGTACTTGCTAAAACACTTATCGACAATGGTATTAATGGTTTTGACATGAGCGATTATCGTCAAGAGCTTAAAATTAACATGGGCGTGATGAAATACATCCGTCATTCGTTGTCACAGAACGACGCGATTAAACGCTTGTTTGATCCGGCTGTATACGGTGCTATCGACAAGCAAGGTGAAGCGTACAAGTTGAGCATTGCAGGTGATAAGGCCCTCGATGCATTCACCCAGACGCACGAAACGGTGAGACGCTCTGTACAGGCACGACTTGATACTAATGCGATGGCCAGAAAGGAAGATATTTTATTGAGTCACAAAGGCATTGATACGCTCAGCGAGATAGCGCTAGGTAAAAAACAAAGTGTCGTTAAGAGAAACTTTAAACTAAACGGTGCCTTGAACGTTGGCGGCATTAAATTTTAAATTTGCGTTAATTGATTTGAAAAAAGACCGCGTTTCAAGTCATATTTTTAATACATAGCATAATGAATCCATCAAAGTTGATAGAAACAAAACAGGAAATGCTATGTCAATTACACAATCTCAAGCTCAAGAGTTAGCTCAATACTATTCACACATGACAGGTGAGACATTATTCTCTACGGTTGGTATTGAAGGTAAAGAAGGCGATAGAACTACGTATGTAGCCAAGGTCTCTTTTGCTGACTTAGCGGCCCACTTTAACTTGGTCCCGACCAATGATGCTCCGGCGGGTGTTATGCTCCAGCGTGAGTTGGCAACGTCTCGTAAAAAGGGTATTGCGAACTATATCAAAAACAACTGTGACTTCGTTTTCCCAGAGTTAATTGCCGTTGTGGGTGAGTTAGATATTCAAGCCACCAGCATTTCTTCGATTGTTACTATCAATCTTGCCAAGACAAGCTTTCGTTACTTGGTCGACGGTCAAGGTCGCCTGTTCGGTATCAAAGATGCGTTAAGCAACGATCCGTCACTGGCTGACCAAACAGTTGATGTTAAATTCATCATTAGTCGTGGCGTAGCTTCGGATGCACAGATATTCACGGACATTAACAAAACCCCAACGAGCCCTAACGCTTCACAGTGCATTGCAATGGATACAAGACAGGTATTATCTAAGTTTGCAAAAGAAGCGGTACTAGCAAACGCTAGCCTTACTCAGCGTGTTGATTTCTCAAAAGCCTCAGTGACGGGTAAAGCTGACTCGGAAACAATTTGGACTTTGAACCAGTTCAGTAAGTTCATTCAAATATTGACGGGTACCACAGCGCGTAGTGCTGAAAAGATGTTTGACGATTCGGCACAGCGAGCACATTGGATAGGCTTTATTAATAAGTTCATGACTGAGCTTCAACGTAATCCGTTCTTTGCTGATGCAATCAATCATGGTGCGGGTCAGTCTACGAAGGACTCGATTGTAGCAACAAGTGTGTTCCTTAAGTCTTTAGCCCTCTTTGGCAAGGTTATTCTAATGAACTTTGCGGTATCGGATAATGACGAAGCGGATTGGTCGTTCATGGACACGTTTGCCACCATTGATTTATCAACTTCGAATAAAGAGTGGGTTGGTCGCTGTTTAAATTACCGTGGTCGATTTGAAGATAAGTCGTTCAATCACCAAGCCGTCGCCAGCTTCTTGAGCAACACAACAGGACTTGACGTACCGGAAGAGTTAGAAACGGTCGAAGAAGAAGTGTTGATGGCCAGAGCGAGTATTCTTAAGCAACAACGAGAAGAAGCAAAGGCGAAAGCGAGCAACCAGAACGAAGCACTTGATTTAGCGTCATAAGGTGAGCATGAGCCCGACTTGTAATATTCCAATGGTGGTCCTGCCCTGCTCAGCCGATAAAAAAACTTACCCGTGCCCGGCGGGTGAGCTGTATTTAGGAAAAGGGTATTTGCCTGTCCTGCACCGCTTCAAAACCTTGGTGCCGGGCGTGGATTACCACCTGTTCTTTATGTCAGCTAAGTATGGGCTCATACCTGCGACAGAGGTTATCAGTCCGTATGATATGAAGATGACAAAAACTCAGTCCAAAAAGCTGGTTGATAGCCAAGTCATTAAATCAGCGTCTATATTGGCCCTATATAAACCGAGTGAAATCATTGCGTGTTTACCCAAGTTGTATTTAGCGACTATCCGCACCTTGCTGGATGAGGCTCAAAACGATAAACCTTTGTCTCACCCAGACAACGGTGCTGGTATTGGTTCACAACGAGGCTTTTTGAAGCGATCCCTTATTCGACTTGCAAGTGCTAAACCCCCAAAAGTTTCAATTTCGGTGCTGGTCATTGAAGCTTCTAAGGCACCGCGTATTAAAGGTAGTATTGAAATGCATGTGTTGGTGTCCGTCGGAGACATCATTACACCGTGGCTTGGAGGTGTGGGCCCGGATAAACGAATAGGAAAGCCCGTTGCGGTTACGGCCATAAAAACTATTAGTGGCATCGAGTACGCTTACACAGCTGATGGCCAGCGCTATTCAGGAATAGATATATCGTTTGGGTTCACTCAGTCAGAGCGAGAAGTGGGTTTCTCTTTGGTTGGTTATGAAACAACACACAAAACGATGGCAGAAAAGACCGTAGTTCTAACGGAAATACGAAGTTCATATAAACTACCCTTAGTTTCTTAAATGAGGTAGTGACATGAGCCATCAACGCAACGATTTAAAATGCTTAAATGCATCCAATATACGATGCCCGGACCTATTTTTAGTGATGAGAATGTTTATTAACGAGCATAAGTCGTCGGTGCGGTACATTCAAATTAATACTAAAGATGAGCGCTCAGAGGCTAGAGTGAAACAGATATGCATAAACTACGACTATGAATATAAGTCCGTTAAAATGAATGATGAATATGTTTTTATGATTGATTTACAACCAAGTGCAGTGGCTCAGCTGGCTTCTTAATTTTCTAGTTACCTTGAGTTTTTGAACTGCCTACTGGTCTATGCTAATCTATTTTTTCTTAGTGGCATTACTCCTGATTTCCAACCTTTACCACCTGTAACCGGGTGGTTTTTTTTGTCTTTTACTTGGGTTTACTCTTTCCTTTTTTGTTGTCGCTGAACGACTCAATCCCTTTTTGTGCCTTATTACTCATCCGGGTGATACATCACTTTCTATTGACGAATAAAATACACATTTTAACTATTTGTAATAGACCGGGTTTCAAGCGAAGTTGTTGCTTATAGGCATAATGGTTCTACATTCACCAAAGGGAACACATTATGGGCACTGCATTATCACTAGCCGTCAAAAGTAGCTTGCCAACGGTTTTTGCTCGATTATTAACAACGCCATCAAATTCAAAAGTGGAGAGCTTGTGGCTTGATTTTTCAGCTTCAAAAAAGCGTTTACTTGATACTTATGATCTTGTTACTAACAGCAATGTGTCCTCTTCAATTGATTTATTATTGCGTAGTTCATTGTCAGATTTAAATGGCTCAGTTAATTGTGGCTTAGCAAACCCATCAATAGAGAATGCCCAGAAGATACTACAACAGACCTATTGGGAACGCGCTTTAGAGTTGACCGACGTTATGTATCACATGCCAACAAATCGACGTAATGAGTGGCGTGAGTCTATTAGAGAATTTAAATTCCCTGAGTTCACTCTAGAGAGTGTTTATTCGACTCTTACTACACTGCTGTTAGAGCGTGATAAGTTTGTTGCTGAGCGTGTTGAGGGCGTGTTTACTGCCCTGTCTAGAGAGCATGTAACTAATTGCCCTCAAGGTTTTTATAAACGCATGATCATAAACGACATACATAACGGGCTTTCTCCTGATAGTTCTCGTACAGGTTATATAAACGATTTACGTATTGTTATTGGTCGCTTAATGGGCCGTGAGCAAGATGATAGAGTGAGTTCTTATGACTTAGTCTCTAAATTAATGAAGCGCACAGGCGAATGGGTAGAGATGGACGGTGGTTCAATTCGAATTCGAGTCTATAAGAAAGGTACTGCGCATTTAGAGGTCCACCCGGATCTTGCTTGGCAATTAAATGAGATATTGGCGATGTTGCATCCTCGTGCTATTCCGTCTGATTTTCGCACCAAGACAAAGAAAGTGACTAAGGCTTTTAGTTTGTCGATGTCCTTATTAGACTTCGATGTGGTTAATGCATTGGGTGAGCTGTCTCCGGTATACGAGAAGTGCGAACACACCAATAGACGCTTGAAAGTGATCAAGAATCGTTTTACACCTCGATACCCTTATTCAATGAGCAAACATCTATTAGCAAAGGTCGCAGAGGTACTAAAATCTATTGGTGGTGTCCACTGCGATCATCATGAATTCCAATTTGATTATGATGCAGAACCTATTATTGAACAGGTTTACATTGAGGGTAGAGTGCCGGATAAGTTTAGTCATCAGTATTATCCAACACAAAGTGGTGTAGCCGATAAAATGGCAATTAAATTTGAAGGTGTGGAAGGACTCCAGTTAGAGCCTTCGGCTGGCCAAGGCGCTCTAGCCCAGTTCATGGATAAAGACGCTACACTCGTTGAAGTGTCTGCCTTGCACTGCGATATATTGAAGCAAAAAGGGTATGACAATGTTGTGTGTGCAGACTTTTTGAAATGGTCAGATAGTATACTAAAAACAAGTACGCGCTTTGGTGGTATATTAATGAACCCGCCTTTCTCTGAGGGGCGTTCGATGCTTCACCTAGACTCAGCCGTGTCCATCTGCGACAACAAAGCTCGTATCGTGGCGCTTGTGACTCAGTCTGTGGCGAAACGATTTAGCCCGAAAGGTTTCACAAAAGAAATTGAAATCATTGAAGCTCATGAATTTAAAGGTGTTAGTGTAGAATTAGCGATACTAACTCTTGAACGTGGTTAAAGGTTATATAATATGAGCACAACTGCTATCTACCATGACGGTAGAAACAGCTACCAAGTAAACTTTAGCGGAACTATAGAGCAAGCCAAAAACTCATTTCTTAATGAAATGTCAGGTCGGAAAGTTGTATGGTCAAAATTATTCGTAGCTGAGAGCGGCAAATTTATTGCTGAATACCCACCACCTTCAATTGAAGAGTGAAGAGAGTGTTATTTTTAGATTTAAATTGTCGTGGAATGACTGGTAGGCTTAATTTTAATAAAGGTAAGGAATAGAGGTTGCTAAATGGGACTATGTAACACTTCGGTAGTCGAACGGTATGACGAAGAAACAGGTACTTGGGATTTCGCTGAAATCGGCAATATTTTCGATGTGCCAGATTCCTATGAGCCTGTCTATGGTAAGAATACAACTACACCTTTTACATGGCGGTCATCTGCGGTAGCTTCATTTATTGCCGGGATAAGAAATAGCTATTGTGTCGAGCCGATAGCAGAAGGCCGTGGTTTACCCGAAGGTCATAAATCAGTAGAAGATTATGAGGACGGTATTTTCTTGTCCGAGCCACCTAAAAAAATGCGTTCAAGATATGATTGTGAATTTATAGAGGGCCATAATACTTGGGTACTATTAAGTGAACTGCTGAATTTTGACTATGAACAAACTTTTGAAGACCGCCGTAGTTATGGTGACGAAAATCATGAAAAAGTAGCAAAAGGACACGGTGTTCTGACAACATACAAAGAACATCTCGGAGAGCTGTTTTTCAAGGATTTAGAGATCCTGAAAGCGTTAGGCAAGCCAGATAATATAAGAGTCGTCTGGTCCTTTTATTGATAAGATTGCTAAAGAAAGTATGCCATTACTTAAAGGTGTCCTTCCGCAAGAGTTTTGATTGACCTATAAAACACAAACAAGGAGTTTATATGTATTGCAAAACCCCGGTCTTAAAAGGAGAGTTCTTTCAAGTAGGCGATAAAGAAGTCTCAGAAGGAGCTGGGAAAAAGATAATTACTTTGGCTGGTTGGTGGTCTCGCAGAGACGGGAGTGATGGCGGCGACTTGATAGTTGCACAGTCGGAGGGCGACACACATTGGTTTGTTGAAGGTTTTGATGGTGCCACTGACCTACCGGGTTATATTCGAGATGATCTGCTCAAACAAGATGTTAAGGTTAATTTTTAACGTCCAAGCGTGACAAGAATGCAACCATAAAAGAATATCATCGGCCTTTTAATACTGGTCGGTGAACGACATAAGCTTACTTCCATTCTACTTTTTTATATCGAAACCGTTTAAAACCAATTAGACCGCGTTTCAAACGATATTCACCTAGCCCTGTAAAATATAGTTATTACCAAAAAGGAAATGACTATGAATACTCAGACAGAGCTTTTATTAAATAATCTTGATTTGTTTTTTGATGAGCCAACGCCTCCAGTAATTGAGGTCCCTACTCCAAGCTCATTTAAAACGCCGTACAACTCATTTTTCACGGGTGAGAGCATACTAGTGAATGGTCAGTTTGATAGCACCATTTTATCGCAAGGTAAAACCCACATCCGTACCACCAGCATAGGCGATAAGGTCGATACATACCGAAACCTTAACCGCACTGATTTATTCAGCATGAAGCAGAAGTCCGGCACCGACAAAGACAAAGTGAGCGGGTATGCTGAGTGTATCGTCATGACCGATTTCAAATTCACTATCGGTGAAAAATCAAGACAACGTGTAGTGCTTAATAAAACCCGTAATGTCCATAGTTTTGTGAGAGGCGAGCTTGTTGATGCACGACGCGGAGGCATTGATTTGAGCAAGTTAAACGATTACTTGCGTGTTTCTTACTCCCCTTATGTAGGCGGCTTCTTCTACACACTTGAGCGTGACGAGCAAGGCAATCTAATTGAAGACAGCATCAAGCCTATTGATGACTACTCGCAATATAAGTTTGCGGTTATCTGCGGTGCAGATGTTATTTTAACGAACTTAGTTTAGACCGTAAATCAAGCGGCTTAGGTTTGTTTCAGTATAATAAACCCATAACAAATTTTAAGGGATCTGCTATGGGTTTATATGTAATTGCGACAACTAATGGTGATGTTCAATCGTCCCGCGAGGACCAAGAAGTTCGCTTTAATGAAAGTCATGGCGGGTGGATTGGAGAATTTCAAGGTGAGCGTGTAGAGTCGGTGTTTTTAGACGAAGGCAGTGCATGTATCAATATATTGGCGAAGTTTAAATCAAAGCATCCTGATATTGTTTTTTATCCAACCGAAGATGCGATTTTGTTTGGTGTGGAAGAGTCTCGCTACGACTGATTTGTATTGGTTGGGTATGGTAGTTTTATAACAATAAGCATAAATAAGTAAATTGGAGTTCAGTGCGATGGCTAATAAAATTAGGTTAATTAACTGTCTTTGTGGGAATTGGGAAGAAATGTCGATAAGCGATCCAGCAGAGAATTCTAAGTCATTCCGTATGGTGTCTCACCAAGACAACAATGAAGCGCTTTATCAATGTGAGTGTGGAAACAAAGTGTTATCAAAACGCATGGAAGTGTCGTTGCAAGACATAGGAAAAGGTGCGGCATGAGTAACGTAAAATTGAAGCATACGTATCGGCCTTGTAATTTAAGGTCGATGCAAGACGGTGATTTGCTCGGTGTGTCTGTGAGCAAGGGTGGTTTTAGCCAACAGGCGCTTTGTGAGTTTATCAAGATTGAAAAAGGTATGGTTCATGCCAAGGTTGTTGAGTTCTATGGCAAGAATAATGGGCATTGTTACCCAGAGCTAACCGAGGGAAATGTGGTTAAGGCTCGTGCCAAGAAGTGTTTTCTCTATGGTCATGCCTCAAATAAAATTGATTGGCCTATTTATGTTTGGTTCAAGGGCTTAGATGAGCCTGTTTAGTGCCACACAATAGCAACCGAAAAGAGAATAAATTAATTTAAAAAAGAGACCGCAGTTCAAACCAGATTCACCATCATTGGTATTATAGATACATACCAAGACAGCAAGAGGTGATTAAAATGGTTGATGTGTTAGATGTTTTACAAGTTGTTTCACCAGTGTTGGCCTCATTAGTCTCAGGTTATTGTGTATTGCTCTCTCAGCGAGCTAAAAAGGTAGAAACCAAGTTGTTACAGGCTTACAAAGACATTCGTTTCTATCAAGAAGTAGAAAAGGTTCATATTGAAATGAACGTAGGTCGTGAAGGCTTGTGTAATAAGAAAAAAGTAAGAGGCATTGTCCGTAAAGAGTTTGGTATTGATAACTCAGGTCTTGCCCCGTCACAAGTGGACAGAGCGATTGCAAAGTTAAAAGGGCTTAGTGTTTGCTAGGCCAGTAACAGGACGTTACTAACTAATAAATTCATAGCATGAACAAGGACGTTTCCCTTTCGACAAGGTTAGTCGGTGCAGTACAAAATTTGAGGGGTGGTAGCCTCGATAGCGGGTAGGGATTTGTTGTTTCCTTTACTCTATCCGCGAACTCATTCATAGCATGAACAAGGACGTTTCCCTTTCGACAAGGTTAGTCGGTGCAGTACAAAATTTGAGGGGTGGTAGCCTCGATAGCGGGTAGAGATTTGTTGTTTCCTTTACTCTATCCGCGAACTCATTCATAGCATGAACAAGGACGTTTCCCTTTCGACAAGGTTAGTCGGTGCAGTACCCATCTATTGGCTATTAACAGTCATTTCTAATTAGAACCCTGCAAATAAGCAACCGAAAATAAAGCCTGAATTAACGCGCAGTTTATAATGATTATTCTTAAGTAAGACTATTTATAAGGGTATTACCATGCAGTCTATCTATGGTTTTGAATACAGCGGCGCAGAGATTATTAATACACCAGAAAGAGGTTCACTTTCTGTATTGTTCCAGCTGGAGAACAAGCGGGTTGAAATGTGTTTCCGTTCGAACAAAATTGAGGTTATTCGTGAGCTGTATAAGCAGTGTATTATTAAGCGCAACGTGATCCAATTTGATATCAATTAACGCCCATTATTTATTGGTGCTGGCTTGTCCGGCACTGACATTAAATTAAAAATTCGTGTTCCGGTCGGTTAGCTACAAGTCTTTATTAACTTTGCGTATCAGACGCTTTTACCCTTTCCTCAAATAGCTCTATATCACGCTCAGATTGCGCCATTTCCAATATGCTAACTGATATCGTTGCGAGCGCAGTAAATAGCGCCAGTGGCCACTCAAGTACAAATACATCCAGTGCGTATATTGCTATGAACAGCATCAAGAGTTGGCTAATTTTTTTGATATTACTCATAGGGCTTCCTTCCTGTATTTAATTAGATAAATAAGCGTAAATAGACCGCGAATCAAGTCAGTTTACAATGTTTAGTTATAGTAACACTTCATCTTATGGAGACCAGTGTTATGAGTAAATTACTTAAACTAGATAGAGTTGTTATTGACGATACTCAGATTATTGTTAGTGGCGCTTCGACTTCGTTTGTTAATGTTGTTTTGATGCCAGAGCATTGCATTAAAGAGCTTAAAGAAAAGCGTAAAGAAGTTTTAAAGTTGGCTAAGTCTCATGGCACTTCAATTTCATACAAAAGAAAAACCAAACAGGCATTAGACGACGCTCAAGGTTCTTACAAAGATAGTTACAAAAGCTACAAGGCCCACTTCCATTTGCTTAAGTCTCTTTGGGAATCAAAAGTAAAGAAAGGTATACCTATAGGGTCCAGAATGGACAGTGAAATTGAAGCGTTGAACAGGCTTTCTGAAAAAGTCGAATCAATGTGTAAGTGCTCCAACGACCTTGATGTAATACATAATGTAGCTGACACGATAAATGGGTTACATAGTGATTTAATATCGCAGAGCGTTTATGAAAAAATCACACTTTAATAGACCGCAGATTAAGTCAGATTTACCAAATAAGAGATAATAACCGCATCAAAACATGAGGGACATGCGATGAGATTATTATTTGTAGGTGATTCAAACTGGGACCTGTATCTGGGCGACGACGATTCAACGATCTGGTCTATTTCAAAAGATGGTAACGCGAAAGGCAACAGTCACTTTGGTGACAAGAACCACATTAAGCGCCTAATGGATAAGTACAAAGGCAAAGCGGTTGACTTTATTGACAGCCACCAGCCAACAGAGCTTGCTCTTGAACACTTTTCAGGCATGGCCAGTCATTTAATTACACCGGAGCGTAGTGAGCCTTTTTGGTTGCTTCGCTTCTAAACCGTTTTATTTTCTTAAGCACCCTATCAAACCGGGTCACACGTTTATTGGAGTCAAAATGAGCAAAGCAGTTATTCTTAATCGAATTGAGCATCAAGATGCGAACACCATGTTATCTATGATCTTAGCTTTACCTGAGTTGTTGCAGGACAGTGAAATATTAGAGGCGTTGCGGGAACGTGGTATTAAAATCTCTTTCAACCATTAGTGGAAATATTTCTTTTATGGGAAGTAATGTTTCTTTATTCGGTCGTTCTGGTATACTCAAAGCATATCAACAACACGAAGGTACTATTATGCAAGCAAATAAAGAGTATGCATTGCTGACCAAAACAAAGCCGCCGATTATGCGTTCTTATGAAAGTATTGTCAGTGAGGGACTGCCAGTTAAATCGGTGACTAACATGATCACTACTTTTGGTATCTCTAAGGATCAGGTAGCGACGGTTTTGGGTATCTCTAAAAGGCGTATAGACCAGCTTGAGCAGATGCGAGTAGCGCAAAAGAAAGCAGGTGCTAAAGCCAAAGGGTTAAACAAAGATTCAACGGAACGTGCATTTATGCTGGCCCACTCATTTCTTAAAGCCGTGGCTTACTTCGGTAGTGAAGAGAGCGCACGTAAATGGTTCCACACCAAGAACTTGTCGTTGGGAGACAAAACCCCATTTGAAACCTGTATTACGCTGTTCGGTATTCGCCGGGTAGAAAATACAATATTGAAACTTCAACACGGTATGACTGCATAATGGAAGTGTTTAGGCTGGCGGTAAAGGAATATGCAACACTTGATGGTATAGGTGGCCTATATTGCAGTGGTCGTTGGCACCATGAAGGTAAGCATGTCGTTTACACCGCTAGCTCTCGTTCATTGTCTGTCCTTGAACGATTCATTCACGAGTCGTCTATGGTCTTACCCTCTTTGGTGATGCTTAGTATTTATATACCGGATGATTTACCACAGTTCTCACACGCTGAAAGTACCTTACCAAAAGGTTGGGATGCGGTTGATGATGAACAGCAAAGTGCAACACAGGATTTGGGCGACAAGTTTTTAAGTGATAACAAGTACGCGTACATGAAAGTGCCCTCAGCGATTGTGCCGCATGAGTATAATTACATAATCAACCCAAGGCACCCTGATAGCTCGCGAATTAAAATTAATGAAACGTTGCCCTACCATTACGATGAACGATACAAAAGATTCATAAAAAAATAGTCGTCCCACCCTAACCCGGTTTATTTTTAATAGAAAAGACCGCGAATCAACCCCTACCCCGCTTGTTTGAGATAATAAACTCATCAAATCAAAGGGGTAAATGTTATGGGTCAATATTTTAAATCATCAATCGAAACTCAATCAGGAAAGAAGCTTTCTTTAAGCGCTCGCTTCTGTTCAAAGATGATGGAGTGGGGTTATTTAGATAACACATCCTTAATGTTAGTGGCCCAATATATAAAAGAAATAACTGGCAATGGTGAGCCTGTACGTTATATCCACGCGGGTGACTATTCAGAGCTTTTCCCAAAGGCTTATGACTACCCTGTTGATACTAATATCTCAGACGTATTCGATGAGCGCCTTGACGCCATCAATGAAGAGTATCGTGCCGCTGAATCTAGTTCAGTTAAATACGATGCACTAGTTGAAGAGCAAAACACATATTACCTATACAACCACACCAAGCGTGAAATGGTCTGTATCGAATCGTACCGAAACGCAAGTCACAATACAGAACCAACGTCACCTGACGGCTGGGCAGTTCACCCTTTAGCTATTCTGTGCTGTACAGAGCAAGGTTTAGGTGATGGTGATTATGCTTACTGCTTTGAAGGCGAACAATTAGAAAAAGGCGGTCGCTGGGTTGGTGATGAAATATCAATAGCTGATGAGCTTAAGATTGGCTTTAAAGACATTACTTTTGAAATGCGCCTTACCCTAAACACAGAAGATTACAGAGAGCTTAAGGATCACGTTAGCCTTGATGAATTAGTTTTAAGTTACGGAAAGTTTTAGGAGAAGCGCCATGACTGTTAATGAATTTATCACTACTAAAACTAAATCAATACAACTGAATTTTGCTATGCGAAATGAAGCCGTATGCTCCCCTAAAAGAATGGAAATGATTAAAAGCCATCGCCGTTCGTGTATTAGAAAGATGATCACTCAACTTCGAGTTGCTCGAAACCCTAAAACTCAATCTACGTTTGCAACCTACATTGCGTTTGTAACTAATTAAGAGGTTGTCCCAATGTTTTCATTTTTAGACACCAACCGTAAAGTATGGTTGCTATATACCAGTCGACTTCGTGTTTCCTTGGTCAATGACCGACTTATTTTCAAGCGTCGTGGTCTATACAGACCCAAACAACTAGTCGTCACAGAGCAAAATAGTCAAGAGTTGCTGGACTTGTTAATTGCACTTAAAAGAGTCATGGCCACCGATCACAAGCCGGACCAACTGTATTTGGAAAAAGGCTTTACGTTGTTTGTCCCTAACTGGGACGGTTTACGCCTTACATTAACGTCGGCGAACGACAAGTATTCGACCATTGTTAATTTTCGGGATTTAGAGTCACTAATGGATTTAGTACACAATTTTATGCACCGCAAAACAAGCCAGATAGCACAACTTTGACATAATACCCTTATTAAACAGAGGCAGTAGCCTATTTCGAAAGGAGTATTTCATGGAACCAAGCTTTAATAATTTTTATTCTTTGGTTGTACAGCTGGTGGCCCTAATTGCACCATCACTTAGAGTAGATGGGTATAGCGCTATCGAGGTCATGCATATTTTATTAATGGAGCACGATGTGGATCTGGTGTACATTTAGATAGTTTGTACAGGAAATATAGAAAACCAATAGCCATGCACTTATTGGAGCCAGAAGAACGGGTATGAGTTTTGTTAATCAACAGTCTATAAGTAATGTTTTAGTATGCAATAAAAGTAAACTCTCGGTAGCTGTTAATAATGCCTTTAATTTTCGAAACTAGGGTAAGGATAAATATGTTTAATTTGCTCAATGAAAAAAACAGACTCAATCATAAAGGATAGTTAAATAATGGAATACGATGAACCAGAAAAATTTAATAAACTAGATACTAAGAGACAAAATATAATTGCTTGGAAATTACTTCTCAAAAGGACGTTTTTAAATGTATTTCCTTTATTATCTGGTGTGGCCTTATTTGCAATACTTATTACTGGAGTAAAGTATTTTGAATTAATAGATTATATTTTGCCAGCGATAGCTTTACTCGTAGTTATTGTTATATTAATTAGTATTGGATTATCTCTTCATGGTGCAAAAGAAAATGAACTTAAAAAGCTTAAAGGCCAAATAAATGCAAATGGCTCATGGGTAGTTAATACTACGGGTAAAAAACCCACTTTTAATAGAATTAATGCACAATTAAAAGATGGTTCAATTAAGTGGAATATAGATCCTAATTCAATAAGTGAATCGTGGTCGTTAGATTCATTAAATCCAGTTGTTGAATATATGGGAAAATAAGTTTTTAACTTACGAAAACATTAAGCGGAAGTTAGCAAATCAATAAAAACAGAGGAAATTAATACCTATTCATTCATGTAAATGTTGAAAATATCATAATTTCAAGCCTATGAGTGAGTTGGGTTGGTCGCTAACCTTGGCCCTGCACATCGCATGAATTTCGCTTTAAATTTTTCGCAAAAAGGAAGTGGTGTTAGATGAGCTTACTTAGAGTAACAAAGCGGAAATTCACAAGTCCGGCAGTGACTAAAGATGGTATTCATTATTTCTTGCAGGACAATTATATTCGAAGGTTAGAGGATGGGCGTATTTCCGTGTCCGTCGCGTACTACAGTCGTAACAGGCGTAAGTGGCTGTGTGACACTCACTATATTGACAATGAGCTAGCTAAGGCGCTTATCCTCTTTGCCTTTTCTAAGGGACTTCTCGATGGCGCCAATACTAATGAGCGCTGTGCGCTTAATGACATGGCCGGAATCACCTTGAATTAGAAGTGATAATTTTACTTGTTCTATTTTTATTCGCGCCGGGTAGCTCCTGTATAATGCCGCGATTTTTAGAAATGGAGCAACCCATGAAAGACTTTGCCGTAAAAATTCAAATTAAGTTTGACGAGTGTACTCAGTACGCCACCGACTTAATTAGTGCCTCAAATGTTTATGAAGCTGTTAAGTTAGCGCTTCTTGGCCGGACGCACAGTGATATTGATTCTGGTGAGGTGACACTTGATGAGGAACGTCTTGTTGCTTTGGCCGGGAAGTTCGTTATTGAGTTATGTTGGGTAAAAGAAATCAGCAAGGCTGAGGCTGATATTCTGCATAGTTATTTATAGTATTTGGTGTCATCTTAAAAGAAGCCCAACCGTAAAAGAAATCTACTCGGCACCTCCCCTTTTCTGTGTCTATCTAGGACATGCTTTATTTGTTTGTTTTTGTGTTCAAAAAGAACCGCAATTCAAGTCACACCAGCCCGATTGTTTACAATGGTCACAGTTAAACATTTGGAGCAACTACTATGAAAACCATCACTTATTCTGTTAGCAATGACGACGTAAATTTCCTTGTTGATACTGCAAGTAAAGCGTACTGCAAGGATGTTAAAGCGTATGAAGCCAATCCGCATCGCTGGGGTAAACAAGATAAAAGCGGAGTGTTAGCCATGTTCAAATATCAAGCTCAAATATTTGCTACGTTTGCATTATTTGAAAGAGATGGCATTGCGGCTATTACAAAAGAGACTGACGAATTTTATGCGTTTGCCGATCATAAAGGTGACACCTTTTGTCCGGTTACTAACCCTGACATTAACCCAGACGAATTAAAGCGCCAAGAGCGACGTGAACGAGCGCGATTCAACAGACAGGGTGTACACTTCCATACGTTGTTGGTTGATGGCGTTGATTGTGACTCTATAGGTGGCTTTGTTGGCAATGACTTTTATGGCTCAGGCTATGATTATGACTTTTATAATGAAGCGATTAAAAAGATTAGCTCAACACACGCGGATTACATTGAAGCGATTAATAATGTTTGGAGCTGGAGTGCCATCGAGAAGTAGTTTTTCGTGCTTTCAATCTGTTCTACATGGGTTAGATGAGCTAGCCCATTAGCATAGCATTGCCGTCCTTGACCGACATCAAAGGGTGGTTTAATTGTTACCTTTTACTCATCCAAACTGCAATTTATTGGCTTTCTTATCTAGAAAGTCAGCTAACTTTTTACACTCTTCTATAAATAATTCATATTCTTGTTCTGTCATTTGGTGGTCCTCTGCGCTAGACCCTTCTTCTCCATAAGAACGCGCATTTTGTGAGGCGGTTCTTATAGCGTTGATTCGTGCTGTCCTTCTAAGACTATTCATAGTAATACTTCACAGGTACTTATATGTGAGATTTAGACGCGGCACTTACCGAGCCATTGGGCCACTTTGTAAAAGTGGTGCTACCTACTGTCCATTCATACACTTTTTTCTGGCTATCACATGGCTTCTTGTTTAGCGCATGGAATTGTTTTAAGGCGTCTCTAGCACTAGGGGCGGTAACACGTACTTCATGCTTAGAAAAGCCATAAGGGGCGTCTGAATCATCAACCAGCTTCTTGTTTGATGCTTCTACCGTTCTTTTGCCATCAGTGTTTGACCATATATCGTATTCTATCATCGTATGTCCTTAGCAATTACATTGCTTATGCGTCCAACTGGTCCATTCTAACTATTACTTCGTGAAAACCTATGTCAGCTGTATTTTTAACGGCGGCATCTATACTTTTGAACACCCTTGGCTTGCCGTTGGACCGCTGGCCACTGAGTAGGTATTGTTTATTCCCTTTGGTATTAACAGCAACAACGTACCCTTTCCCCATAATGTAGGGAGTAACAGTAGCGTTAACTAAAGACTCACTAGCGAATAGCAGTTTTAAATCTTTTATCTCCAAGACTAGGACCTCATAAACCATTTATTACGTGATTAATATACAATCAACAATATATCATATTTCAAATAATACAAATCAAAATTCAAATATGATTATTATTTATATTTGAAATTAGTGTACCGAGTATCAAGCGAAGGACAAAAACATTGATATATTAGCCGCATATCTAATTCGGACTTAAAGGGATACGCCATGTTGTTAACGGCCACTGAAAAACAGGAAAAACAAATAAACAATAACGTGTTGTGTAATGCGCTCGATAAGGCGCAAAGCAGTGTTGAGCATAAAGCTGTACTAACGGGTGACCAGCTGGAGATGTCCGTGGCTACGTTTTTACAAAAAGGGTTTGTCGTCGCCGGAACGGATATGAAACACAAAAGACTATCTGTGCAAGAAGTGACTATGTGTAACGAAAACACGGTCGTGCTGATATCTAAAAATGTAATCTCACTAAGCGATCTGGTTATGACACGGATTGATGTAATGAATTATGGCTTTAGTTAAAAGTGTCTTGGTGCGCTCGTCGCTTCGCGTTCCAACCAAGGTTAAATACCCGGTATATTTTGCACCCGTATATAGTGAGTAGTTTTAAGTTACTAAATTATCATCTTGTGGATGGTACCGCACCACGGCAATTCTATTTGTTACTTAGAGTTAAACACGATTTAATGACGAAAAATCTAAATCGTGTAGCAGGTTGCTATTAGACAGAGGCGGCCCTTAATGGCGTATTTCACTAGCGCTGGTGGAATGGAACTGGATGTACCCTTTTGGCTCGTTAGTGTCTGTAATTGCATGTAACCTATGCAGTATCAGTTCATACAGTCTACTATCCGTCTTGGCCAAAGCGTTAGCGATAGCGCGTACTTTTTCGACATGTTTGGCAACTTGTGTGTCGGTCCATGACTTAGGTATAAACGTAAGCTCGTAAAGACAGACTGCCATTTCGATTAATCTGGCGTCGTGAGACAAGTTAGGTATTCTGTCAATGCGGTTCTGCTGGCGATCACTGCGTGATTGGCTCTTAGTGTCAGTTAACTCTATGACCAATGAGCAAGCCTCATCACCAAAGATAGACGATATCTCTTCAATGTTACTTTGTGCTGTTTCCAGCATGTTGCTTAACATCCCACCAGCAATAAAACTGTTGTTGCCACCCCAAGCTATTTTAAGCGTGTTTGCTATAGAAACAGCCCTGTTCGTCAACTCTCTCGCTTCATCTCGCTCAAAGTATTGATGAGCTTTGTTGTTGATGAATATTAAGGCGCTAACAAGTGTAGGGTTCTCGTAGTATTCAGAAATAACGATACCCTTTTTTAATAACCTGTCATGATCATAGAACATCATAATATTTTTGCTTACTACTTGTTTTAAATTCAAAGAAAGAATGATTTCCGCTGGTGGTCTTATCACGAGGGCCGAAGAGAATAACCTAACTAAGTGTGAATATTCAACCGCCTATTCCCTTTACTCAAGTGTTTACACAAATATGAGATATATCTCACAAAGACACGGGGCAATGTCTTGCTGATACAGATTTAGAATCGTGAATTTACAGGGGTGTAATTCAAGGCGTGGCTAATTTATTGCGTATAGTAAGACAAAATCAACGATGAGATTAAACATGAGAAATTACTATATAGGCGTTATTTTACTAAGCGCGGTTTTGTCGGCTGTTGCTTTTTTTGGTCACGCAAGAGAAGCGTTCCCGCTGGCTTGTGTCCTAGCCGTCCCTATTTATTTAGTGGGTAATTGGCTTGCTAAGAAAAAAGGACTGATAGGCGATAAGACGAATCCTCACTATGCGCCCACCACCTTGTCGAAGAACTATTTACTCGCCGCGCTTCCTATTGCGGCCGTCTTAATTGCCACCTCTTTTTAAAGGCAAATCCTTGGCAGACAGACATAAAAAAGCCGTCGTTCTGACGGCTCTACTTTAAGTGGACGCTGATTCAATAAATACATGGCATTATCTCAAACGTATCATTGAATACAGGTAAGTCGTTCTTATCCAGCTTTACACTAAACTTAGATGACTTAGGGTGACTGCGATGGAAAGACCTGCCCTTCTTTAAATAGAAGACGGGCTGACCAAAATGTAAACCTAGTCTCGACACTCCACATACTTTGCCCGGCAAATCACTTGGGTAATCTTCGTCGTTCTTGTACTCAGAAATAAGAGCATCGTATTCAGCACGAAAATCCGGGTAAACCACCTCTACCATCATTTGCTTTTTAATTGGATCTACCCGCGTAACCGACCAACGAGATTCGTTAGCGTAACGAGCGACGAGTGCATCTCTTTTTGCGATCCAGTTGTCCACCCTAGATTGTGCCAAGCTCACCGCAGAATCGAAGCTACCCGCCATTAGCAATTCAACTTCAATCTTGCTACGAATAGCACTTACAGATTTAATATCCTTGGGGCTCATGTCATCTTTTGTTAAAGCAACAATTTTCTCAACTGCCTCATTCACCCGTGCTTCGAGCTTCTTTTGCTCTTTTAAGTCACTGAGCAATTTCACTGACTTAGTGATGTCTAGAGATACCTCTACTTCACCACTAAAACGAGTGTTCCCCGCCTTTAATTGGCTATCTAGAATGACAGCTTTGGCATACACGATAGTCGCTGACTTTATCATTTGCTGATAGTCACCATTAACCATGCTTTCAGTGCCTTCAACCAAGAAAGGGAACTTGTCTTTGGCCATTAATACTGCTTTTTCTTTAAGACGGCTTTTGTCTGTTTTGCCACCGTCGGCGAGCGCATCAACTTCAACACTAAACACCTCAGTGACCATTCGTTCATCGGCCATCAGTGGGAAAGTCATTGAAAGAGCGACCAATGCGACCATTAGTACTTTTCTCATCTTCATTCCTTATCTGTAATACTTAGACTTAGTGTGCTTTCTTTTGTAGGGCTCTCCTTTAAACACCACTACATCTACAACTTCGTCGTTCTCGACCCATGCTTTTAACTTTTCATCAACAAAGTTATCTCTAACTAACGGGTACATAGCACCAGTGCTGTCATTCTCTCTGTATCCGCGTATTCTCAACACAATAACTTCATTGCCATTTGAAATATAAGCGCGAGAAAACCCGTTTGCTTTGTCGGTGATGTCCACACATGGCAGAAATAAGTTGTACTCATCATTGCCGGGTACTCTGACTTTTAATTCAACAGAATCACACCATACTGATTTTAGGTTTTTACGCTGGCTAGAACGCAACTCTTTAATAAGTTGACCCTGTTCATCATTAACCACTCGTGAAAAATCATCATTAGCCAGTGCTGGTGACATAGACGCGAACAAAGCGACCGACATAACCGCACTTTTTACTAAGATATTTCTAAAATTAACCATGTATCACCCCGACACCAGAATATAAGCTAAGTAATTTATACCATTTTTATCGGCATTTACTTAAATTACAGACTGGTATTTAAGGGGTTCTAATTCTTCATGGCTGTATAGCTTTTATAAAATAACTAGCTAAGTACCTGTTATTATTACTTCTATACTTCTACCCTCAACCTCCCACTTAATTAATTGCTTAACAGATTGTGTGTTGCTTGCAAAATAACCAACACTGTCAGTCATTTCACTATTGTCATTCCTTACACTCTTCTTTTTTAATACTATCGCAAGACCATTATGAGTGACCACAGCATGTGTACCTTCATTAACCCGGCTCTCTGTGTTGTTGCACGGAAAGAATACAACCATGTTTTGCAAGGCGTGTACTTTGGCCTCGCTTAGTTGATAGTCCATCGTGTGGCATACACTCGCTCTTGCTTGCGTTGCACTGGCATAATCATGCTTTACAAGACAGGCAACCAAGAAGATAGTAATTAATAAAACTTTCATTTCCTTTCAGACCTTTTGTTTTTATCTTTGTTGTTTTGGTATGGCTATTAAACACCTTTTATTCATCTGTGCTTGATTTGCGGTCTTTTTCCCGGCTTTTTAAATGTGTCGTTGAGCGACGTCATATTGACAATTTAGGGGGTTTTGGTAGTATTGTAACCCGTATTCCACAGGTGCTTACTTTGGCTGGTGAGCGCATGAGGTTATACATATACCTCTACAGCCCCTTGCTAGTCACAAGGGGTTTTCTTTTTTTTGAAGTCCGATATTAAGCTGTTCTAATTTCATCACTCATTAATAAAACATTTATAGTGTCTACAATAAGAAAGAATAATATGCGCTGTTAGGAGAGTTATATTGGTAAAAAGTAAGATCATAGAGCTGTTAGAGCAAGGTTCCACCATTGATGAAATCATTGTCTCTCTGATACAAACATTAGATGAAGCGTTATCTCTTAAGCTGGATAATTCCATTGATGGTGATAAAGGCGTGTCTGTTACCCTTATTAAACTTATTGATGAGGTAAAGTCTGTCGCTGAGCAACATAGATTGGGTGTTCATATTGAAGCGCCGTGCATTGAATCTGAATTTAGCTCTATTGAGCCTATTGATAATGATTTCTTCGCCGACAATGAATCTGATTTAGACGAAGTGTTTAACCAAGCAATGCTAGAAGAAGAGCTGGAGCAAGAAATACTTGTCGTAGAGCGTGAAGAACGCAATGGCTCTCGTGATGCGAATGAGCGAAATGAGTACCTGCGCGACATTAGCAGTGCTTATGATGACTTTGAGCTTACCTCTCGACCTGAAAATGCAACCTTTGCATTGTTTGTCTCTACCCGACTGAATTAAACCCCCTTTTAACATCCTTTCGTTAGTGGTCCTGAGCGCTGGCGAGAGGCTCCCTTCTTAAATATCTTAATGAGAACCTTTCATGTATTGATGCTTAGTTGTGTCGGTGTAGGATACAGGGTGAGAACCACCAGCGGGAATAGCTGGTGGCTTTAGATGTTAGCGAGGCTGTTTGTATATCTGGTTTAATATCTCTTGTCTTTGAGATTCTATACTCTTCTTAGCGTCTTCGTAGTCTGCCGTTGTCACGGGCATGTTGTTTTCTTTGGCTATCTGGTACAGCGTTTCCTTGTCAATTTGCTTGATATTAAGCTCGTCCGGGTAGGATATCATTTGCTTTTTATCCAGCACCATAATGCCATTGTGTTTGTACATTTTGATGAGCGTCTTAAGATAGACTAACGCTTCGACCGGGGTATCCCCTTTTTCCATTCTTGCATCGACAATTTCACTTCGGTCCATCACGACCATAGTAGGTGTTTGATTGTCTGTCGTGCCACTAAAGGCTAAGTACCCGGCAATGCCGAGTACACCGACCAAGAACACTTCAAATACGCCAAACCCGCCTTTCTTTTTCGGGCCTGTAGATGACTTTGATTTATCTTGTGACATGGTTACTCTCCCGCGTCGAATGTCGTTGAGCCTGTTACAATGAAGTCAACTTCAATGCCCGGCAGTAGTTCAATGACAGGCGAAACTTGATCCGCTAAATCCATATAGTAATCCGCTAAACGCTCAGAGGCATTCGATACCCCTTCACCCAAACCAGCGGCTCCGTAATTAGAAAAGTTCTGTGATTGCCATAAGGCACTCGCACCCGGCTCAGTGTTCACAGCGTTTACTTGTCGTGGTGAGACAGCTTGTGCAAAACCTGATAAGAAACCTGCGTACATTGAGTTCTCTAACAGCTCTTCACCCGTAAAGACTAATGTGCCCGGTATACCAACCATGCCATCGCCTTTAGAAACCGCAACGGCCTTAAGTGAGTTTTCCATTGTCTTGCCGTCTTCGGTGATACAGCTTATTTTGTCGGTACGGATGTATGCTCGCTTATCTCTTAATCGACCTGATGCACTACCTACAATATGGCATTCACGGATATCCAATGAGAACATGTTAGGCATAATGGCTTCTTTTTTAATTCTCGCTAAGACAGGGATTGGCTCTGTCGTAGATGTGCGCCCGGTCGGGGCCGCCACACCATTTAACAATACCGCTGACATGATAGAGCCAGAGGATAACGTAAACTTCTGAGATTCACGCTCAAATCGTTCTTGCTCCGCTCTATCAGAGTCCTGCTGGGCCAATAAGCGCTGGTCGTTCACTATTCTTTCACGTTCTGAAATCGTTCTAAGACCTGTATCTTTGATTTCAACCTCACCATTACCATTCACCTCAGCTACTTGACGCTGAGTAATCGTTCGAATGATGTTATTACCAAACACTTGCGGTGCTTCACTCACAATTTGGTTTTGTGGGCGGTAAAACGTATTGCTTCGTTGTGGTTGTTGTAACACTTCACCTTCACCCGGTATATTAACCGTCGATTGTGATTGATTGTTCGTGTTGCCTTTTACGGTTGTTTCACGCGTTGAGTCGTTCAGCGACTTCAATGACGTTGATAAAGTGAATATGGCCTGTTGCAACTCCGCGTTTTGTTGCTGGATGCGCTCAAGCTCCTGCTGTCGTATTTTCTCACGCTCTTCTAATCGTGACTGCTCATCTTGGAATCGTTTGTCTAAGTCTTCCACCAGCGTTTCAATCTCATACGCTTCCATTTGCGTGTTGACTTCATCGGCACCAAACACTGACGTTGGGGCTGGCTCTAATAAACGACTTAAATCTGTCTTTTCCTTACCGAGAACAAAGAAGGCAACCAAGCCGATAATGGCAACGGTAATGACGCCGTAGCGGAAGCCTTGGCTTTCTTTTAGCTCGCCCCACTTCTCTTTTGTTTCAATATACTTATCTTGAAAGTCCATGATTACTCCCCTAGTGTCAGGCGTGGACGGCGTTTTTCTGTCGTGGCACGTTCGTTTTGGAACTTATCGCGTAAGATGTAAATTTCCACCTCTTCATTTGGCTTCAAATACGACTTCTTATGAATGCCCACTGCAATTACATCATTGCCTAAGCACATCTCTTCTCGTACTTGATAAACCCTGTCAGTGTTGTTCTTGGCAATAATGACATCGACGTATTCACGACTTGATAACAAACGTTGTCCAGCCCTATGAGGAATGGCCATACGACAAGGTTGGATAGCGTCTTGTGGAATTTGGTTCGTTAGGGTGAACCCAGCAGGTAAATCACCCTGTGCAATTGGTGTTAAAATATCAATAATGCGTTGAGTGTGCTGATCTGAACGTGATACTTGTTCTGTCTGCGCTTTGGCTTGCGCCGCCTCTAATTCTAAGTCGCGCAGATACTTGTCCGATTTAGCGACCATCGCTTTTGTCACGGCTACTTTTAGGTCCACAATGACGGGTGGTGCATCAATTGGTACCAAGGTAACTGATATCTTTGACTCTGGCACCCCAGCATCATAAAGCACCAAACCGACCGGGTTAGACGTAGTTGGCGATACATACAAGGTGCCACCGTCCGACTCAATGACTGAGGTTCTATCTGATGTTTTAACGCGCAACTCTTTAAAGTTTGTTGAGATGGTATTTAACAGTCCTTGACCGATTGGAATAACAATGGCCCCTTTGGTATCCATCTCCAGTGACATAGATGGCTTGTACATTGCGATGGCATCTTGTAAAAATTTAGAGCCGGGCGTTTGCACTTGCTGAGACATTACATTCTGATTGTACATCTCTTGAGCCATTCTCTCTTCGGCTTCACGTTGAGCTGATTGCTGTCGTAGCATGTCAACTTGTTGCAATAAGTCTGCATTCGATTGACTCACATTATTAGCATCTGTCGGAGCGATACGCTTACTATTGATGACATCAATAAATGGCACTTGTGGCTGAGGGTCATTATTGGCAACCGAATGAGCAGATACCAACGCTAGCACGGTGAGTGTTAATAGACGCTTCTTCATTATTCGTTACCTTCTTTATTTTCTTGTTTAGTTTTACCAACGGCCTTTACTTCTAGCCCTTGAGATAAGTCTTGTTGCTCTTCTGTGTAATAACGCTTTTCAACCTTCTCGCCACGCTGGTTAATCTGTTGTACCGTAGGGTGGCCTTTGTAGGCGTCATAGTGCGTAACACGCGGGTAGCCATTTACAGGCATGATTTGAAATTCATACGTGTAGTTATCTGAGATAGGTGGCATCCCCTTACCCTTCACCACTCTGTCGCCCCACACCCAAACAATGCCTTTGTCTTTATTGAACAGCATGTCATCAATGGTGAACGTCGTTTCTAGCTTACGAGATTTTAATATCCTTGCTTCGTTTGCCACCTTCTGGCCAATTGAAGCCTTTAATGCTGGAGAAAAGCTGGTTTCAATTTGTTCAATGATAAACTCAACGTTCTTCGGGTTAACATTACCCAAGAGTTGAGCGAATGACCAAGCAAAGCGCTTTTGATATTCAGCGTTACCCTTACCGTTAATGATTTTAGCTTCCGCTTCTAACTGAGGCGGGACCATAACGATAATTTCATCTTGGGTTAATACTATGTAACCTAATAACAGGCACAACCCAGCTAGTGCGGCGTTACTCGTTAAGAGAAAATTCGTGTATCGCTTGTACTCAGCGTATGTTCTTCCTATAAGCGTCTTATCTGCTTGGCTCATTGTTTATTACCTATCTGCTCAAATTTTATTAATTGAAGAATCGTTTAGTTAATGGATTAACTACCGTACTTGTCTTTTCTACACCGACCATTACATCGAGCAAACCCTTAGACCAAAGCTTGTGAATTAATACGTCGAAATAACTGTTTTTTAATATTCCGCCAATACCGAAGAACGTTGCACCAGATAGGAATAGACCTATCCAAACCATGCCTGTATAGGCAAAAGCCAACAAAATCAAAAGTGTCGGTACGATTTGTTTTATTGGGAAAATGATTATCAACGTCGGATCGTTTATTCTTCGTGGAAAGTTGTAAACATCTTCATCATCTTGTTCACTCACGCTGTTTTCCTTTTTTTACGCTATTTAATGAGCGTATATTGACACAATGAAATTAATCTCCATGAAATAGACAGGACTAAAAATCATGTTGTAATTTTTTACAGGCATAAAAAAAGGCCACCGAAGTGACCTCTTTCTCTATGCATACCTTATAAACAACAAGGCATACCACATTTTTCAACGACGTTCGTAAGAACAGGTGCAATTGTAATTGCTTGTGCCGTTACTGACTCAATCGCTGTTGTTGATGCACCAAAGATGTCATCTACAATCGAACCGATGTTGATTAGTACTAAACCACCTAAGAATGAGCCGAATACTTGTAACCAGTCCTGTTGTAGTACGCGGAAGATACCCCATACAAACGATAAGATGATCACGATTTGGCCAAGAGGTCCTTCAATAACACCAACGATGTCTGTCAATAGACCACCGATTTGAGCGCCACCAATCCCTGTTGTTGAGTTACCCGCAAGCGCAGAAGTTGCCATCATTGCTAATGACATTGCCATCCATGCTTTTACATTAAGTGCTTTTGAAAAAATGTTCTTTAGTACAGTCATGTTATTACCTATTACTGATTGTTAGATTTGCGGTACCGCACCGCCCGTTACACACCGTCAATACCATGCTCAACGTTTATCCATTGTCGAGCATGACGCCGACTGCCTGACAAAGCTGGCACTTCTGGTATGTCGCTATTAAACCACCAAAAACTTTCTGTCGTAGAATTACAAAGTGTTAAAAAAGGGGTTGTAATTTTTAGTAATAATTTCGCGTCGCCCTAACTTATTTAAATCTGGGCGGGACACAGCGATGTTTTCTCATCGCTTGAGTCGCTGGTGGACCTTAAAATAAAAAAGCGCCCTAATGGACGCTTTTGGTGTTCTATCTGATAAGCCTTAGAATCTGGCCGCAGACGATATGTAATTACTTATAGCTGTCGAAGCCATTAATAAGAACACGACCGGGGTATAGACCGAGAGGGACACAATGTACGGTGGAATAATTAACATGGCCACCAGCCCAATAAACAACAACCAGATAGCACGTATCCACAAACGACCGACTCCAGCTGACGCACCACCTACTTGATATTGTTTCCGTTTCCAACTGTAGTAGCCGGACAATATAATACAGAGGCACAGTGGGCTGAGTAATGCCAGCCAATACTCCATCATCGTAATGCGGAAAAACATTTGATACGCCATCACCTGAATGTTATTAACGAACCGCAACTGCAAGTCATCCGACTCTTTAATGTTTCGTGTAATATAATCGTCTCTCTCAGACAGGAAAGTGTTGGTAATCGTTTCAAATACACCATTGTCATAAAAGTTTTCTTTATGTCGTCTCGTGGCGCGACTATTAATTACCTCCCACGAGTCATTCCCTACCGAACTCTTTGTTGTTAATAATTCGTTCTCAAGTGAGCGCTTGTATGCATCATTATTATTTAGCAACATTGTTAAGGCCACCAGCATTAAACTCAAACCAAAGATGACATGAAAAATGGCCCAGCGAGACATCTTACTGTGTATTACATTACTCATCGTTAGTACCTCATTGTACTTTTAAAGTTCTTCACCGACTGATATCCCATAGACGGTATACCCAGTGTTATTAAGTCGTCGCGAGAAAAAACACGGTGCAATAAAATCAAAGAGATTTCGTGCTCTGTCATCTTTGGGTCGATAGGCGTATGCCTAACCGTTACCCGGCACCCTGATTTTGGAACTACGTCGTGCAAATCCTCAGATATCAAATCAACATGACGCAGTTGCGACGCATTAATGTGTACGGTTATCGTATAGTCGAGTAACCGGGGTAACATCTTCTTAATGCAGATCACAAATTCATGATACGCCACGCGTATACCATGCTCTTCATACGTGTTTTCAAACTCATTACACGCTTCACGTAACATTGTTGATACCAATGGAAAATCGCTGTCATCTCTTAAGAACGGTCCGGCCAATGAATATAATCGACACGCAACAGGAAGAATACTTGGGTGTATCGACTGACACATATCCAACGCATTGCGACAATCAATATCCAATGTCTCTACAATGTTCTTCGCGCTACGATACCGTTTTACTTCACCGCTTTTAAATTCAACTATTCTACCCACGGTGCCACCTCGTCCGGCTTGTCGTTGTTTATGATGATAGGCAAACGCATCTTAAGTTTCTTGCCGTCAGCCAATCGCGCTACATATTGCAAAATAGGCAAATCACCCAGCAAACTCGGCGGGAACGCCTCTTCTCGCGTCTTCATTAAGGTTTCTTGATGGCCCGTTGAAAACGCTAACGTCGATTTACCCGTATCCCGTGCAGTGCCCGTTCTTACTTGTTGCTGTACCACGCTAGCTTTTGCAAATTGCTCCGAGACATACTTTTGCGTAATTGGGTCCGTTGTCCTCATCGAAATAAAGTTATTGCACAGACCTAAAAATCTATCTGCTGATGCCTTGTCCGTCTTCGACGCAATATCTGAGATAGTCTGAGTGGCCAATAACATTTCTACACTCGCCGCACGACCTTGAGCCATCATGTTAAATAATGAGTCATTATTCTCTATTGATGCATGAACCTCATCGTTCGCTATTGTGATACGAAGAGGGTCTTTATCTTTCTGGTTGTATCTACTACCCGCGACCGCACAAGCTTCGGCTAACAATAGGCGTGATAAGAAAGACGCCGTTACACCATCCGTCATAGAGTCCAGTGAGATATATAAACATCCACCTGTCTCCATTACTTCGGCCAAATCTATTATCTCTCTTGGGTCGTCTATGTTGTTCTCATGGATAGGGCTAAACAAGTCATCTAATGGATCTGCCGTTAACGCAGTGAAGACAGGCTTTAGTGTCGATATCATTTTTTGATAATGACCATCATCATGCAATGCAAAACTTATCATTGCCTCAACCGCCTTACCTTCCGACGGGCCCATAACTTCACCATTTATTGTCTTGCCCGGAAACTCTTTACTATGAGCTAGATAATACTGGGCCAATCCCTCTAACAAATCTCCGCTCATCTCCGCTAACTCAGCGCCGATTTTAGACCTGTACTCATCACCCATCACACGACTAAAGAACTTGTCCAGCACTCGAAGCGCTAAACCCCTTCTATCTGACTTGATTACTTTACCTATGCTAGTCAGTCGTACTGGCTCGCCTAAATAATCCAAACCAACCGTCGTAGAGTAGATAACATCGTAAGCAAAATCTTGGAACGCCTCACCTGAACCATCACCACCCATTAGTGGTGCTATTCGTGCCGCGACTTCGGTTAGTCGTGTGTAGTTCGTCAGTAGAGGGATACGAACCGATGTCGAAGGGCTCGACGGATGCAGATGATAAAACTTATCGCCTTTACCCAAATACTCAAGCTCACTTTTAATCGACTCTTGCCAGTCATGGTCGTTTTTAGGGTCAAGTACCAATAACATATTACCCAGATGTAATGAGTTAAGTGACATTAACCTTAATAACGTTGTCTTGCCCGTACCAACATTTCCTGTAATACAAGTATGTCCATACCAGTTACTCTCTTTTGGCTTTTGTTCTACCTCATCACCCATTCCATGCACCCAAGGTGCCCCGCCTAAATCTTCCGTCTGCTCACTTAAGGCTTTGGCCACTGGCTTTAAAAAGAACGGCAACTTAACTTGTGAAAAGTCAGTACTCATGTCCATTACCTGATACGCTCGATTAGCATGTTCAGGACCCCAGACAAAGCCCTCACCAATGTAAGTCCTGCGCTCATCTTTCTTACGCTCTTTGCTATCACTACTATTTCGCTGAGCTAATTGGTTTTTAGCCCTCAAGCGAGCAACCGACATAAAGATTTTCTTATTCGTCGTTAACCTCAACTGGCGGCTTAAAAGTGGCCAGGATTTTCTTACGTAGTGCGCTGACACCAAAAACATCACAACGGCAATAGTCAACGATAACGTCAACGACACGCTTCCCGTATATAGAATGCTTATGATTGGGGTACATATTGCACCCAGTAACCACACAAAGGCCGCATTCAACTCAAACACAGGTCTGAATAAATGCTCTGAGTACATCGGGTCTATTTTTCTCATACCACTACACCTCAATATCTATGTCTAGCAACGAACTTGATTTCACTTGCACAAAGTTCTCACTACCAATTTGTTTTCTCTCAACATCTTCATCAACCGCTCGGCAATTCTTCAACAAATGCCTCAGCTGGTACCTGCTATCTGCGTTCTCTTGTTTGACCTTATCCACCAGCCGCGTCGCATTAATCGCTATGTGCTCGCCACTTTCAATAACAAAGTCTCGATAGTCACTATCTGCCTCATATTCATCCAAGACTAACTTTATGTAATAACCCAACGAGCCTTTTCGTGGCGCAGAGAGACGCATTAATAATCCGTAATCCGCGACATCTTCTTTGCTTTCACTCGCCGACGCTACCACATCATCTATAGAAGGCTTGTCCTTCACAGACTCCTTATCATCTGGTTTCTTACTTACTGGTTTCTCACCCGGTCCTTTTTTAGCGGGACTATTGTTCTTTTTAGATTTGTTGTCCGGCTTAGATTTAGGTTTGTTGTTAGCTGGCTTGGTCTTCTTACTTGTATCAACCTGTCCCGGTACAACATCCACTTCAATGATTTGTTGCTTCTGTCCGTCCACTAATTCTAATAAGATGACTGGCTTGCCTTCTTTGAGTATCGCTACGTCAGCCTCAACCAATTTCTTAACCAACGCTGGCTTGCTTGTCTCGCCCAGATATTCCATTGCATCATTGACCGCAATGAAAGAACCGGGTTGTTGTTTAGTACCAAATACTTTCACTTTCTCAGTGATTCTGCTTATGGCAACCAAAGAATAAGGCTCACTTTTTAAATCCTGCTTAGTGTCTGTACCTGCCGGACTAGAACTGACCTTCTCATCAACTTCAACATCCGATTTCTTTGTCGGGGTAGGAATGTCCGGTAGCGACACTGCTTCTATGTCGTTCTGAGATTTATCTTTACCTTTTTTCTTACGCTTGGCCTTGGGCTTTTCTACCGGGGCCGCCTCATCTTTTACTTTATTGTCGCTCACCGATTGACTACTACTGTCTTGCCCAGATTGAGATGAGTTTGGCTCACTGTCCTTCGCTGACTCTACTGGCGTGTCTTGCGCTGACTCTTGATTACTTTCCTCTACCTCAATGTCTGCTGGTGGCTTTGGTTTTTGATTTTTAAATACCAATGTCGGCTTTGGCTTCTTAGGTGCTTTCTTAGCCTCATCTATAACCTTCTTATGGTTTACTTTCGTGCTGGTACTTTTTGTATCGCCCGTACTCGCTGGTGGTGTGTCCATTTGTTGTGTCGGTGCGGTATCCACTTGTTGTGTCGGTGCAGGAGTGTCCTGCCCCTTGTCGTTCGATGACTGATGATTTGTGTCTGTGTGAGACTCAATTGACGCGGTATTCTGGTTTGGTGTAAATGGCTTAAATTCGCCTATCTCATTAACCTCGATTAACTCGTTATTCTCAGCCATGTAGAACACGCCCTTTTCAGAGTCCGGCATAGGTTCATCACCAAAGAGCAACCCCTTCCATTTAACTTTTACCAGCTCCATCCATGTCACTATCTCTTGGCCTGTTAAAATACCATTCAATTGTTTGTCCGAGAATTCGCCCTGAACAAACTTAACCGATTTGTGTTTTGGGTCGTACGCCTCTGTAATTCCCGACTCTTCCATGATCATAGTTATGACATGAATATCGTTTGGAATGGTCAAACCGTTCTTGTTGGCCGTCTTAATAATTGAATGAAATGTTTTTGTATATCGTAAGTACACCTCACCACCAATCACCCACACATCTGCATTCATGGTGTTATAAGACCAGTTTTGCTTGGCCATCTTCATTGCTTTGTAAATCTTAGCTGGGGCGCTTAATGATTGCTCTGTTAAGTAAACGTTACCCGCTGACATTGCAACGTTTCTTGATGTCGATAACATATCGCCGCGTCGAACTGATGAGGCAATAAAGTCCTTACCATTATCATGTCCGGCTAAGACACGAACTAAACGCGAGTGTACGTCAGCAGGTGAATTCAATATGTACTCAAGTGCTTTGCCTTTGCCAAGAACTGGCTGGAGTAACTGGACCGAATCAACATTGTGTTGATTGTGGATTCTATCTTTCACGTACGTCACTGAGTATGTTGCTACGTTAAAGCGCTTAGCCCAACTTACCAATGACTCTTTTTGAGGTTGCCAACTTGGTATTGGATTCTTGTTGCTCACTCGTATGTTTTTGCCTTTGCTCTCTACGTCTACTGCATCCACTACGATATCTCTGAGTACCTTACCTGCATCATGCATGAATGTAGCTAACCACGCCGCATATCGGTAAACAGGTAGTGCTTGTTTATCCAAGTCCTGCATACCGAGCGAGTCCGGCTTGTGCTCTTTTGCGTACTTCTGAGCATGAGCTGACGCTTCCAGTGAGTGAACAATCATGCCGCCCGGCGTTGAGTGGTGGTGATTCTCTGATGCTGGCAACATGTGAATGTATTCGATATATCGCTTTATTACTTCTGAGAAGAGGTAGTCTAATCGTGCTACACCATCATCCATTCTATGATCGCCGATACCACTGTTGCGTTTTACCTCCTTGATTAGGTCCTTGTAATGGTTGTATATGCTATCAACACTAAATACCGGAATACCTGTAATTTGCTTGGGGTAGAAATACTCAAGGGCGTCCTTCACAGGTCGCCCATATATGTCCACTATCTCGCCTTTTTTCGCTGATGCTGGTTTAACTCTATCGGCGAAGGCTGTTTTTATAGCCTCGAATATTTTCATTAATCTGCCTTTTCAGTCACATCTTCCACTTTCGCCACTTTCGCCACTTTCGCTTCTTTGGCTTCTTTGGCTACCTGCTTCTGTTTTGCTTTCGCCTTTCTTTCAGATTCCAATGACTTATAGCGCGAGTAACGTTCGTTATATTCTGCAACCAATGATTCCAATTCTTTTGGCAGTGTGTGGAATTCTAAACGATAACCCGCATCTTTTATGTGTTTAGCTAACTCTCTGTTCGAATACTTATAGTCATCATTCACTATTCGACGGCCCGGACTGGTCGCCTTTAAAATACGTTCTAGGTAAGAACTAATGATGTTTTGAACTTGCAGTGTTAACTGGCGCATTTGAACGTCTGACATCATGCCTTTGAAATACACATCTTCACTTTCCATAAGGAACTTATCCAATGTAAGCATCAAGCGAATGAGACTCGTGAAGCTAGAGTGATTTACTTTCCAAACACTCTTTAATGGCTCAGGTCGGTCGATCTGCATTTCTATTTCGACCATATCAAACGCTTGCATTTGTATCTGCTCTAGCTGAACTCTTGTTTCTGAAAGCTGGTGGTATGAGATTTTTTCGTTGTAGCTTATCCAGTCTTCAACCATTGACGATAATCGCATGTCAGAATCGACTAAGCGTAATAAGGCTCCTAGTCGTCCATACAACATAATGAGAGAGCCAATGTTTTTGCCAATGTATTCACGCATAAAATCAGACTTCATCAATGACTCATATTTGATTCTTGTTGTTTCTGATACGGGCTTGCTCATCGCCGCTTTATTGTTTACTGCTTTTTTATTCTGTGACATCACTATCGCTCCCGTATTTATTTGTGATACGCGTTATGCGTTTAATTCTTCTGTCCATCGACACCAACATCTCGTGATACATCTCAAGTTGCTCGCGGATAACCATTAGTTTCTTTTCGGTTGTAACTATTTTCGAATCGTCTGTACCAGTGGCATATCGTAAAAGCGTTGATAATTTGTATTCTTTATTGGTAGAGGGTTTTATTCGCTCACCCATTTGCGCCACTTTTTTCGAAGTGAAGCGTTTGGCGTTATATGGATAGTGAACCCAGTTCGGCACATACTTGGTGTACTTACCTGATGAGCGTCGCTCTACTCGTGGGCCAAAACAGATTGGTTTTTCTTTCACACGGTTACCGCGTTTCTTTTCTAACCTTAGCGCTTCGTTGCTCTCTTCTACATAAGCCCAGTAGTCACCGACAATTGATTCAGCCTCATGTTTGAGACCTTCTATTTTTTCTATAATTGCGGTAGTGACCGCTTCATCCCTTTCAACAGGTTCGATTAATGCTGTGTTTTGCATATTACTTCTCCAATAACAATGGAGGCATTATGAAATAGTTTTGTGCTACCGAGAGAAATAGAGAGGGCTTTTTTGGGCGGTGTAATTTAACACTAGCTGTAGTGTGCGCACCAAAGGGTGGAAATAATAAAATAAAATAAAGGAAGAAATGAATAATACTATCTTGTTCAATTATAATTATAACTGAACATATCAAATCCTGACGTAGAGCATAAAAACACACCGATGAAATTAAAACTGAACAATCTATTGTGCATTTTACGTTTTTACAATTTCTCGTGATAATGAAAACAGAACAATCTATTGTGCATTTTACGTTGTTTTCTATTGGGTTGTATTGAGTGTTAAAAAATGAAAATTAAAACAGAACATACTATGTTCAGTTATCTTTTTATTGGCGCTCCATTTGTGATGAATAAAAATAATAAAAGTTGAATAACCTTTGTGCATTTCTGTTTTTTCGGCCTAGTCGGGTAAATGCCAATCCTTGCCTTGTTTTATTAATTAGACACTATGAAATAACGGTCTCTAATTTAAACCCACTAAAGATAAATCCATATAATAAACCCAGATAAGCCCTTTTTTGGTCCTTTTTAGCACCAAACAAAGTGCGCCCTTTGAACTTGGTCTCTTATGTCCATTTTTGACCCTTTTGGGTTTTACGTGGGGCTTCTTTGTTGAGTGGGTTTAACTTGGGTTCATTAAGGCCCTTTTTGGACCCTTTCGGGTTAAAACATGAATATTAATAGATAGAGGTAAGGTATGGCTGTAATCAGAACAATCGAAGTGGGTTTTGGCACAACAACTCTCACAACCAGTACAGATGATAAAGGTAACCCTGTTTTAAAGACCTTTCCGAGTTTTGTCGCAAAAAGCGACCCTACTAAAGCTGGGTTAAATGCAGGTCTGAATAAGCGCGACACGGTAACGGTTGAAGTAAATGGTCATACGTTTGAGGTTGGTCCTGACGCCCATCTCGCATCAGACAAAACCTCATCCCGCGTTTTAAATTCCGATTACATTCAGTCTGAGCAGTATCAAGCGTTACTGTTTGGGGCGCTCTCTTATATGGATGTTGAAAAAATTGATTTACTCGCCTTGGCTCTGCCTGTTGAAAACTGGGCGCGTAGAGACGAACTTAAAAAGTTGGTTATCGGTAGTCATACAATTAACGGCAAAAACTATTTTGTGAAAGATGTATGGGTAATTGTTCAGCCAATGGGTGGATTAATGGCCCACGCAAATAGAATGGGACAAGAAGCGTATGAAGAATTACGAGAGCAAACTATCTTATCGGTTGATCCGGGGTTTGGTACGTTTGATTTTGTCACATCCCTTGGATTGAAATTAAATGACTCACGTTCCGGTGGTAGTGAGCTGGGTATGAGTGCTGTTCTAAATGAATGCGCAAAAGTATTACGAAATGTATTCCCAACATTGACCGACTTCCCTATTAAAAAAATAGATGAAGCTTTTTATAAGAATGATGGTTTTATTACGATATCCGGTAAAAAGTATCCTTTCCCTGTATGTGAAGGTTTAACCGTTGATGGGAAAAAGGTGGATGTTAAATTCGACCTTGAGCCAACTATTGAAAGTGTAACAGGCGATGCGGTCACTAAATTAAAGAACACTGTCGGCAATGGTGGTGATATCGACCTAATCATAATTATGGGTGGACCCCACAAAGTTTACTTAAAAGCACTGCAATTGGCTTACCCTGATCATGAGATTGTCATTATTGACGATCCACTTCGTGCGGTTTGTGAAGGGTTGTATTTTGCGGCGGTGCAATATTACAAAGCTGTTCAGAACGCTAAGCGTAAACAGAATGTTGCTTAGGGGTATGTCTTATGTCACTAACATTTAAGATCACTATCCCAGATGGCGAACTGTGTGAACACCTGCAAGGTAGAGATTCAAAATCAAGGAACTTTGAGTTACAGCGATTAGCAACTAATGAATTGTTCCGTACTAACGGCAATACTCATTATGCTGAAACCGAACAGCTAAAAGAAATAAAAACAGATTCAACCGTAATAAAGAGTGCTAATGAGGTAGCTAATTCTAATAAGGTAGACTCATCATCTACTGAGTTGGAGCGAGATGTTAATTTGGAACCTGCTGGTGCCAATATTGATTTTTCGGATGACATCTTGAGTATGGGTGGATAGAAAACTTATAATTTTGAATAATAAAAGTAGCGCCCGGTCTTAGCACCGGGTGTTTCTTTTGTTTGTTACAAGCTCTTTGCTAAATCATTAAATTAACCCCTCGTTTTATACAATTACATGGCATCTATTGTCGTTATTTTCTGTTTTTATTTTTAAAGACCGCAGTTCAACCCGCAGTTACATTTCTTGTTACTATTACCTACATTGTTAATATCTATGCGCTTTTTATTTGAAGAAGAAATTAATTTTTCACATATTCAATTGTTGTTAATGTTTAAGTGTGTTTTTATTGACAGTCCATTATTTGGGCAATATAATTGTGTCTGTCTTGTGATTTAACCCTTTTTTTAAAAGTGTACTGCAAGAACTGACTTAAAACTTAGTAACTTTATTAGAGGTATCGTTATGTTCAAGACTCCAGAACAGGAGCTTTTAGTGCAAATGCAGTCGCTTGAGGCTAATTTGATTCTAGCGCAAGCTGAATTAGCTAAAACAAATCCGACAATGGCAAAGGCTATGTTTGGCATCAATTCTAAAGAAGTTGAAGAATTGCAGTCTATTAATATTGGTAATATTCAAAAGTTAAATCAAGCGAGTAATCGCTGTCTATTAGGTCTACCTAGCTCCGCTGTAATGAGCAAGCTAAGTGAGCCTGATATGGATGTTTTAAGTTTAGATTTATTAACAGACTTATAGGCGGTATTTGAGATGGACGGAATTATCAAAAATAGAGATAAGTTGCATTTAAACTTCAAGATGCTTTCTGCAATGGGCTTGGAAAAAAATGTAATGTATGACCTTGGTTGCCCTACAAAAGTGACTGACCCTTATTACCGAGCGCTTGATCCAATTCGTCACAGAAATGGCACATTGTGGATTCAGAATCGTTATAACGGAATTCTAGTTGACCGTGTAATCCGTCTATATGACTCTATGTTTGGTGATATCGCCGCAGACAAGCCAATGTCTGTAAATCAATTACACGCACTGGCAACATCGTACCTAACGATTTACCCTAAAGATAATATGTCGGCGACTCGTCTTTATCACTTGGTAAAGATTATTAAGTCAGGAGCGAGCGTTCGCTCAACGGTTATCAATATCGAAGAAGATGGTTGTACGTCATGTGGTAAACGTTACCATGTTCATCCTAAGATGACGCGTAAGTGTTCAGCTTGTGAGTTAACGTTAGAAGCGAAAAGCGACCCGTCTATTTATAATGAAATTCGTAAAGCGATTTTTGTTGAAGAGTCGAATCTTAAGAATGTTGATCCAAAACAGCTAAAACTATCTAAAGCACTGATTGATGTTATTAGGCATAATCGAGAAACGGCGCTTGCTACAGCCACTAAAAAGCAAGCGTAAAAATTAGATAAACATAGAGCGTTCGATAGGAACGCTTTTTTGTATCCCAATCACAATAAATTACAACCCCAATATTTGCCCCTCCTATTTCTACGCATTTGGTTTTTCCAAGGTATTATTTGATTATTAATAATGTATCTTTTGGGTGGAATCAAAATATATGAAAACTCTTTTAGCTATCTCACTGGTACTGGCCTCTACTATGGCTTTGTCTCAGGACGATAAGGATACTAAGCCGAAGAAGAACGAACGTGGCTTTTACTCAGAAGGCGCGAGAGGCTGGTTGTTCTATGAAGATCCGAAAATTAAACCAAAAGAAGAAAAGAAAAAGCCGCCACCTCCACCAGCTCCAGTTGCTCCTGTATCAAAAAACAAACAGGAAGTTAGCGAGAACGAAGTGAAACTCAGCGTAGAGTGGCTAAGAGATAATTTGCCACAGATGTTAGACGATGCTCAAAATAATCCAACCGATGAAAATATAGCGCGTTATATGTTTGCACAAAGATTATCACTTGATATGTCTTCACGCTTTCAAACGGCCACTATGGATTTTATGGAACGCAACCCTATTTTAGATGAAAACAATCGTCGACCGACTACGGGTATTGATTTAATCGCCTTCAAAGGTGAGACAGCCGTTAAGCGTAAAGCAGTAATGGATAAGTTAAAGCAAAAGGCTCATTTATGGTTCTTCTATAAATCAACGTGTGAGTTTTGTCACAAGCAGATCCCTATTTTAAACGCTGTGTTCAGTCGTTATGAGATTGAAACGCTTGCGGTCACGATGGACGGGGCTCGTATTTCAAACATGGATAAATTCTTACACCGAGTCGATACTAACTTGGAATGGACCCGAAGAATGAATGTTACTCGAACTCCCACAATTATGTTGATGATGAATGATGGCTCAGGTTTTACCACGCTAACAAATGGTCTAGAGACTTTACCTTCTATTGAAGAGAAGTTAATGAAAAAAGCATTAGAGATGGGCGTTATTACTGAACGTGAGTTCGAGGATGCTCAAAGCGTTATTGATATCAACTCTCTTAAGAAAGTAGATGGTGCGCTGGTGGCCGATAAAGAAAGGCTTGAGAATGACCCTAATTATTTTGCTGAAATTATTCGAAAACAAATTGAGTTAAACAACAGACAGTTTGGTTCAAACGCTGTTGAAGAATCAAATGGAGTGAACAATGAAAAATAAGATATTTAAAAAGGCAATCATCGCAACGGCAGTTGCCTTGCCCATGCTTTTTACAACAGTGAGTGTTCAATCTGATTCGATATCTGATAAGTTATTCGACCGCTATTCTGCCAACTCGCCGGGCGTAAGAAGTACAAATAAAGGTCGTGTGTTCTACGGTGGCTCCTTTGATGCGCGTATTAATGTTAGTCCAACTGAATTAGTTGGTTTCCAAGCCCCTTCTATTTCAGCCGGGTGTGGAGGTATCGACATATTTGCAGGTTCATTCTCGCTTGTATCGAAAGATGAAATTGTCCAGATGCTTCGTGGTGTTGCTCAGGGTGTGCCAGCTTACTTCTTTAATCTAGCATTATCTAATGTGTGTGCTGACTGCGCCGATTTAGCCAGTGAGCTTGAAAAGCGTGTGTCCGAGCTTAACCAGTGGGGTAGAACGTCTTGTGAAACAGCAGGGGCTATGTTGAATGAATCTCTACCAGAAAGTTTTCGTGTAAATGCCAAAGCCAAATCAGAGGGTGCGAGCCTCTCAAGCATAGTTGGACTTTCTGATGGCTCTTTCGATTGGTTGAGTAAGCAAGTACCTACCCCAGACGGAGTTTTGCAAGACATGAAAGATAGTACTGGCTTACCTGAAGAGGTGTTAGAAAAAATCACCAATGAGAGAAATAGGCTCGGTATTTTAATCGACGACATTCAGAGCTTTGACTACCCATACGTTGACGGTAGCACTTTAGCTGAACGTAGGAAAAACCTATTACTTCTTTTCACGGCGTTAGCTGGTAATCCAACCGTCAATAACGTAAACGATCAACTTAAGGAAGAGGTAGACGGTAAAACACTGACTGTTACCCAGCTGTTTGAGGGTGAGAACAAAATAAGTACATTGGATTATTACGTGTGTAGCGGGGTCGCTGGAGCCATTGAACTTAACGATCTTTGCTCT